>Ga0213876_10001732_pt1 | contig 13263 bp, 10 predicted proteins | sample BarmaccomBMRX_R9_FD_160113 | JGI IMG/M metagenome (GOLD analysis project Ga0213876, IMG submission 160113) | Root-associated microbial communities from Barbacenia macrantha in rupestrian grasslands, the National Park of Serra do Cipo, Brazil - RX_R9 | ecosystem: Host-associated > Plants > Roots...
TTGCCAATCCCAGCAACCCTGTGTACGACAAGGCAGCCACCGAAGATGCACATGCAAAAGCTATCGCGTTCCTGAAAGCAAGAATGTGAGGCTGGCGCCAGTTAGGCAATTAATAATTAGTAATTAATAATACAAGCCATTGACTTTCCTGGTAGCACAGGGTGCGCAAGGATAAGTTGCTTCCAATTATTAATTATTAATTGCTAATTATTAATTGCCCTCTTACATGTCGTTCACGATCTTCTTGTAACTCGTAACAATTCCTTTGATCAGCGAAGAACTGAATCCCTGGTGTTCCATTTCATTGAGGCCGGCGATGGTGCAGCCTTTGGGGGTAGTTACTTTATCGATCTCCTGCTCAGGGTGGGTATTTTTTTTCAGGAGCAATTCTGCGGCTCCTTTTACGGTCTGCGCCGCGATCAGTGAAGCAGTTGCCGCGCTGAAGCCGATCTCGATTCCTCCCTGGATATTGGCGCGGATATAACGCATTGCATAAGCCGTTCCGCAGGCGCCCAGCACAGTGGCCGCATCCATTAATTTTTCTTCGATGAATACAGATCGTCCTAGCTGATCGAACAGGCTGCTGGCATACTTCACCTGCTCGTCGCTGGCATGCTGCGCGCAGATACAGGTCATGCTTTCCTGGATGGCGATAGCGGTATTCGGCATGGCACGGAATATAGGGAACCCCTCCCCTGCCATTTCTTCAATGTCTTTGATCCAGACTCCTGTTACCACGCTTAGCAGCACATGCCGCTTAGGATCCAGCTGCGGTAAGATGCCGGCCAACACTTCTTTTAACTGGAACGGTTTTACCGCAAGGACGATCCAATCAGAACTCCTGACCGCCGCTGCATTATCGCTGGTTGTAACTACGCCTTTTTCCTGCAACGATTTCAGCAAATCGGGATTGCGGCGCGTAACGGTTACCTGCTGTGCAGGTATGAAACCGCTGTTCACCAGTCCTTCCGCCATGGCGGCGCCGAGGTTGCCGCCGCCGATAATGGCAATTCTGCGATTCATAAAGATTGCTTTGGAGTGAAAATAACAAAAAACAGGGGCCTGCGCTGCCGATCTTATTCGAAGCGAAAAGATTTAGAAATATTTCAATCCGGTAAGATAATGACGTACATAATCGTCCACGCCCTGTTCCAGTGAAGAGAACTCTTTGGTATAACCGGCTTTCCGAAGCTTCTGCATATCTGCCTCGGTGAAGTATTGGTATTTGTCGCGGATATCTTCGGGCATATCGATGTAGACGATATCGGGCAACTGATCCAGGCCGGCGAAAGTAGCTTTCACCAGGTCGTTAAAAGTCCGGGCCTTACCAGTGCCGAGATTGTAGAGCCCGTTTTTTGCAGCGGGCCATTCATCCTTCAGCATCGCATCCATCATCCAGCCGATCACATTTACCACATCTTTCACGTATACGAAATCACGAAGCTGTTCTCCGTCTTTGAAACCTTGCTTATGGCTCCTGAACAATTTTACCGAACCGCTTTTTTTGATCTGGTTGAACGCATGCCAGATCACGCTCGCCATCCGCTCTTTATGATATTCATTGGGACCGTATACATTGAAGAATTTCAGCCCCGCCCAGCAAGGCGGTGAAGCCTGCTGCTGTAAGGCCCATTTATCGAATTCATTTTTGCTGATGCCGTAGGGATTGAGCGGCTGCAGGCTTGCTACCAGGTCGTGATCGTCTTTATAGCCAAGTTCACCATCGCCATAAGTAGCGGCAGAAGAGGCATAGATAAGCGGAGTCTGATGGTCTGTGCAATATTTCCAGATATCTTTCGAATACTGCAGGTTGAGCTCTTCGTGGATGGCATAATTGAATTCCGTGGTATCTGTGCGCGCGCCAAGATGAATGATGATACTGATCGCCGGCTGATGCAGTTGCAGCCAGTCGAACAGGTTGTACCGTTCTACAACATGCGCATACGCTTTCTGCTCCCAGTTGCGACGCTTTTCACCCGGACCGAAATCATCAACAAGAACCAGGTTATCATATCCCTCTTCATTCAGGAACTGCACCATGCAGGAGCCGATAAATCCGGCGGCGCCCGTAACAATGATGTAAGGAGTATCAGCCATGATCAGTTAAGTAGTTTTTCAATAGCAGTATCGTAAGCCTGTTGCCAGGAGCGGACACTGCCCCAATCTTCAAAATTGACGGTCAATTTGCCGCCTGTTACTTTTCCCAATTCAGTTACCGGCACGCCGGCTGCTTTTGCCGCTGTGATCACTGCTGCCGGCTCTTTTGCGGAAACCACGATCCTGCCCTGGGCTTCCCCAAACCAGAATGCATCATTACGCAATGGTGTATCCGACTTCACTTCAAAACCAAGCTGCCGCGGAAATGCGCTTTCAAGCAGCGCGATGGCGAGTCCGCCTTCGCTGATATCGTGCGCGCTGGAGATCTGTTTGTCTTTGATAAGCTTTACAACCAATTGCTGTACGGCCAGTTCCTTTTCGAGGTCGAAATAAGGAGCATTTGAAAATTCAACCCCAAGCAATTTGTGCAGGTATTCCGAAGAGCCGATATCATTCTGCAGTTCTCCCAGTAACAAAATACTATCGCCGGCCTGCTTGAAATCAAGTGTCATGCGGTCGTCGAGACTATCCAGCACCCCTACCATACCGATAGTAGGTGTAGGGTATACAGGTCCATCTGGATTCTGGTTATAGAAACTCACATTCCCCCCGGTAACCGGCGTATTGAAGGCACGGCAGGCATCGCCCATACCGGTCACCGCTTTTACGAACTGGTAGTATACCTCGGGATCATAGGGATTGCCAAAATTCAGACAGTTGGTCACTCCTATCGGCTCGCCGCCGCTGCACACGATATTTCTCGCCGCTTCCGCCACAGCGATCATGCCGCCCGTATACGGATCGGCGAACACATAACGGCTGTTACAGTCTACCGTCATGGCCAGTGCCTTACCGGTTCCCTTGGCAAGAACGACCGAAGCGTCGCTGGGCGCATTGGTGGTGGTGTTTGCAGCGCCTACCATGCTGTCGTATTGCGTATATACCCAGCGCTTCGAGGCAATATTCGGCAGGCTGTTAAGTTTTTGCGCTGCGGATTTCAATTCTTTGATATCAGGAATGGAATCGATATGGAACGACCTGATCTTTTCCAGGTAGGCAGGTTCTTTGTATTCACGGGTATATTGTGGGGCGCCGCCTCCCAGTACCAGTTCATGGGCCGGGATCTCGGCCTCGAGCTGGCCATGCATATAGAATTTCAGGAGACCGTCGTCTGTAACATGACCGATCTCGCTGGCGCTGAGATCCCATTTTTCAAAGACCCTGATCACCGCTTCTTCCTTTCCTTTTTCAACTACCACCAGCATCCGCTCCTGGCTTTCGCTAAGCAGCAGTTCCCAGGCTTTCATATTTTTCTGGCGGGTGGGTACTTTTTCGAGATCGATATGCATGCCTACGCCGCCTTTGGCGCTCATTTCTGCTGTTGAACAGATGATGCCGGCAGCGCCCATGTCCTGCATGCCGATCACGGCGCCGGTATCGATCACTTCAAGACAGGCTTCAAGTAATTTTTTTTCCTGGAAAGGATCGCCAACCTGTACTGCAGGCAATTCTTCCGCGCTTTCGGCGGTGATATCGGCCGAAGCAAATGATGCTCCTCCTATGCCGTCTTTGCCGGTAGCGCTGCCCACAAAGAAAACCGGGTTGCCGGTACCGCTGGCGGTGGCGCTGATCATCCGGTCTGCTTTCATGATGCCTACGCTCATGGCATTCACGAGCGGATTGGTATGGTAACAATCTTCAAAATAAACTTCGCCGCCCACGGTAGGTACGCCGAAACAGTTACCGTAATGGCCGATGCCGTGCACCACACCACTCAGCAGGCGCTGGGTTTTCTGATCGGCGAGATTGCCGAACCTAAGACTGTTGAGTGAGGCGATGGGCCGGGCGCCCATGGTAAAAATATCGCGCTGGATCCCGCCAACCCCGGTGGCTGCACCCTGAAACGGTTCAATAGCGCTCGGGTGATTATGACTTTCTATCTTGAACACCACGCCAAAGCCATTGCCCATGTCCATCAGTCCCGCATTTTCCTCACCAGCGGCCACGAGCATCCGCCCGCCGCTGCGCGGCAGGGTCTTGAGCCATTTGATGGAGTTCTTATAACTACAGTGTTCGCTCCACATGCCGCTGAATGCGCAGAGCTCTGTAAAGTTGGGCACGCGGCCCAGTTTCTGTTTGATGAGATCGAATTCTTCTGCTGTAAGGCGCAATTGCCTGGCGGTGGACGCAGTGATTTCCATGATGCCGCGAAGGTAGGAAAACGGAGTTGAAGTCTGGAGTTTGGAGTCTGGAGTCTGGAGTAGTTGTGAATAGTGAATGGTCAATGGTCAACAGGCATAAGTAAGGATCAGACCCCCGTGACCTATCGCCCCCAATCCAAAGTCAACTCCAGACTCCAAACTCCAGACTCCAGACTCCAGACTGTCTCAGGCTTTCACCAGTCTCCCGCTTCCTGAAATATGTTTTTTTATATCGGATGCCGCGCCGCGGTAGGATACATTGCCGCTGCCGCTGATGCTGGCGTCTATGCTTCTGTTGACATTGAGTTTAACATCTCCGCTGCCGCTGATATGGGCGGAGGCATCGTCCGCTACCAGCTCACTGCAGTCGGCATTACCGCTGCCGCTGATCCTGGCTTTTACCGATTGCGTTGCGCCGCTGAGCCGGATACCGCCGCTGCCGGAAATACTTACATCGGCGGAGCCCACCCGGTCGAAATTCATTTTGATATTGCCCGAGCCGGATACATGAAAATAGCTGTCGCCATCGAAACGGAATTTTCCCTGGCCGATAATATCGCCACTGCCCGATACGGCAACCCCGGCAAGGCGTGTCATGGATACATAAACCGTGATCCTGTTCCTCGAACGCAGGTTCACCCGCTTGGTGGTGCGGATCACGAGTTTGTCGCCTTCCACTTTTGTTTCAATATAAGGAAGCAGGTTCTCATCGCCCTCCACCTGGATCGAATTGCTTTCGCCGTAAGCGATCATCACGTCCCAGGCGCCGGACGAAGAAACAGCCGAGTAGCCGGAAACCGGGCGGGTTTCTTTCGTCATTTTGCCGTTCCCTTCTATTTTTTCCCAGGGCCATTGCGCGGCAGCCTGCAGTGAAACAATCAGTGCAAGTAATGATAGTATCCTTTTCATAAAGTTTGGGTTTGGAGTGTAGAGGTATAACGGACGCCAGACTAATAAGTTACATCTTACGGCATGCTTTGAAATATTTTATTTAAAAATATAAATAAATTCTATGTGTTTGTTTTGCACAGTTTTCGTCCATTTTTTAACAATAGGAATAACAAATCTTGTGTTTTTGATGTTTTTACCCGTATTTTGAGGCGTCTAAAACAAAACCACTATGTCTTTACGATTTAATGCGATCGGCAATATTACCAACGAGACCGGCGCTCCGACCCCTTCCGGCGCCAAGGTTACGGGCATTTTCAACGAAAATGTATTCACACTCCGTACGGCCCGCGAATACCTGAGCGATGAGGCCTACAAGAGTTTATCTACCAGTATCAAGGGCGGCAAACGGGTAGACCGGATCGTTGCCAGCCAGATCGCCAACGGCATCCGTGCCTGGGCGGAAAGCAAAGGGGTGACCCATTTCACGCACTGGTTCCAGCCGCTCACCGGCACTACGGCAGAAAAACATGATTCTTTCTTTACCCTTAAAAGTGATGGCACTTCCATTGAAGAATTCGACGGCGCCGCACTGATACAGCAGGAGCCCGATGCTTCTTCTTTCCCCAGCGGTGGTCTTCGCGCTACATTCGAGGCCCGCGGTTATACCGCCTGGGATCCCTCTTCTCCCGCTTTCATTATCGAGATCGGCAAAGGCAAAACACTTTGCATACCTACCATATTCGTTTCCTATACAGGCGAATCGCTCGACTACAAAGCGCCGCTGATGAAGGCACTGGAAGCACTGAACAGATCGGCAGTGGATGTCTGCAATTATTTCGATAAGAATGTGACCAAAGTAACCGCCACCCTCGGCTGGGAGCAGGAATATTTCGTGATCGACGAGGCCCTGGTGAATGCCCGTCCTGACCTGGTGCAATGCGGCCGCACGGTATTCGGCGCCGCGCCTGCCAAAGGCCAGCAGCTGGAAGATCACTATTTCGGCTCCATTCCCGAGCGCGTATATGCGTTTATGCGCGATTACGAACAGGAGGCATACAAACTCGGTATCCCTTTGCGCACGCGTCACAATGAAGTGGCCCCGGCACAGTTCGAGTGCGCGCCGATCTTCGAAGAAGTGAACCTGGCGGTAGACCACAATACTTTGCTGATGGATGTTATGAGCCGTGTGGCCAAACGCCATCACCTGGTTGTACTGCTCCACGAAAAGCCATTTGCAGGCATCAACGGCAGCGGCAAACACAATAACTGGAGCATGGCCACCGATACCGGTGTGAACCTGCTGGCGCCTGGTAAAACGCCGAAGACGAACCTCATGTTCCTTACTTTTTTCGTGAATACCATCAAAGCGGTTCACGATCATGCAGACATACTTCGCGCGGCTATTGCTTCTGCGCCTAACGATCACCGCCTGGGTGCGAACGAAGCGCCGCCTGCGATCATTTCTGTTTTCGTAGGTCAGTACCTGTCCAAAGTACTGGCGGATGTGGAGAGCAGGGTCAATACCAAGTTCGACGAGCAGGATGAGGCCATCCTCAAACTGGATCTCCATCGCAGCATTCCGGAACTGATGCTTGACAATACAGACCGCAACCGTACATCGCCGTTCGCATTCACCGGCAATAAATTCGAGTTCCGTGCGGTAGGCTCTTCTGCCAACTGTGCGATCTCGATGACGGTATTGAATACGATCATGGCCGATACCCTCAAGAAATTCAAAGCTGATGTGGACGGACTGATCGAGAAAGGCGACAAAAAAGAGATCGCCATCATGCAGGTGATCCAGAAGTACATTGTTGAAGGCAAGAAAGTACTGTTCGAAGGCGATGGCTACAGCGATGAATGGCACCATGAAGCCGAGCGCCGCGGCCTGCCGAATCTGAAGACCACACCGATAGCACTCGATGCGATGGTTTCGGACAAGGCGAAGAAACTGTTCGAAAGCAACGGCGTTTATTCTCATTCGGAGCTCGAAGCCCGTCATGAGATAGAACTGGAGAAATACATTAAGAAAGTGCAGATCGAAGCCCGTATCATGGGCGATTTGGCCATCAACCATATCCTTCCCGCAGCTGTTAAATACCAGAACGAACTGCTTGCAAACGTGAATGGACTCAAAGCGGCCGGTTTGCCCGAATCAGCTTTCAAAAGCCAGCTGGGCATCCTGAAAGAAGTGAGCGAACATATCCAGGTGGTGCACGACAAGGTAAAAGAAATGGTGGAAGCCCGTAAAGTGGCGAACAATATAGACAATACCCGCACCAAGGCCATCGCCTATGAGAGCCAGGTAAAAGCCAAGTTCTTCGATGATATCCGGTACCATGTCGACAAACTCGAGCACCTGGTAGACGATGAACTCTGGACACTGCCCAAATACCGCGAGATGCTGTTCCTCCGTTAATTACTTTTTGACTTGAGCAATCATAGCCCTGCTTTATTCTTAGAGCGGGGCATTTTTTTGAACAGACGAGCAAGGAACAGAGAAACAAGGAACAGAAGAAGGGAATTAATAATTTTTCCTATGTACAAAATCCTGCCGCTCATTAACAATTCCTTAATCCTTCGTCTGTTCCTTGTTCCTTGCTCATCTGTTCCCCGCGGACTGCCGACTGGCACCGCGCATCCACCGAAAAAATAATCGGATCCGGGGAAATTGCTTAATTTACTTGACCTTAATTAAAACGTACAAATATGAAAAAAGTAATTGCATTATTCTCAATCGCGGTGTGCTTCGCTGCAACTTCAGCTATGGCACAAGGTGGCGGTGGCGGTCAGCAAATGACTCCTGAGCAGCGTATTGCTGCTATGAAAGAAAGGCTGAAACCATTGGGTCTGACTGATGTTCAGAACGATTCGGTTGTTGCCATCTACATGGACAGGTCTATGATGGCCGGCATGAACTTCAGGGACATGAGCCCGGAAGATCGCGCAGCCAAGATGAAAGAAGTGAGCGATGCAAGGAAAGCAAGAATGCTGAAAGCAGGTCTTTCGGCTGATGCGGCCGGTAAAGTGGTTGAACTGATGTCGCAGCGCCCTGGTGGCGGCGGTGGCGGTGGTGGTCGCCAGTAATAATTCCGATCTAACTCATAAAGCCCCGCACCATGCGGGGCTTTTGTTTGTCAACGCCATTGCCCGGAATAAAAATCGTAATTTACTATTTCAAACCACCTGTATGAAAAACATCATTGCCCTGCTGGTACTGGCCTGCTGCAGTTCCGCCGCCATCGCACAAACGAATGTTAATCTTCCCGCCAACAACGACGAACTGCTGGCACGCGCCATCCGAATCTATAAAGCGCCACTCGTTGAAAAAGCAAAGATCACCGAAGCACAGGCCGACAAAGTAGTGGCTATCATTGCGGAGATCCAGATCAAGATGCGCGATATCAGCGCCGACCAATCGGTAACCGGCGATGACCGGATGAACAAACTTCAGGCTTTACGCGCTGAACGCGATAAAAAATTCAAAGCCATTCCGCTCACCGATGAGGAGATGAAAAACGTATCGGCCGCCATCGATGAGATCAGGAAGAACATGCAGGCAGCGAAGCCGGCCAATAATTAGGTTACCGGACACTCGGTTCTTTGCCCATCGCCAGCGCGGGTTCTATTTCATTTTGAAGCTTTCCAGGAATTTGGTGGTAAAATTCCCTTTGCGGAAATCTTCGTTCTGCATTAGCTGAAGATGGAACGGGATCGTTGTCTTCACCCCCTCGATCACATACTCACTTAAAGCCCGGTACATGGTATCGATGGCTTCTTCGCGGGTTTGTGCGATGGTGATCAGTTTGCCGATCATTGAATCGTAATATGGAGGGATCACATAGCCCGCGTATACATGACTGTCTACCCGCACGCCATGTCCGCCCGGCGTATGCAGCGTGGTGATCCTGCCGGGTGAGGGCCGGAAATCGTTATAAGGGTCTTCTGCATTGATCCGGCATTCGATCGCATGCATCTGGGGCTCGTAGTTACGGCCCGAAATAGTTTCGCCCCGGGCGATCTTGATCTGTTCCTTGATCAGGTCGAAATTGATCACTTCTTCGGTTACGCAATGTTCTACCTGGATCCGGGTATTCATCTCCATGAAATAGAAATTGCGGTGCTTATCCACCAGGAACTCGATCGTGCCCACACTTTCGTAATTGATAGCGGAAGCGGCTTTGATGGCAGCTTCTCCCATTTTCTTGCGCAGTTCGGGGGTCATGAAAGGAGAAGGCGATTCCTCTACCAGTTTCTGGTGGCGGCGCTGGATGGAACAGTCGCGCTCACTCATATGGCAAACGGTGCCGTACTGGTCGCCCGCCACCTGGATCTCGATATGACGCGGCTCTTCCACAAATTTTTCCATATACACCCCGTCGTTCTTGAACGATGCCGCGGCTTCCATTTTCGCCGTGGTGTAGGCTTTTTCCATTTCAGATTCTTCCCAAACCACACGCATGCCTTTTCCGCCGCCACCTGCTGTTGCTTTCAGGATAACGGGGTAGCCTACGTCCTTAGCAAGCGATTTTGCCTGGTCCACGCTTTCCAGCAATCCCTCGCCCCCGGGCACTACAGGCACGCCTGCCTTGATCATGGTTTCTTTGGCGGTGATCTTATCGCCCATCTTATTGATCATTTCAGGCGTTGGTCCGATGAATTTGATGCCGTGATCGGCACAGATCTGCGAGAATTTAGAATTTTCAGCAAGGAACCCATAACCCGGGTGCACCGCATCGGCATTGGTGATCTCTGCAGCGGCCATGATATGCGGAATATTGAGATAAGAATCCGCGCCTGCAGGTTTACCGATACAAACTGCTTCGTCGGCGAATTTTACATGCAGGCTGTCTTTATCGGCAGTTGAATAAACGGCAACCGTTTTAATACCCATTTCGCGGCAGGTCCTTATCACCCGTAAGGCGATCTCCCCGCGGTTAGCGATCAATATTTTTTTGAACATCGGATCCATTTGAAAATTTGAAAATGTACAGAATTGAGAACCTGAAAACCTGGATGCGCCGGAGCCATTCAGATTTTCAACTCCCGGATTTTCGAATTGCCTATGGTTCTACAAGGAACAATGGCTGGTCATATTCCACCGGGCTGGCATCTTCTACCAGCACTTTCACGATGGTGCCTTTTATTTCGCTTTCGATCTCGTTGAAGAGCTTCATCGCTTCGATGATGCATACGACTTTTCCCGGGGTGATCTCGGTGCCTACATCGGCCAGTATCGGTTTGTCGGGAGAAGGACGGCGGTAGAAAGTGCCGATCATCGGACTTTTAATGGTAAGCAGGTTGTCGTTTTTGGTCGGGGCGGCGGGTTTGGCCGGAGCGGCGGCTGGAGCTGCCGGGGCCTGCTGCGGGGCGGCGGTGTAAACCTGGGGCGCCGGGGCGGCAACGGTAACAGCGGGTTCCTCTTTCTGTTTGATGGTCACCTTGCCATCTTTGTCCTCAATGCTGATCTCGCCGATATTACTTTTATTAATGATTTTGATCAATTCGTGAATTTGCTTCAAGTCCATAAATGGCAGTTTTTAGGGTAAAAACAGGGGATTTTTGGTCAAATTGGGGGGCAAAATAGCCTTTTTTTGATAAAATGCGGGATTTTGTTTGTTTCGAAAAAAAGCTATTAACAGCCGGTCCGGCAGGCAAAAACGGCAAAAGCAGCCGGGGCTGCTTTTGAAAAAAATTGACCGATCGGGCTGCGATATGAAAAATCCGCAAGGATCGGGGGGCTTTCGTGTTTATTCCTTTACCCTTTCCACATAATCGCCGGATTTGGTATTCACCCGGATCAGCTCTCCATCTTCCACGAAAAGCGGTACCATCACAGTGGCGCCGGTTTCTACGGTAGCGGCTTTCAGGGCACGGGTAGCGGTATCGCCGCGCAGTCCGGGCTCGCAGTAAGTGATCTTTACAACGATCTTCTCAGGCAGCTCGGCGCCGATCGGCTGTTCGGTTTCGGTATTGATAAATACGAATACCTCGGAACCGTCTTTCAGGAACTGCGGGGCATCGATCATTTCCTCTCCCAATGCGATCTGCTCGAAGGTCTCATTGTTCATCAGGTTATAACCGCTGTCGTCTTTATAGAGGAACTGGAAAGCTTTTTTCTCCACGCGCACCGGGAAAATGTTCTCGCCGCTGTTCCAGGTCTTTTCGATAGAACGCTTATTGTCTACGCCCTTGAGCTTGGCCCATACTTTGGCAGCGGCCCTTGCTGTTTTGTTCTCACCGAACTCCACTACAGAATATAAACTGCCGTCCAGTTTGAGGATCATACCGCGGCTGATGTCTGATGTTGTTGCCATTATCTTGTTTTTTAGAATGTCTTTCTGAACAGGCGCAAAAGTAGGGATTGACCGCGATATACCGCCAAACCGGGCTTTTTAGGCAAAATGCGGCAGGCCGGCGTGCCTATTGATTTTCAGCTGAAAACACGGGGCCGGACGATCCTACGTTAAAAATTTTAACGGTAACAGGCTGCACGTTTTAATTACCCGGTATCTAAGTTCCAGTCAATCGATCTATATGAAAAAATTTCTACTCTTCGTTTTTACAGTTTGCTTACTGATGTCAGCGGATACGCTGCTCGCCAATACTGTAATTGTAAAAGGATACGTGAAAGACTCAGCCAATCATGCTGTGGCCAACAAAACCGTCCTTATCTACAACAACGACAGTCTTCACCAGGGTTGCCTGATCGCTCATTCTGTCGTTACCAATCCCAATGGTTATTTTACAGACACGCTGAGCTGTAATGCGGATATCAAAAAATTATTGATCGTAATAGAGAACTGCAACGGGCAGCACATCACCCGCGATCCTGCAGTTTCTTCAACCAATATTGTTGAAGTGAGTTTCGTGATCTGCTCCGCTACGCCTTCAACGCCGCCTTCCTGTAAAGCGGTATGGCAGTCTACACTTACTACTGCCGGTGTTAAATTCACCAGCAATCTTTCACAGGCGCCCGCAGGCGACAGCATCATCAGCCGTCATTGGGTGTTCGGCGACAGTACCGAGCTCAATGGCAACCAGACAGATCCTACGCATGCATACAGTAAGGCCGGCGATTACAATGTTTGTCTTACCATCAAAACAAAAAATGGCTGTGAGAACAGGTATTGCGGCACGGTAGAATACAGGCCTGCCAATACTCAATGCTTCGCTTATGTGCATGCCAATGTGGAGCGCAGCAGCATCCTGAAATTCAGGTTCACCAGCAATACTGCCAGCACTACCGCCGGCGACAGCATCATCGGTCGCACCTGGAAATTCGGAGACGGCACTACACTGGGCGGTAATGAAGTGAACCCGATCAAAGAATACAAAGACACCGGCGTTTATAATGTATGTGTTATCGTAAAAACAGCAAGAGGCTGTGAAGCTTCGCATTGCTTCACCGTTGTTGCAAGGGATACCGCCGTGCATTCAACCAGCTGTAAAGCTTATTTCACCACACAGGTTAAGGATTCGGTGGTTTACTTTAACAGCGAAGGATCCAAAGCAGGCGATGGCGACAGCATCATCAGCCGCACATGGTACTATACCGATGCCACTGTGGGTACGCTCACACTCGGCGGTAATGTGGTGGATACTTTCATCAAATACACAAAACCCGGCAGCTACAATGTTTACCTGGTGATCAAAACCAAAAACGGTTGTGAAAGCAAATTCTCCGGAACAGTTGTGATACCCCAGCCGCCGGTAGTATGCAGGCTGCAGACAGTATTTACCGCAGAAAAGATCAGCGCCCTTAAATTCCGGTTCAACAGCAGCCAGAGCAGTGCTTCAGGCGATTCCATCGTAAAACGTATCTGGAAATTCGGAGACAACACCGGCCTGGAAGGCAATGAGATCAGCCCGCTGAAAGAATACAAGGATACCGGTGTGTACAATGTATGCCTCACTATCAAATCGAAGAGCGGCTGTGAAAAGCAGTACTGCATGACCCTGGTTGTCCGCGACAGCGTGCCCAGGCCAACCAATTGCAAGGCCTGCTTCACAGTAAGCTATAAAGACTCTACCGTTTATTTCAACAGCTCATGTTCTGCAGCGCCGGACGGAG
>Ga0213876_10001733_pt1 | contig 13257 bp, 11 predicted proteins | sample BarmaccomBMRX_R9_FD_160113 | JGI IMG/M metagenome (GOLD analysis project Ga0213876, IMG submission 160113) | Root-associated microbial communities from Barbacenia macrantha in rupestrian grasslands, the National Park of Serra do Cipo, Brazil - RX_R9 | ecosystem: Host-associated > Plants > Roots...
CGGAGAGCGCCGCACGCAGGGCCTCGACCGGAGCGAGGTCAGGAGCAGCGACGCTGGCCGCGAACGAGACCACGCCCGGCCGGTTTGCCAGCCGCAACAGCTCGTGGTTGCGCGGGTTGGTAAATGGCGGCAGGCTGCCGCCGGCCTCGAAAGGCGCCAGCGGATCTTCTTCGGCGCGCAGCGGTGGCGCGGCGACGAAGGTGCCTCTGCCTACCTCGCCTCGCAAGTAACCCTCGTCGACGAGCCGCTTATACGCGTTGGCGACTGTTTCTGGCGTCACCTTCAAGCTGGTAGCCATGCCTCGCACCGGCGGGAGGCGTTCGCCCGGGCCAAGCGCGCCGGCTTGCACGCGCCGCCTGAGCTCGTCCACCAGTTGCTTGCCAAGCGGGTAGCGGCGGCCTTGCGCACGGTCGAGGGAAACCACGAGGTCGGTGGGGACCACGGCACCGATTGTATGGCTACACTGCGCCTAGAGCCGTACGGTGAACGTTTGTGCAGCGAACCTTCGGAGGTTAACAGTCAGGAGGAATCCTGAACCTCTTCAGGTGGCAGGGACGGTGGACCCGATCACGGAGCGCGTCAGTGGACTTGGATTCGACCTACCCGGTCAGTGAAGGTGCCGATGGCGACAGCGTGTTGGACGCCGTTGGCGTGGAGGTCGCTTAGGAGGGCGTCCGTGGCAGCGGAGTCGACGGCGATAAGCAGGCCGCCGGAGGTCTGCGCGTCCGCCAGGACCAGCTGCTGCTCGGGCGTGATGCGCTCGGACCAGTCAATGAACAGCTCCACTGCCGTCAGGTTGCGGCGCGTGCCGCCGGGGACGACGCCATCCTCCGCGAAGGACCACGCTTCGTCCAAGACTGGAACAGCTTCCAAGAGAACCTGCGCGCCCACGTCGCCGTTGCCGAGCATCTCGGACAGATGGCCGAGCAGGCCAAAGCCGGTGACGTCCGTGGCCGCGTGAACCGCCGCGCCGGCGCGGCGCATCGCCTCACCCGCGGCGCGATTCAACGTGGACATCACCTCTACGGCGCGGGCGATCACGTCCTCGGAGGCCATGCCGCGCTTGATCGCGGTCGTCAGGATGCCGATGCCAAGAGGTTTGGTGAGGATCAGCGCATCACCAGGACGGGCGCCCACGTTGCGCATCACACGGTCTGGATGGACGGTGCCGAGAGCAACGAGACCGAACTTCGGCTCGGGGTCATCCACGCTGTGACCACCGAGGATCGGTACTCCCGCCTCGGCGACCTTGGCAGCGCCGCCCTGAATTACGCGCTCCAGCAGCTCCAGCGGCAGGGTGTCGCGCGGGAAGTTCACCAGGTTCAGCGCGAAGATCGGCGTCGCGCCCATGGCGTAGACGTCGCTGAGCGCATTGGCCGCGGCGATCCCGCCCCAGACGAAGGGGTCATCGACAACCGGGGTGATGTAGTCCACGGTTGCGACCAGCGCAAGCTCGGGGCTCACCTGGTACACCGCGGCGTCGTCGGCCAGCGCGGCGCCGACCAGCGCGTGCGCATCGATGACCGGGGGTAAATGGCGCAGCACCTGCGCCAACTCAGTCTTGCTGAGCTTGCAGGCTCAACCAGCGCCGTGACTGAGGCTGGTAAGCCTGGGCGTTGTCGCACTTGTTTCTACCACTGCGCCATCACCTCCTTTCCGCCAGAAGTTTCAATGCGTGACAATCTGAAACAGCCAGGCTCCATCCGGGATTCCAAAGGGTACGTCCGAAGCCCGCAGACGATAGTAGACTCGCGGGCGTGCAGCAGCAGCAACGGCCAGTGGCAATGACCATCGCCGGCTCCGATTCGGGCGGTGGCGCGGGTATTCAGGCAGATCTGAAGACCTTCCAGGCCCTGGGCGTTTATGGCGCCAGCACGCTGACTGCCGTCACCGCTCAGAACACCGTCGCGGTCACAGCTGTCCACGAGATCCCAACGGACCTCATCGCCGCACAGGTTGACGCCGTGGTCTCGGACATCGGAGTCGATGCAGCTAAAACAGGCATGCTCTCCAGCGCCGCAATCATCAGCACGGTCGCGGATCGCATGCGGCACTGGCGCATCGAACGGCTGGTGGTGGACCCGGTGATGGTGGCCAAGAGCGGCGACCGCCTGCTTCGCCCTGACGCCGTTGAGGCTCTCGTGCGGGAACTGTTGCCACTGGCAATGGTGCTTACACCGAACGTGCCTGAGGCCGAAGTCCTGGTTGGACACACCCTCGAAACAGACGAAGAGTTCCGTCAAGCCGCGCGAGAGATCGTCGCGATGGGGCCGCGGTCGGTCGTGATGAAGGGCGGACATCGCGCCGGAGATGCCACGGACATTCTGTTCGATGGCCATGAGTTCGTAGTGTTCGAGTCGGAGCGCTTCGACACGAAGAATACGCACGGGACAGGCTGCACACTTTCATCCGCGATCGCGGCTGGGCTTGCACGTGGCCTCAGCGTGCATGAGTCGGTTGGCGAAGCCAAGCGATATGTGACCGAGGCAATTCGGCGGTCACAGCCACTGGGTCAGGGTCACGGACCGGTCGCTCACGACTGGCTGCTGGCGCGCCAGCCGCTGCATGTCTGAGATCTCCATTCGAGCCGCGGAGCCCGAGGACGCCGAGGCAGTTCACGCCATCCTGCGCTGCCCGGGCGTGGTGGCGGGCACGCTGCAGCTGCCGTGGCGGCCGCTGGCGTGGACGCGCGAGCACTACATCGAGGGATCGGGGTCGGGCGAACACCACCTGGTTGCGATCGTGGATGGTCGAGTTGTTGGGCACCTCGGGCTCAGCGTGTTGCCTGGAGCGCGTCGACGTGACGTTGGCAAGTTCGGCATGGCTGTCCACGACGAGTACCACGGGCGCGGGGTCGGCACCGCCCTGATGGCAGCGATGGTCGACCTCGCGGACAATTGGCTTGGTCTGCGGCGCATCGAGTTGGAGGTGTGGGCTGACAATGCGCCTGCCATTCACCTGTATGAGAAATTCGGCTTCGAGGTAGAAGGCCAGGCCCGCGAGTTCGCGCATCGCGCCGGCGAACTCGTCGACGCGTTGTACATGGCTCGGCTCGTTAGAACCCCAATTCGATGAGCACTTCGGCGGTGTGCTCGCCAAGGGCAGGCACGCGCATCGCTGGGCGCTCCAGGCCAGCGATGTTCATCGGATGATGCAGCGCGTGCAGTTCACCCACTGGACTCTGGATGTCAAACCACCGTTCACGGGCGTCCAACTGCGGATGCTGCAAGACGTCCTCGACGCTGTTGACTGTCCCGAACGGCACATCCGCCTGCACAAGTCGGGCCTCGACAGACTCACGCGTTTCCTGGGATAGCAGCGACTCGATGAGCGGTTCCAACGTTTCGCGGTTCCTCAGCCGAAGTTCGTTGGTGCGATAACGGGAATCGTCCGCGAGGTCGGGGCGCTGCAACACCGTGGCGCAGAGTCGACGCCACTGGCCATCATTCTGGACCGCCAGGTTCACACTGCCGCCGCTCCCGACGCGGTACGGACCGTACGGCACGATGAAGTTGCTGCGCGCACCCGTACGCTGTGGGGCTTTCAACGTGTACTCAGCCACATACGCCGCCGGCATGACCCATTCGACCAGGGCTTCCAGCATCGAGATCTGAATCTCGGCGCCCTTACCAGAGATCGAGCGGCGATAGAGCGCGGCGAGGATGCTGCTAAATGCGTACATGCCGCTCGCGATGTCGGCGACTGAGATGCCGACTTTCGCAGGTTCCTCGGGTGTACCTGTCAGCGCGATGACACCAGCTTCGCCCTGGAGCAGGAGGTCATATGCCTTTCGGTCCTTGTGCGGCCCATCAGGGCCGTATCCGGAAATCGCGCACATCACCAACCGTGGGTTCCGCCGCGTGAGCTCGGCATAGGTGCAGCCCATGCGCTCGGCCGCGCCGGGGCCCTGGTTGTGCACGAAGACGTCCGCTCGGTCGAGAAGAGCATCAAAGGCCGAGCGCTCGCGCGGGGCCTTCAGGTCCAGGACGATGCTGCGTTTGCCTCGATTGAGCCAGACAAAATAGGCGCTCAGGCCGCGAACGGCCGAATCGTACTCACGCGCAAAGTCGCCACCACCAGGTCGCTCGACCTTGATCACGTCGGCGCCGAGATCCGTCAGGTGGCGCGTCGCCAGTGGCGCCGCGACCGCGTGCTCCCACGCAACGACGTTGACTCCCGCCAGCGGGAGCGTGGACTCAGCCAACCGCGGAATGGGTGCGCAGGGCGGTAACTCGCATGGCAGCTACGCGCGTCTGGAGCTCGCGGAGCTCGGCGTCCAGGTCATGGGCGCGGTCCCAGTCGCAGCGGCCGAGGGCATCGTGCAGTTCCTTGCGTACACGCGCCAGCTCCTGCTCGCCAGGCACACGCGGATAGCCAAGAGCCTCTGCCTGCTTGCGGTTGAGACGTTCGCCAGGCGCGCGTTGCTGAAACGCCTCGTAAATCGATTCAGGCAACTGCACCAGGCCGCGCGGGTCGCGCGGGTGGGGCTGCGCCCACGAGCGCACCCACTCTTCGTACTTGCGGCCCGCCCACGTAACGATGCTGTACTCGAAGGTCTCGCGTGCGACCGTGGAGAGCTCCGTCCCCTCGGAGTCCATCTCCGCAATCTTAGTACGCCAGGCGTTGAAGGGCGGCGACCAGAACGGTAGCGCCTCGGGCGGCGTCTTCTGGGGTCGTGAATTCGGCGGCGCTATGGGATCGCCCATCTGCACTGGGCACGAACAACATGCCGGTCGGGACTTTTGTGGCCATTATCTGTGAGTCATGGCCGGCGCCGCTCACCATCGGCTTCCACGGCACCCTGCATGCCTCGGCCGCCGCCTGAAGCTCCGCCTTTACGTGCGCGTCCATGTCCATGGGCAGGATGTCACCGGCGAGGTCGTAGGCGATGCCCACGCCACGCTCCTTGGCAATGGCTTCGCCACGCGCGCGGATCTCGGCCGCGAGGCGCTGTTTGGTGGCCTCGTTGGTGTGGCGAAAGTCCACCGAGAACTCGACATGCCCTGGCACGATGTTCCACGCGCCGGGCTGGACATCCCACCAGCCGTTGGTGACCACCGCAGGCCGACCTGCCTCCGACACGATCCGCGTCATCTCGGACGAAAACTCGACGGCGGCCTGGAGCGCGTCGCGTCGCAGGTCCATCGGGGTGGTGCCGGCATGGTCGGTCCGGCCTTCTACTGTGACGCGGAATCGATAAAAGCCGGTGATGGCATCGACGACGCCGAGTGGCTGGTGCTCGTCGTAGAGGATGCGGCCCTGTTCGATGTGCAATTCGATGAAGGCGTCGAGATCGTCCCGAATAGCACTTGGATAGTTTTCGGGCGCAAAGCCCGCTTGCCGCATGGCCTCACCGATCGTGACGCCATCCAGGTCGGTGAGGTCGTCCAACTCTTCCTGACGGACGAGTCCCAGCATGGCGCGTGTGCCCCAGAAGTTGCCATGGAAGCGACTGTCCTCCTCCTCGCAGAGAGCAACCATCTCCAGGGACTTCCTGGGTCGCGCGCCAGACCGCTTCAGCGCCCGCAGGGCGGCGAGCGCGCTGAGGACGCCAAGCGCGCCGTCGTAGCGGCCGCCGAGGATCACGGTGTCGACGTGGGAACCCGTGAGAATCGTGCGCGGACTGTCACCTTCGATCCGGCCGAAGAGGTTCCCTACGGCGTCTTCACGGACGACGAGACCGGCCTCTTGCATCCAGGCCATGAGTTGCCGTCGAGCGGCGGACCAGGCCGCGTCGTACACGTGGCGGATAATGCCGCCACCTGGCTGCTCGCCAATGGCGCCCAGCGTCTCGACGAGATGCTGCATTTCCGCGGGCTCAATCGTGAGCATCGTTCTCCTTCAACTTCAATGCGCGGATTCGCTCCACGCGCGACTTGATCTCAGCGGCTTCGAGACCCTGATCGCCGGGCGAATAGAACTGGCGACCGGCGAGATTTTCCGGCAGGTAGGCCTGGGTCCAGCGGCGAGGGTCATCCTCTGAGAAATCGTGACTGTAGCGGTAGTGGCGACCGTACCCCATGCCGCGCATCAGGCCGGTCACCGCGTTGCGCAGGTGCAGCGGAACCGGGTCATTGCGCGTATCACGAACCGCATCCATGGCCGCCGAATAGGCCCGTCCCACGGAATTGGATTTAGGGGCGGTCGCGAGATACAGCGTGGCCTCGGTGAGCGGAAACATGGCTTCGGGCATGCCGACGAAGTGGGCGGCCTGCTGCGCTGCCACCGCGACCGATAGCGCGTGCGGATCGGCCAGACCGACGTCCTCGCCGGCCAGAATCACCAGTCGCCGGGCGATAAACATGAGGTCCTCGCCGGATTCGAGCATTCTGGCTAGCCAGTACACGGCCGCATCGGGGTCCGAGCCGCGGATCGACTTGATGAAGGCGGAGATCGTGTCGTAATGGGCGTCGCCGCCCTTGTCGTAGAGCAGTGCGCGTTGCTGGACAGCGTCTTCGATCACGCTCAGCTCGATCGTGCTGGCCTTGGCGGCTTCAGCAGCGTCGGCGGCCAGCTCCAGGGCGTTCAGAGCCACACGCGCGTCGCCGTTGGAGCGCTCCACAAGGTGGCGCATCGCGGACTCTTCAAGGCTGAGGTGTCGTTCGCCCAGGCCACGCTCTGCGTCTGTGAGGGCTCGCTTGACGATGGTTTCGATATCGGAGTCGGAAAGCGCTCGCAGCGTAAAAACGCGCACTCGTGAGAGGAGCGCCGAGTTCACCTCGAACGACGGATTCTCGGTGGTGGCACCAATGAGGACGACAGTGCCGTTTTCAGCGTGAGGCAGCACTGCGTCCTGTTGCGCTTTGTTCCAGCGATGCACCTCGTCGATGAAAAGGATCGTGCGCTCATCGGGCACTCCGCGGGCCTCCTCAATCACCTTCCGGAGATCGGCCACGCCCGCGGTTACCGCCGACAGGGCAACGAAACGCGAATGGCTCAGCCGGGCGATCACCTCGGCCAGTGTTGTTTTGCCCGAGCCGGGTGGTCCCCACAGAACCATGCTCGGGACCCGGTCGGTTTCGAGCGCACGCCGCAGGGCTCGCCCGGGCGCCAGCAGGTGCTCCTGGCCGAGGATCTCGTCCAGGCTGCGCGGGCGCATCCGCGCAGCAAGCGGCACACTTGCGGGCGCGGGCGGCTGCGCATCGCCAAACAGGCGTGCCTGCGCGTTCACAACGCCGAGCTTAACTCCCGCACCGCGAACAAAAGGCGGTGCGTCTTCGTTAAACAGGAAGTCCCCTTGGGATGGGGAGCCTGTGGCATACTGGTGGTGCCGTTCCGAGGCCCCGTGATGGGTGGCACGGAAGCATCGACGGTGTGCAGGTCTGGAGGAGTGAGCAAGACCCACGGTTATGGTTGCACGCGCCGAACGCCAGCCACGTGAGACAGAGAGTGACCGCCCAATCGCCACAAAACGCATTCTGATCGCCGATGACGATGCCGCGATTCGTGGCACGTTGGTCGAGCTACTGCAGGGCGAGGGCTACGACACTCTAGAAGCCAAGAGCGGCAGTGAAGTGCTGCGCATCGTCCCGGTGGACGAGCCAGACTTGCTGCTGATCGACTTGCGCATGCCGGACCAGGACGGCATTCAGATCCTCAAGCGGCTCTCAGCCCAGGACATCGGTGTGGGCAACGTCATCCTGATGACGGCCTACGGCACCTCGAGCACCACGATCGAGGCCATGCACCTGGGTGCCTACGACTACATCACCAAGCCGTTCGACGTCGACCGAGTGCTGTTCACCATTCGGCGCTACTTCGAACGGCAGCAGCTTGCCCAGGAGTTGGTCCGCAGCAAGCAGGAAAACAAGACCTTATCCGAGCGCATCGTCGGCAACACGCCGCAGATGCAGGACGTCTACAAGATGATCGGCAAGGTGGCAGCGTCGGACGCCAACGTCCTGATCATCGGCGAAACCGGCGCAGGCAAAGAGTCGGTTGCCGAGATGCTGCACGAGTACTCCAGCTATTCGAAGGGTCCGCTGGTAAAAGTTAACCTCACGGCGCTCCCGGCCACGCTCATGGAAAGCGAGCTTTTCGGACACGAAAAGGGCTCATTTACAGGGGCGGATCGCCAGCGTATCGGGCGCTTCGAAATGGCCCACAAAGGCACCATCTTCCTCGACGAAATCGGCGATATGGCGTTGACCTTACAGGCCAAGCTGCTGCGTGTTTTGCAGGAGCGCGAATTCGAGCGTGTGGGTTCGTCGCAGTCGATCAAGGTGGACGTCCGCGTTGTCGCCGCGACCAACAAGGACTTGCGCGCGGAGGTCGAGACCGGTCGGTTCCGCGAAGACCTGTATCACCGACTGGCAGTCATCACGATTCACGTGCCGCCGCTTCGCGAACGCAAGGACGATATTCCGCTCCTCGTCGAGCATTTTCTGCAAAAGCATCGTTTCAGCGATGCCAGCGCACCAGCCCGAATCAGTGAAGAAGCGCTGCAGCGGCTGCTCACGTATGACTGGCCTGGCAACGTGCGCGAATTGGAGCACACGGTCGAACGCGCGGTGGTGCTGGCGCAGGGCGGAGTGATCACTGCCGACCACCTCGCCATGGACGTGGATCGCGAAATTGCGATCATCGATTTGAACCAGCAACTGACCGACGGCAAGACCCTGGATGACGTCCTGGCCGCTACGGAATTGCGCTATATCCAGCGCGCGTTACTGCGCTCCGACGGTAACCGGCACGCCGCCGCCAAACTGCTTGGCACGGATATTGCAACCCTCGAGAAAAAGCTGGCGGAACACGGTCTGGACGGTCGCGTCTAAACCTTTCTCGGATAAGCGTTTTCTTGAAATTTTGATAAGGGAGAGGACGATGGTTGACGAAGGCCGGTCCGGCGCATTTGCAAACCAGCGACCATGGGAAGACCGCAGCGGACGTGCGGTCGGCACAGTTCTGGCGACGGCGATCGCTGCAGGTGTTATCGCATATGTCCTGCGCCGATCGCGTGAAGAAGAAGAGCCGACCAGTCGCGTAGCACGCTTAGCGCGTGATTGGGCTGGCGCAGATGGTGTGGAGGCCGGACGAGATTTTGTCATGGACAAAATCGTGCCGGAGTTGAAGCCAGCATTGTTGTCGGCGTTGTCGGAAATCGAAGATATTGTTGATCAGGCGTTCAGAAGAATCGAAAAAAACATAAAGAAACTCTAACGAGTTAGATTTGGAAGTCGAAAGTCTGCGGACTTTCTCCCCAGGGGCTACGCGCCCCTGGACCCCGCCGGTCGAGCGCTGAAACTCGCGCACATCACACGCCCGACGTTACGGGTCAGAAGTCGGAACGGTTCGGAAGTCCGACACGGTTAGAGACAATGGCAGTTCACGACAATGGCACTTCAGTTCCACAGGCGAGTTCCACGGACCAGTTCCAGGAGAGTTCCACGGACCAGTTCGACCAATGGGTTCCACCGACGGGTTCGACTAACGTGTTCGACCACAGTCTTGTGGCACATTGGCTGCGTTAGTGCGACGGTCCCGAGCGCAGAAATACTGCGTGGAAGAAAACTCGTTTGTAACGGGAGAGGACTAGCGATCACATTATGACGATGGAGTTGGAGCTCGATCTCGGGCAAGAATATTCGGCGAATCAGACGCTCAAGGTCTCGCCGCGGTTGGTGGCGGCAAATTACATCCTCGAGTTGTCCTCGCAGGAGCTCCAGCAACAAATCGCCACCGAGCTGAACGACAATCCTGCTCTCGAGCTCGTCGAGATTCCTACCTGCCGCATTTGTGGCACCGAGCTGCAGGGCTCCATCTGCCCGCGCTGCATCCAGCGTCAGAAAGGCAGCAGCCCATCGTCCTATGGACCCGAGTCCCGCGGCTACGGCTATGACGATGGTGGTGAGGCGCGCAATCGCGGTTCCGATGATGAAGACTTCGATCCGCTCACGCGCGTTGCCTCGGAGCAAACGCTAGCCGAGAAGCTGCTCATGGACATGGGCGCGGCTCTGCCCGAAGAGGACATGCCGATTGCCGAGTATCTGGTTGGCAGCCTCGACGAAAAGGGCTATCTCGCTGTCAAGATCGAGGACGTCGCGTACGAGATGACGGTGCCGGTGGACAAGATCCGCGCGGTGCTGCGCGTGCTGCAGGCGCAGGAGCCGGTCGGCATTGGCGCACGTCGACTCAGCGAATGCCTGATGATCCAGATCGACCATCTCGAAGAGCGGGGAATGTCACACCCGCATGCTCGCGAAATCGTGAGCCAGTTCCTGACCGAGCTGGGCGAGCACAAGTTTGGCCGCATCGCGCACGAGTTGAAGATCTCGCAGCAAGAAGTTGCCGACGTGTGGGAGTTCGTGAAAACCAAGCTGAACCCCCACCCAGCGCACGGTTTTTCGCCAACGAACGCCAGTGACCGCGACACCCGCGCGATGTACATCATCCCTGACGTGGTGATCTCCTCGGGTCCGGACGACTTCGAGGTGGAGGTGGTGGAGTCGCGTCGGTTTGTGCTTCGCGTGAACCCGATGTACACCCGGCTCTCCGCGGACCTGCATCGCTCCAGCGCGGCGATGAACCCCGAGGAGCGGCGTCACGTCCAACAATACGTTGGGCGCGCCAAGCTGTTCATTGCCAACATCAACCAGCGGCGGCAGACGCTGTTCAACATCACCCGCTGCCTGGTAGACCAGCAGCGCGAGTTCCTCGAAAAGGGCGTCCGACACCTTCGGCCGCTCTCACGTGCAGCGGTCGCCCAACAGCTCGGCGTTCACGAATCGACGGTGAGTCGCGCGACCGCTTCCAAGTACGTGATGTTGCCCAACGGCGAAGTCATTCCGTATGCGCACTTCTTCACGCCTTCGCTCAGTGTCAAAGACATCATGAAGGAAGTGATCGAAAAGGAAGGCAAGCCGCTGACCGACTCCGAAATCGTGGAGCGCCTCAAAGATCGCGGCATCCACATCGCCCGGCGCACGGTAGCCAAATACCGCATGCAGCTGGCGATACTTCCTTCTTCGCTGCGCTAACTCGCGTCGCGAGTCACGGGTTGCGAGTCACGACTTCTGGTCTGGAACTCGGACTCTGAGGTGCGGGCGCGAAGTAAACTTTGACACCGATCGCGATTCGAGGGAGTGTTGCTCGAAACTCGCGACCCGTGACTCTTATGGATTTCGCCTTCGAGCTGTCCGAGGATCAGCGCGCTTTGCGGCAGACGCTGCGGGAGTTCGCGGAGGCCGAGATTGCGCCGCACGCGGCGGAGTGGGATCGCACTGGAACGTTTCCAGCCCAGACGGTGAGAAAGCTCGGTGAGCTGGGCGTCATGGGACTGGCGTTCCCCGAGCAATACGGCGGTCTCGGCGCGGGTGCGCTCAGCTTTGCCGTTGCGTTGGAGGAGCTTGCACGGGTCGATTCGTCGGTGGCGATCACGGTCGCGGCGAGCGTTTCGCTCGGTGGCGTACCGATCCTGCAATTTGGCAGTGAGGCGCAGAAGCAAAAGTGGCTGGTGCCACTCGCGCGCGGGGAAACGATTGGCGCCTTCGCCAGCACCGAGCCAGGAATGGGCTCCGATGTCCAGGGCCTTTCGACGACAGCCCGAGAAGATGGCGCCGGCTGGGTGATCAACGGGACGAAGGCATACATCACCAACGCCGGTACCGAGCTGAGCTCGTTCGTGACGACCACGGCCATAACCGGCGAACGGAGTCCCGGTCGACCAGAGGTCAGCACGTTGATCGTGCCCGTGGACGCACCTGGCTTCGAGCCGCAGAAACCGTACGCCAAGATGGGCTGGCACGCGTCTGATACCAGGGAGCTGGTCTACGCCGACTGTCGCGTCCCTGCCGAAGCGATGCTCAGGGAGCGCGGCGCGGGTGCGCGCATCTTCCTGGCCACCCTCGACGTGGGCCGCATCGGTGTGGCGGCGATGGGCGTTGGGCTCGCGCAGGGGTGCCTGGACCATTCGGTAGCCTGGGCAAACCAACGCTGCGCGTTTGGCCAGCCCATCGCGAAGTACCAGGCGGTGTCGTTCGAGCTCGCTGAGCTGAAGGCGCGCATCGACGCGGCGCGGGGCATGGTCTTTCGCGCTGCCGCGCTGAAGGATGCAGGCAAGCCAGTGACCGAGGCAGCCGCGGCGGCAAAACTCATGGCGAGCGAGCTCGCGGTGCATGCCGCCAATGTGGCCATGCAGGTCCACGGTGGCTACGGCTACATGGAAGAGTCCGCGATTCCGCGGTTTTATCGGGACGCCAAGATTCTGACGATTGGTGAAGGGACGAGCGAGATCCTCAAGCTGGTGATCGCGCGACAGATGGGACTGAGCGTATGAGCGACAACGAGATTTACATCCTTGGAGCGGCCCGCACGCCGATCGGCAAGATGATGGGTTCGCTGGCGTCGGTGCCGGCAACGGAGCTGGGCGCGGTGGCCATTCGCGCGGCGCTCCAACGGTCGCACATGGACGCGGCGCATGTGGATGAGGTCATCATGGGCCAGGTGGTGCAGGCGGGCGTCGGACAGGCACCAGCACGGCAGGCGTCGATCGCCGCGGGCATTCCAACTTCGGCAAACGCCACTACGCTGAACAAAGTGTGCGCCTCGGGCCTGGAGGCGATCAATCAGGCAGCGCATTCCATCCGGGCGGGTGATTCGACCGTCGTGGTGGCGGGCGGCATGGAGAGCATGAGCCAGGGGCCGCACCTGCTGCCGAAAGCACGCTTCGGTTATCGCATGGGACCGGCCACGGTTCAGGACTCCGTGGTGTACGACGGGCTGTGGTCGCCCTGGGATGATCAGCACATGGGCATGAGCGCTGAAGCGATTGCTGAAAAGCGCGGCATCAGCCGACAGGAGCAGGACGAATACTCGTTGCGCAGCCATCAGCGGGCCGTTGCCGCGATCAACGAAGGCCGCTTCCGCGCCGAAATCACGCCTGTGGAGGTGCCTGCGCGGAAAGGCACCGTCGCAGTTGACACCGACGAAGGTCCGCGCGCAGATACGTCCGCGGAGGCGCTGGCAAAGCTGGCGCCGGCATTCACTCCGAGTGGCACGGTTACCGCGGGAAACGCGCCCGGGTTCACGGACGGGGCCGCCGCCGTGGTGGTCACGAGTCGCCAACACCTCAATGGCAGCACACCCTTGGCAAGAGTCCTCGGGTATGCGAGTGCAGCAACAGACCCGCTGTGGTTGTTTGAAGCCCCAGAGATGGCTCTCGCAAAGCTCTTCAAGCGGACCGGCACCAGGCTCGAAGACTGGGACCTGCTGGAGATCAACGAGGCCTTCGCGGCCCAGATCGTCCCGTGCAAGGACGAG
>Ga0213876_10001734_pt1 | contig 13251 bp, 13 predicted proteins | sample BarmaccomBMRX_R9_FD_160113 | JGI IMG/M metagenome (GOLD analysis project Ga0213876, IMG submission 160113) | Root-associated microbial communities from Barbacenia macrantha in rupestrian grasslands, the National Park of Serra do Cipo, Brazil - RX_R9 | ecosystem: Host-associated > Plants > Roots...
ATATGATAATGCAGTTACTTTCTCTCACGATATAAACTTTAAGAACGTAACATTAACATTAGGGAATATTAAGCAATTCGTAACCATAAGAGGAACCAACCAGGTGGTTGATGATAAACTTATTCAGTTTGATAATGTAAGTTTTAATGGAAGGCCTTTAAACAAAAATTCGGTTAACATCGCTAATTCTACAGGTGTTATATTGAATAAAGTATCTGTTTCTAATGGCAATATTTTACTTGATAATTCGGCAGACGCCAAAATAACTAACCTAAATGCGCCAAATTCTGATATTATTGATCAAAATAACAGAGGGAAAAAATCTGAAGTTATTGCTTCCAAATACAGGGCTATGCGGAAAATGTAATTAATATTTCAGGCCGTAATGCAAACTGCTGAAATAAAATTGAAAGAATGTTTATAAGTGACAAGTTGATTTATCTTGCTTTACACAAGACTGGCTGTACTCATGTGCTTAAACTTTTAACTTCAACACCAGAATTAAATGGCAAAATAATCGGTAAGCATAACACTATATACGATGTTACAAAACAAGATTTGGGCGATCTTAATTCTAAAATAAAAGCAGGCAATATCCGAAATCCGTGGGATTGGTATGTATCGCTTTGGGCATTTGGCAGTATGGGTAAAGGTGGTTTGTATGATCAGATTGTAAAGAAAAGTTTTTATCGGAAACTAAATTACCCTGTTTCTTTTTTTACACCGGTTGAAGAATGGAAGCACGCTTATTCAAATGCAGAAGATCCCCAGCTTTTTAAAAAGTGGCTTAAGCTGCTGCTTGTTTCAAGAAGAAAAGATTTGATCGGTTATGGCCAAGGCCGCGCCGGAAGCATAATGGGATTGCTTACTTACAGGTATCTCGGGCTTTATTCATATAATTTTAAAAAACAAAGAAAAGTAATCAGCTCTTATCAGGAAGTATTTGAATTTGATAAACAAAATAATTTTCTTGATTTCTACATTAGAAATGAAAATCTTGAAAGCGATTTTAGTTTGCTAATGAACAAACTGGGAATCGAAACCGGGTTTGCGCAACAAATTTCAAACATTCCTAAAACCAATAGTTCTGTTCGAAAAAATTATAAGGAATATTACGATCAAGAATTAATGGAACTGGTTAATGAAAAGGAAAGATTAATAATAGAAAAGCATAACTATAAATTTTAAATGGCGCAAATATAATTTGCACTTCATCAATAAACTTAATGGCAGCATTCATTTCAAAATTCAAAAAGCTAAGCAAGAAAGAAGAAAACAAGGAACTGATAAAACATTCATTTGCCGCATTAATCGCGAGGATTGGTGGCGCCATTGCAGCATTTTTGATGAACCTGGTTGTTGCAAGATATTTAGGAGCAAGCGAGGCGGGTTATTTTTTTTTAGCAGTTACAATTACAACGTTGATTTCAACAATCGGCCGCATTGGCGCAGACCAAACTATACTCAGGTTTGTAGGTATTTACAGCTCCGCGTCTGATTGGAATAAGGTGCATGGTGTTTTACGCAAAATTATAAACTGGTCTAACTTAACAACTATTCCGTTAACTGCAATTATCTGCGTTTTTTCTAAACAAATTTCTGTATATATTTTTCATAAAGAAGAACTTCAATGGCCGTTGTTTTGGACATCATTATCTATTCCCTTTTTTACCCTGTATAATATATATGGCATGGCATTGCAGGGAAGAAAAAAAGTTTTACTATCGGTAACCGGCTTAAAGGTTTTAACGCCCGTATTTCTTATCATACTCATTTTAATATTTGCATTTAATGATGGAAAATGGGCATCTATAGGTTATACAATTGCCTGTTTTATCAACTTGATTTTTGCTTATTACTGGTGGAGAAAAAAGCTTCCACCTGAATCTGCAAGAGAAGCAATAGATTCTTCTGCCTTGTGGAAAAGTTGTGGGCCCTTATGGATCGTAGCTATTATGAACGTAATAACTACCTGGGGCGGCCAATTTATAGCAGGCATTTTTAATAACTCAAAGGAACTGGCACAACTTGCTGTAACCAGAAACACCACTATACTTGTTTCTTTTGTGCTTACCGCTGTAAATAATGTGAGTGCCCCCAGATTTGCAGTAATGTATAGCGAAGGGAAAATGAATCAATTAAAAAATTACGCAAGAAATACAACCTTATTAATGACGTTAGTTGCTCTACCTATCACACTTTTTTTATGGTTTTTCCCCGAATTTATTTTATCCTTTTTTGGAAAGGATTTTAAAGATGGCGCATGGCTTTTAAGAATTTTTTCTATTGGCCAATTTGTAAGTGTGATTAGCGGGTCTGTTGGATATTTATTAAACATGACCGGCCATGAAAAAGATATGCGAAATGTAATGGTAATTAATGCAGCACTTTCAATAGTGCTGGCGCTGATTTTAAATCCCATCTATGGAATTATAGGATCAGCCTTAGCATCGGCTATAAGTATTGCAAGTACAAATCTTATGGCAGTTGGGTACGTAAAAAAGCGATTAGGGTTTAGTACAATAAGCATCTTTGGTTTTAAATAACTGCATATTATTTATTTCACTTTGATGCTCACCTCATTTGTAACAGAACGTTTGAATATGGCAGAAATTAGTTTTGATTTGCAACTTTATTACATAAAAATGCAGGCTTAATATGTATTTGTTCCAAAAGTTTTAAATGCGTAATCCTGCTTAAATTTTCATGGTGAAAAGTTTTATTAAAAATACACAAAGACGGTTTCAGAATAAGGTCCAGAAAGAAGGTTCAGTATGGTTAAAGCCTTACCTTTTTCTGCTTGCCTTTTTACGGCCTGTATATTTCAATAAAGAATTTTTGTTGTTAAACGGATTAAGGCGAGAACCGAAATCCGGGCAGCAAAGTTTTATTTTTTTTACAGTACATAAAAGCGCATCAACATTCATTAAAAATACCATCATAAAACTCATTGGGCCAAGCCATATTACCGCTGTAGAGTTAAGTGGTTATCTAAGCAGGAAAAGGCAGGAAAAATATTATAACAATCCCGCTTTTATGAAAAAAGTATTATATAAAACAGGATACTTTTTTGGTGCTTTTCGTGCTTTTTATCCTTTTCCGGATTTGGATAAGTTTAAAATACTCCTGGTTTTGAGGGACCCGAGAGATGTGTTAACCTCTTTTTACTTTTCAACATTATACAATCATCCTTTAAGTACAAAAACTGTTTACGAAGAACGCAAAAAATATGAAACATATACAATCGACGAGTATGTATTGGAAACAGCGCCGGCGATGCAAAAAAAATATGCGGCTTATTGTAAAAATCTTTTAAATAGAAGTAATGTTCTTTTTTTAAAGTATGAGGATATGATAAGTGATTTCAGCAACTGGTTGCATACATTAAATTCTTTTCTTGAACTAAAAGATAATGAAGAGCAATTGCAGGAAATAATTGCAGCAACAACATTTAAAGTTGATAAAGAAGATCCAAAATCTTTTATTCGCAATATAAAGTCAGGTGACCATTTGAATAAATTAAAAACCGAAACCATTAATAAGCTAAACGAACTATTTTTTAATGAACTAAAAATGTTAGGATATAAAATATAAATAAGAAGCTGCAATGGAGCCGAAAATTGACTTAGTAATTGCTGGTGCCCAAAAAGCAGGCACTACATCTCTGAATAAATATCTTGCGCAACATCCGAATATATACACACACTTTACGCAGGAATTTGGCATGTTTGCCAGTAATGAAGATTTTGATAAAGGATTACAAAAAAACATCCGGGAAAATGTAGAAAAACAATTGTTAATACAACCTGGTAAAAACGTATTTATTGCAAAGAGAGTAGGTGTGATGTATAACAAAGAAATGATGCAAAAGATTTATCAATCTTATTCTGATTGCAAAATGGTAGTGATTTTAAGAAACCCTGTTGACAGAGCTTTTTCTGCATTCAACTATTGCAGAATGGCAGGCATGGAGCCTTATAAGAAATTTGAAGACGCACTTTATATAAACGATCCGGCAAGGTTCACCAATCCGAATTTTAAAAGAAACTGCGATTATATTTATCGAAGCAATTATCTTGCCCCTCTTCAAAATATGCAACTTATTTTCCCTGCAGAAAATATTAAGGTGTATATATTTGAAGAAATCGTAAAAAACTTAAAAGCGCCTCTAAATGAAATGGTCGATTCTCTTAACTTACCGCCTTTCGAATTTGATACGAAGAAGAATTATAATGAAGGAAGTGCATCGAGGTTTGATACAGTTTCAAAATTAACAGCGCCGGGAAACTTTAATATTTTAAAAAAAGTTTTTACTGTACAGCAACGGGTAAAAATGAAAGAGTATTTAAAAAAATTAAATTCAAAAAAGAATGCTTCTGCAAAAGAAACGTTATCTGAAAATACCCGTAAATATTTAGTTGGTATATTTCGTCAAGAAGTACAGGAACTTGAACAATTTTTAAAGCTTCCGGTTAAAAGATACTGGCCTGAATTTTTTACTACATCATGAGCAATTATTTTTTTAATTTAAAATATAAGGTTGCTAACAAGGTATCCAACTATCCGGGCTTATATAAAATGATAAGTAAGGGTTTAACCGGCCGTGATTGTTATACAACAAAAGATAGTGATATAGTTATTGACGGGCATCCGCGATCTGCAAATACTTATGCCACCTATGCTTTTAAAATCGCCCAAACCAAAGATTTAATAATTGCCAATCATATACATAAAAAATCGCAGTTTTTAACTGCAGAAAAGTACGGTATACCTGCAATTTTACTTATAAGAGAACCGATGGATTGTATTGCTTCAATGCTTATTCGTCAGCCAAAATACGATCCAACGGTATTGTTTGATGGTTACTATTTTTTGTACAACGGATTAAAAGACTCCAATGCGTTTGTTGTGGGCGAATTTAATGAAGTAATAAATAATTACGCTGAAGTTATTAAGCGTGTAAATAAAAGGTTTGACAAAAATTTTGATCTGTATTACAAAACAGAAGAAAATGAAAAACTGGTAAAACATATAGTGCAAACACAGGATGAATTAAAAGGCGCCAGCGATTATGATCAAAGGGTTGCTTATCCAAACGAAACAAGAAAAAAGGTAATGAATGATGTGAAAAAAAGGCTTCAGCAGGAAATATATAAAACTGACTACAGTAAATGTAAAAAGATATATGATCACTTCATGAACAAACAATAAGGTTTAACAGATCTGCAAAAACTGATAATGAAAAGCTCAAGAAAAATATTTATAAATACGTTACCTACAATTCAAACTTCTGGCGGCATACTTACATTTTTATTGGAATTATTATATGCGCTGGCTGATAACAACAACTCTCAACTGAATTACTGTCTCATTTGCTCCGAGATAAATGAACATCTTTTCATACCTTTTAAAAAATACAGCAATTTTTCAGTTAAAGTAGTAAAGGTTGATAACAGCAATCCGATAAAACGTATTTTTTATGAGCAATTTGTTCTGCCCAAATTTTTAAATACCCAAAAAAATGCGGTGGTTTTAAATATTTGTAATGTAGCCATGCTGCGGTGCAAAATTCCACAGATAACAATTATACAGGCGCAATTAAGTATTGCCAAATTAAGGAAAACCTTGCCTAAAGATGTTGTTTGCATAACTACTTTGCATAAAATTTATTATGATACATTCTTAGAAAGATCGATTCGAAAATCAACAAAAACAATTGCTATTTCAAATTACATGGTTCAGTTTCTTAAAAAATATGAGGATAAACTGGCTGTTATACATGAAGGGGTGAATTTTAACTTTTTTGCAAATCCTGATAAAAATATAAAACAAAATTCAAGGCCATATATTCTCTCCTTAAGCACTTTATTCCCGCATAAAAATATGAACAGGGTTATTGAAGCCTTCAGCATATTTATTAAAAGCACAAACCTTGATTTTGATTTGCTTATTGTGGGAAAAGATCCTGATGGCAGGCAAATGCCAAAGCTAAAAGAACTTGCCGAAAAGCTTGGTATAGCCAACAGGGTTATATTTAAAGGATGGATAGCTACCGATGAAATACCGGGTATTTACGCTAATGCAACAATATTTCTTTATTTATCAAGTATGGAATTTTTCGGATTGCCTGTTTTGGAGGCTATGGCTGCTGAAGTGCCTGTAATTGCAGCTAACAAAATGTCAATACCGGAAGTAGTGAATAATGCCGGCATTTTAGTGGAACCGGATGATGTAGAAAATGTATCAAGACATATTGAGCATATTGTAAAAAATGAACAGTATAAAAAAAACCTCGTTGCGGCGGGCAGGGAAAATATTAAAAATTTTGATTGGCATTTCACTGCTAAAAAATTTGAAACATTGTTTTTAAACGCTAACTAAGTATTGATGTATGGTTATTTCTGACGAGCATAAGTATGTGTTTATAGAAATGATTCGCACCGGCTCAACTGCTATTAGTGCTGAACTATGTGAGTACTACGGCGGAAGAAAAATATTGAATAAGCATTCATATTACCATGAATTTTTAAAAATTGCTAATAAAGAACAAAAAGAATATTTTGTTTTTGTAGGGTGCCGAAACCCGCTGGATATGGCTGTAAGCGGATACATAAAATACAAGAGCGATCACCTTGGCCGGTATTCTGATCCTAAGCAATGGAGGAGGAATGGAGGAACGATAACGGATAAAAATCTGAAGATTTATAATGACATCCAGAAAAATAATTTAAGTTTTAACCAGTACCTGAAAAAGTATTACAGGTTGCCGTACAGCAATACATCGGTTATAAATAATGAAGACGCGGATTTTGTAATCCGGTTTGAAAATATACAGGAGGATTTTAAAAAAGTATTGGGTTTGCTTAATCTAAAACAAATACGTGACATACCTATTAAAAATAAAACCGCAGCAAAAGATAATTTTTTAAGTTATTATACAAAAGATATTCAGCCTTATGCATTATTTATTTTTGGGCCTATAATGAAAAAATTTGGATACGGGTTTCCTGCAGATTGGCCAAAGCAAAAATTTGAGTTTATATCCAATACTATTTTTGAGTTATATACGATTGCCAAAAAAATTTACTGGCGAAGCACAAAAAGTAATTCAATGCCAGATTAAGCAATCATCTAATATATTGCACATGTATATTTGCTGAACATGGAACACCGCGATACACTTAAAATTCTTGGGATTGATTTTATAAATACGTCAACGCAGCAGGTAGTTAACATTTTAAAGAATGGTGGCCTTTTGGTTGTTCCGGCGGCACCTGCACTTATCAATATAAAAAAAGACCCTGCTTATTACAGCGCTTTGCAAACTGCGGATGTTGTAATACCCGATAGCGGTTACATGGCCTTATTATGGAATTTTTTTCATCACAATAAAATTAAAAGAATATCAGGCCTTGAATTTCTTAACAGTTTTTTCAAAGATGAAGATGTAAAAAAAACTTCAGCTTTATTTTTAGTCGATCCCAGGCCAACTGAAGCGCAGCATAACCTGAATTATTTAAAAAAATCAGGCTTTAAAATAGCTGATGATATGTCTTACCTGGCGCCAATGTATAAGAAAGATAAAGTAGAGGATCCCGAATTATTAAACATCATCGAACAGAAAAAACCGAAATATGTAATTATAAATTTAGGCGGTGGTACGCAGGAAAAATTAGGGGCGTATTTAAAAAATAATTTAAGTTATAAACCAGCTATCATTTGTACAGGAGCAGCTATCGCATTTTTAACAGGCCAACAGGCAAGCATACCCACATGGGGAGATAAACTATTTTTAGGCTGGTTATTCCGGTGCATCCAAAATCCGAAATTGTATGTACCACGATATTTTAAAGCTTTTCAATTAGCAATATTTATGTTTCGTTACGGACAGCAGCAGCCTCTTTAAACTTATTACGTATAAATAAAATAAGAAAAAAATCAATTTAGTTATGCAGAAAAAAGCTCTCGTTTGTGGTGCCGGTGGTTTTATTGGCGGGCACCTGGTTAACCGGTTGAAATCGGAAGGTTATTGGGTTCGCGGAGTTGATTTAAAAGAAAATGAATATGGCAACGGCAATTCAGATGAATTTATAGTTGGTGATTTGCGCGATCCGAAATTAGTTGAGGAAGTTGTTTCAGAGGATTTGGAGGAGATTTACCAGTTGGCTGCAGATATGGGCGGCGCGGGTTTTGTTTTCACAGGCGAAAATGATGCAGCCATCATGCACAACAGCGCCTTAATAAATTTGAATGTGTTGGAGGAAGCAAAAAATAAAGGCATTAAAAAAATATTTTATTCTTCATCTGCCTGCATGTATCCGGAATATAACCAGCTTGATCCTGACAATCCGAAATGTTCTGAGGATTCTGCTTATCCTGCAGCGCCGGATAGTGAATATGGCTGGGAAAAATTATTTAGCGAAAGATTGTATTTAACCTATCACCGTAATCATGGGCTTGAGGTGCGTGTGGCAAGGTTTCATAACATTTTTGGCCCGCAGGGAACCTGGGAAGGCGGCCGCGAAAAAGCACCTGCCGCAGTTTGCAGAAAAGTTGCATTAGCACCAGAAGGTGGCGTAATAGAAATTTGGGGTGATGGTAAGCAAACACGTTCATTTCTTATCGTTCACGAATGTGTTGAGGGTATAAGAAGATTAATGGAAAGCGATTTTATCGGCCCGGTAAATATTGGCTCAGAAGAAATGATTTCGATAAATGACTTTGCGAAAATGGTAACAAATATTTCAGGCAAAAATCTTTCAGTAAAAAATATAAAAGGGCCAACTGGTGTACGGGGAAGAAATTCTGATAACGCACTTATAAAAGAAAAATTAGGTTGGGCACCTTCGCAACCTTTAAAAGTTGGTGTTGAAGAAACATATAATTGGATAGTTGAACAAATAGCAAAAAAGCAAAAGCTTGAGTCAAAAACTTTGTCAATCGCTTAGCGATATTAAGCCGGTTCCTACTGTACATAATTTAGGCGAGAAATTTGTTTTTTTAAAAAACGAAGACACTCCAACCGCTGTTACACAATTTGCTTTTGGTAAATTAATGCCTGGCGAAGATGTTGAGTCGCATCTTCATCCAACAATGGAGGAATGTTTTTATTTTCTTAGTGGTGCGGGAGAATATACGGTTGATAATTTTGCATATATGGTAAAACCGGAAACTTTTCTCAGAATTCCTGCCAACACATTACACAGTTTAAAAGTAACGAGTATAACGCCTTTAACTTTCGTTTATTTCGGCGTTGCGGTTGATTAATTTTACATGCTGATTTCTTGCTTAAAGAAACTTCAAAACTTGTTGTATCATTTCGTCAAAATATTTGTATTATTTTTACTTCAAGCAAATCATCCACTTAATGAGCTTTAAAAAATATGCCCATAAGCTGAACCTGCGTTTTTTATTTTGCTCTTTAATACTTCTTTTATTTATTATTCATTTGAATGCACAAGCCCCTGTATTAAATGTAACCAACAGCTTTACACAACAATCGGTTTTATATAACAGCGATACGTTTGCGCATACCGCCTGGAAACCTGTTGTATATACAAACTCAGCTTATCAAAAAGCTGATCGTTCATGGTTACACCGTAAATTTTTTGAAGAACATTTATTGCAGGTGCAGCAACCGGGGTTTAATATTTTTGGCGACTTTGTATTTGATGAAGATGCAGGTGCAACAAAACGTGCAGTGCCTACAATATCCTCTTCAAATCAAAACCACGATGGCACTACAAAATTTAATTACATTAATACAAGAGGTTATTTTTTTGGTGGCAATGTCGGCGATAAATTTTATTTCGAAACAGATTTTTACGAGAACCAGGCAAGCTTCGCCGGTTATGTTGACAGCTTTATAAGAAAGACCGGCGTTATTCCGTTTCAAAACAGTTATAAAAATTTAAAAGCAAAAGGTTTTGATTACAGCTACTCAACCGCAAAATTGGTTTATACTCCAAACAAATATTTGCTGTTCAATCTCGGTTATGGAACAAATTTCATCGGCGACGGTTACCGCTCCTTGTTATTGAGTGATTACAATACGCCTTATCCGTATTTCCGCACTTCAATAAATATTGGAAGTGTGCAGTACTCGGTAATGTATTCACAATATATATCGAATGAAAACTCTTTTACATATGCAGAAGGCTATCCAAGAAAATGGGGGCAAACATATTTGGTCGATTGGCATGCAACCAAAAATTTTAATATCGGGATTTTTGATGCTGTTGTTTCTTCAATTGAAAATGTTGATCATGAGAAGGATTTTGGTGTAACACATTTTAGCCCGGTTATTTTTTTACATAGTTCCAAATCTCCATCAGGTTTAAAAAATAATGATGTGCTCGGATTGAATTTAAAATATACAATCATTCCGGCAGTTGATTTTTATGCACAAGTGATGTTGGATAATTCAGGCAGTGAAGATTGGGAAAAACGCTATGGTTACCAGATCGGTATTCGGGCAGGTAATTTATTTAAAATAGATGGATTAAACGCACAAGCGGAATTTAACACAGTAAGGCCTTACAGTTATGCTTCAGATACTATAACAACTGTTTATGCGCATGATGGACAATCGCTGGCGCATCCGCTTGGCGCAAATTTTAAAGAAGGTGTTTTTGTTGCAGATTATAGTTATAAAAGATGGTGGTTTAGAGCAGAAGCAATGGCAGCAAGATATGGCAATGATTCATCATCTGCTGCAGAAAACTTTGGTCGTGATATTTTTAAGCCATTATATACACACAGTAAAACAAATAATGTTTCAACAGACCAGGGTTTACTTACAAAATTGTATTACGGCGATATTAGAATTGCTTATATACTAAACAGGAAAACAAACATGCGGGTTGAAACCGGCGCTGTATTCAGAAGTGAAAAAAACAAACTGGATAACTATAAGGACGTGCAATTTTATATTGGTATCAGAATGAGTTTCAGAAAACTGATTTATGATTTTTAAAATCAAAAATTTGAAGAATAATAAGTATATAAAATTATCTTTTTTAGCTGCGTTTGTATTTGCTACAAGCCTTGTTCATGCACAACAAATTCCTTTAAACCAGGTAGTGCAAAACAGGTTTAGTGAAATGTTGTTGAATGCAGATTCATCTGTGTTTACAGGCTTCAGAGCACAGAACTGGCTTGAGTTGGAGCAATTAAACATTCTGCATAAAACCGAATTGCAGGATAGTGTTTTTGGTTTAAGCAATTCTTTAAACAGTAATATAACCCACACCAATTTTATTAGAGGCATTGGAAGAAATAGCGTGTTTACACTTGATCCATATGTTGATGCCGCAGTTGGAAAATCGAATGATAAAAGCGATGTGCTTACAAATTTTTCTGCAGGTATAAATATGCAGGCGCAATTCAATGAAAAATTTTCTTTTAATCTTGGTGTAACTACCAACGTTAATCAATACCCGAAATATTTAGACAGCGCTATTTTTTCTAAATATGATCGTTTCAATATTGCTTCAAACAAATACATTATTCCCGGCGAAAATGCAGGCACGCTGCATAACAATAACAGGTTCACGTATACAAATTTCAATTTTAATTTAACTTATACACCGAGTAAATATTTTTTAATTGCAGCAGGCTACGGGAAAAATTTTTTAGGCGATGGATACAGAAGTTTATTGTTGAGTGATAACAGCAATAATTATCCTTATTTGCGTTTGCAGGCAAGATTATGGAAGCTAACGTATAATGTTTTATATAATCGTTACACCAATAATTTTTGGTATGAAGTAAACGGAGCTGCGCAGCCAAAATACAGCACGATTCATTATCTCGGTTTTAATACAAAAAAGTTCCAGGTTGGTTTGTTTGATGAAGTAACGTGGCTTGCAAAAGATACCAATTTTACAAGAGGCTTCGATGTTCAATATTTAAATCCTTTGATCTTTACAAGACCATTAGAGTTTACAGTTGGCTCGCCTGATAATGCAATGATTGGTTTCAATCTTAAATACAAAATTTATAAAAAAGGATTCGTTTATGGCCAGCTTGCATTGGATGATTTAAATCTTAAAACATCGAAAGAACATCATTCGCAGTTTTATGGAAATAAATATGCATTACAGTTAGGCGTTTGGAATAATGATATTTTCGGTGTGAAAAATTTATCGTGGCGGCTTGAATGGAATGGTGTTCGTCCATATACTTATGGCCATGGTGTGGGCGGAAATATTAGCTTGAACTATACCAATTATTATCAATCGCTCACAGATCCTTTCGGTGCGAACTTTAATGAGTTCATATCGGTATTTGATTATTCAAACAATCGCTGGTATGCAGTGCTTGAAAATTTATATACAATACGCGGCGAAAATCCCGGTGTTGCATATAACAATGGGGAAGATTTGTGGGGCGGTGAAAATAATATTCCGCAGTTTGGCGTAAAAACAATGCAGGGAATAAAAACAAAATATTCTTATAACCAGTTAACATTAGGCTATCTTATTAATCCTTCAAACCGCTTAGGCTTAGAAGCCAATGCAGCTTATCGCAGCAGGAAATCTTCCGTTGTAAATGAGTCTGAATTTTATTTCAGCTTTGGTATAAAAACAAGTCTTTACAATTTATACCACGATTTTTAAAAGCCCCTATCATAAATGCATTTTAGTTTTTCTTACAATAAAAAAAAGGTATTGCAGGCCTTGCGGTATCATTTTATTGCGCAGAAGGAAATTCAGGTTTTGTTTATTGTTGTTTTATTGTTTGATGTTGTTTCTGCAGTTTTTTATTTCACCGGCAAAATAAAGCCAGAACCTTTTTTGTTAGGTGCTGTTATTTGGTTTTGTTTTTTGATTGCATTTTGGTATTTTATGCCAAATGCAGTATATAAAAGATCGCAAACCTTCAGGGAAAAATTCACTATTTATTTTCAGCCGTTATATGTTGCGCTTGAAAACGATAAAGGCAGAGTTGAATGGCAATGGAACAAGTTTGTCAACTATTTTGAAACGCCTTATTTTTTTCATTTATATTTTTCAACAAAGTCTTTTTTTCTTTTACCAAAAGATGCCATTTCAAAAGAAGACCAACAACAAATAAGAAGTTTGTTGAACGAACATGTAAAGAGAAGAAAATAATTATAATTCTTTTTCCATAATAAAATGCGGTATGCTTACTTCTTCAAATTCTTTACTCGTTATTTTATAGCCCAGTTTTTCATAAAATCCGGTTGCGGTTTTACGGGCGTGCATTACAATTTTTTTAAACTTTCTG
>Ga0213876_10001735_pt1 | contig 13237 bp, 11 predicted proteins | sample BarmaccomBMRX_R9_FD_160113 | JGI IMG/M metagenome (GOLD analysis project Ga0213876, IMG submission 160113) | Root-associated microbial communities from Barbacenia macrantha in rupestrian grasslands, the National Park of Serra do Cipo, Brazil - RX_R9 | ecosystem: Host-associated > Plants > Roots...
GCTACCGCTGCCCTCCTTGGGCGTTTCCTCCCTAGACTTGGGCCGCTTGCCATCGCAAGCGGCCCTTTTTTCTTTTCACATCTCCTTTGTTCGCTCGCTCGACCGCGCGCGCTGATGGCATGCAAAGCGCCAGGCGGCACGTTTCGCTTTGCTTGCGATCGAGGCGCGGGAGAAAGCGCAAGCGCGCGACCGCGAATGGGCTTCCGGGCGCGGCTCGCCATCGCGCATTGGTTAATCGTTCGAGCATGCGCTTCGAGATGAGCTGCACGCAAGCGCGACGCGTTCCCACGACTGAGAAACGCTTCCCGGCCATGCGGTGCGCGACGACTTTTTCCGGGCCTAGCCCGGCTCTATTCGGCAGCTGCCTGAAACGGACCGAGTTCGCCGAGCGGAACGCTGGCGAGCACGTCGGCGAGCCGCGCGAAATCGGCCGCCACCTGCGCAAAATTCGGTCCGCGCTCGCGCCGCCGCTCGTCCATGTAGATCGCCCGGTTGAGTTCGAGCTGGATGGTGTGCAGGCCGCTCGCGGGATTGCCGTAATGCTCGGTGATGAAGCCGCCGGCATAAGGCTTGTTGCGGCCGACCGAATAGCCGAGCCCGCTCATGGTGGCCTCGACCATGTCGGGGAGAATGGCCGAGCAGCTCGTGCCGTAGCGGTCGCCAATGACGAGATCAGGCCGGACCGGCTCGTCCCGTGACACGCCGACCGAAGGCATTGAATGACAGTCCACCACGACAGCGGCGCCAAAGGTCTGGTGCACCCTGTTGATGAGCCGGCGCAAGGCGCGGTGATACGGCTTGTAGAGCCCCTCGATCCGCCTCAGCGCATCCTCGACCACGAGGCGGTCGCGATAGATTTCCTGACCATCGCCGACCACGCGGGGGATCGTGCCGAGGCCGCCCGCCACCCGCATCGACCTGGTGTTGGCAAAGCTCGGCAGGCGACCCGCGAACATCCGCGGATCGAGTTCATAGGGCTCGCGGTTGACGTCCACATAGGAGCGGGGAAAGTGGACCCGGATCACCGCAAAACCGCGGCCGCTCAGGGCCGCTATCAGCTCGTCCATGAAGGAGTCTTCGGACCGGCGCAGCGTCGGAAGGTCGATCCGCGACGCCCTCAAAAACTCCTCGGGATAGACCGAGCCGGAATGCGGGGAGTTGAAGATGATCGGCGCGCGCCACTGGCTTGGCTCGACAATGTCGAACGCGGGCGACTCTGCGCCGTCAAACCGGGTCATCTCTGGGCGTCGTCCCTTGATTCCGCTTCCGAAAAGGCTGATTCTCCCCGAAAAGCGTTAGCTTTATGGGTCAACATTGTCGGTAATCAGAGCCGTTCTGCCAAGTAAAAAACATCGCTTGCCCTTGGAAGGTCTCCGAAAAGTGTAAAGCATCCTCCCGCTGGGATTCGGCCCCCAAAGCGCGGTCGAATGGGCTGTGGGCAGGCCGGGCCCGCATTGCTTTCGGCCGCAATCCCGTCCACAAAATGCCTTGGGAACGGCCCAAGGCTCGCCGGAGACTTTCACTCGATATTTACCGCCTGTCAGGCTTAGTGAAACCTTCCAGCCGCCCATCAGGATCGACCCTCTTGACCGCCATGCACAAGATTCTCCTCGCCGAAGACGACAACGACATGCGCCGCTTCCTGGTCAAGGCGCTCGAAAATGCTGGCTTTCAGGTCTCGCCTCACGACAACGGCATGTCGGCTTATCAGCGGCTGCGCGAGGAACCGTTCGAGATGCTCCTGACCGACATCGTGATGCCGGAGATGGACGGGATCGAGCTCGCCCGCCGCGCCTCGGAGCTCGATCCGGATATCAAGATCATGTTCATCACCGGCTTTGCCGCGGTGGCCCTGAACTCGGATTCGGAGGCGCCCCGCAACGCCAAGGTGCTGTCAAAACCGGTGCACCTGCGCGAGCTGGTCAGCGAAGTCAGCAAGATGCTGGCGGCCTGAGCTTTAACGCCGGCAGATCATGGTCGCGCTTTAGACTCCTGATTGCACGTGTTTTTTCGGAAAATGCACTCGCGCTGTTTTCCGGATCATGCGCTTGCCTGCCGGCCGGGGAGCCGATATACGGACCCCATTCCCGATTTGGACTTTTAGGGCACGTAGCTCAGCGGGAGAGCACTACCTTGACATGGTAGGGGTCACAGGTTCGATCCCTGTCGTGCCCACCACGCTTCGCCCTTGCGGGCTTCGCGTGGCACAGCCAGCCAGAATCTCCAGGGTGGAGCGTGTCCGGCGAACCTCGCGCGCAGCGAGAGCGAAGACGGACTGTCAGGGCAGGGGAGGGAACTGTCCTCGCTTCGCGAGCTACGGCTCGGCGAGCCCATTCCGATCTATCCAGCGAAGTGAGAAGGCTCGCCGCGCGTAGCCGAAAGAGCGACCGCCTTGTGGCGACGAGGCTAACGGTCTGGCTCGATCAGTCCCCGATCCGGTGAAGATCTCACGCGGGGCGTCCTGCGAGCGCGTTCGGACAGCGCTGCTGTCTCATCGATTCCTCGCCCTCGTGAGCGGAACCGCTTTTTGCATTCTTAGGAACCGGATGGACCACATCGCATTTTCATGCATACAGGCGCACTTGCTACGCCAAGTTGAGCCTTCACAGCGACTTGCGAGGATGCGACCATGCCAAGGGTGAAGCAAGCTTCGAAGCGAACGCGTGCAGCGAAAGCCGCCGCCGTGACGGCACTGGGTGCGGCCGGACTGGGTCTCTCTCTGGCGGGGCGGGCATCCGCGTCTGCGATACCCACTGCTGATGTCCTGCAGCCTGACGGTATCTCGCCCAATCAGCGCTTCGTGCTGAGCGAAGAGGAAATGGCCGACGTCAGTCTCGCCACGTTCCATGTCTTCGATAACGAAAAGCTTCGCAGCGACATGCAGCTGGCTGTCGTCGTCCGCGGCTGCAGAGGTTGCCGTTGCCGTGGCTGCGCGTGGCGTGGCTGCAGGTGCGGCGGCTGCGGTGGTTGCGGCGGCTGCTGCTTGCGTTGGGGACGGTGCCGCATCTGCTGACCTCGTGCCGAATCTCCGCCCTACAGGCGCAAACGCAAAGCTTGTGCCGCGAGTGCGATCGCCAGCGAGAGCGAAGACGCCCCTCACCGGCTGGAGCCCGGCGGCATAGGTTTGGACACCCGTCATGGCCAAAACTCTCAAGGTCGGGGATCACGTCAGCTGGAATTCGGAGGCCGGTCGGGTGCGCGGAACCGTCCTGCGCGTGCACAAAAAGGATGTGAACTACAAGGGCTACGTCCATCACGCCGATGCCGACGATCCGCAATACGAAATCAAGAGCGACAAGACCGATCATGTCGCCTTGCACAAGGGGCGGGCGCTGCGGCTCTTGTCGCATTGACGCGTAATCTCCCAGAACGGGACACCCGGCGAATGGCACATCCCTTCTACACGATCGGCCACGGCACCCGATCGTTGACCGACCTCGTGCAGCTCTTGCGCAGCGTCGAGGTGACGCTGCTGGTCGATGTCCGTACCGTGCCGCGCTCGCGCACCAATCCGCAATATAACCGCGACAGCTTGCCGGATTCCCTCGCGCCCTTCGCCATCGGTTATGAACACATTGCCGCCCTCGGCGGCTTGCGCGGCCGGCTCCGCGAGGTGGCTCAGGACGTCAATGCGTTCTGGGAAAACGAGAGCTTTCACAATTATGCCGACTACGCGATGGGCGCGACTTTTCGGGATGGTCTCTCGCATCTGCGCGCGCTGGGCCGCGAGCGGCGCAGCGCGGTCATGTGCGCGGAAACCGTGTGGTGGCGCTGCCACCGGCGCATCATCACGGACTATCTGCTCGCTGCCGGCGAATCCGTGTTCCACATTCTCGGGCCCGGACATGTCGAGCCGGCCGCCATGACCGAGACGGCGCGCGCGCAACGCGACGGCACCCTGATCTATCCGGCGGCGCAACCCGATCTGTTCGATCGGACGAGTGATCCTTAGCGCATGATCCGGAAAAGTGTGCAGCGGTTTTCCGAAAAGATCATACGCAATCAAAATCTAAAGCGCGATGGAGATTCAACCTAATCCCATCGCGCTTTGGCGCTGCCCGTCGCGCTTCATCGTGCGGAAGGTGATGGAATAGCGGCGCTGCTGGACCGCGGGAATGCTGTGCTCCCACTCGTGCCGCGCCGCGCCCTGCATCTGATAGAGCGAGCGCGGCGCGGCGTTGAGCGTAAAGCGCTCCCATTTGTCGCCGCTGCGGCGGCGAAAGCGGAACTTGCAGGCGCTCGCCAGCGACAGCCCGAACACCTCGTCGAAATGCGGCTTGTCGCGATGCCAGCCGATGCCGACGCCGACATCATAGTCGGTACAGAGCACCTGGCGGATGCTGCCCGCGGGCAATTGGTCAAACCGTTCGACCTCCCGCGCGATCCCCTGCAGCCAGTCGGGAATCGGATCGCTTTCGGTCAGCTTCTGCAGAGTGTAGTCGTAGCGGAAGCCGAACGACTTGACCTGCCGGTGGCCATCGAAGGCGCCGAACTGAAACGGTTTTAGCGGCAATCTTGCGATGCGCGCGATCAGCTCCTGCTCCATCTCCGGAGAGACGAAGTCGCTCACATAACGCAGGCCGTTCGGGCCGGTCGCCCGGTCGTCAAACAATGCAAGCTGGGTCATTCGAAAAGCGTCTCGACACGCAAACGCAGCCCTACCCTTATTTGGGGTGACTGGGCCGCGATGGAAGCCCTCGATGTGCTCTCGTGCTCGCTACGGCAGGCCGCGCGTTTCGATCTGGCTGATCAGCTGCTTGGTGCGTCCGGCGAGACTCTCGCCGGTGCCGTCGAGGCCGAACACCGACGCCGGACTGAAGCGGCTGCTAAGGACAGCGGTGCGCGGACAATGCCCGGCGCCGCAGAGGCGCTGCTTGAGCTTCTCCGCCTGCGCGACGAGATCAGGCGAATCCGCCGATGACCAGGCCAGCACGATCGGCTCGTCGACCTCGAGAATGCCAGGGAATGCCGAGCGGGCATCGTATGTGTTGGCATCGGTGCCGAAATAGGATCGCTCGCCCTCACCGGCCTCGTTGCCGGGCCGGTAGATTCCCGAAATCAGGATCGCGCCCGCGATGCTGGAATCGGTGTTCTGCAGTTCCTTGTGCGCGAGGAAGCTTGCGAGATGGAAGGCGCCGACGGAATAGCCGATCGCAACGACCGCCTGTGGGTCGCCGCCGACCAGGTCGATATTCTGGTGGATCCACGAGATCGCCGCAGCGACATCGCGCGCCCCGGCGGGCCATGGATCGGCGGGTGCGAGGCGGTAGGTCATGGTGACCCCGACCAAACCGTTCTGCGCCGCAAGGCACATCGCCTGGTCGCGCAAGGCGGCGGCATCGGCGCCGCCATCGTCGGCAAAGCTGTCGCCCGCCACGAACAGCAGCACCGGGCGCAGCCCGGGTGCCTTGTCGGCGGAGGATGCGACATCGAGCAGGTTTCGCTCGCTGTCGCCGTATTTGACCTTGCGCGACAGGACCACGCCGTCGCAGTCGTCACGGCCGGCGGACGGCGCGACCCTGGTGTCATCGGCGAGCCCGGCGGTTACGACGGAGGACGCATCGCGCGTCGTGCGGCTCGGATCGGGCGCCAGAAGGGGGGCGGTTGCCAGCAGAACAAAGGTCGCGAGGCTTCTTATCACTTTGAACGCGCCTCCACCGCCAGATCAACTGGGTGCCGGCCCTGGCGGCCAGGCACCACACCCTCATATGGACCCGGACCTAGGCGCGCGCCATGTCGAGCGGCGGGGCAACCCCGTCCGGAATCGGGCAACGATAGGGGACGCGCGCCGTACGGGCCTGGTGATCGGCCTTGGCGGCCGACAACAGGGCCTCGTCGGTCAGGAGCTTGCAGGCGGTGGTGGCCATCACTTTTGCCACATGCACCATGCCCTTGTGCGCCGCCGGCATCTTGCCCTGCGCCACCACCTGCCAGGTATGCAGCGGCGTGCCGATCGCCATGACAGCGCCGTGGGCCTGCACGGTCGGGATCGCCCAGCTGACATCGCCGACATCGGTCGAGCCGCGCATCAGGTTGCGGGGCGAGTCGAGCGGCACGATCTTGCCGCAGAGCACAGCGTCCGTGCGCGGCTGGCCGACGCTGCGATAGACGTTGTCGATGTCCTGATCGCTCAGCGTGGCCTGGATCTGCCTGGCAAAGCTGCGATCGGCCTCATCGAACGGCGGCGGCCCGAGCTGCTGCAGCACGTCGTTCATGGCGCGTTCCAGCGGATCATTGGGAAGCAGGTTCGAGACCGCGCTGATGATTTTCGACTCCATCTTGGTCTCGGTCATCAGCGCGGCGCCCTGCGCCACCTTGCGCACCCGTTCCACCAGCTCATGCATGCCGGCGAGATCGCGCGCCCGCACCGAATAGCGGACTTTTGCGCGCGCCTGCACCACATTGGGGGCGATGCCGCCGGAATCGAGCATGGCATAATGGATACGCGCATCGCTCGGCATGTGCTCGCGCATGTAATTGACGCCGACATTCATCAATTCGACGGCGTCGAGCGCGCTGCGGCCGAGATGGGGACTGGCCGCCGCGTGCGACGCGCGCCCGGTGAAGGTGAAATCGATCCTCGTATTGGCGAGCGACACCGCCGGCACCACCTCGCAAAAACTCGAGGGATGCCAGGAGATCGCCACATCGACGTCGTCGAAGGCGCCCTCGCGCACCATGAAGGTCTTGGCCGCGCCGCCTTCTTCAGCCGGGCAGCCATAATAGCGTACGCGCCCCTTGATGCCCTTGGAGGCCAGCCAATCCTTCACCGCCACGGCCGCGAGCATCGCACCGGCGCCGAGCAGGTTGTGTCCGCAGCCATGGCCGTTGCCGCCGCTCTCCAGCGGGCGGTGCTCGGTGACCCCCGATTCCTGGCTGAGGCCGGGCAGCGCATCATATTCGCCCAGGATCGCAATGACAGGCCCGCCGTCGCCAGCCTCGCCGATCATGGCGGTCGGAATCTCGGCAACGCCCTCGGTGATCCGAAAACCGTGCCGCTCGAGCTCGGCCTTGTGCTCGGCGGCGGAACGGGCCTCGGTGTAGCAGAGTTCCGGGGTCGCCCAGACCCGGTCGCTCAGGGCGATCAGGGGCTCCTGCTTGGCCTCGACCAGTTGCCAGATGTCACGGCTGTCGTTCATGGGGGGTTCCATCTCCTTCAATCATCGTCCCGGCAGGGGAATTCAATACGCCGGCCGACAGCGCAATTCGATCACAATGACGCAAGCCTTGATGCATGGTCGGCATGTTGCGGCTGCGATACCACCGGCCTTCGTCACACGGGAGACACGAGGTGCTGCGGCGCGGCGCCATGAGGTGTTCACCTCAAGCGGGACAGCAGCCGATCCTGCAACGACGGCTTGCCGCCGCACGAACTTTCTGATGACTTGCCACGCCGCTCGATTTGGTTTTTAGGTTAGGTCATTAGTCAGATAATATGACGGCGCTCGCGGGCCCCAGGGCCGGAACGCATAGGGAAGATCATGGCCGGAACGCATGGCCAGACCAGGGGAGGGGACGGCCCGCAACAACGGGCGGCTATGTTGCGAAGTCGCCACCGACTTCGTCAGCTCCAAAAAGATCGACCACATCGGCACCATGGGAGGAATTTGCATGAAACGTTTCGCATCGACCGGCATCGCAGTCGTTCTGGCACTGGCCTTCGCCACGACGGCACATGCTGAAGACAAGAAGAAGCTTGCATTCGTCGTCAACGGCGCATCCGATTTCTGGAAGGCTGCGGAAGCCGGCGTCAAGGCCGCGGCGGCCGAGCTGCCGAAATACGATCTGGTCCTGAAATATCCCGAACAGTCCGCAGCCGCGATCCAGATCCGCCTGATGGATGACCTGGTGGCCGCGGGCTATGCCGGCATCATGGTGAGCGCGGTCGATCCGAAGACCGAGAGCGACGCCCTGAACCGGATCGGCAAGCAGGTCGCGCTGTTCACCACCGACTCCGACGCGCCGAAGACCAGCCGCATCGCCTATATCGGCTCCTCCAACACCGATGCCGGCAAGCAGGCCGGCCAGCTGGTGCTGAAGGCGCTGCCGAACGGCGGCAAGTGCATGGGTTTTGTCGGCCTGCTCGGCGCCGACAACGCCAAAGAGCGCATCGACGGCGTCAAGGAAACCATCAAGGGCTCCAAGGTCGAGCTCGTCGACGTCCGCGGCGACGACATCGACCAGACCCGCGCCAAGCGCAATGTCGAGGATACGCTGACCGCGCATCCCGAGATCGACTGCATGATCGGCTTCTACTCCTACAACACGCCGCGCATTTATGAGGCGCTGAAGGAGGCCGGCAAGCTCAACAAGATCAAGGTCATCGGTTTTGACGAGGACCCGATCACGCTGGGCGGCGTCAAGGAAGGCTCGATCATCGGCACCGTCGTGCAGCAGCCCTATGAATGGGGCTATCAGGGCATGAAGGACATGGCCAAGTATCTCGAGGGCGACAAGTCCTGGGTGCCGGGCAATGGCCTGCTGATCGTGCCGACCAAGATCATCGACACCACCAATGTCGATGCGTTCTGGGCCGAGCTGAAGAAGCGCCAGGGCAAGAGCTGAGCCTCTTCTGTTGTGTAGGTGACTGCCTCAACTTCGTCATGCCCGGCCTTGTGCCGGGCATCCACGTCTTACCTTCTTGCCGTCCGGCGGAGACGTGGATGGCCGGGACAAGCCCGGCCATGACGACCGAGAAGCGCATTAGCTGGTGGCCGTGCCACGATCGACCATCGCCCGATTGAAAGTGCAGCCGATCTCTGGTTCCTTTTCGGGATAGAGTCGCCTGACGAGAATCCGTCCAGATGCAGCGCGTCACCGAACCAGCCGCTCCCTTTCTCGAGCTCAACGGGATCAGCAAGACCTATCCGGGCGTCGCGGCGCTCGATGGCGTCAGCCTGTCCGTGTCGCGCGGCGAGATTGTCGGCCTGATCGGCGAGAACGGTGCCGGCAAGTCGACGCTGATGAAAGTGCTGGGCGGCGTGGTGGAACCCACGGCCGGCACGATCCGGGTCGATGGCCGCGACTATCCCGCGTTGACCGTCAACGATGCGATCAACAGCGGCATCGCGTTCGTACATCAGGAACTGAACCTGTTCGACAATCTCGACGCCGCTGCCAACATCCTGATCGGGCGCGAGCCGCTCTATGGCGGGCCACTGCGGCTGATCGACCGCAAGGCGCTGCACGCAAAAGTGCAGCCGCTGCTCGACAAGCTCGGCGTCGATTTCAAGCCCGACACGCCGGTCGCCGCGCTGTCGCTGGCGCAGCGGCAGCTATTGGAGATCGCAAAGGCGCTGTCGCTCGACGCGCGTCTCGTCATCATGGACGAGCCGACCTCGAGCCTGACGCTGACCGAGACCGCGCGGCTCTTGTCGGTGCTGAACGAGCTCAGGCGTGATGGCGTCAGCATCATCTTCATCTCCCATCGTCTCAACGAAGTGAAGTCCTGCGTCGACCGCGTCGTCGTGCTGCGCGACGGACGGGTGGTGGGATCGCTGGTCGGCGAGACCATCAGGCCCGATGCGATGATCCGTCTGATGATCGGGCGCGACCTGAAATCGCTCTACATCCCGCCAAAGGTGCCGCCCGGGGCGCCGGCGCTGGAGATCGAGGATTTCCGCACCACGGCGTTTCCAGACCAGGAGGTGTCGCTCACGCTGCGCCGTGGCGAGATTCTGGGACTCGCTGGCCTCGTTGGCGCCGGCCGTACCGAGCTCGCCTGTGCCGCATTCGGCGTCGATCGCCGCCTTGCTGGTACGCTCAGGATCGAGGGTGAGGCGGTTACCATCCGCGAGCCGCGCGATGCGATCGCGCGGGGGCTTTATCTGGTACCGGAGGATCGCAAGCGCTGCGGGCTGCATCTCGATTTCTCGCTGACCCAAAACATTTCGCTGCCCGACTTGATGACCTACGCGGTCGGGCCGCTGATCAGCCCGGCGGCCGAGGAGAAGATCGCCGAGACCCAGCGGCACCGGCTTAATATCCGCGCCTATGACATCGCGACCGAGGCAGGGACCTTGTCCGGCGGCAACCAGCAAAAAATCGTGCTGGCAAAATGGCTGGCGATGAAGCCCCGCGTCATCATCTTCGACGAGCCGACACGCGGCATCGATGTCGGCGCCAAAAGCGAGATTTACCAGCTGATGCGCAACCTCGCGGACAATGGCGTTGCGGTGCTGATGATTTCCAGCGACATGGAGGAAGTGATCGGCGTCTCCGATCGCATGGCGGTGATGCAGGAGGGGCGCATATCCGGCTTCCTTGAACGCGACCGGTTCAGCGAGCACAATGTGCTGCAGCTCGCCGTCGGCAAGACGGTAAATTGAGATCAAAACGATGCTGAAGAAAGACCTCGGCCTGTTCCTGCTGATCCTGGTGGTCGGCGCCGTCGTGGCATTTTTGAACCCGCGCTTCCTGTCGCCGCTCAACCTCGCCAACACCGCCAACCTGATCGGCCTGTTCGGCCTGTTCTCCCTCGGCGAGGGTTTTGTCATCATCACCGGCGGCATCGATCTCTCGGTCGGATCGATTTTTGCCCTGCTCGGCGTGATCTTCATCAACCTGCTGGTGGACTACAGCTTGCCCTGGCCGGTCGCGGTGCTGATCATCGTGGCTGGCGGTGTCGTGCTCGGCGCCATCCACGGTTTTCTGGTCACCAAGGTCAAGATGCAACCCTTCGTCGTGACCTTGTGCGGCCTTCTGATCTATCGCGGCGTGGCGCGCTGGTACACCGACGACGGCACCGCGGGTTTCGAGTTCGGCCAAAAGTTTCCGGCGCTGGAAGCGCTCACCACCGGGCGCACCTTTGCCAGCGACACCTTTGCCGGCATCCCCAACAGCTTTATCGCCTTCGTGGTGGTCGCGCTCATCATGGGCGTGGTGCTGCACCGCTCGGTGTTCGGCCGCTATCTGTTCGCGGTCGGCAAGAACGAGGAAGCGGCGCGCTATTCCGGCATCCGCTCGAACGCCATCATCGCGGCCGCCTACGTCATCTCCGGCGGGCTCGCCGGCATCTCCGCGATCTATCTTGCGATGTACACCCGCTCGATCTCGCCGGCCTCGCATGGCAACTTTTATGAGCTCTACGCCATTGCGGCCGCGGTGCTCGGCGGCTGCTCGCTGCGGGGCGGCGAGGGTTCTGTGATGGGCATCGTGCTCGGCGCGATTCTCTTGCAGGTGCTGCAGAACCTGGTGAATCTTCTGGGCATCCCGAGCTCGCTGAATTTTGCCGTGATGGGCGGCGTGATCCTGATCGGCGTCATCGCCGACATGCAGCTCGTGCGCTACCGCGCCTACAAGGCCAACGAGAAGAAACGCGCCGGCATCGTGCCGCTCCCGGCGGCGGCGCCGGGGAAGAATTAGAGCGGAATCTCTCCGTCGTCATGGCCGGGCTTGTCCCGGCCTCCACGTCTTTGATGCACCGGGAAAGCAAGACGTGGACGCCCGCGACAAGCGCGGGCATGACGAGTCTGTTGCTGGCAGTTGATGGAATGAGTCACACCGAACGCGTGGCCGGAATAGGTGCCGCTTAGGCGCTATCGCGCTGCTTCCTGCTTGGCGCGGGTGACGATCTGGGTCGGGTCGACGAAGCGCAGGGCGATCAGGAGCCAGAGCAGCGTCGTGATCATGTAGATGACTGCCATGGCGTCGATCGACTGGCCGGCGCGCACGCCCGCGGCATAGACGGCGTAATAGAGCGCGACCACCAGGGTCTGGCTGTCGGGGCCGGCGGTGAAGAAGGTGAGCTCGAACATCGCGATCGTGCGGACCAGCACGAGCAGCAGCGCGGCCAGAATGCCCGGCGCCAGCAGGGGCACCAGCACATGGAGGAATAGCCGGCCGGTCCCGGCGCCGAACACGCGGGCGGCGGCTTCGATGCGCGGATCGATCTGCTCGATGAAGGGGATCATCACCAGGATGACGAAGGGGACGGTCGGCACCAGATTGGCGATGATGACGCCCGAAAGCGTGCCGCCGGCGCCGAGCTGGTACAGCACGGTGGCGAGCGGAATGCCAAAGGTGATCGGCGGGATCATCAGCGGCAGCAGGAACAGCAGGATCACGAGCTGCTTGCCCGGGAAATTGCGGCGGGCGAGCGCGTAGGCCGCGGGCACGCCGAACAGGCCCGACAGCAGCACCACGGCGCCGACCACCTCGAAGGTGGTGATCAGGACGTCGCCGAGCTGGAATTCGTCCCATGCCGATGCATACCAGCGCGTTGTGTAGCCGGCCGGCAGCCAGGCGCCGAACCAGCGTGTGCCGAAGGAGTTGATCACGACGGTTGCCGCCATCGCCATGAAATTGACGATGAAGAAGATGACGGCCGTCCAGATGGCGGCCGCCCACAGGCGTTCCGAAATGGTCTTGTCGCGGCCCATGGTCCTAACCCTTTCCGCCGCCCGCGGCGCCCCGGTAGAACAGGTTACGCCCGGCCAGCACCAGCAGCACGACGGCGAGCTGCACAAAGCCCATGATCATCGCGATCGCCGCGGCCATCGAGGCGTCGTATTGCTCATAGGCCGCCTGGTAGGCTGCGATCGAGATCACCCGGGTGTCGCCGGCGGGTGCGCCGAGCAGCACTGCGGAGGGGAACACCGAAAAGGTCTGCACAAAGGACAGGCAGAAATTGATCGCGAGCCCCTGCGCGAGCAGCGGCAGCAGGATATAGCGGAAGCGCGCCCGCGCCGTGGCGCCGAGCGTGGCGGCGGCCTGCTCGAGCGAGGCATCGATGCCGGTGATGTAGGACAAGGTGAGCAGGAAGGTGAAGGGAAAACCTGAGAGGATCAGCGAGAGCATCACACCGGTGTAGTTGTGCACCAGCCGCAGCGGCGAACTGATGACGCCAAACAGCATTAGCGAGCGGTTCAGCCAGCCCTGCGGGCCGAGATAGTTGAGCAAGCCTTCGGCGATCAGCACGGTGCCGAGCGTGATCGGGATCACCAGGATGGTCGTGAGCAGGCGCCGCCGATGCATTTTTCGCACGCGCAGGGCGACCGGGATCGAGATCAGCACGTTGATGATGGTCGCCGGCAGCGCAAGGCGCATGGTCGCGTAGATCGTGTCGTAGAGGAATGGATCGGAGAAGAATTTTCGGTAGTTGGCGAGCCAGTCGCCGGCGCGCGGCTTGAACGACAGCACAAAGCCGTAGAGGAAGGGATAGACGAACAGGCCGATCACGAACAGAACGGCGGGCAGCACGAGCAGCGTGACGCCGTCGATGTCGCGGAGCGCGTGG
>Ga0213876_10001736_pt1 | contig 13234 bp, 9 predicted proteins | sample BarmaccomBMRX_R9_FD_160113 | JGI IMG/M metagenome (GOLD analysis project Ga0213876, IMG submission 160113) | Root-associated microbial communities from Barbacenia macrantha in rupestrian grasslands, the National Park of Serra do Cipo, Brazil - RX_R9 | ecosystem: Host-associated > Plants > Roots...
GACGATCTTGCCCGGGCCGGCGTGCAGGGCGGCGCCCATCGAACCCATGCTCTCGGCCAGGACGCACGAGGCGCCGCCGTGCAGCAGGCCGTAGGGCTGCCGATTGCCCTCGACCGGCATCCTCGCAACGATCCGCTCGGTCGAGAACTCCGAGAACTCGATCCCCATCCGGGTGCCGAGTTCGCCGCTGAGTTCTGCTGGAAGCTGTGTCACACCGCGACACTACGATGCGTCTCATGGCCAAGCCCCGCCTCCTCCTCCTGGACGGACACTCGCTTGCCTACCGGGCGTTCTTCGCACTTCCGGTCGAGAACTTCTCGACCACCACGGGCCAGCCGACGAACGCGGTCTACGGCTTCACCGCGATGTTGATCAACGTCCTGCGCGACGAGGCGCCCACCCATGTAGCGGTGGCGTTCGACGTGGGACGCAAGACGTTCCGCACCGAGGCGTACGCCGAGTACAAGGCCACCCGCAAGGAGACGCCAACCGACTTCCGCGGCCAGGTCGAGCTGATCCGCGAGGTGCTCGACGCGCTGAACGTCCGATCGCTGCAAGCCGAAGGCTTCGAGGCCGACGACGTGATCGCCACCCTTGCCAAGCAAGGTGAGGCCGAGGGCATGGACGTGCTGATCGTCACCGGCGATCGCGACGTGCTGCAGCTCGTCAACGACAACATCACGGTGCTGATGACCCGCCGCGGCATCAGTGACATGACGCGGTTCGACCCGAAAGAGGTCGATGCCAAGTACGGCTTGACGCCTGCGCAGTACCCGGACTTCGCCGCGCTTCGTGGCGACCCGAGTGACAACCTGCCGTCGATCCCGGGCGTGGGCGAGAAGACCGCCGCGAAGTGGATCCGTGAGTTCGGCTCGTTCGACGAACTGGTCAACCGGGTCGACGAGGTGCCGGGCAAAGCGGGCGACGCCCTGCGAGCCCATCTCGGTGACGTGATCCGCAACCGGCAGCTCACTGAGCTGCGCACCGATGTGCCGCTCGATCTCGCGCCGCCCGACCTCGAGCTCGGCCAGTGGGACCGCGACGTGCTCAACCAGCTGTTCGACACCCTCCAGTTCCGGGTGCTGCGCGAGCGGCTGTACTCGACGTTCTCGGTCTCTGAGCCGGAGTCTGCCGACCAGGGGTTCGACCTCGACGGCGTCGTCCTCGCTCCCGGCGACGTCGCGCAGTGGCTGGAGGAGAACGCGCGCTCGACCGATCGGCATGGTGTCTCGTTCGCGGGAACGTGGGGGCGCGGCACGGGCACGGTCACGGGGATCGCGATCGCGGCGCCGGGTGCGAAGGGTGCTTACCTGGACCCGGAGCAGCTGACCGGCGAGGACGAGCAGGCCTTCGCGGCCTGGCTAGCTGACCCCTCGGTCGCGAAGGCGGCGTACGACGTGAAGGGCCCGCTCCTCGCGGTCATGGAGCGTGGCTGGACGTTCGCCGGCATCACCAGCGACGTGGCGCTCGCGGCGTACATCGCACTGCCCGGGCAGCGGTCGTTCGATCTCGGTGACCTTGCCGTCCGCTACCTGCACCGAGAGCTGCGCGCGGAGTCCGAGAGCGAGGGGCAGCTCTCGCTCGACGGATCGCTCGAGGAGGACGCGGCGCAGGCGGAGATGTTGCGGGCGCAGGCGATCCTCGACCTCGCGGCGGCACTCGACGAGGTGCTCGACGAGCGCGGCGGCTCGAAGTTGCTGACCGAGATGGAGCTGCCGCTGACGCTGCTGCTCGCCGACATGGAGCGGACGGGCATCGCGGCCGACCTCGACTGGTTCGCCGAGCTGGAAGCCCGATTTGCGGGTGAGGTGAAGCGGGCGGCCGAGCAGGCTTACGCGGCGATCGGCCACGAGGTGAACCTCGGCTCACCCAAGCAGTTGCAGCAGGTGTTGTTCGAAGAGCTGAACCTCCCGAAGACGAAGAAGATCAAGACCGGCTACACGACGGACGCGGAGGCGCTGCAGGATCTGTATGCGAAGACGGAGCACCCGTTCCTCGAGCACCTGCTCCGGCACCGTGACGTCTCCAGGCTGAAGACCGTCGTCGACTCGCTGATCCCGATGGTCGACGAGCAGAACCGTGTCCATACCTATTACAACCAGCTGGTCGCCGCGACCGGCCGGTTGTCCAGCACCGACCCGAACCTGCAGAACATCCCGATCCGGACCATCGAGGGCCGGGAGATCCGCAAGGGGTTCGTGGTCGGCGAGGGGTTCGACTGCCTGATGACGGCGGACTACTCGCAGATCGAGATGCGGATCATGGCGCACCTGTCCGGCGACGCCGGCCTGATCGCCGCGTTCACGTCGGGGGAAGACCTGCACACGTTCGTGGCGGCGCAGGCCTTCGCCGTACCGGTCGACCAGGTCGAGCCCGAACAGCGGCGCCGGATCAAGGCGATGTCCTACGGCTTGGCTTACGGACTGTCGGCGTTCGGTCTCGCCGCGCAGCTCGGGATCTCGACCGAGGAAGCCCGCGAGCAGATGGACGCGTACTTCGGGCGCTTCGGTGGGGTGCGCGACTACCTGACGGCTGTGGTCGACCAGGCGCGCAAGGACGGTTACACGGAGACGATCCTCGGTCGCCGGCGATACCTGCCGGACCTCACGAGCGACAACGGGCAGCGCCGGCAGATGGCAGAGCGGATGGCATTGAACGCGCCGATCCAGGGCTCAGCCGCCGACATCATCAAGGTGGCCATGCTCAACGTCGAGGCAGCCCTGCGCGCCGAAGGCCTGTCCTCCCGACTGCTGCTGCAGGTCCACGACGAGCTCGTCCTCGAGGTTGGCAAGGGAGAGCAGGAAGCCACCGAGGCCCTGGTGCGCCGGGAGATGGCCGGGGCCTACCAGCTCGGCGACGTCACCCTCGACGTGTCGGTCGGCTACGGCAAGACCTGGGACGACGCAGGCCATTGACGAACTTGTCCGAGTTGAGCGTTGCCCCAGCCACGCCACGCTCGGACAACCCGCGATTCGATCCACGACCTTGACGCTTGTGGTCACTCGTCGCGCGGATATGACCACGAACGTCAAGGTCATGGCACGGCCCGAGCTCGACGGCTACACCGGACGAGCGGGTCGCTGCATTTTGTGACTGACGAATGCCTGCCAGTGGACTCGTCACCAAGCTGATTCGGATCCGGGCTGCGCAGGACGGAGTCCACATCGCTGGGCGTAAACCGGCCGATCCCAACGGCTCATGCTTGACTCAAGCAAACGGATCTGGAGGTTGTCGTGGGTGATTCTGCCGAGCCGGTGTCCTACGCCGGTGTCCCAGAAGGAGTCCCTGTGCAATCGGCAGGGGGCCAGCAATTCGGGAAGCTTAGGAAGGTGCTTCAGATCCCATCCGAGGATCTGTTCGACGGCATCATCGTGGACACCGACGATCAGGGAGATCGGTTCGTCGACCGAGACCAGATCACCGAGATCACGACCGAGTACATCCGTTGTGAGTTCGACGACGGTGCCGCACGTGAGCTGCCGGAGCCATCCGGTACGCCTGCGTACGACGCCAACGCGGGTTACGGCGAGGGCGACTCGTTCCGTGAGTGGGTCCACCGCACCTTCGGTCACGGCGGCTGGAAGCGCGAAAAGTAGCCAGGGCGGCAGGCGGCGGCGTGCCAATCGCGAGTTGTCCGAGTTGAGCGTTGCCCTAGCCACGCCACGCTCGGACAACCCGCGAGTCGCTAGCCCGGCTTGTGGGTCAGGAAGACCGCGGTGCCTGGCAGGATCCGGCCACGAAGCGGGCTCCACTGGCCCCACGGGCGGTCGTGATCGGCCGGCCATTCCGGCTCGATCAGATCGTCGATCACCAGGCCCGCGGCGAGCACCTCGCGGATCCGGTCGCCGAGCGTGCGGTGGTGCTCGACGTACGTCGGACGGCCCGCTTCGTCGACCTCGACGTACGGGCGGCGGTCGAAGTACGACGTCTGCGCGACAAGCCCGCCCTCGCCGGGGTCGTCCGCAAAGCACCAGCGGATGGGGTGCGTGAGCGAGAACACCCAGCGGCCGCCGGGCCGCAGCACCCGGCTGACCTCGGCCATTACCGCGGCTGAGTCGGACACGAAAGGCACTGCGCCGTACGCCGAGCACGCTAGGTCGAAGGAGGCCGACGCGAACGGCAGCTGCTGTGCGTCCGCCTGCACCAGGACGGTGTGAACGCCGGTCCGCCGATCGAGCTCGCGAGCATGCCTGAGCTGTGCGGCAGACACGTCCACACCGACCGCTGCCGCACCGTGCGACACCAACCACCGCGAGCACTGCCCGGCTCCCGCACCCACCTCGAGAACGCGCTGGCCGGCCACGTCGCCCAGGAGCCGCGCGGCTGACTCGCGCAGGCCCTCCGGACACCAGAGGAAGTCGGCGTCGCCGAGGAACTCGCCGTGCTCAGCTTGGTACTCCGGCGCCGCGGACTCCCACCAGGCCCGCGACGCGGCGAGCGAGTCGCCCGCCGTGAGGTGGCGTCGTACCGGCGTGAGCACGGTGACCTCAGGATCTGGCGGTTCGACGGGGCTCATCTCGCCAAGTAAACTCGCTGGCCGCACTGGGGAGCCCCTCGGTGTATCCCAACATCTGTCCGCTTCCGGAGCCCCTACTACATGACCGCAGTCACCGACCAGTCCACCGCAGGCCCGACCTACGCCCAGGTAGCCATCAACGACATCGGCACCGCTGAGGATTTCCTCGCTGCCATCGAAGGCACCATCAAGGAGTTCAACGACGGCGACATCGTCGAAGGCACGATCGTTCGTGTCGACCGTGACGAGGTCCTTCTCGACATCGGCTACAAGACCGAGGGCGTCATCCCGAGCCGCGAGCTCTCCATCAAGCACGACGTCGACCCGAATGACGTCGTCTCCGTCGGCGACGAGGTCGAGGCGCTGGTTCTCCAGAAGGAGGACAAGGAAGGTCGTTTGATCCTGTCCAAGAAGCGGGCTCAGTACGAGCGCGCCTGGGGCACGATCGAGCAGATCAAGGAAGAGGACGGGATCGTCACCGGCACGGTCATCGAGGTCGTCAAGGGCGGCCTCATCCTCGACATCGGCCTGCGGGGCTTCCTGCCGGCGTCGCTGGTCGAGATGCGTCGGGTTCGCGACCTGCAGCCGTACGTCGGCAAGGAGCTCGAGGCCAAGATCATCGAGCTGGACAAGAATCGCAACAACGTCGTCCTGTCCCGTCGCGCGTGGCTGGAGCAGACGCAGAGCGAGGTTCGCCAGAACTTCCTCACCCAGCTCCTCAAGGGCCAGGTCCGCAAGGGTGTCGTCTCCTCGATCGTCAACTTCGGCGCGTTCGTGGACCTCGGCGGCGTCGACGGTCTGGTTCACGTCTCCGAGCTGTCGTGGAAGCACATCGACCACCCCAGCGAGGTCGTCGAGGTCGGCCAGGAGGTCACTGTCGAGGTGCTCGACGTCGACATGGACCGGGAGCGGGTCTCGCTGTCGCTGAAGGCGACGCAGGAAGACCCGTGGCAGGCGTTCGCCCGCACGCACGCGATCGGCCAGGTCGTCCCAGGCCGCGTCACCAAGCTGGTGCCGTTCGGTTCGTTCGTCCGCGTCGCCGAGGGCATCGAGGGTCTGGTCCACATCTCCGAGCTGGCCGAACGCCACGTCGAGATCCCGGAGCAGGTCGTCAACGTCGGCGAGGAGATCTACGTCAAGGTCATCGACATCGACCTGGAGCGCCGCCGGATCTCGCTGTCGCTGAAGCAGGCCAACGAGGGGACCGTGGGCGAGGCGGTTGCGGACCACTTCGACCCGACCCAGTACGGCATGCCCGCCCAGTACGACGACGAGGGCAACTACATCTACCCCGAGGGCTTCGACTCCGACACCAACGAGTGGAAGCCGGGCTACGAGGCGCAGCAGGCCGAGTGGGAGGCGCAGTACCAGAAGGCGCATGAGCGCTGGGAGGCCCACCAGAAGCAGATGGTGTCCGCCCAGGCCGCCGACGCTGAGGCCGCCGAGACCACGTCGTACACCTCCGAGCCGGCCGCTGCCGGTGAGGGCGGCGGCGGCGGAGGTGGCACGCTGGCGTCGGACGAGGCGCTTGCCGAACTGCGTCGCAAGCTGACCGGCGACGACGGCGAGGAGCCCGCGGCGACGGAAGCCGCCGCCGAGGAGGCCTCGCCGGCAGCTGAGGATGCCGCGCCGGCCGAGGGCGAAACCGCCGAGTAGTGCTCAACGTCGGGCTCACCGGCGGGATCGGCGCGGGCAAGAGCGAGGTCACTAAGCGCTTCGCCGCGCTGGGTGCGACCGTGATCGACGCGGACGCGCTCGCGCGGGAAGTGGTCGCTATCGGTACGCCGGGGCTGGATGCTGTCATCGCCGAGTTCGGCGAGGAGATGCGCGGCGACGACGGTGGCCTGGACCGCGACAAGATGGCCGCTCTCGTCTTCAATGACGACGAGGCACGGCAGCGGCTGAACGGCATCGTGCACCCGCTGGTGGGGGAGCGAGTCTTCGAGCTGCTCGCCCAGGCTGAACGCGACGATCCCGATGGGATCTTGCTCAACGACGTGCCGCTGATCGTCGAGGCAGGCGTCGCCGAGCGCTACGAGGTGATCGTGGTGGTCGACGCGCCAGAGGACGTGCAGCTCGACCGACTGCTCAACATCCGCGGCATGTCCGAGGCGGATGCCCGAGCCCGGATGGGCAAGCAGGCAAGCCGTGAGGACCGCCGCGCGATCGCCGACTACGTGATCGACAACTCGGGCGACCTCGCGGACCTCCAGCGGCAGGTCGACGAGGTGTGGGCCGCGCTGGTCGAGCGAGCACACGCCAAGTCGGCAGGTTGACACCCGCCAAGGTTCGGCCACAAAGGTTGACCTGCGTCCGCGCCTAGGGCAGAAGATGCCCGTCACATGTGCGACCGTGGTGCCAACTTCCAGAGCCGTCCGGGCATCGTGTATCGGCCCATAGCACTTCGGTCAGCTCCGTGCCCTTGAGGTTGGCACCTCGCAGGTTCGAACCGGTCAAGTTGGCGTGTGCCAGACGGCTAGCCCGCAGATTGGCGCCCTGTGCACGGGCCCGGTACAGGTCTGTCCGTACGAGGTCCGCGTGAGGCAGCTGTGCATGCCTCAGATCGGTTTCGATGAGGATTGCCGCGTGCAGGTTCGCACCACCGAGCTTCGCCCCCCGGAGCTGCGCGCTCACGAGCACGGCATGACGAAGGTCGGCGCCGCGCAGGTCGGCATGGCTCAGGTCTGCGTTCACGAGCCAAGCGCGATGTAGATCGGCGTGGCGAAGGTCGCAGCCCGTCAGTGATCGCCCGCATGGCGCAACTGTTTCGCCAAACGATGCCTTCACGGTCCGAGCTGAGCGCCTCGGGCGATACGTCGCCGTCACGCTGTGTCGGGACGCGCCGCGGTATGTGACCGTGCACCGTGCAGCGGATCGCCGCACTCGTGTCCCGTCGTCACCACCGCAGGCATCTATCGCGTGACCGTCCGCACTGAATGTCACCCACCCGGCTTTCGCGTACCGAATTCGTGCTGTGAATGTGGTCGGGCCGGGAGCGGCCGGATTGGCGGTTGCCCCTACCGTCATCTGGGGCTGTGGAATGAGCTCGTCGACCATCACTTCGAGCGGGCCCGAGAATGATCCGGTCGCGGCGTCTGCGCTCTGCATCGCGACGAACGGCCTGCCGTCCAGGCTGCCGACTCCGGCCGATGAGAAGAAGTACCGCGGTTGACCGGCGTAGCCGTCGATAACGTACGGCGAACCGGGTGCTGGGCTGAGCTGGCCGAGTCGGTCGGCGACCATGACCGTGAGAGTTCTCGAGTATTCCGAAGCTACGGCGAGGAACGCTTGTCCGAGGTTCGCGTCATAGCCGATAGTCATGGGTCCGCCGCCGCTGGGATCAACTGCGATCGGCGAACCCGGCGCCATCACGAGGCCGAGTGGACCTCCGAGCATCACCGATACCGACATCGGTGCCGTGTAGGACGAGCCGGCAAGGACGTCCGGCCTACCGTCGCCGCTGACATCCCCGATGACCAACCGACCTGGCTCTATCAATCCCGTGTCATACGGCGAGCCCGGCGCCGGCACGAAGGTGCCGAGCGCGGTGCCCAGGTAGACAGTAACTGCGCCGTCGTCGAGTCCGGGCGCTCCGAACTCGGAGACTACGGCGATGTCAGCGAGGCTATCGCCGTTGAAGTCTGCGATTCCCGCCTGCCCTGGATACACGCCGACCGGGTAGGGCGAGAGGGTCGTAGGGGCCAAGCCTCCAAGGCCATCGTTGAGCAGTACCGCGACCTCCCTGTTATAGAAGTTCGTGACTACGACGTCATCGATACCGTCGTCGTTCAAGTCTCCGAGCGCGAGCTGCATGACCTTGGGGTCGCTGACTGGCGGGTTGATCGCGTTTGGAAACAGATCGGAGTATTCGAGGGTGGTAACAGGCCCACCAAAGCCGCCGGTACCGTCGCCGGGGAAGATTTGGAGCGCATGAGGCCCGTCGAGCACAACCACGTCAGGGTTGAGGTCGAGGGTAAGCCGGCCGATCGCAACCGCGGAGTTTCCCCCGGTGTGCGGCGGCGCGACGGTGTCGGGGTGCAAAGTGCCGTCTGAACCCATCAGTAGGACGTTCAGAAAGTTGAATCCGGACGTCACGACGTCGGTCTGGTCGTCGTGGTTCAGATCGCCGGTTCCGATGACAGTAGCGCCTGCCGTTTTGACGTCGTAAACCGACGGATCGTGAACGAACCCGCCTCCGGGCGTTGTCGCCCTGGCTACGCCGGGGGGCACAGTCAGCAGGCTGCTCACGATCGCGGCAACGAGGAGCTTGCAGACCTTCCTCACACCAAGAGTGTGTCGCTGCCGGTCCGCCACGGCAGCCCGATCAGGAAGTTCGTGCCCGAGCGGCCAATTGGGAAGTGTCGGACCCTCGGCGTACGTTCTTAGATCGTGGCAACCGTCTCCTCTATCCGGCCCCGGATGGCGCCGTTCGTCGTCGAATCCGACTTCGAGCCCTCCGGTGACCAGCCGGCTGCGATCGCCGAGCTCGCCCGCCGGATCGAGGCGGGGACCAAGGACACGGTTCTGCTCGGCGCGACCGGAACCGGCAAGTCGGCCACCACGGCCTGGTTGATCGAGAAGCTGCAGCGACCCACGTTGGTGATGGCGCCCAACAAGACGCTGGCCGCGCAGCTCGCTAACGAGTTCCGAGAGCTGCTGCCGAACAACGCGGTCGAGTACTTCGTCTCGTACTACGACTACTACCAGCCAGAGGCGTACGTCCCGCAGACCGACACCTACATCGAGAAGGACTCCTCGGTGAACGAGGAGGTGGAGCGACTGCGCCATTCGGCGACGATGAGCCTGCTGACGCGCCGCGATGTGATCGTCGTGGCGAGCGTCTCGTGCATCTACGGTCTCGGTACGCCGCAGGAGTACGTCGACCGGTGCGTCCAGCTCGATGTCGGCCAGACCATTGAGCGCGACGCGCTCCTGCGCCGGTTCGTCGACATCCAGTACACCCGCAATGACCTCGCCTTCACCCGGGGCACCTTCCGGGTGCGGGGCGACACGGTCGAGGTTTTCCCGGTGTACCAGGAGCTCGCCACCCGGATCGAGATGTTCGGCGACGAGATCGAGCGCATCCTCGTCCTCCACCCGCTGACGGGTGAGGTGATCAGCGAGGAGCAGACGGCGCTCGTGTTCCCCGCGACCCACTATGTCGCCGGGCCGCAGCGCATGGAGCGGGCGATCGCCGGGATCGAGCGCGAGCTCGAGGATCGACTGGCCGAGCTCAACAAGCACGGCAAGCTGCTCGAGGCGCAGCGGTTGCAGATGCGGACGACGTACGACATCGAGATGATGCGCCAGGTCGGATTCTGCTCCGGTATCGAGAACTACTCCCGTCACATCGACGGGCGCGGTCCTGGCACGCCGCCACACACCCTGCTCGACTACTTCCCTGACGACTTCCTGCTCGTCATCGACGAGTCCCACGTCACGGTCCCGCAGATCGGCGGCATGTACGAAGGCGACATGAGTCGCAAGCGCACGCTGGTCGATCACGGCTTCCGGCTGCCCAGCGCCATGGACAACCGGCCGCTGCGATGGGAGGAGTTCCTCGAGCGGATCGGACAGACCGTCTACCTCTCGGCAACGCCCGGCCCGTATGAGATGGGACGCGTCAAGGACGACGTGGTCGAACAGGTGATCCGACCGACCGGTCTGGTCGACCCGAAGGTCGTGATCAAGCCGCCGAAGGGCCAGATCGACGACCTGATGCACGAGATCAGACTGCGGGCCGAACGCGACGAGCGGGTGCTGGTCACGACGCTGACCAAGAAGATGGCCGAGGACCTGACGGACTATCTGCTCGAGAACCAGGTTCGCGTCCGCTACCTCCACAGCGAGGTCGACACCCTGCGACGGGTCGAGCTGCTCCGCGAGCTGCGCAAGGGCGACTTCGACGTCCTGGTCGGGATCAACCTGCTGCGCGAAGGCCTCGACCTGCCCGAGGTCTCGCTCGTGTCGATCCTCGACGCCGACAAGGAGGGCTTCCTGCGTAGCGGGACGTCGCTGATCCAGACCATCGGCCGCGCGGCCCGCAACGTGTCCGGCGAGGTGCACATGTACGCCGACACCATCACCCCGTCGATGCAGAAGGCCATCGACGAGACCAACCGCCGGCGCGAGAAGCAAATCGCCTACAACACCGAGATGGGCGTCGATCCGCAGCCGCTCCGGAAGAAGATCGCGGACATCCTCGACGACATCGTCCGCGGTGATGACGGCGAGCTGATCGGTGGATCCGGCCGCACCCAGTCCCGGGGCAAGACGCCGGTGCCGGGGATGGCGAGCAAGAACCCGGATGCCGGCCAGCATGCCGCGGAGTTCGTCGCGAACATGCCGAAGGCCGAGTTGGGGCTGCTGATCCAGCAGCTCCAGGACCAGATGCACAGCGCGGCCGCCGAGCTTCACTTCGAGCTGGCGGCGAGACTTCGCGACGAGGTCAACGAGTTGAAGAAGGAGTTCCGCGCCATGGACGCCGCCGGCGTCCGTTGATCCGACTTCTGTTGACGTCGATGCCGCCGATCAGCCCCCGTCGTAGTCGTCGCTATGCGCCGATGGCCAGGCCGGTTGAGTAGTTCATGTACTGCCCGACGTGGCGGGTGCGCGTCGCGTTCGAGACATCGACACCGGTCTTCGAGCCGGGATAGGTGACGAGCAACCCGAGCTTGTGGTGGACGGCATAGCCCGGTGCCAGGACTCCGACAGAGGCGAACCGTGGGCCTCGAGGGTTGAAGCACACCAGCATGCTCCCGAATCCGTCGCCGCCGAACCTTGGCCCGCCCGTCAGGTGCGGGAATGTTTGGCCGAGGGTCAGCCGGATCGAGTGCTTGGTGTGCAGCCGACGCTCACCGCCGTAGTAGATCATCACTTCACCGCCACGATCCTTGCCGAGACCGCCCATCGGTCCACCGGCGACGACATCACTGAAGCCGTCGCCATTGACGTCGCCCGCCGTGACACTGTCCCCCAACTCGGCGCCAACCCCAGTTCGATAGCGCGGACCGCGCCCGCCCTGGTCGGCCACGGTCGACCTGGAGGCGATCGGTCCGTGCTTCGCCCCGTAGACCACCGCTACCCGTCCATTGTCGCCTTCGTGGAATGGAGCGCCTGCAACGATGTCGTCGAAGCGATCGCCGTTCACGTGCGCCACAGCAACGGTCCAGCCGAGCTCCCGGTATCCGCTTCCGACCGCACGGCCGTGGATCGAGGAGACTTTGGGTCCGATCCCGGTTGCGTTGCCGTAGCAGATCTTGATCTCGCCCTCGACGCCGCGGAAGTCATCGCCGTGGCCCAGCTGCTTCCCCTTCTCCGGCTGCCCGATGACCAGGTCGGACCGGCCGTCGCCGTTGATGTCTCCGGTCGCGACGTACCGCTGCTGCCCGCCGTACTCGGCCAATCTTGTCGGGCAACCACCGAGGATGTCGGTGGACGCGGGCGTCAACCCCGACGGTCCGCCCAACAGGACGGTGAGGCCGCCTCTCTGGTCGGGGATGGCGAGCAGGTCCGAGTACTTGTCGTGGTTGAGGTCGACGTCGGCGACCACCTCGCCGGCGTAACCGCCTGCTGTCGTTCCCAGGAACACATGCGGCTCGGCCACCAAGCCGTGAGAGGTCCCGTCGTAGACATCGATCGATCCGTCGGAGGTCTGGCTGCCGTTGCGATATCCCGAGTTCGGGTTTCCGGCCGCGACATCGGCGTGCCCGTCGTGGTTGAAGTCCGCAACGGCGAGCGAACTCGGATTTGCGTTGTCCGGCAAGGTCATGGTCACGACGTGGCTGTGGTGGACCGTCCAGCGCGTGTAGACGATCCGAAAGCCGTGGTGGACCGACACCACGAGGTCGGAGCGTCCATCGCCGTCGATGTCGCCGGGGACGCCCGGTCCACCGTGGTGGGCCGCTGTCGGCGCCCGCCGTTGCTCATGTGCCGCCGCCGAAGGGGCCGCGCCCGCCGCGATGACGAGAAACATGGCGACGAGCGTGGCGGCGTTGCGTGCCGAGCTTCTCCGGGCGAAGGGGCAGTTTTCGGCCATGCTTGGTGAATCGACGTGAAACCGGGACGCGGGACGGCCAAATGGCCTATCGATGGCACGGCGTGGCGCGATTGATGGCGGCAGCATTCGGGCACCATCGTAGACATGACGATCCTGGCTTTTAGGGGAGAACGGGTGACGCACGACGACCTCCTCGCGTACTGCCTGGCCAAGCCCGGCGCGTACCAGGACGAGCCGTGGGAAGGCGACATCGTCGCCAAGGTCGGTGGCAAGATCTTCAGCTTCAACGGCGACGCCACGGTCGGCGTGAAATGCGGCCGCAACGTCGAGGAAGCCCAAGAGCTTCGCGACCGGTATCCGAATGACGTGACCGCCATGGCTTACATCGGCCGCTTCGGGTGGAACACCGTGCGCACGGACGGCCAAGTGCCGGACGATGAGATCTACGAGCTGATCGACGCGTCGTACGACGCTGTCGTCTCCTCGCTGCCGAGGAGCAAGCGACCCTAACGGGAGACGCATTTCTCCCGGTTTAGGGGGAGACTCATCCGGTGACCACCTATCTCGTGACCGGGGGCACCGGTTTCATCGGGCGCCACCTCGTCGATCTGCTCGCCGCCCGCGACGGCGCTCGCGTCCTGGTTCTGGTTCGTCCTCAGTCGGCGGGCAAGCTCGACGCCTTCGGCAGCAACGTCGAGCCGTTGATCGGAGATCTCACT
>Ga0213876_10001737_pt1 | contig 13233 bp, 14 predicted proteins | sample BarmaccomBMRX_R9_FD_160113 | JGI IMG/M metagenome (GOLD analysis project Ga0213876, IMG submission 160113) | Root-associated microbial communities from Barbacenia macrantha in rupestrian grasslands, the National Park of Serra do Cipo, Brazil - RX_R9 | ecosystem: Host-associated > Plants > Roots...
TTTGCGCCACGAGATTCTCGCCTACATCGCGGCGTCGTACGGCGAGTCGACCGAGACTGTCACGAGCGACTCCGCCGACCTGGCGAAGATCATCGACAGCCTCGGCGAAGGCGAGCGGGTCGAGATCGAAGACGATCGTCCGCCCGACGCGCCGGAGATCGACGAGACCGACTCGGGCATCGTCCGCCTCGCGAACCAGCTGATCATCGAAGCGTTCAACCGCGGCGCGTCGGACATTCACGTCGAGCCGGACGGGTCCAAGAATCCGTGCACGATCCGGCTACGCATCGACGGCGACTGCGCGAAGTTCATGGAGATCCCCGGCGCGCATCGCAACGCGCTCGTGCAGCGCCTGAAGATCATGTCGAAGCTCGACATCTCGGAGCGCCGCAAGCCGCAGGACGGCAAGATTCGCTTCAAGTATTCGAAGGGCACCATCGAGCTCCGCGTCGCGACGATCCCGACCGCGAACGGCAACGAAGACGTCGTGATGCGTATCCTCGCGGCGTCGAAGCCGCTGCCGCTGGACAAGATGGGCTTCGCGGAGCGCAATCTCACGCGCTTCAAGGAAATCCTCCAGAAACCGTACGGTATCTGCCTCGTCGTCGGCCCGACCGGCTCGGGCAAGACGACGACGCTGCACTCCGCGCTCGGATTCATCAACACCGAGGACATGAAGATCTGGACCGCGGAAGACCCGGTGGAAATCACGCAGAAGGGATTGCGGCAGGTGCAGGTGCAGCCGAAGATCGACTTCACGTTCGCGGCCGCGATGCGCTCGTTCCTGCGCGCCGATCCGGACGTGATCATGGTCGGCGAAATGCGCGATCACGAGACCGCGGCGATCGGCATCGAGGCGTCGCTGACCGGCCACCTCGTGTTCTCCACGCTGCACACGAACTCCGCGCCGGAAACGATCACCCGTCTCCTGGACATGGAGATCGATCCGTTCAACTTCGCCGACGCCCTCCTCGGCATCCTCGCCCAGCGCCTCATCCGCGTGCTCTGCGCGAAGTGCAAGGAGGCGTACTCCCCGACGCCCGAGGAGTTCGAGGAGATCATCGAGGCTTACGGCTACGACTATTGGTCCTCGACCGGCATCACGTACTCGCCCGACCTCGTGCTCTACAAGCCGAAAGGCTGCACGGCGTGCAACAACAGCGGCTACAAAGGGCGCATGGGCGTGCACGAGTTGCTCGTCGGAACGGACGAGATCAAGAGAGCCGTGCAGCGCCGCGCGCCCATCGACGAGTTGCGCAAGCTGGCCATGGACGAAGGCATGCGCACGCTGCTGCAGGATGCGATCGAGAAGGCGTTCAAGGGACACACAGACGTCAAACAGGCGCGGGCCGTGGCGGTGAAATGACCGCCGGCGGAGTGCCGGAGACTCGTTACAAACGCGTGCTTTACGGCGGCGACACCGAGGAGCTCGACCGGTTCGGCGTGCGCAATGCGATCCGCGCCGGCGAGCTCACGGCCGACTCCGATCTCGCCCTCGCGGAGAGCGAAGAATGGCGGCGCGTCGTCGACTTCCCGGAGTTTCATCGCTATTTGGAGCTGGCCGCGACCGGCGCGCACGCGTACACGAATCCGCTCGTTCCGCCGAAGCCGCCGCGCGTCGTTCTTCCGATGCGGCAGCGCCTCGTCAACGGCCTGCTCTATCCGGTCCTCGGCGGCCAGTCGATCGTCCTCATCGCGTTGGCGGTGCTCAGCGTGATCCCCGGCTTCAGCATCATCGGCCGGCTCGCCTCGACGTTCATGATGGTGCAGATCATCCGGAGCTCGGCCGAGGGGAAAACGCGGATGCCGCTGATCGATACGGCGAGGCCGGTGGAGATGGTCCAGACGTACGGCCGTGTGATCGCGACGTCGGTGCTGGCGCTGTTGCCGTCGGGGCTGATCGCGCTGGCGATCCTCGTGGGCATCGAGGAGAAGACGATCTCGCCCGCCGTCGTGGTTCTCGGCCTGCTCGCCGCGGTGGCGCTGGCGGCGGTCTACTACCCGGCGTGTTTGGCGACGGTCGCCGTGTGGGACAGCGTGCTCGACTCGCTCCGGCCCGCGTACGTGCTGCGCGTCGTGCGCCGCATCGGCAGCGACTACTTCATCGTCGTCGGCGCCTGGTTCGCGGCGACGGCGATCGTCATGCTGCTAGCCGCGCCCGTCGCCGGCGTCCCGCTCCTCGGCCGGATCGTCGCGAACGGGCTCTCGCTCTGGGTGCTGTTCTACGTCGCCCATCTGCTCGGCTACGCGGTTTACCGCCACGCTCCCGAGCTCGGATGGGAGTGAGTGGTCGGCGCAGATCTCGAGGATGCCCTTCGTGAACTCGTCGACGTCGAACGGCTTGGAGATCACGAGCTTCACGATGTCGAGGTCGAGATTCGTCAGCGCCTGTTGCGAAACGGCGGAGACGACGGCGACCGGGACGTTCATCCGCTCCTTCTTGATGATCTCGATCACTTCGAATCCGTTCGTTTCCGGAACCATGAGATCGAGGACCACGACGCTGTAGCGGTTCGCGCGGAGCTTCTCGACCGCCTGGCGTCCGTCCGGCGCCGTGTCGTATTCGATTCCGTTGCGGGCGAGGAGCTTGCCGACCAACCGACGGATGGCCGGATCGTCTTCGACGACGAGCGCGGTATGGGGCATGAGGTCGAAGTGTAACCGGAGGTGGCCATGGATCGCGCCGGGAGCCGTTAGAATTCGGGCAATCCAGTCGGTTTTCGGTCGTCTTCCCATCCGTGTCGATCCACGCAGCGCATGTGGCGCGGCTGCGGACGCAGCTCGAACGCGCGATCGCGCTCTCTCTCCGGCCCGCCGGGCCGAAGACGGCGGACGACCGTCTCGTCGCGCTCCTCGGCCAGCAACGCGACGCGATCGCCGACGCGATGCAGACGGCGAAGATGCGCGGCGGGCGGGAGGTGCGCCTGCTCGTCATCGAACGCGACGCGGCGCTGTGCGGGCTGTACTCCGCGATGGCCGAGGCTTTCGGGATCGAGTGCGATTCGGCGGCGGATGTGCTGAGCGTGATGTCGACGAAGCACGCGGCGTCGCACGCGCTCGTGGTCGCGGACTGGCATCTCGCCGACGCGATCGCCGAGGGGCTGGAGCAGTTGCCGCGGCCGAAGCTTCTCCTGACCGCAGCGTCCGAGGAACTGGTGGTGGCGCGGGAGTCGCCGCTGCTGCCCGGCGCGCTCGGGATGCTCCTCGCGCCTTTCGAGCTCGAGCCGCTGATGGCGATCGTGACGCATTGGATGCTGAGGCGATTAGTTCTCAGTTCGTGAAAATCAGTTCTTAGTTTCAGTTCTTAGTTCTCAGTTCTCAGTTCTTAGTTCTTAGTCCAAGGAAAGGTTCTCTCCTGTCCAAGAACCACTCCCTTCCTTGGACTACGAACTAAGAACTACGAACTAAGAACTGAGAAGTAAGAACGGGTTCTGCCAACTTTTTCCCGTCCGGTGCGTCTTAGATGACTGAAAGGAGCCGGTCATGGCGAGAACGAACCGCATCGCGTTGCTGCTGATCCTGATGATCCTCGTCGCCGGCTGCGGGCTCCTCGAACGCACCCGCGCGCGGGTCACCCGGATGGCGTGGAGTCACGTGTTCGCCGTCCACCGCGCGGTCGTTCTCACCCAGAGCACCTTCCGCGCGAACGACGTCGTCGCCGCGCCGGTGAAGAAAGAGCCCGTGAAACGCGCGGTCGCCAAGCAGAAGCCCGAAGTCATCACCGGCCCGATCGAGTTCGCGTCGCTGCGCCTTCCCGTCGCGACGGTGGGCGTCCGGAGCAACGACGCCGCGGTCTTCTGCACCGTGCGCGAGCCGCTGCCGCAGAAACATCATGGAGCGTTCCGGCGACTCGTCGTGATCAGCGGCGCGCAGAACGCATCCATCGGTGGATAATGCGCGCGCCATGAAGACGCTCGTCTCCGCCGCGCTCCTCATCCTCTTCACCGTCACCGCATCCGCCGCCGAGCTCTCCGCCTCGGATCTCGACAAGCGCCGCAAAGCGCTCAACGATCTGCTCACCGAACAGTGGGAGTACGTGCTGCGCACCAACCCCGAGTTCGCGTCGATGCTCGGCGACAAGCGCTACAACGACCAGCTCAGCGACAACTCGGACGCCGCGCGCCTCGCGGACGTGGCGGCGACGAAGAAGTTCCTCACGCGCTTCCAGGCCATCGACGCGACCGGCTTCTCCGAGCAGGAAAAGCTCAGCCGGGAGCTGATGATCCGCGATCTGAAGGAAAGCCTCGACGACTACACGTCGCGCGAGTGGGAGATGCCGGTCAACCAGATGGGCGGCATCCATCTGTTCGCGGCCCAGTTCCCGTCCTACCTCCAGTTCGTGACGGTGAAGGACTACGACGATTACATCGCGCGGATGAAGCAGTTCCCGCGCGCGATGACCCAGACGATCGCGGTGATGCGCAAGGGCATGAGCGACAAGCTGATGCCGCCGAAGTTCCTGCTGGGGAAGGTCGCGACGCAGGCGCAGGAGATGGCGGATCAGGAGGCGGAGAAGTCGCCGTTCGCGCTGCCGCTGACGAAGTTCCCCGACTCGATCTCCGAAGCCGACCGCGCGCGCATCCGCACCGACTATCTGGCGGCGGTCAAAACGTCGATCCTGCCGGCGTACGCGAAGTTCGCGAAGTTCGTGCGCGAAGAGTACGCGCCGGCGGGGCGGACGGAAGTCGGGATGTGGTCGCTGCCGAACGGCGTGAAGCGCTACCAGCGCCGCATCCGCCGTTCGACGACGACGAACATGACCGCGGATGAGATCCATCAGCTCGGCCTGCGCGAAGTGACGCGCATCGAGGGCGAGATGCTGCAGATCGCGAAGAAGCTCGGCTTCAACGACCTGCCGTCGTTCAACAAGGCCGTCGATCAGAATCCCGACCTGCGCGCGAAGTCGCGCGAGCAGATCGTGGACACGTACCGCAAGTTCACCAATCAGATGTACGCGAAGCTGCCGGAGCTCTTCGGCCGTCTGCCGAAGGCAAAGCTGGAAGTGGTGGCGATGGAGACGTTCCGTGAGGCGTCCGCCGCCGCGGCCGACTACAACGACGGCGCGCTCGACGGCTCGCGGCCGGGCCGCGTGAACGTGAACACGGGCGATCCGCAGTCGCGGAAGACCATCACGATGGAGTCGACGGCGTACCACGAAGGCGTGCCCGGCCATCACATGCAGGTGTCGATCACGCAGGAGCTGACCGGCGTGCCCGAGTTTCGCCGCCAGAGCAACTACACGGCGTACGTCGAAGGCTGGGCCCTCTACTCCGAGCGCCTCGGCAAGGAAGTCGGTTTCTACCAGGATCCGTACTCCGACTTCGGCCGCCTGACGGACGAGATGCTCCGCGCGATCCGCCTCGTGGTCGACTCCGGCCTGCACGCAAAGCACTGGACGCGCGAACAGGTCGTGCAGTTCTTCCACGACCACTCCGCGATCGACGAGGTCGACGTGCAGAGCGAGACCGACCGCTACATCGTGTGGCCCGGCCAGGCCCTCGGCTACAAGGTCGGTCAGCTGAAGATTCTCGAGCTGCGCGAACGCGCCCGCGCCGCCCTCGGCGACCGCTTCGACGTCCGCGAGTTCCACGACGAGGTGCTCGGCGCCGGCGCCCTGCCGATGGACGTGCTCGAGGAACGGATCGACGGTTGGATCGCGATGAAGAAGCGGTGAGCGGGCGTCCCGCCCGCGGCCCGCGGCACGTCTCGTGCCGCGGGTAATCTTCGAGAGTTGCGGTTCCGCCGGACGAGAGTGTCCGGTTCCGCCGGACGAGAGTGTCCGGTTTCGCCCAGACGAGGACGTCCGGTTCCCCCGGACGAGAGTGTCCGGTTTCGCCAGACGAGGACGTCCGGTTTCGCCGGACGAGGACGTCCGGTTTCGCCGGACGAGAGTGTCCGGTTTCGCCCAGACGAGAGTGTCGGTTCCGCCGGACGAGGACGTCCGGCGGCAGCGGGCGAGACGCCCGCACGCCAGATTCGATAGCATCCCCATCCATGCCCGAGCTCCCCGAGGTCGAAGCCTTCACCCGTTACTTCGCCGCGCATGCGTTGCAGCAGCGTGTCGCGAAGGTCGAGATCCGCGATGCGCGCATCCTGGGCGACGTCCGTCCGGGCGAGTTGCAATCGCGGATCGAGGGGCGGGCTTTCACGAGCGTGCGCAGGCACGGGAAACATCTCTTTGCCGACTTTGGCGATGGGTGGCTCCGGTTGCACTTCGGCATGACGGGCGACCTTTCGTACTACCGCGAGGGGGAGGGGCCGCGGTTCTCCAAGGTCGTCTTTCACTTCGACGACGGCGCGAAGCTGGCGTTCGAGGACATGCGGCTGTTTGGCGTCGTCGATCTCGTCGACGATCCGGATGCCTACATCGAGCGCCAAGGCCTCGGGCGCGATCCGCTCGATCCGACGTTCACCTTGCGCGACTTCCGTAAGGCGATCGGCAAGCGCAAGGGGGCGATCAAGGCCTTGTTGATGTCGCAGGAGCTCGTCGCCGGGCTCGGCAATCTCTACGTCGACGAGTTGCTCTACCAGACCGGGATTCAACCGCGGCGTTCGGCGGAGAAGCTGTCCGACGACGAGGTCAAGGCGCTCTTCGTCACGATGCGCCGCATCCTCAGCACCATGATCGACGGCAAGCCGCGGCGGAACTGGATCTTCGATCGTCGCGAAGAAGGGGAGCGGTGCCCGAAATGCGGCGGCACGTTCCGGCGCGCGACCGTCTTCGGGCGGACGACCTACTGGTGTAACAAGCACCAGCGGTAGCGTTACAATCGCCGGCCTTCAGCGGGGAGAGGCATTGGCGGAGACGATGCAGCAGGTGTTGGTCGAGCTTCGGCAGGTCGTGCCGTACGACAGCGCGTCGGTGCAGCAGCTGCGCGGCAGCCGGCTCGTGATCGTCGGCGGCGTGGGCTTCGCCGACCTCGACGTCATCCTCGGCGAAAGCTTCGACGTCGATGCCGTCGACACGCCCAACGGTGAGGTCGTCCATCGCCGCCGCCCGCTCATCGTGAGCGACACCGAGCAGTACCGCGCGTTCCGCCGCGGGCTCCACGTCGGCGTCGGCATCCGCTCCTGGCTCGGCGTCCCGTTGCTTTACCAGGGCCGCCTCGTCGGCATGCTGGCGTTGGACAAGGAAGAGCCGAATTTTTACACCGCCGAGCATCAACGCGCGGCGGTGGAGCTGGCGGAGAAGGTCGCGGAGACGATGTCCCGCGACTGATGGCTCACTGCGCGCCGAATCCGAACGAAGGCTCGCGGTACTCGTAACCCTCAGGCGCGTTGAACATCGAGCCCGGCACCGGCTCCTCTTTCACGTCCGAAACGTCGAGCTTGAACGTCTCCGTGATGGCGGGTCCGCCTTCGATCGTCCGGGAAATGGTCACTACCTCGCGTAGAGGGACGCCTTTGCCGGCCAGCGCCTTCGCGATGTCCGCATCGATCGGCGGGAAGCCGGTTTTCAGCGCGAAGTGGAGACCGTAGGGGATCGCTTCCAAAGCGCCGGGCATCATCCAGAACGAGGCATCGGCGTCGACGCGTCCCTTCAGCTTCTCTCCTTCGAGCTCCATCGCCATGTTGTAGGCGACGTGCACCGACGCCTTCTTCGTGTCCCGCCCGGCGAGCTTCGCCGTCTCGTCGCTGCTCGACGCGGTCACGGTGTGCTTCGACGCCTTCGACGTCCCCGGCCCTTTCCAAAGCGCGAGCTGGCCGGTCATCAGGTCGGTGCTGCGCATGAAGTACGTGCGCTGGCGATGGTCGATGATCATCAGGAACGCGCCGCGTTCGCGCGACACGATCGACATCTTCGGATTGAACAGCGGATGGCTGCCTTCGATCACGTCGTACCGCGCGTGCGGGCCCTCGATCCACGCCTTGCCTTGAAACGAGTAGGGGACGCTTCCCTGGTTGTGACACTCGAAGACGAAGGAAGTGCCGGCAAATGCAGGAAGAGCGAGCGCGAAGAGCGCGGCGACCAGCAGGATTCGGCGCATGCGAAAGAGTGTACGGCCGGCTCCCGATACGAAATCGTCACAGGTGTGAGGTGCGTGCCGGCAGGAACGCAACTTGCCGATACGTCGGCCCATGGAACAGCAAGGCATTGCGAACCTGATCGACGAACAGGAATGGCTCGACGAAGCGGCGGAGCCGGTCGCGAAGTCATTCACGACATCCTCCCGCGCGAGCTGAAGAATCTGCTGCACGGAACCTGGCTCGGCCATCCGTTGCATCCGGTCATCACCGACATCCCGGTCGGCGCGTGGAGCGTTGCGCTCGCGCTCGACGGCGTCGCAGGGATGACCGGCAACGAAGATGTCGGCGACGCGGCGGACATCTCGATCGCCATCGGCCTCGCCGGCGCGGTGGGCGCGGCGGTCACCGGCGCCACGGACTGGTCGGACACGTACGGCCGCGGACGCAAGATCGGCCTCGTCCACGGCATCCTCAACCTCGCCGCGACCGGACTCTACGCCGGGTCGCTGATTGCGCGGCGGAACGGAAATCGTGATACCGGCGTCGCTCTCTCCATGCTCGGCTACGCCATCGCCGGAGCCTCGGCCTACCTGGGCGGTCATCTCGTCTTCAACGAACAGATCGGCGTCGATCACACCGCGACGGCCGATGCGGAGAAACCGGAAGAATTCACGGCAGTGATGAACGCCGCCGATCTGCCGGACGAGAAGCCGACGCGCGTCGAAGCGGACGGCGTTGCGATCGTGCTCGTCAAACGCGGCGACCGCATCGTCGCGCTCACCGACACCTGCCCGCATCTCGGCGGACCTCTGTCGGAAGGGAAGCTCGTCGACGGCGCGATCCAGTGTCCGTGGCACGGCTCGGAGTTCGCGCTGGACGACGGCAGCGTCGTGAACGGACCGAGCACGTTCCCGGCGCGTTGTTTTCAGGTTCGTGTCCGAGACGGTCGCATCGAGCTGCGCGCGGGGAACAAGCAAGCGGCAGAATAGCGGGCATGTCCCGGGCGCGCATTCTCCTCCTCTCCTCCCTGCGCACCCGCGACCGTGAACGCCGGCGGCAGGGGAGGACGTGACCGTGCCGCTCGACATCAAGATCCCGACCGCGTCGCTGACGCTCGTGCCGGAAGGGACCGACCTGACGGGCAAGATCTCCGTGTACGCCGCGTTCTTCCGCCGCGATGGCACGACGTCGAAGGTGACGAAGCAGGAGCTCCCGATCTGCTTCCCGGCGGAGTCGCTGCCGCGGCGCAAACAGCTGACGGTGAAGATCGCCGTGACGACGAACAAAAGACACGGATGCGATCTCCGTCGGGGTGATGGACGACGTGGCGAAAAACAGCGGCTTCGGCACGGCGAAGGGCGAGAGCGCAGACCACCCGGCGACGAATAACCAGCAGATCGTCGCGGGGATGTGAATGTAGAGGCGGGCTTCAGCCGGTCCCTTCGCCTCCGAACACTGCAGTTCCGGACGGGCTGAAGCCCGCCCCTACATAACCCCTGTAGCCCCAGTCCTACAGATTCGTCCAAGTAAGCGGATGCTGATAGGCGAGCCCCTACCATCCGGCTCGAGTGAACACCATGATCGAGCTAAGAACGTCCATCCAATCTCTCCAGCCAGGCATGACTCCCGACCAGCTCGAGCGCTGGAAACGGCAGGCCCTCCAGGTCCTCGATAACGCGCTGAACGGCGCCGGCGAGCTCCTCCACGATCGCCTCTCTCCCCGCGAGACCGAAGTCTTCACCATGCTCCTCTCCGGCAAGCGCCTCAAGGAGATCGCGGCGAAGCTCGACATCAGCGTCAAAACCGTCACCACCCACCGCTCCCGCCTCATGCGCAAGCTCAGCGTCGACGACAACCTCGGCCTCTATCGCTACGGCATCCGCAACGGCCTGATCGGCGTGTGATGGAGGGACGTTCGGTGTCATCCTGAACGCCGAAGAGCGTGAAGGATCTCCCGGCACGAGCGCGTGTCGCCTGCATCGGGAGATTCTTCGCCGTCTTCGCGGCTCAGAATGACACCGTACTGGCCTTGGCCGGGCCCTGCATGCGTTGCGCGATAATGCCCGGCGCATGGACATCCACATCGGCACGAGCGGCTATAGCTACAAAGAGTGGAAAGGCACGTTCTACCCGGCGGATCTTCCGGCGGCGAAGATGCTGACGTTCTACGCGGGGGAGTTCTCCTCCGTGGAGATCAACAACACCTTCTACCGGATGCCCGACCCGAAGACGCTGGCCAAGTGGGCGACGGAGGTGCCGGACGGCTTCACGTTCGTCCTCAAGGCGCCGCAGCGCATCACTCATCAGAAGAAGCTCGCCGACGCCTCGGAGGAAGTGCAGCGCTTGTACGAGGCGGCCGAGGCGCTGGGGCCGAAGCTCGGGCCGGTTTTGTTTCAGCTACCGCCGTACTTTCGTCGCGACGCCGAACGGTTGCGCGAGTTCCTTCGCATCCTGCCGAAGGAAGGAAAAGTCGGCTTCGAGTTCCGCCACGAGTCGTGGCTCCACGACGAAATCTACGATGCGTTGCGGGAACGCGATGTCGCCATGTGCCTTTCCGACACGGATGAAGTCTCCGACCCGGAGAGTCTCGTGATCCCGACCGCCAGCTGGGGCTACATGCGTCTCCGCCGGACGGAGTACTCGGACGACCAGCTCGGCGGCTGGGCCAAGCGCATCGAATGCCAGCCGTGGGAGTCGGCGTACGTCTTCTTCAAACACGAAGACGAGGGGAAGGGACCGGCGTTCGCCAAGCGGTTCGAGAAGCAGCTCGGCGGTTAGGGCGGCGCGAACGGGCTCGGCCCGTGCTACCCTCTCGCGCCGTGGGTCTGCTTCGAACGCTCCTCGTCTTCAGCACACTCATCACGCTCAAGTATCTGAGCAAGATCTTCTATCGACACGACTTCGCCTGGGTCGGGAACGTGCCGAAGAATCCCTGGCGGCGTCATCGCCTCGTCGCCTTCCTCAACCACACCAGCCTCTTCGAGCCGGTCTTTCTCGGCGGCGTGCCCAACCATTTCATCTGGCGCGTCGCGGCGCACGGCGTCGTTCCGGCGGCGAATAAGACGACCGGCCGTCCCTTGGTCGGACTCCTGTTCAAGTTCGTCGCGCATCACGTCATCGCCATCACTCGGGAGCGGGACCACACCTGGTTTGCCGTCCTGAACAAGATCGATCCGGAGTCGATGGTGATCATCCTGCCCGAGGGGCGGATGAAACGGGATACCGGGCTGGATTTGCAGGGGAACCCGATGACCGTGCGCGGCGGCATCGCCGACATCCTTCTCGCCGTCAAAGAGGGACGCATGCTGATCGCGTACAGCGGCGGCCTGCATCACGTGCAGCATCCGGGCGGCATGCCCCGCGTCTTCAAGACCGTGCGCATGCGGCTGGAGATCGTCGTCGTCGAGGACTACATCGCCGAGCTGATGGCGCAGGGTGGCCCGGACGAGTTCAAACGCAACGTCATCAAAGACCTCGAACGGCGCCGCGACTTCTACTGTCCGGAAGAGGGCAAGAAGCTGGAGAACGTCGCGTGAAGTGGTTACTGGTTGCTGGTTACTAGTTGCTGGCGCAGCAGCGCCTGGAACGCTTCGAGGCGCAAGCACCAGCAACCAGTGAAGTGGTTACTGGTTGCTGGTTACTAGTTGCTCGCGCAGCAGCGCCTGGAACGCTTCGAGGCGCAAGCAACCAACCAGTGAAGTGGTTACTGGTTGCTGGTTACTAGTTGCTCGCGCAGCAACGCCTGGAACGCTTCGAGACGCAAGCAACGAGTAACCAGTGAAGTGGTTACTGGTTGCTGGTTACTAGTTGCTCGCGCAGCAGCGCCTGGAACGCTTCGAGACGCAAGCAACCAGTAACCAGTGAATGGTTACTGGTTGCTGGTTACTAGTTGCTCGCGCAGCAGCGCCTGGAACGCTCCGAGGCGCAAGCAACCAGCAACCAGTGAAGTGGTTACTGGTTGCTGGTTACTAGTTGCTCGCGCAGCAGCGCCTGGAACGCTTCGAAGCGCAAGTAACCAGCAACCAGCAACCAGCAACCATTTCACCTCAACGTCGTCTCCAGGCGGTCGAGCGTCATCGGCTTGCTGAAGAGGAAGCCCTGGATCGAGTCGCAGCCCCAACGGATCAGCGACTCTCGTTGCTTCTCCCCCTCCACCCCCTCGGCGATCACTTTCGCCCCGATCTCGTGCGCGACGTTGATGAGCGCCTTCGTGATCGCCCGGCAGCGTTTGTTCTCTTCGATGCAGGCTACGAACGTGCCCGGAATCTTGATCCCGTCGATGGGGAACTTTTGCAGATGGGTGAGCGTCGAGTGGCCGGTGCCGAAGTCGTCGAGCCAGAGCTGGATGCCGAGCTTCTTCAGCTCCTCGAGGATGTGCATCGTGCGGTCGGGATGCTCGATGTAGCTCGTCTCGGTGATCTCGATCGCGACGCGCTTCGTGTCGATGCCGCAGCCGGAAACGAGCGACGTCAGACGCGTGAGGACGTTGCCTTCCTGAAACTCGCGCGGGGAGAGATTGATGTGCATCCGCACGTTGGGTGCACGATCCTGCCAGCGCTTCGCATCCTGGAACGCCTTCGTCACGACGATCGAGTCGAGCGCGAACAGCTCCTCGCGCGAACCGTCCTCGGCCGCAGCGGTGATGATCGCCGCCTCCCGAATCTCTCCTGATTCGCGCCGCTGCCGGAGCAATGCTTCCGCGGCGACGATTTCTCGCGTTTTTGCGTCGTGGATCGGTTGATAGACGAGGAGCAGGTCTTCGTGGTCGTCGAGGGCGCGGTCGAGGGCCGCTTGTTTGTCCGCCATGCAGACGGACAGATCAAGAGCGATGCCGAACCGCTACAATCGCCGCCCCATGCCCGTGGAGACTTTGTACATTCGGAGCCGCTCCGCCGAGCGCGTGAAGAGGGTGCAGGCCTTCCAACACATGTTCGCCGCGCTTCTCCTCATCGTGAACGGCTGGGATCACCTCGGCCACGGCGGCGTGCTGGCGTACTTCGAGGTCGCCGCCGGCGCGCTCCTCATCGCGACGGCGATCCGGGAACGCGTGCGCAAGACGCACAGCCGCGTCGGATGGCTGGAGATCGCCGGCGCCGTGATGATGTTCGTCGAGGCCTTCGCCCAGCTCCACGTGAGGCATCACAAGATCTACTACGTCCTGATCTTCGTCCAGCCGCTCGTCCTCCTTTTCTTCGGCATTTTCGAGATCCAGATCAACCGCCGGCGCTACTTGAAGATCGACGACGAGGGGCTGGAGATGCGCAC
>Ga0213876_10001739_pt1 | contig 13215 bp, 11 predicted proteins | sample BarmaccomBMRX_R9_FD_160113 | JGI IMG/M metagenome (GOLD analysis project Ga0213876, IMG submission 160113) | Root-associated microbial communities from Barbacenia macrantha in rupestrian grasslands, the National Park of Serra do Cipo, Brazil - RX_R9 | ecosystem: Host-associated > Plants > Roots...
CGCGAAAACGCGAAACCTGATGAAGGCTTGGCCAACAAACGCAGCGGGCCGCGCCGGCCTCAGGATGACACTGGGCTGCGAGACACGCGCACCGCCATCTCCACGGCGCCGATCAGTCCCACTTTCGGGTTCGTGATCAGGTTCACCGGGATCGACTCCATGATGGAGCGGAAGCGGCCCTTGCGCAGGAAGGCCTCCAGGAACTTGCCATCCGTGAATCGCGGGATGTTCTTCGCCGCGATGCCGCCCGCCAGAAACACGCCGCCTCGGCTCAGCAGCCGCAGCGCCATGTTCCCCGCCTCGGCGCCGTAGCAATCGACGAAGATCGCCATCGTCTTCTGCGCCTGTTCGTCGCCGCCGTCGGCCAGCTCCGCGATCTTGCCGGGCAGGTGCTCGTCGTACGGACGGTCGAGGCCGCGCACGAAGTTGTCGATGTTCACGAGGCCCATGCCAGAGAGCACCCGTTCCCAGCTCACGTGGCCGTAGCGTTCGAGGATGTGCAGCAGCAGCTCGGCTTGCTCGCGGTCGTTCGGGCCGAAGTCGCCGTGACCGCCTTCGCCCGGAAGCACGTTCCAGACGTCGCCGGTGAACATCACCGCGGCTTCGCCGAGGCCGGTGCCGGCGCCGAGGATGGCGATCGGGGCGCCTTCGACGCGTTTGCCTTTCTGGAGCACGAGGAGGTCGTCGTCGTGGAGCAACGGAACGCCCAACGCCACGGCGTAGAAGTCGTTGATGAGGACGACGCGGCCGATGCCGAACGCCTTCGCCAACGCGTCGCCTTCCATCTTCCAGCCGAGGTTCGTGACGTCGGCGCGGTTGTCGAGGACGGGGCCGGCGACGGCGAAGCACGCGGCCTCGGCGTCGCCCGGATCGAATTCGCGCAGGAGGTCGTCGAACGTCTCGTACGCGCCGCTCTCGAACCGCTGCTCGCGGAGCGCGCGCCGCTCCGTGCCGGCGACCTCCACGAGCTGCAACAGCGTCTTGGTGCCGCCGACGTCGCCTGCGACGAGTTTCATACGCGGATTGTAGTTGCTGGCTACCGGTTACCGAGCGACACCGAGCTCAAAGAGACTCGTCGGCGCTCGTGCCGTATGTCGCCGGCAGCGGCACGTCGAGAAGCCGCAGATAGACGGAGAGCTGGCCGCGGTGGTGATAGGAGTGGTTCATCAGCACGTTGCGGAGGAAGACCGCCATCGGCAGCTCGCGCACGACCTCGCCGTTCTTCAGGAAGCGGAAGGGCTGATGCAGCGCCTCGTCGTCCATGCCGGCGATCGCCGTCTTCGCCGCCTCGAGGTTGCGTTGGTACTCCGCGACGATGTCCTCGACGTTGTCGGGCGGCGGGTCGGGGCGGGCGTTGGAGAGATCGAACGACTTCGCCTCCATGAACATCACGGCGCGGGCCGGGATCTTCGCCAGATGCCAGGCGAGGCGGCCCAGCGTCATCGATTTCTGGTGCGGCGCCCAGGCGAGCTTCTCGCCCGGAACGCGCTCCAGCATGCGCACCGTGGCCGCGCCTTCGTATTGCAATTCCCCAACGATCGTGCGTGCTAGCGACATGGGGATACGATAGCGCAGATGGCGACTTCGAAGCTCGTATGGACCAGCGACCCGGAAGAGGCGAAACGGCTGCGCGACAGCGGCAAGCTGGCGCCGCAGCAACGCGATGCGGAGCCGAAGGGGCAGACGATCCGCGTCGGGATCGATCGCAAACGCCGCGCGGGCAAAACCGTGACCGTGGCCATCGGCTTCGCGCACGCGCCCGAAACGCTGGCGAAGCTCGCGACGCAGCTGAAGAAACGCTGCGGAACGGGCGGGACGGCGAAGGACGGCGAGATCGAGATCCAGGGCGATCACGCCGAGACGGTGGCCGCGGAGCTGGGGAAGCTGGGGTATCGGGTTAGGCGCGTCTGAACACACGTGGGCGCGACACATGTGGGCGCGGGCTTCAGCCCGCGCCAGGACCGGCGGAAGCCGGTCCTCACGTTTCTCGCAGTTCTCCTGGCGGGAACCCGAAGCTCAATCGCACGGCTGCGTATTCATCGGGCGTGTGGCCTTCGCGCGTGCGGATGGGCAGCGGCGGTTCGTAGAACGTGCGATCGCGCATCAGGGGCGGGAGGTCGTCGGCGCGCATCGCGGCGAACAGCGCGATGAGCGGCGGCTCCCCTTCCTTGAACACCACGTCGCGGCGGCGGACGAGCGTCAGGCCGTTCGCGCGCAGGGCGTCGACGGCGCGTGCGGAGTCGAGCGCGGGAAACACGAACGCGAATACGCCGCCGGGCGCGAGGATGCGGGCGGCGGTTGCGGCGTAATCCGCAACGCTGCCGCGCACTTCGATGCGCGCGGGGATCGCCTGCGGATGCTCGGCTTCCACGGCCGTTCCGGGAGGAAAGTACGGAGGCGATCCGAGCACCAGATCGAACGGCGCCTCGTCCGCGAAGACCGAGGGATCGCGCAGGTCGCCGTGAACCAGCGTGAAGCGATCGGACAGGCCGTTGTACTGCACGCTCTTGCGCGCGAGGCGGATCGAGATCTCCTGCGCCTCGACCGTCACGAAGCGCGCGGATGGCAAGCGCCACGCGGCAGCCATCGCGACGGAGCCGATGCCCGATCCGAGATCCGCGGCGCGTTCGACGCGCGGCGCCCATTGCGTGCCGTACCACGCCGTCAGCACGTCGTCGGTCGAGAAGCGGTGGCCCTTCACATATTGAAAGATGCGGAAGTGGCCGGCGATGTAGTCCAGCGACTCCCCTTCCTCGAGCTCGACGCCGCCCGGCGGGATCGGGCCCGGGCGGCGCCAGCCTTTGAAATGCGTCGTCACTTCAAGAGATCCAGCACCATGGACGTCATCGCCTTCACGCCGGTGCGGATCGACGGCTCGGGGAGCGGCGCGAACCGGCTCGAATGCAGCGACGGCAACCGCTCGCCGCTCGCGATCTTCGCCGGATCGACGGCTCCCAGCGCGAGCAGCGCCGTCGGCACCTGGCCGTTGACGCCGAAGCGACCGAAGTCTTCGCTCACCATCGCCGGATCGATGCGCACGACGTTCGCCGCTCCGAGCGCGCCTTCCAACGCCTTGGCCAGACGCTCCGTCAACGCCGGGTCGTTATAAGTCGCATCCGCCGCCTCCGACTGCACGTACTCGAAGATCGGCATGCGGTCGTCCGGCATGCCGGCGGCCGTCGCCACGCCGCGCGCGACGCGCTCGATCGAGGCGAGCACGCGTTTGCGCACTTCCGGTTTGTAGGTACGCACCGTGAGCAGCAGCTTCACTTCGTCGGGGATGACATTGCGTTTCGCGCCGCCGTGGATCGAGCCGACGGTCACGACGACCGGATCGAGCGGCGACGTCTCGCGGCTCACGATCGTCTGCAACGCGAGCACCGTCTGCGCGGCGACGATCACCGGATCCTTCGTCGACTGCGGCGACGCGCCGTGCCCGCCGACGCCGCGGATGGTGAGGTTCACCGAGTCGGAGTTCGACATGAAGAAGCCGGGGCACCAGCCGATCTTTCCCGCCTCGAGCGAAGACCAGTCGTGCATCGCAATCGCGTAATTCGGCTTGCCGAATTGTTCGTACAGACCTGCATGAAGAATCCCGTTCGCGCCGAGCACGACTTCTTCCGCCGGTTGGCCGACGAGGATCACCGTACCGTGCCACTGCTTGCGCAGATCGGCGAGCATCTTCGCGGTGCCGAGGAGCGTCGTCATGTGGAGGTCGTGTCCGCAGGCGTGCATCACGCCCACTTCCTCGCCCGTCGCGTTCTTCGTCTTCACCGTGCTCGCGTACGGGAGGCCGGTCTGTTCGATGACCGGCAACGCGTCCATGTCGCTGCGCACGAGCACCGTCGGACCGGCGCCGTTCTTCATCACCGCCACGACGCCGTAGCAGGTCAGCTTCGGATCTTCGTACTTGCCGAACGGATAGGTCACGGTCCAGCCGAGGTCGCAGAGACGCTGGGCGACGAAGGCGGAGGTCTTCGCTTCCTGCGTCGACAGCTCCGGCGCGGCGTGCAGCGACTGGTACGTCTCGACGAACGACGCGAGATCGCGATCGATGCGTTGGTCGAGCGTCTGACCGAAGAGCGGCGTGGCGAGGAGAAGAAGGAGGAAGGACGCGAAACGCTTCATGGGCGCACAGGCTAACCCAATGGCCCTCCTTCGAGTGTCATCCTGAACAGCGAAGACTGTTAAGGATCTCCTCACGCGTGCGTTCAACGCTCGTGCTTCAGTACGGCCCGCGGTCCAGAACGGGCTGAAGCGCGTCCCCACGCCGCCGCCCTTTCCCGCAATGTCATCACTGCGCCAAGGCCGGTGAGAACGCTAAACATCGCGAAGGCTTGGCCAACAACCGCTGCGGGCCGTGCCCGCCTCAGGAGGACATGAGCTGCACCACCGTCGGGATCTCCGCGGCGACCGCGACCTGATTCTTGCCGTGCTTCTTCACCCAGTACAACGCGCTGTCGGCGCGGGCGATGAGATCCGCGTTCGTCACGCCGTCGCGCGGATAGCACGCAACGCCGATGCTGATGGTGATGGGCAGATTGCGATGGAGCTGGGAGATGCGGAACTCGCAGCGCTCGATGATCTCCCGCAGCCGGTTCGCCGCATCGCGCGCGGAGTGCGCCGGCGTGTCGGGGAAGATGATCGCGAACTCCTCGCCGCCGTAGCGCGACACGATGTCGCTGTCGCGCGCGTTCGTGATCAGTTCGTCGACGAGCGCCTTCAGAATCTCGTCGCCGACCGGATGGCCGAACGTGTCGTTGATCCGCTTGAAGTTGTCGATGTCGAGCATCGCCAGGGCGAACTCGCGTCCGTTCCGCGCGTGGCGATGGATCTCCTTCCCGAGCTGCTCCTGGAAGAAGCGATGGTTGTACGCCGGCGTGAGCGAGTCGATGTACGTGAGGCGGCGGATCTCGTCGTACTGCCGCGCCGACTGCAGCGCGGTCACGGCTTGCACGGCGAAGACTTCGAGGGTCTGCACCTTCTCCAACGTCGGGACGCGGCGGTCGTGCGGCTCGCGCACCGAGACGTAGCCGATCAGCTGGTCGGCGCTCACCAGCGGCACGATCAGCAAATCGTTCTCATGCCACTCCTCCGCCATCAAGCCGGAGTCCTGGTGATGCACGAAGAAGTCGTGATCGCTCTGGCGCAGCGCCTTGTGCGAGACGAAGAACGAACTGGAGACGCGGAAGTCCGCATCGAACATCGGCGTGATCTCGTCGAGCGGGATGTGCTTGCGCTTCGCCTCGTCCCACACCGCGTCGAGGCCCGCGTGCGCGCGGCGCGTGAGCTCGTTGCGCTTCTGGTCGAGCAGCGCAATCACAACCTGCTCGAAGCCGAGCGACGTACGGATGGCCTGGGCGATGCGCGTCAACGCACCGTCGAGATCGAACGAGCCGATGAGCGAGTTCGAGACCTCGAGAATCGTCGACATCGTCGAGGCGCGCTCTTCCAGCTCGCGCGTCTTGTTGCGCATCTCGCTCTGCAGCAGCTGGTCCTGCAACGAGAGCGCGGTCTGGTTCACGAGCAGCGTGAGGAGATTGAGACTGCCGGTCTTCAGGATCGACGAGTCGTCCGTCTCGAAGATGAGGATGCCGTAGATGACTTCCGGCGTCTGGATGCCGATCAGCACCTGGATCGCGCCGCCGCCGGAGAGCGGGAAGCGGCGTTGCTCGTCGCGGAACACGAACGCGCGGCTCGGCGCCGATTCCGCGAAGCCGGCGTGATCGACCCAGCGCAGGATCTCCTGATCGCTCGGCAGACACTCGCCGAAGCGATAGACGGTGCCGGGCAGATCGGGATTCGCGGACCACGTGACGACCGCGCACGCCTTGAGGTGCGCGAGCTTGGAGAGGAGCGCCATCAACCGCTTGAGCGTTTCGGCGTCCCCTTCCGCGGAGAGGATCTGCGTCGAGCTTTCGGTAAGGATCGACAGCTCGCGGTTGCGGCGCACGAGCTCCGCGTTCTGGCGCTCGGCGTCCGACTCGTTGCGCATCGCGTACGCCACGAGGAGCACCGGCAGGAACGCGATGGCGAAGCCGCCGATGCCATAGTTCGCGAACAGCAACACTTCGATGCCGACGACAGGGCTGAGCAGCAGGAGCGTCTTCCCCTGCGCCGCGAGCGTCGGGCGGAAGTCGACCGGGCTGACGTCGGAATCAAACCAGCGCCGCAGCGATGCGAACGCGAGCTGCGTCACGACGCAGCCGACGAGGAGCAGCACATAGCCGGAGACCTTCGCCATCGGGCGCGCGTCGCGCGCGACGGCCGAGGTGTAGAGGGAGGCGACGAGGAAGTAGGAGAGCGCGAGCTGCGCCGGCTCGAGCAGCGCCACGAGCTTGCGCCGTTCGTAGAAAGCGTGGAGGCCGCATCCGACGAAGACGGCGACGAGCGCAACGTCCGGATCGTGGAAGAGGATGATCGCCCCGAAGACGACCGCCGCCTCGAACGTGACCGACGCCTCCCCCGCCTCGATGCGCAGGAACGAAGCGACGAGCACCAGTCCCGAGAAGAACAGCGAGTAGCCGAAGAAACGCGGATCGTGCGCCACGGCCGCCCACACGACCAGCGCGGCGGTCATCAACACGACCACCCACTGGGTTGCTCGGAAGACAGTTGTGCGAGACATTGCCGAAGGGAACGGTTGATTATACGGTTACTGGTTGCTAGTTGCTGGTTGCTCGCGCCTCGGCGCGAAACGGACCGTTCTCGGGAGACGACTACCAGCAACCAGCAACCAGTAACTACCTATAATCCGCGCGTGCCCGGACACGAACAGTACGAAACCATCATCGGCCTCGAGGTGCACGCGCGCCTTCTGACCGCCACCAAGATCTTCTGCGGCTGCCCCACCGCGTTCGGCGCGCCGCCGAACTCGCAGGTGTGCCCCGTCTGTCTGGGATACCCCGGAGCGCTTCCGGTGTTGAATCGCCGCGCCGTCGAGCTGGCGATCCGCGCGGGCCTGGCGACGGGATGCGACGTTCATCCGCGCTCCGTCTTCGCCCGCAAGAACTACTTCTACCCCGACCTCCCGAAGGGCTATCAGATCTCGCAGTTCGAGGAGCCGCTCGCGACGGGCGGGAAGATCTTCGACATCCGCATCCTGCGCATCCACATGGAGGAAGACGCGGGCAAGTTGCTGCATCAGTCCGACGCCTCGCTCGTCGATCTGAACCGCGCCGGCACGCCGCTCATCGAGATCGTTTCCGAGCCGGACGTCCGGTCGGCCGAAGAAGCCACGCAGTACCTCACGCGGCTGCGCCAGATCCTCATGTACGCCGAGGTTTGCGATGGCAACATGGAGGAAGGCTCGCTCCGTTGCGACGCCAACGTCTCCATCCGCAAGCCGGGCGACCCCCTCGGCACGCGCACCGAGATCAAGAATCTGAACTCGTTCCGCTTCATCCGGGCCGCGATCGACTACGAGGTGCAGCGCCAGATCGACGTCCTCGAAAACGGCGGCACGATCCGTCAGGAAACGCGGCTCTTCGATCCCGCCGCGGGCGAGACGCGCGTGATGCGCTCCAAGGAAGAGGCGCACGACTATCGCTACTTCCCCGATCCCGATCTGCAGCCGCTCACGATCGACTCCGCATGGATCAGCGAAGTGCGTAGCGGGTTGCCGGCGATGCCCGGCGCGCGCAGCGAGCGCTATCAGAAGGAGTGGAGCATCCCGCCCCTCGATGCCGAGGCGCTCGTGGCTTCGCGCGGGTTGGCGGATTACTTCGAAGCGGTCGTCGAGGCGTGCGGCAATCCGCGGCTCGCGACGAACTGGGTGCGCAACGAGGCGTTGCGCGTGCTCAACGATCGGAAGCTGACGATCGAGGAGTACAAGGTGACGCCGGCGATGCTCGGCCGCCTGATCCGCCTCGTCGAAACGGGCGCGATCGGCGGCAAGGCGGCGAAGGAAGTGTTCGACGAGATGTCGACGAGCGGCGAGCCGGCGGAGACGATCGTCGATCGCCGCGGTCTCGCCCAGATCTCCGATCCGGCCGCGATCCGCGAGGCCGCGCAGCGCGTGATCGAGAAGAACCCAACGCAGGTCGAGCAGTACCGCGGTGGGAAGACGCAGGTGTTCGGCTTCCTCGTCGGCCAGCTGATGAAAGAGATGGGCGGGCGGGCGAAGGCAGACGTGGCGAACCAGGTCATGCGCGAGCTCCTCGCGTGATCCTCCAGATCCTCGGCTACGCCGCCTCGGTCATCATCGCGCTCTCGCTGCTGATGCGGTCAATCGTCCGCCTGCGGGTGATCAATCTGATCGGCGCGGCGATGTTCTCCGCCTACGGATTTCTCATCCACGCGTATCCCGTTGGCGTGCTGAACTTCGCGATCGCGATCATCAACATCGTGCAGCTCACTTTGCTGTGGCGACGGAGCGAGATGTTCCGCATCCTCGAGGTGGCGCCCGACACGCCGTACGTGCAGTACTTTCTCGACGTGCAGGCGGAAGACATCCGCCGCTTCTTCCCGCAGTTCCGGCGCGAGCTGCCGTCGAACTTCGCGATCGTCGTACTGCGGGATCTCGTCCCGGCCGGCCTCCTCCTCGGCAAGATCGAGGGCGAGCAGCTGGAAGTGAACCTCGACTACGTCATGCCGCAGTACCGCGATCTGAAAGTCGGCAGCTTCCTGTTCCATGACGAGGCTGATTTCTTTCGCAAGCGCCGCGTACGGGAGATCGTCGGCCGCGCCGACTCGAACGTGCACGCGGATTACCTGAAGCGGATGGGCTTCGCTGCCGAGGGCGCGGGCACGTTCCGGCTTCAGCTGAGGTGAGCGGGCGTCCCGCCCGCAGGCCGTCGGGCGTCCCCGCCCGGCGGCTCTTCGCTCGACAAACGAAGCAGCGGCACGAGACGTACCGCTGCCCGCGGGCGAGACGCCCGCTCACCGCTTCTTCGGCGTCCCCGCCCGGCGGCTCTTCCCTCGACAAACGAAGCAGCGGCACGAGACGTACCGCTGCCCGCGGGCGAGACGCCCGCTCACCGCTTCTTCGGCGTCCCCGCCCGGCGGCTCTTCCCTCGACAAACGAAGCAGCGGCACGAGACGTGCCGCTGCCCGCGGGCGAGACGCCCGCTCACCGTTTCTTCGGCGTCCCCGCCCGGCGGCTCTCCTTCGACAAACGAAGCAGCGGCACGAGACGTACCGCTGCCCGCGGGCGAGACGCCCGCTCACCGTTTCTTCGTTAGCTTCTCCAGCGGGCTCGCCACCTTTTTGTACCCCGCGGGTAGCGCGAACGTCGACGGCGTCGCATTCTCTTTGCGGATGCGGGAGATTGTCATCGTGTGCGACGTCGTGGTCTCGCGGCCGGCGAACTTCGTGCGCGTCGTCGTCACCTGTTTGAGCGGGAAGCCGTCGCGGGGCTTGAGCAGCGCGGAGAACGCCTTGTCGAAGGCATCGTCGCCGGTCGGGCCGGCGGCGTCGCCGCCGAGCAGGAACGCGAAGGCGGGATCGAGTTGATTGGTCGTCCAGCGCTCGATCGTCATCGAGATTGGCACCGCCATCGTCTGGCCCATCGCATCCACGGTCAGCGTGAACGAGCCGTCCACGATCGAACGGCGCGTCGGGTAGCCTTCGAGCTTGCCGCCGTCGCCGAGGTCGCGGGTGGCGACTTTGGGATCGCCGTAGTGCATGGAGATCCCCGAGCCGAACATCGAGTTCATGCCGCCGCGGAGATCTTTCAAGGACAGGTCATAGTAGGTTTTGTCGGACGGATCGAGCACGTGCAGCGTCTCGCCGTCGCTGGAGAGGATGACCGAGCCGTCCTTGAAAAAGACGCCGTCGCCCTTCGTCACTTCGGCGCGCATCCCTTTTCCTTCCACGATCGTATGTCCGGAAAACGAGGCTGCGGAGGCCGCGCCCGAGCCGCTGCCGGCGAAGTCGTAAGAGAGGCCGGCGGAGGCGATGGGAGCGAGGGTGGCGGCGAGGGCGAGGACGACCAGTCGTTTCATCCGAGAAATCTCCTGTTTCCAAGGCCTTAATGGGCTCCAAGGCGGAAAAATGCCTGTGCTATCATCTCGCCGAATTTTCACTCACACTTCTCACAGGATTGACTAGGAGGGTTTCTCTTGCGTCGCTTCAGATCAGTGACCCGATTCCCCGTATGGACTCTGCTTGCCTCGCTGGCAATCGCCGGCTCGGCATTCGGATCCGGCTTCTCCATCTTCGAGCAGGGCGCGAAGGCGACGGCAATGGGCGGCGCGTTCGTCGCGACCGCCGATGACCCGAGCGCGATTTTCTACAACCCGGCCGGTATGGCGCAGCAGCGCCAGCTCACGATCCTCGCGGGCGGAACGGCCATCAACTTCTCCAACGAGTTCAAGGGCGATCCAAATGACGCGTTCACGGCCGGCACGAGCGGGCAGTACGCGCGCCACACCTTCGTGCCGCCCAACGGCTACGTCGTGATCCCCTGGGGCCAGAACCTCACGTTCGGCGTCGGCGCGTTCACCGCGTACGGCCTGCGCACGGACTGGGAAGATCCGTTCCCGGGCCGCTTCGTCTCGCGCGATGCGAACCTCAAGACGCTCTCCGTCGAGCCGGCCGTGGCCTGGCAGTCGACGAGCGGCATGTTCGCGATTGGCGTCGGCGCGGAGTATCGCCGCGCGCACGTCATCCTGCAGCGCAACAACGGCTCGCTGAATCCGTTCACCGGCCGCTTCGTGGACGTGGCGAACGTCTACCTCAACAGCGACTGGAACTCGGCGTGGGGCTACAACGTCGGCGTCCTGATCAAGCCGAATGACACGTGGCGCATCGGCGCGGCGTATCGCTCGGACATGGACATCGACTTCACCGGCGACGCCGACTTCACGCAGATCCCGACCGGCAACGCGCAGCTCGATGCGATCGTCGCGTCGCAGCTCCCGCCCGACCAGGGCATCCACGCGAAGTTCGCCTTCCCGGCGACGATCCAGGCCGGCGTCGCGACCACCGCGATCCCGAACTGGGACATCGAGCTCGACGTCACGCACACGACGTGGAGCCGCTTCGAGACGCTGCTCGTGCAGTTCGACCAGAACCCGGAGCGCAACCTGAACCGCCCCCAGAACTGGAAGAACACGTTCTCCTACCGCATCGGCGGCAACCGCCGCGTGACGCCGGACTGGGACGTCCGCCTCGGCGCCGTGTATGACAAGAACCCGCAGCCGACGGAAGCCGTCAGCCCGCTGCTGCCGGATGCCGACCGCACCGGCGTGATGTTCGGCATCGGCTACCACAAGGGACCGTGGATCTTCGATGCGAGCGACATGATCCTGCACTTCAAGGACCGCAGCACGAACGGACAGAGCCCCGAATTCAACGGGACGTACAAGACGAGCGCGAACCTGATCAGCCTCAACGTCGGTCTGCGCTTCTAGCCAAGGAGAGACCCACATCATGAAAAGAACACTTGCGAGCATCCTTGCCGCAGTCCTGCTGCTCGCCGCCACGCCGATTTTCGCGGCGGCTCGCGGCTCGGCGGACTTCACCCGCTTCGTGGCCCTCGGCGACAGCTATGGCGCCGGCGTCGAGAGCGGGTCGCTCAACGAGCGCCACCAGCCGTACAGCTGGCCGGCGATCATCGCCCGCCAGGCGCACGCGAAAGACTTCGTCCAGCCGCTGGTGAGCTACCCAGGCATCGGCAACGAGCTGACGCTGATCAATGCCGTCGCCTATCCCCCGGTCATCCAGCCCGCTCCGGGCACCGGCCAGCCGCTGAACTCGACGTTCCCCCGCCCGTACAACAACCTCTCGATCCCGGGCGCGAACGTCACCGACCTCACGACCATCAAGGGCAATGAGAACCCGCCGAACGGCACGGCCCAGAGCTACGCGCGCTTCATCCTGCGCGGCCTCGGCACGCCGGCCGACCAGGCGCTGGCCCAGCAGCCGACGTTCATCGCGATCTGGATCGGCGGCAACGACCTCCTCGGCGCGGTGCTCTCCGGCACGCCGAAGGCGCTGACGCCGGTCGAGACGTTCCGCACCGGCTACAACGCGCTGCTCGACCGCCTCGTGGCGGGCGCGCCGAACGCCGGCATCATCGTCGGCAACATCCCGACGAACGCCTCTTCGCTGCCGATCGCGAACACCGTTCCGGCCGTGATCATCAACCCGGCGACGCGCCAGCCCGTGCTCGTCGGCGGCGCTCCGGTTCCGCTGATCGCCGACCTCGGCAACGGCACCGTCGGCCAGCTTCCGGCCGGCAGCCGCGTGCTCCTCACCGCCGCCTCGAAGGTCGGCACCGGCTACGGCATCCCGCCGCAGCTCGCGGCCGTCCCGCCGTTCAACGCGCTGCCGGACGCCGGCAAGCCGCTCGCCGACTCCGACGTCCTGACGCCGGCAGAGATCACCGAGATCCAGGCCCGCGCCGTCGCCTTCAACGACATCATCAACACCGCCGCCTCGGCCCGGAACATCCCGGTCGTCGACATCCGCGGTCTCTTCGACCGTTGGACGGCCGGCATCGCCGTTGGCCCGTACGCGCTCAACACCGCGTTCGTCACCGGCGGTCTGTTCAGCCTCGACGGCTTCCACCTCACCGACATCGGCTACACGCTCTTCGCGAACGAGTACATCAAGACGATCAACGCGAACTGGAACGCGCACATCCCCATCGCGTCCCTCTCCGACTTCCTCGTCAACAACGGCGCGTTCCGCGACGACCTCGGCGTCGTGTTCACGCAGGGCACTCCGTTCACGATGAGCAGCGACGCGATCGCGACGATCCGCCAGTTCGCCGCGCCGGTCGGCGCCCGCCGCCTGCACTCCGCCACGCACGACGACGCGACGGACTCGCACGGCAACTCCGACGCCACGACGCGCAATCAGCAGTAACCCGCCGCACACGCCAGAAACACGCAGGGCCGGCTCTCCAGCCGGCCCTTTTTGTTTTTGGCGAGCGGGCGTCTCGCCCGCGTCCGGCGGGCGTCCCCGCCCGACGGCATTTGGTGGATGGACTGCAGCACTGGTGAACGGAACCGCAGCGTCGTAAACGGAACCGCGGCACGAGACGTGCCGCGGCCGCGGGCGGGACGCCCGCTCACCGCACTCGCGTGCTTGACGGTCTCCGCGCGGCGACTTCGAGCAGTAACCGCCACACACGCAGAAAGACGTAGGGCCGGCCCTTTTGTTTTTGGTGAGCGGGCGTCTCGCCCGCGTCCGGCGGGCGTCCTCGCCCGACGGCACTGATGAAGGAACCGCGGCACTGATGGATGAAACCGCGGCATCGTGAACGGA
>Ga0213876_10001740_pt1 | contig 13213 bp, 11 predicted proteins | sample BarmaccomBMRX_R9_FD_160113 | JGI IMG/M metagenome (GOLD analysis project Ga0213876, IMG submission 160113) | Root-associated microbial communities from Barbacenia macrantha in rupestrian grasslands, the National Park of Serra do Cipo, Brazil - RX_R9 | ecosystem: Host-associated > Plants > Roots...
GTTGTCTTTGTATTCATCTGCCGGCAGAAAAGTTACAGCAGAATCGTATGAACATCCGGCCGGCGTAAGTACAAAGCAAATTTATGTTTCCCAATTACCACCGGGAATTTATCATTTGGTAATTTTGAATCAGTATGAAAGAAAATCAGTAGAAATTATAAAGCAATAAATTTTAAGCTTGATTGCCGCGCCTTTTTATTAGTTGAATTTATGCGATTATATTGCTTAAAATTCTTGTTTTGCAAACTGCTGTTTTTTTACTATACCTGTTTTTCTTTTGTTTTTTTATTACTAAGATTTCTTTTTTTAAGAAAAGCGGGCTTGGCAGTTATTGGTTGGTTGGCTTGTTTCTTTTGAAGGTTATGGCAGGATGTATGTATGGCTGGTTTTACAGCTTGCCTGCTTATGTGCAAACAAGTGATACGTGGAGATATTTCAATGCATCGATCACTGAAACAAATTGGCTGTTGAAAGATCCCGGCGCATTTATCAAAGATTTATTTACTTGCAGTTATAATTCAAGTGGCAATTTATTTATTGCGCATAATTCTTACTGGAATAATCTTAAGGATAACCTCATCATCAAAATTTTGGCTGTTATAAATGTATTAAGCTTAAAAAATTATTATGCTGCTGTTATCTTTTTTAATTTCTTTTTCTTTTTGGGTTGCGTGGCTTTTTATCGCTTGATAAAAGAAAAGATAAGTGCTGATAAATTTATAATAATTGCGTTTGTATTCTGCATTCCTTCTTTTTTATTTTGGTGCAGTGGTGTACATAAGGATGGGTTTGTTTTCATGGCAATTGCTTTATGTGTTTTTTATTTTAATGAATGGATAAAAAATAAGAAATTTTCGATTAGAGCATTGATTATAATTATTAGTTGCTGTTTTTTATTATTTGCTTTTCGAAATTTTGTTTTACTATTATTAATACCTGCATTAACAGCATGGTATTTATATATTCGTTTTCCTAAAACAAAATATTTAATTACTGCAGCTTTGTATGTAATAATCGTAATTGCGTTCTTTTTATCAGCATCAATAAATCAAAACATTGATTTCCCGTCTTACATCATCAATAAGCAAAATGAATTTAAAGTGTTAGGCGGTAATTCCCAGTTATCATTGCCGGTACTTCAACCAACATTTATCAGCTTTATTGAATTTCTTCCTTACGCAATCGATATCGCATTTTTACGACCGCATATAACCGAAGTTTCAAACGTGCTTTATTGGCCATCAATCATCGAAAATATTTTTATTTATACGTTAGTAATTTATTCAATTGTGAAAGCATATCAACTAAAGAGAAATGTTTTTAATGAACAAACAAAAGGTTTTATTATTTTTTGTTTTGCATTTGCAATTTCAAATTTGTTATTGATGGGTTACACCATAACATTAACCGGGGCAATTGTGAGGTACAAAGCGTTTGTATTGCCTTTTATTATTGCGCCTTTATCTGCTTTTGTAAATATAAATTTGCGAGGAAAGGAAAATAAAATTATTTGGTCGCAGGTTTGAAATAAGTCATTGCTTCGGGCATTAATTCTTTTAGTTTTTCAATGCGTGAAGCATCACTTGGGTGATCACTCAAAAACGTTGGAGGTTGCGAGCCGCTCTTACTTAAGTTCATCATACGCGTCCAAAACGGAATTGCTTCCTGCGGGTTATAACCGGCCATTGCGGCAAATATTAACCCGTAATGATCCGCTTCTAATTCCTGGTTACGGCTGTTTGGTAATAAAACACCAACCTGTGCGCCGGGCCCATAAACATTATTAAAAATATTTACTGTTTTTGGATCATTTGCCAAAGCCACATTGCCTGCAACCTGTATGCCTTGCGCAACCAATTCCTGGCTCATGCGTTCTCTGCCATGGCCTGCAACAGCATGTGTAATTTCATGGCCTAAAACAATTGCAAGCGCATCCTCATTTTGCGTAACAGGTAAGATGCCTGTATAAACAACAACTTTTCCTCCAGGCATGCACCATGCATTTACCTCTTTACTTTCTACTAAATTAAATTCCCATTTATAATTTGAAATTTCATTTGCCAAACCTTTTTGCTGGTAATATTGGGTAATGGCATTTGCTATTCGTTGCCCAACACGCTTTACCATTGAAGCCTCTTCTTCTGTTTTAGGAACAACTTTATTTTCTGATAGAAATTGTTTGTATTGAGTAAGCGACATTTTTTCCATCTCGCTTTCAGAAACAAGTGAAAGTTGGTTTCTTCCGGTAATTGCATTTCTTGAACAGGAAAATAATATGGCTATTACAAATAATAAGAGAGCGAATCTTGATTTCATAACAATAAGTTTCGATAAAAAGAAAATCGGTGGTTAGCGTCTTCTTCTTTGCCTGTTGATGCGGCGGCGATCCCGGTGTTTCAAGATCGGTACTTTACTTTCAGTACCATTAAGCAAACGATTTATATTTTTTTGATGTGTTAGAATTACCATTAAGGCAACCGCAACTGAAAAAATCCTGTACAGCGTTACATCATCATTAAAAATAAAAAGAATAAAAACTGCAAATGCAATACTGGACAAAATGGAGCTAAGCGAAACAAATCTTGTTAAGTAAAGCACTAATAAAAATACACCGACACAACATACAGCAACAATTGGCTGAATAGCGAGTATCATCCCAAATAATGTTGCTACACCTTTACCACCTTTAAAACCAGCCCAGATTGGAAAGATATGCCCGGCAACCGCGGCAAGCCCAAGGCCTATCATGAAGTTAGTTCTGTCCCAGTCATTTGTTTTTGTAACATAATAAGGAAGTAAAATATATAAGGATGTTGCGATGACACCTTTAACCATATCGACAATCATAACCAATGTGCCCCATTTTGCACCGAGCACACGATAGGTATTGGTTGCACCGGCATTACCGCTTCCATAATCGCGAATGTCAATTCCAAAATAATACTTACTAACCCATACTGCTGTAGGAATGGAACCAATGAGGTACGCTGCTATTATTAATAATACTTCGTTCATTGGAGACTAAACAAGATTAAAACCGAGGGGGCAAATATAAGGCCATTGATTTAAAAATAATTACATAAAATCTCTTTTATTGTTATGCGAATTATATACTTATTATTTTTTATTTAAAATATTTCTAAAAAATTAAATGTAACAGCTTGTACCTGTTTAAAATTATTTTTGTAAAAATTTACAAATTAAATGTTAACTGTTCTACACCCATGGCATGGTGTTTCTTACGGAGAAGGTGCACCGCGAACTGTAAATGCTGTTATTGAAATTTCGCAAGGCTCAAGATGCAAATATGAAATTGATAAAGAAAGCGGTCTCCTTAAGCTTGACCGGGTTATTTATTCTTCTATTTATTACCCGGTTAATTATGGATTTATCCCCCGAACTTATGGTGATGATAAAGACCCGCTGGATATTCTTGTAATTACATCTTTGCCAGTACAGCCGCTTACTTTAATGGAAGCAAAAGTGATTGGTGTAATGCAAATGATCGACAGCGGCGATGCAGATGATAAAATTATTGCTGTTGCTAATCATGATCCGGGTGTTAATCATTTTAATAATATTGAAGAATTACCGCAACATTTTTTTAATGAGCTTCGTCATTTTTTTGAAGAATACAAGCGGCTTGAAAATAAAACAGTGATCGTTGAAGAGTTTGGTGACAAGGCAAAAGCATTAGCCATAATCAATGAAGCAATCCATTTATATAAAGACAAGTTTATTAATAAAGCCTGATTGCTGAATGTTGTTGGTGCAGGTGAAGTGTTGCAATCCTGCATCAAGTGCGAAGAGGTTGCACGAAGATGTCATGAAAGCAAAAGGTAGTTACAAAAAATTATGCAGAATTTCTTCCCGCATTAATAATTCCGAACGAACAACGCATTGCTAACTTCTCATACTTTTCTTTGAAAGGTGAATCTTTTACTTCACGAATTTGCATCAGCGCATATTGCTGAATGGTTACTAATGGCAGCACGATGCGTTCACGCATACTTACACTCGACTGTTCAACAGGATAATCAGCCATTAAAGTATCATGCGCAGAAAGTTTATGCAAATATTCTATAGTAAGTTTATATTCAGTATACATCATGTTCCAAAGCTTGCCATAGCGGGAATTATCAGATAAATATTGCGTTAACGGAAAATAGCATTTCATCATTGCCATTTCGCAGTTATCCATCAACGTTTTAAAAAATAAGGATTGTTTATATAACTGTTGAATACTTCTCCACTTGCCATTTTTCTCCGCCTTTTTTAAAGCCGTTCCCACACCATAATAGCCGGTAACATTTTGTTTTAACTGGCTGAATGAACCAACGAACGGAATAGCTCTTAGATCTTTTAAAGTAAGTGCGCCTTTGCCGCGCTTCGTTGGCCGGCTTCCAATATTCGTTTCTGAATAAAAGCGAAGCGGACTTATTTCTGCTAAATACTCAACAAATGCAGGATTGGTTTTTAACTGAATGTACGCTTCATAACTATCTTCTGATAATTGCTTCATCAATCTTTCTTCACTCCTTGACAAAGTATTTTGTCTTGAAGAAAACAATTCATTTGAAATGCCTGCGTTGATGAGTTGTTCGATATTAAATTGTGCAGATTCGATTGTGCCAAAGTTTGAACTTACAGTTTGTCCTTGAACCGTTAATTGAATTTCTTTATTTGAAATATCATGGCCCATTGATGCATAGAACCTGTGTGTTTTGCCGCCGCCGCGTGCCGGCGGCCCGCCGCGGCCATCAAAAAATATTACATCAATACCATAACTTTTTGAAATGCTGGTGAGTTCTTCTTTGGCCTTATAAATACTCCAGTTTGCCATTAAATAACCGCCATCTTTAGTGCCATCAGAAAAACCAAGCATAATAGTTTGCGTATTATTGCGCATTTTTAAGTGCTGCCTGTATGCTGTAGTTGAATATAATTTTTTCATGATGGCAGAAGCGTTTGTTAAATCGTCTATTGTTTCAAACAACGGAACGATATCAACAGTTAATTCTTCTTTTTTCCAGCCACCTAATAAAAACAATGCGTATACTTCAATTACATGCAAAGCACTTTCACAATGGCTTATAATGTAACGATGGCAAGCTTGCTTACCATTTTGTTGCTGAATGGTTTTTACGGCTTCAACAGATTGAATAGTGTCAGCAAAAAGCTCGTTGTCAAAAAACAATTCTGTTTCATGCAGCTGCAATAAAGCTGCAATTTTTTGGTTTTCATCAAGTAAATTATAGTTAGCAGGTAAAACTTTTTGCTGAACTAATGATTCAAAAAACTTTGCATGCACACCACTGTCTTGCCGTATATCAAGCGAAGCGAAATACAAACCAAAGATTTCGCACTTAAACAAAAGTTTGTACACATCTTCAATAAATAAGTTGTTATTTGCCCGCAGCACAACAATAATCTGTTCAAGGATATTTTTAATTTCTTTTTGCGTTATACGTTCGGCAGAACTTTTATAAAGATTATCATACAATCTTTTTTCAAGCTGCGTGATTAATTCAATTGCACCTTTAAATGTAAGCCTTCGTTTAAGCCATCTTGCATTTCTGTGGTAAGAACGTAATATTCCTGCACGCAATGTTTCTGCTACTTTTAGTGTAATTTCTGTTGTTACAAACGGATTGCCATCCCTGTCTGCGCCCGGCCAAAAACCCATTTGTATCAAAGCGTGTTTTGCACTTTTAGAATCTTCGAAGTCATTTTTTAAAATAGACATGATGTTGCCTGCCGCATCATAAAAAACATTTTCCAAAAACCATAATAAACTCACCGCTTCATCATAAGGAGTTGGTTTTTGTTTTTTAAGAAAAGGCGTCCTGCCTAATTGTTGGAGGTATAAGTTTACCTGTTCTGTATCATCTGTTTTTAATGCTTTCGAAAGATCATTAATGATACCTAAAACTTCTCCTGTATAAAATTGTGTTGGATGTGCAGTTAGTACAATACGTACTGCAAAATCATTTAATTTTTTTGCAAAGTCATTTTCTCGTTGCATTTGGGTTATTTGCGAGCATAATTGCTTTAATGTGCCGGGCCCGTTCACATCGTTTACTTCTGTAAAAGCTGCATCCTCCAAAGCATCGAATAACACAACCTGTCGTTCCGCATATTGCACAAACCGAAATAAAAGATCAATCCATTCTTCTTCCTTATTGTAAGATGTATTGTGTTTTAAAAAGTCATTAATGATGTCTGCGGGGCTTTGTTTCTTATTAAAGCCTTCTTCGCATTGTAACAAAAACAATGAGAGTAAAACACCGGTTTTTTCAATGCGATGAAATGGTAAAGAAGTAAACAGGCTGTTGTACAACTGAAACTTTAGCGCAACATGATTCTTAAATTCCTGCAATGATGCAGAAGATAGCTGGCTCATAATCGCGATAAAAATAAAAAATAATTCGCAGTAACGTTTCTTACAAAATATTCAACTGGTTGCGTAAGCCGGCTTTTGCCAATATCAATACTTTCCCGTAATCCGGAATCCGAACACGTTTCTCTAATATGCTTTTGGGTTGCAGGCGTTTTATCTTTTTAAATAATGACAAGTAATATTTATATGCCACATAAACCCCTAATCGTGCTCTCGGCGGTAATTGTGCAATGCCTTTATATGCGTGATCAAAATCTTTTTGAATATCGTTTTGGATATGATATTTTTCTTCCAGAGTGAAATTCCGAAAATTACAGTTGGGAAAATACATACGATCTAATTGTTCGTAATCAGCCTTCATATCACGCAAAAAATTTACTTTTTGAAAAGCTGCACCAAGGCTTTTTGCATAACTCTTTAAATTGTTATATAAATTTTCATCACCGTTACAAAAAATGTATAAACACATTAACCCAACTGTTTCCGCACTTCCATAAATATATTCTTTGTAGGTGCTTTCATCACAATAATTACAGATCAGATCATATTGCATGCTTTTAAAAAAAGAATCAACAAGATGTAATGGAATATTGTATTTATTCACCGTTAATTGAAAGCTGTGAAGAACAGGATTAAGGCTGATCTTTTCTTTTATCGCTTTGTAAGTTTCAGTTTGAAATGAGCTTAACAGCTCCTCTTTATTATAACCATGAAATGAATCAACAATCTCATCAGCGAAGCGAACAAATCCATAAATATTATGAATGTCTGCACGAATACTTTTATGCAACAGCTTTATTGAAGATGCAAATGATGTGCTGTAATTTTCTGTGATTATTTTACTGCACCGCTGGCTTGTTTCATGAAAGCGACTGATCATAAATAATTTATTAAACAAAATGAACTGTAAAACATAACTTATTTTAAACAATACTAATAACGCAAAAAAACAAATCAGGTTCAAAATAAATTCATCACATATTTGGCAACAACCTCACCGCTTATGATTGCCGGAGGCACACCTGGCCCAGGCACGGTTAACTGACCTGTATAAAACAAATTTTTAACCTTATTATTTTTAATTGAAGGTTTAAAGAAAGCTGTTTGCAAAAGCGTATTCGCCAGCCCGTAAGCATTGCCTTTATATGCATTGTAATCATTTACGAAATTGCTAACGCTATAAGATTTTTTTACAATAATATTTCCTGATATGGATTGTTTGACTCTCTGTTCAAAGCGAGCTAAAATTTTTGCGAAATAAAAATCTCTTAATTCTTCTGTATCGTTTTCAAGACCTGCGGCAACAGGAATAAGAAAAAAAAGATTTTCACAACCAGGCGGCGCTAAAGTTTGATCTGTTACCGAAGTAGCGCTTACATAAAACAAAGGTTGTGTTGGCCACTGTTTGGTGTCATAAATTTCTTTGGCATGTTGCTTAAATTCCGTATCAAAAAATAAAGAATGGTGCTGAACGTTTTTAAGCTTTTTATTCAAACCAACATAATATAACAAGCAAGACGGCGCCATTGTTTTTTTATTCCAGTAGTCTTCCGCATAATTTCTGGATTGATTATCAAGCAGCGCGTTTTCGGTGTGATGATAGTCTGCATTGGAAACAACTATATCCGCTTTAAATATTGATGTTGTTTGGTCTTCGTGTTCAACAATTATCTTCGATGCGAGATTATTTTCAATATCAATCTTCAGTACATTTTTATTAAAATGGAACCGTACGCCGAGTTCAAGCGCTAACTTATACATCGCATCAGCAATACTGTACATACCGCCATTTGGAAACCATGTGCCGCCTTTTATATCTGCATAATTCATTAAGCTATATAATGCAGGAATTTTTTCAGGCAAAGCGCCAAGAAACAATACTGGAAATTCAAGCAGTTGCTGAATATGCGGGTGCTTAAAATATTTGCTAACATGTTTTTTTAGAGAAGTAAAAACATCAAGCCTTAAAATTCCCTTCAATAAATCAAAGTCTAAAAATTCGGAAACAGCAAGTGACGGTTTATAAACCAATTGCTGCATGCCCTTGTTGTATTTATATGCGGCTTCATTTAAAAATACGTCAAGCTTTTTGCCGCTGCCAGGTTCAATCGTTTCAAATAATTTTTTTAAAGAATTATAATCTGCAGGAATATCGGTTTCACCATCCTTCCAATAAATGCGGTAAGAAGGGTCGAGTCTTTTTAATTCGTAATAATGAGAAACTTTTTTATTGAACTGTTGAAAAAAATTTTCGTACACATCTGGCATCCAATACCAGCTCGGGCCCATATCAAAACTAAAACCATCAATTTTTAATTGTCTTGCCCGGCCTCCTGGTTGTTCGTTTTTTTCTAACACTATTACTTCATGACCTGCCTTTGCAAAAAAGCACGAAGCAGACAGACCAGCAAAACCACTACCGATTACAATAATTTTTTTTTGGTTCACATTATAAATATCAGAAACGTTCTATTTGTGCTTTCAACAATTTTCTTGCAAAGTGAATGCGACTCTTAACCGTGCCGAGAGGTTCCGAAAGAATATCAGATATCTCGTTATATTTATATCCATCGCAATACAATAAAAAAGGGCTTTTAAAAATATCAGGAAGCCTGGTAATAGCCGCCTGTATTTCCTTCAAATTGATGTTTGATATTGCAGAATTGGAAGTAACGGTTTGTGTTGAGTTAACATAGTAATCATTGAGGCTACTGTCACATACAATTTTTTGCTTAGCTTTTTTGCGATAATCATTTATGAAAATATTACGCATGATGGTGTATAACCATGCTTTGATATTGGTTCCCAAATTGTATTTGTCTTTATTGTCAAATGCTTTGAACAATGTTTCTTGGTAAAGATCCTTTGCATCTTCATGGTTATGGGTAAGTGTGAATGCAAAGGGCATCAAAAACTCTGTATTGCTTAAAAGCGCCTGGCTAAAATTCGGTATGGCCATTTTTTGTTTAATTTTCGGATATACAAAGTTAAACAAAAAGTAGTCCAATAAAAATCAAAACAGTATAGAATTTTTTAAAAAGATGCTAAATACTTACATTAAAATCGCGCAATGCATCATTTAAACTTGTCTTTAAATCTGTGCTGGCCTTGCGTTTGCCGATGATCAATGCACAGCTTACACCAAAAGAACCGGCAGGAAAATCTTTATTATAGGTTCCGGGAATAACTACGCTGCCGGAAGGCACCCGGCCTTTATATTCCACAGGCGAAGACTTGCTTACATCAATAATATTTGTGGACTGAGTAAGCACAACATTTGCTCCAAGCACAGCTTCTTTCTCAACAATCACACCTTCAACAACAATACACCTGCTGCCAATAAAACAGCCGTCTTCAATAATTACAGGACTTGCCTGTAAAGGTTCAAGTACCCCGCCAATACCAACACCGCCGCTTAAATGCACGTGTTTACCAATTTGTGCGCAGCTGCCAACTGTTGCCCATGTATCAACCATTGTACCCTCATCAACATAAGCACCAATATTTATAAAGCTTGGCAACTGAATTACATTTTTTGCAATATACGCGCCGTACCGTGCAACGGCACCTGGAATATTTCGAACACCTAAATTTTTAAAATCTTTTTTCAATGGAATCTTATCATGAAATTCAAACGGCGGCATTTCAATAGTTTCCATTGGTTGTACAGCAAAGTATAGCAATATTGCCTGCTTCACCCATTCATTTACAACCCAACCATTTTCTGTTGGTGATGCTGTGCGCAATCTTCCTTTATCAACTTCTTCAATAACATTTCTTACTGCATCTGCATATTTTTTTTCTTTTAAAAGTTCGCGGTTATTCCATGCTTCAAGAATAAGTTGTTGCAATTCCATGCTCAAAATTTTTTGCGAAGATATTGTTTGCAATAAAAAAACCTTGAAGTGTTTGAGACAATCAAGGTTTTTATGGCTTTGATTTATTTACTAAATCGTATGCTTATTTTTAATTGTTTTTAAGGTTTTAAAACTTCCTTCCATCTTTATAAAATACTTATCTATTTTTCCACCATCACCTTTTGAACTTCTCCAGTAGTTTTATTTTTTAGATAATAAATACCTGCCACATATTTTGATACATCGATTATACCGTCGCCGTCAATTTTTTTCACTAACATTATTTCTCCAGAATAATTGGTTAGCGTAAAAATTGTACTCCCTTTTGTGTGAATATGCACTATATTATTTGAGGGGTTAGGATATAATTGGGTAGAGGAAGATGCAGCTGTATTATTTTGCGCAACCATGCTATTGGGCGCATAATATGCGGAATAAAATGTAATCTCATCAGAAGTAGAACCTCCTGAGCCACCGCACAGCACATGCGCTGGCGTTTGTGGATAATTACAATACCAGTAATGATATGTATAATTATAGAACGCAGGAGAACTACCGCAGACCCAGCAGTAGCAAGGACAACTGGAATAATATTGAGGGGTCAATGTACCATCATGGTTTAAAATCAAGACAATTTCTTCTATACCTTTTGCAGGGGGTAGCAATGTAGCCTTTACAGTATCCACATATTGCGGCGGCACAAAAGCAATATGCGATTGTTCGTTTACAGAGTCTCTCTTAATAAGCTTAGTGCTGTAATGTGCTACCATAGTACTATCCCAATAAACAGATATCTTTTGTGATTTCTTACTCGTAGCGGGCACAATAAACTTATAAGTTTTATTTACTTTATAAAACTTTCTTAAATCACTCAGCATGCTTGGTGCTTGTGCGTTTGCCAATACATTACAAAATAGCATTAAGAAGAAAAAGAAGCTGTTCTTTGAAAATCTTTTCATACAATTTATTTTTAATTTTGATTGCCTACTTTTCAGGGTTTCGGCTTTCCCGTTTAATCACACAAAAATTGTATAGGCAATAAAATCTTCAACCACTAATTGTAGTTAAAGCACACCACTTAAAATAGGGATACAACGAAGAAAGAAATTAAGGTTTCAAATGCTTGTAATAATAAGCAATGGCTTCGCCCAAACATGCAACATGCAGTTTTTGATAAATATTTTTTACATGGCCATTTACTGTGTTATAACTAATGCCGAGTTTATCTGCAACCATTTTATAACTTAAACCTTCTGCTAAAAGAGAAAGCACTTCAGATTCTTTCGGGCTTAAAGGATTTTTTATTTTCTGTGGTTTGAAAAAATCCAATACTTTTTTTGCGATGGCAGGATTCATGGCAGCACCGCCTTCATATACTTCATAAATCGCCTGCAATAATTTTTGCGGACTATCATTTTTAAGTATATAACCACTCGCACCGCATTTTATACTGGTGAATATTTTTTCACTGTCATCGAAAGCAGTTTGCATCAGCACTTTTACGCCAGGATAATTTTCTTTAATCATTTTCAAGCCTTCCAAGCCATCAACACCAGGCATGTTTATATCCATTAATACAACATCAGGATAAGTTTTTTCAATATCCTCCAACGCATGACTGCAATCCGCAGCTTCACCTGCAACTATAAAATTTTCACTTAAACTTAATAATGCTTTCAGCGCGGCCCTTCGGTCAGTATAATCATCGTACACAAAAACCCTTATTGGCATCGTACAAATTTAAAATAAGGAAACATGAAACTACCCCCTAATCTCAGTGAGCGGTATAATAAATTTTAGTTTAGTTCCTTTATTAATTGCCGTTTCAATTTCCATATTACCTTTTAGTTCTTCTGCACGTTTGCGCATATTTTGTAAACCATTTCCTGATTGCAATTTATGTTCTGAGATTCCTTTACCATTATCTGCAATGATTATGGTTAAAAAATCATCAGTTGCTTCTACAACTAAATTATATTTTGTTGCTGCGCTGTATTTAGCACAATTATTAGTTGCTTCTTTTATTATCAGCACAATATTTTTTCGTGCCGTAATATTTTTAACTATGGCATCCAAATCTTTTTCAATAGTAATTGTATAATCAATATTGGTTGCGCTTAAAAGATTGCTTACTGTATTTTTTATGCGGCCATCAATATCAACAAGCCTGTCTTTATCAGGTTTCATACTCCATATTATATCACTTACATTACTGCTTATCTCATTGCTTTGCTCAATTATTTTATCAAGATATTCGCTTGCCTTATCCAGATCTTTATTTATCATCTGTTTTACAATTGCAGATTGTATTTGCAGGCTGCTTAATGCTGAGCCAACATCATCATGCAGGTCTGCAGTTATACGGCTTCGTTCTTTCAATAAAGCAACCTGTTGATGTAAGCGGCGGGTTTTGTTTTTAATTTTTGATTGATTGTATTGCCATAAAATCAGTGCTGTAATACCTGCAGAAATTATAATCCAGAAAAATATGCTTTGATAAAAATGAAGCGCAATATGTATAGTCAAAAATTTTTGACTATACATTAATGATTGCTTTTTATTGCAGTAGCCCAGCTCAAGTTTATAATCACCGGCAGAAAGGTTGTTGAATATAATGTTGCTGTTGGCAGGCAAATGCTGCCATGCTGAATCTAAGTTTTCAAAACGATAAATAACTTCGTTGGAATGAATCATATCTAAATCTTTCACTACTGCATGCATTACTATTTTGTTTTGATTCGCTGGTAAATTTAAACGCTGAACATAATTATAGTTTGTATCGGCAAACAGAGATTTATCATTCACTTTAATTTCATCTATGTACAATTGCGGTTTATAAAATGAAGGAATTTTTACAGGAGGCTTAAACCAGTTAAAACCTTTTATACCGCCAAAATACAGCATACCATTTTTTGATTTGAAAAAGCAGCGGTTATTATAATCCCTGTCTTGTATG
>Ga0213876_10001741_pt1 | contig 13209 bp, 16 predicted proteins | sample BarmaccomBMRX_R9_FD_160113 | JGI IMG/M metagenome (GOLD analysis project Ga0213876, IMG submission 160113) | Root-associated microbial communities from Barbacenia macrantha in rupestrian grasslands, the National Park of Serra do Cipo, Brazil - RX_R9 | ecosystem: Host-associated > Plants > Roots...
GTTTTCCCCCATCTCGCTTTTCATGCGGCTTGGCCTTAGGCTTGTTGCGAAACAGGGACATCATGTCAGAACGACCACGCTTTCATCTGGCATTTCCGGTGCGCGATCTTGCCGAAGCCCGCGCTTTTTACGGCGATCTGCTTGGCTGCCCGGAAGGACGCTCGAGCGCCGAATGGGTGGACTTTGATTTCTTCGGCCATCAGATCGTGGCGCATTTAAGCCCGAACGAAGCCGGACACAAAGAACATAATCATGTTGACGGCGAGGAAGTTCCTGTTCGCCATTTCGGCGCAATCCTTTCCATGACCGCGTGGAAGGAACTGGCTAACAAGCTGACGGATGTGGGCACGCGCTTCATCATCGCACCACAGATTCGTTTTCAGGGCCTGCCCGGCGAACAGGCGACCTTCTTTTTTCTCGACCCTTCCGGCAATGCGCTGGAGTTCAAGGCTTTCCATGACGACTCAGCAATCTTTGCGCGCTGATTATGTGGCGATTGCGCTGGGCGCCTTTTCGCTGGCGCTGATTCTGGGCGCGCTGGGCTTTCAGTATTTGGGGGGAATGCAGCCCTGCGAGATGTGCCATTGGCAGCGCTGGCCGCATATCGCCGCGGCAATGGTCGGGCTTCTGGGCGGCGGTTTCCTGCCGCGACGCCATGGCGCGCCGGTGGTGATGGTGACGATCCTGTTGGTGGCAAGTTCCGGATTGATCGGGCTTTATCATACCGGCGTGCAGTATCATTTGATTGGCGGCCCGGCTGCCTGCACGGTTGATCATCCGTATGTGTTGGGCAGCAATATGCCGGTCGAAGCGCGCTGCGATATTCCCGTCTATGTGCTGGGGCTGGTGTTTCCGGCCTGGAACGCGATTTTGTCATTCGGGGCGGTGGCGGCGGCGATAATTCTGCTGGCGCGGGGCGGCGATGACACGAAAGCCTAAGCCCACCGCGCCAGGCGGCGCCCTCGATACCGAAGCGATGATCCGGGTGGATCATGCCGGCGAATATGGCGCGGTGCGCATCTATCAGGGCCAGTTGGCGGTGCTGAAAAAGGGTGCGGCCGCCGACACCATCCGCCACATGGCCGAGCAGGAAGAACGCCACCTGAAAACATTCGACCGGTTGGTGAACGAACGCAAGGTGCGGCCCACGGCGCTGGAGCCGGTATGGCGGGTGGCCGGCTTTGCGCTGGGCGCCGCCACCGCCCTGATGGGCGAGAAGGCGGCCTTTGCCTGCACCGCCGCGGTCGAGGAAGTAATTGACGAACATTATGCCGGCCAGGTCGTTGCCCTGGCAGGCAGGGACGAGGCCCTGAAGGCGACCGTGGAAGATTTCCGCGCCGATGAAGCCGCCCATCGCAACACCGCGGTGGAAAATGGCGCGGAACAGGCGCCTGGCTATCGGCTGCTTAGTGAGGCGATCAAGGCGGGCTGCCGGGTGGCGATCAAGCTGTCTGAGCGTATCTAAGGGCGCGGTCTTTTTGCGTCGTGCGTTCGTCGGCCGTGCTCACGTATGCTGGATACGCTCCGCGCGTTGGCACGCTGGTGCTACCAACCCTGCTCACGCCGCAAAAATCCTCGCGCCGTTACGGTTCTAGTTCTGAGTCCCAATAAAGATAATCCGCCCAGGACTCGTGCAGATAATTCGGCGGAAACTTGCGGCCGTGCTCGCGCAATTCCATGACCGTGGGCGAATGCGGCCGATGGCGGGGATACATCTTCGCCTGCGCCGGCAGGAGGCCGCCCTTGGCCAGATTGCAGGGGCTGCAGGCGGTGACGACATTGTCCCATGTGGTGCGGCCGCCGCGGGAGCGCGGAACCACATGATCGAAGGTCAGTTCTTCCTCGGCGCCGCAATACTGGCACTCGAACTCGTCGCGCAGAAAGACATTGAAGCGGGTGAAGGCAGGATGACGAGCGGGGCGGATATAGGTCTTGAGCGACACCACGGACGGCAGCCGCATGGAGAAGCGGGCGGAGCGCACTTCCCGGTCATATTCCTCCAGGATGTGCACCCGCTCCAGAAAGACGGCCTTGATGGTATCCTGCCAGCACCAGAGCGAAAGTGGATAATAGCTGAGGGGCCGGTAATCAGCATTCAGCACCAGCGCCGGGCAGGCACTTGATGTCACGCTGGGCGCTAACACGGACCGTATCCTGTGAAGACAGCTCTCCCTTGCCGCCAAATCTAGTAAGAGATTCGCGCAACACTCAAGCGCATTCTTGCAACAGCTTTGTTACCCCAGGGGGACGATAATATTGCGCAGGAATTGCGCCCCCAGCTCCAGGCTTTCCGGATCAATGCCATGGGCGGTGTTGCGGGCCAGGTGCCAGTCAATCTGCGCCCCCACCTGCCGGAGCGCGCCCGCCGCCAGAAACAGCATTTGCGGCGGCACCACCTGATCGCTGTCGCCATGGCTGAGAAAGACCGGCGGATAGGCCCCGCCCGGCGCTGGCATGGGTATTCGGCCGGCCAAGAGGCCGGAATAAGACAGGATGGCCAGCGGCGGCACCTTGCGGTGAAGGCCGATATGCAGCGCCATCATGGCGCCCTGGCTGAAGCCCAGCAGCGCCAGATTTTCGGGATTCAGCTTGTGGGCCGCCAGTTCAGCATCAATCGCCGCATCCAGGCCCGGAGCGGCCGCTTCGACACCGCGCTCGGTTTCCTCCGGGTTGAGGTCGGTCAGGGCGAACCACTGAAAGCCTGGACTGCCGGGCGCCGGCTCTGGGCCGTTGGGCGCGAAAAAGGCGGCATCGGGAAAACGCGCCTGCCAGACCTTGCCCAGCGAGATCAGGTCATTGCCGTCAGCGCCATAGCCATGGACCAGAACGATAAGCTGGCGGGCGGTGCCGCCCAGGGGCGAAAGGCGCGGACCATCAAGCTGGGACAAAGACATTCGGCCTCTGGGCATTTAGTTTCGGGCCATGATTGTCACACGGTTTGCGCCAAGTCCAACCGGCCTGCTGCATCTGGGCCATGCCTTCGCGGCCATCACCGCAGCGGAGAGCAGCGATGACTTTCTGCTTCGGATCGAAGACCTGGACGCCGGTCGCAGCCGCGACGAATTCGTCGAAGCCATCTATCGCGATCTGAAATGGCTGGGACTTTCCTGGGATGAGCCGGTACTGCGCCAGTCGCGCCGCAGCGAGGCCTATGCGGCTGCCCTGGCGCGGCTAACGGAGATGGGCGTTACCTATCGCTGCGTTTGCAGTCGCAAGGAAATCGCTGAGGAGATCGCGCGGGCGGGGGAGGCACAGCATGGACCGGAGGGCCCGCTCTATCCCGGCACCTGCCGGCATCTGACCGAAGTGCCGCCCGAGAAGCCGCATGTCATCCGGCTGAATGTGGCCAAGGCGGCGGCGCTGACAGGCTCGCTTACCTTTACCGAGCAGGGCATGATCGTAGCCGTTGATCCTTTGCGCTTCGGCGACATTGTGCTGGCGCGCAAGGACCTGCCGGCCGCTTATCATCTTGCCGTGGTGTTGGATGACGCTTTTCAGAATGTGACCCTGGTGACGCGCGGCGAAGATCTGCTGCCCGCCACGCATCCGCAGCGGCTGTTGCAGGCGTTGCTGGGGCTACCTGAGCCGGCTTACGCCCATCACCGACTGGTGCTGGATGAAAACGGGAAGAAGTTTTCCAAGCGCGATCACGCCGTCACGCTGGCGGCGCTGCGCGACAGCGGCGCCACACCGGCGGACGTGCGGGCAATGCTGGAGATGTGATGGCCCTTCCTCAGCCAGCGCCGACCAGCATCAATCAGCCGCAGCTTCCGCCCTTCGGCGCGCCATGCTAGGAGCGGGGCATGAACGAGCACGTCTTGGACCGTCTCTTTGCCACCGTTGCGGCCCGCAAGGGCGGCGATACCGGTACTTCGTACACAGCCCAATTGTTGGCGGCTGGAGTGGAAAAGTGCGCCAAGAAATTCGGCGAGGAAGCGGTGGAAGCGGCCATCGCCGCCGTGTCGCGCGATCCCAAGGCGCTCGCCGCCGAATCCGCGGATGTGCTTTATCACCTTCTGGTGCTGTGGGCCGCGGCCGGCATCACGCCGGAGGATGTCTATGCGGCGCTCAAGGCGCGCGAAGGTCAGTCCGGTCTTCAGGAAAAGGCGTCACGCGCGCCTTGATTCTCTTTGGTCGCGCGGCAAAAAAGTAGAGCAGTTTAATCTGCGGAGAGAAGCGAGCGCCTCACCCTTCGACAAGCTCAGGGTGAGGCAATAAATAAAATCCTCATGCTCAGCCTGTCGAAGCATGAGGGCGCGATCGAAGCTCGACGCAAAATGCTCCAGCGGCAGAAGGTTCAACCCTTCTCGGCTTCTTCCTCGGCCAGGCTCTTGACCAGATCCAGCACCCTTTTGCGCACCTTGGGCTCCTTGATCTTCATAAAGGCCAGGCTGAGCTGCATGCCTTCGCCGGAGGAAACAAATTCCATGATCGGCGGCGCGCTCTCCTCGGTTTGGCGCGAAGGGCCCGAAGCCTCGACCCCTTCGAAGAAATAATTGATCGGCACCGTCAGGATGCGGGAGATCTCGAACAATCGTCCGGCGCCGATGCGGTTGACGCCCTTTTCGTATTTCTGCACCTGCTGAAAGGTGAGGCCGAGCAAATCGCCCAGCCGTTCCTGGCTCATGCCAATCAGCATCCGCCGGATGCGGACGCGATTTCCCACGTGCACATCAACGGCACTCGCCTGTTTTTTCGGCACCAGAACACACTCCTGGACGGGAAGCACGCACCCGCATGGCTGGAAACTTAGCGGCAAGACGCATCAAAGCGAAATAAAATCTCTTATCAAAAGGTCAGGTCCGCCGTGCCGCCAACGCCGCCGAAACCATCATGAAAATCAGCAACACAAAAAAGCCTAAATTGCCCAACGTTTCAAACAATGTGGGATTTTCTGCCGCCGGCAGGGCCATATCCAGCACCCCCATCTGGTTAAGCCCGCGTTTGCCGATTATGCGCCCCTTGGCGTCAATTACGGCGCTGATGCCAGTATTGGCGGCGCGGGCCATGGGCACGCCTTCCTCGATAGTCCGCATTTGCGCGGTCAAAAGATGCTGGGCAGGGCCCGCCCAGGGACCGAACCAGGAATCATCGGTGACATTGACGAACCAGCCAGGGCGGCCTTCCGGCGATAGGACTTCGCCGGGAAAGGTATCTTCATAGCAAATCAGTGGGGTTAGCGGCGGTGCGCCCGGCACGGCATAGCGATGCAAGCCATTGCCGGCGGTTGCAGGAACAAGACCCGTCAACTGGGCGATGCCCAGCGCATTCATCAGGCGCGGATAGGGGACATATTCACCGAAAGGCACCAGGTGTGTCTTGTCATAGACACCCAAAAGCGCACCGCCCGGCTCAAACAGATAAAGGCTGTTAAACCAGACGATGCGCTGGCGCGTGACCGCGCCGATGCGCATTGCGCCCGTCATCAAGACCGAACCTTGCGACGTCAGGCGGGCGATGTCGTTCATCGCGTCCGGCGTGCGCGCCAGCGCATCACCCGCCGCCGCTTCGGGCCAGATGATATGGGTGGGGTGGCCGGGACTCTTGCTGAGGTCCATAAGCCGCTGCCAGTTGCGGGCACGATAAGCACCGCCCATTTCCCGCTGCGGCACATCCGGCTGCACCAGCCGCAGCGAAACGCCTGGCACCGTCAAAGACGGCGTCGCCAGCCGCAGCGCCCCCCAGCCCCACAGGCCGGCAAACAGAAGCAGCATCAGGCCTGGCAGCAGCAGGCGTCGTCGTGCCCCTTCCCCAGGTAAGAGTTCGGCCAGCGATACACCCAGCAGGATTGTCAGAAGGGAAAGGCCATAGGCGCCGATCAGCGCGGCGCCTTGCATCACAGCCAGCGAAGCGCCCCAACCATAGGCTGGCAGATTCCAGGGAAAGCCGGTCAGAACATGACCGCGCAGCCATTCCGCCCCCCCATAGCCCGCCGCCAACAGCAGCAGGCGCGCCGCCCCGGCACCCCGAACCAGCATTGCGGGAAGAACGCCGAGCGCGCCGAACAGACCAAGCCCCGCCGGCAACAAAGTGAGGGCAAAGGGCAATTGCCAGAGATGCTGGGCAGGATCCACCATGAAGGGATAGACGATCCAGTGCATGCCGGTGAGAAACTGCCCGAAGGCGAAAGCCCAACCGGTGGCAGCGGCCGCCCGCCAGCGATGCGGCGCCTCCGCCGCGCCATCCAGCAACAGCGCCAATCCGGCGAACCCCAACAGCAAGGCGGGAAAGAAACCGATCGGCGCAAAGGCGGTGGCGGAGAATGCGCCCAATACCATGGCACAGATAAAGCGCTGCCAGCCCGCAAGGCCGCGCAGCCCGTCGCCGAGGCGGATCAAAAGATTCAAGTGACGATATCCGCGCGCGGCGGACGGATGCGCAAGCGGCGCACACGGCGGGGATCAGCTTCCAGCACTTCGAAGGTGAAGCCGGCGGGACCTTCAACAATTTCCCCTCGCTGCGGCACCCGGCCCAGATGCGTCACCACCAGCCCGCCCAAACTGTCTATTTCTTCCAGCTCGGCCGGCAGGGTGAGGTCATAGCCGGTCTGTTCGGCAAAATCCTCCAGTTCAAGCCGGGCATCGGCAATATAGCTGTCGCCCTCTTTCTTGAGCGCGATGGCTTCTTCGTCATGCTCATCGGCGATGTCGCCCACAATTTCCTCGATGATGTCCTCGATGGAAACCAGCCCGTCGGTGCCGCCATATTCATCAATCACCAGCGCCAAATGGGTGTGGCTGGTCTGCATTTTCAAAAGCAGGTCCAGCGCCCGCATCGAGGGCGGCACAAACAGGATGGGACGGCGCAAGCCGGCGATGGGAACCTCCGGCAGACGATAGCCGCCGCCCGGCGCATCCTGCAGCAATGCCAGCACATCTTTCACATGCACCAGGCCGGTGGGATCGTCGAGGGTCTCGCGGTACATGGGCAGGCGCGAATGCTGGGCTTCGCGAAACAGCCGCACCAACTCGTTCATCGGCACGCTTTCATCCACCGCAATGATGGCGGCGCGTGGCACCATCACGTCCTTCAGTCGCAATTCGCCGAACTTGAGCAAATTGGCCAGCATCACCCGCTCGGCGTCCGAGAGGGCCGGCGACTGGCGTTCGCTTTCCTCAATCACTTCTTCCAGGCTTTCGCGCATGGCGGCCTGCTCGGCGCGCTGGGCGGAAAAGGCGCGCAGCATTTTTTTCCACAGCGAGGAGTCGCCTTCGTTGCTCATCGCGCATCCCTGTAAGGATTGGCTACGCCCAGCCTGGCCAGGATTTTCGTTTCCAGCGACTCCATCACCTTGGCATCGCGATCGGTCAGATGATCATACCCCGCCATATGCAGCACGCCATGCACCACCAGGTGCCGGGCGTGATCGGCAAAAGTTTTCCTCGCCGCCAAGGCTTCCTTTTTCGTCACGCCATAAGCCAGGGCCACATCACCGGCATACGCCGCGTCTTTCGCGGGGAAAGACAGAACATTGGTCGGCTTGTTCTTGCCGCGGAAGTCATGGTTGAGCGTCTTCAGCCGCGCGTTGTCCGCTAAGAGGATGGTGAGGTGGCGCTTTGCCGGCAGCTTGGCCGCCCGGCGCGCCGCTTCAGCGGCCGCCTTCAGCTTGGGCAGCAGGCCAGGATGGCCGCGCCAGGCGCTCTCCTCCACCACCAGGGTAATTGGCTCCTCCGTCACTGTTAGTGACCCGATTTTTTATTATAAGCGGCAACGATACGCCCGACGAGGGGATGGCGCACCACATCGGCTTCGGAAAAGCGGGCAATGCCAACACCTTCCACCCCTTCCAGAATTGCCAGTGCCTCGTCCAAGCCTTCGGCGCGGCCGCCGGGCAGATCGCTTTGGGTCCTGTCGCCGGTGATTACCATCTGGGAGTCTTCGCCAAGGCGCGTGAGCGCCATCTTCATCTGGGCGCTGGTGGCGTTCTGGGCTTCGTCCAGAATGACGAAAGCCCGCGAAAGGGTGCGGCCGCGCATGAAGGCCAGCGGCGCCACTTCGATGACGCCCTGATCGCGCAGCCGCGCCGCCTTGTCGCCTAAAACGTCGAACAGCGCGTCATGCAAGGGCCGCAGATAGGGATCAATCTTTTCATTGAGATCGCCGGGCAAAAAGCCCAGCCGCTCGCCCGCCTCAATGGCGGGACGCGACAGAATGATGCGCTCGATGCGCCGCTCCTGCAGCAGATGGGCGCCGAAGGCAGCGGCAAGATAGGTCTTGCCGGTGCCGGCAGGGCCGATGCCGAAGACCAGCGGATTGGCACGCATCAGATCGAGATAGGCGGCCTGGGCCGGACTGCGGGGGCGGGTGACGCGGCCTGAGGACGTGCGGATGGCGCCGGGCGCGGCGGCGCGGCCGGCTTCGGTAAAGCGAAGCTCGGCATCCACTTCCGCCATGGTGATGTTCTCGCCCGCTTCCAGCCGGGCATAGAGCGATTTGAGGATCGCCGCCGCCCGTTCGCGGGCCGTCCCTTCCACCGCCACCAGATTGCCGCGGCTGGTGATGCGGACGTTCAGGACCTGTTCCAGCCGGGCGAAATTCTTTTCGTGGGCGCCGCCCAGCGCCGCCAGCAGCTTGTTGCCGGGAAACTCCAAGGTGGTCTGCGCCTTCTTCGCGCTCAAACCAGCGCGCCTTTCAGCGAATTGGCCGTGCGGCGCTCCACTCGCACCTTGCCCAGGCGCCCGATCATGCTGGCGTCGGCTTTGGCGTGAACCGGGTGGAGCCAGGGCGAGCGGCCGACCAATTGGCCCGCTTCCCGCCCCGGCTTTTCAAACAGGACCTCCAGGGTTTGTCCAAGCTGGGCATCGTTGAAGGCGTCCTGCTGTTCCAAAAGCAGCCTTTGCAGGGCCTGCAAGCGTTCGTCCTTCACTTTTTCCGAAATCTGCTTCTGTGCCGCGGCAGCCGGCGTGCCGGGGCGTTTGGAGTATTTGAAGGAAAAGGTCTGGGCAAACTTTACCTGGCGGACCAATTCCATGGTCGCTTCAAAGTCGGCGTCGCTTTCGCCGGGAAATCCCACAATGAAATCAGACGACAGGGCAATATCCGGCCGGGCATCGCGGATGCGCTCGATGGTCCGCAAATAGTCTTCGGCCCGGTGCTGGCGGTTCATCGCTGCCAGCACGGTATCAGAGCCGGATTGCACCGGCAGATGCAGGAAAGGCATCAGCTTTTCATTGTCGCGATGGGCGTCGATAAGATCGGCAGTCATATCGCGGGGATGGCTGGTGGTATAGCGGATGCGGGCCAGCCTCTCGATCCTGGCCAGGGCTTCGCACAAACGCGCCAGCGACCAGATCTTGCCGTTGGCGTCATGGCCTCGATAAGCATTGACGTTCTGACCCAGCAGCACGATTTCGCGCGCGCCACCATCCACCAGCGCCTTTGCCTCGGCGAGCAACGCTTCAGGCGCCCGCGAATGTTCGGGCCCCCTTGTGTACGGCACGACACAGAAGGTGCAGAACTTGTCACAACCTTCCTGAACCGTGAGAAAAGCACTGACGCCGCTTGTCTGGGCCTGCGGCAGCGCATCAAACTTCTCCAACGCCGGAAAATCGGTTTGGAGTGCCTTGCCGCCGGCGCGGGATATCTTGGCGATCATTTCCGGCAGGCGGTGATAGCTCTGCGGCCCCACCAAAAGATCAATCACCGGCGCCCGCTTCAGCATCAACTCGCCTTCGGCCTGGGCGACGCAGCCGGCGACGGCGACCAGCATGTCCTTCTTATCTTGCTTCAGGGCGCGCAACGTGCCCAATTCGGAATAAACCTTCTCTGCCGCCTTTTCGCGGATATGGCAGGTGTTGAGCACCACCATGTCGGCCTCTTCCGGCCCTGTCGCGGCGCCATAACCCAAGGGTGCCAAAAGATCGGCGATGCGCGCCGAGTCATAGGCGTTCATCTGGCAGCCATAGGTTTTGACAAAAAGCTTTTTCATGGGCGGCGGTTTTAGAGACTTCATGCCCGTCCTGCCAGAGCACGGCTCAAACCTGCTTGAATCTGTTGCCGCGCCTGGGCTGCCAGTTCCTTCCGGCTCATTTGATCGAGCGTGGCCGGCGGGTGGAACTCTACCGTCACGTCCAGCGGGCCTGCCATCAGCGCTTCCCAAAGATGGGGCACCATTTCCATGTCGCCGAACCAGGCAAAGAAAGGCCGCATCTCGCGCCCCATCGGCATGCCTTGGCAGCCGGTGAAGGCAGCGGAAACAGGCTGCACCGTGACATGACGGCCATCGGCGCGCCGGGCTTCGGCAGCGCCCAAGAGGGCGCTCTTGAAGGGTCCGACCCGGTTGCCGTCATAAGAAGTCCCTTCCGGGAACAGCAGCAGGCATTCGCCGGCGGCGAGACGGGCGCCGATTTCTTCCGCCACGGCGCCGGTCTGATGACGGCGGTCGCGGGCAACAAAGACGGTGCGCTGCAGCCGCGCCAAAGTGCCAAACAAAGGCCAGCGCGCAATCTCGGCCTTGGCAACAAAGCAAAGCGGCGTCGCCGCCGAAAACAGCACGATATCCAGCCAACTGGTATGATTGGCCAGCAGCAGAACGCCTTCGCCGGTGACCGGCGCGCCGATCACCCGCAGTTTCAGGCCGAACAACTTTGCCACCCAGCCATGGTAGCGGCCGGGAAAGCGCCGTGCCGCATCGGGGCAAAAGCGCAGCAACAGCGCCTGCCAGGGCATGCAGGCCAAGGTCAGCAGCAGAAATAGGGCAATGATGACGCCGGCCCTCAGCCGCGCAATCGCGGGAAAGACGGGCGGCAGCTCAGACAGACCGCTTGCCCTTGGGGACGCCATAGAGCTCAAGCCGGTGGTCTATCAGTTCAAAGCCCAGTTCCTCGGCAACGCGGCGCTGCAGCTTCTCGATATCCTCATTGCGGAATTCGATCACGCTGCCGCTCTGCACGTCTATCAGGTGGTCGTGATGGTTTTCCGGCACCTCTTCATAGCGCGAGCGGCCATCGCGGAAATCATGCCGTTCCAGAATGCCGGCATCCTCGAACAACTTGACGGTTCGATAGACCGTGGCGATGGAGATATGCGGATCAATCGCCGCGGCGCGGCGGTAAAGCTCTTCGGCATCGGGATGATCCATGGCATCCGACAGCACCCGGGCGATCACCCGGCGCTGCTCGGTCATGCGCAGACCCTTGTCAACACAGAGCTTTTCAATACGGGTCACGCCGCCGGGTCCTTGGGCAAACAGGGCCGGCACGTTAGGCCATATCCCGGGCAAGCGGAAGCGCCGCCTTCAGCACCAGCGCATCCCCTCCATGCCGGGGGCCGGCATAGTAGTCTTTGCGGGTCCCTACGGTCTGAAAACCAAGGCCGCGATAAAGCGCCAATGCCGGCACATTGTCGGTGCCCACTTCTAAAAATAGTGATTGTGCACCCAGCGTCGCGGCATGGCGCGCCGCGGCCCGGACCAGGCCACGGCCCAAGCCCCGCCCCCGGGCCGAAGGCTTCACAGCCAGGGTGAGAATTTCCGCCTCGCCGCCGGCGGCACGGGCCAGCACGAAACCTGACGGCGCCGCGAAAGCAAAAACGCCGGGACCGGCCAGCAAGTCTTTCAATGCACTTTCATCCCAAGGTTTTGCAAAGGCGCTGGCATGCAGCGCCGCCAGATCACCGGTGGCGCCCTTGAACAGCGTTACCAACTCTTGACCGCCCGGCAGCTTGGCATCAGGGGCGCGCAGATAAAGTGGCGCCGGCGGCACATCGGGCGCGGGCCGCGTGGCGGCGAGATTTGCTGCAAACAGGGCGTCGGGCTGTCGGATAGCGGAGAGAATGAAGTCTTCGTTGAGTTTTTCTTTTGCCGCCGGGGCGCCGGTGCCAGCCAGCGCGCAAGGTCCAAAGGCGCGGATGGCTTCGATGGCATCGGCAAAAGCCAGTACCCGCGGCGCAGTCGCCGTGCCGGCGTCCAACAGGGAGAGATAGGCTTCGCCGCGGCGGGCATCATGCAGCACCGCCGCGCGCGTCACGCCGGTTTCCGCTGCGGCCGCAGCGGCCATCGCTTCCAGGCTGGTGATGCCAAGCAGCGGTTTCTTCAGCGAAAGTCTAAGCCCGCGCATGAACGCCAGACCAACGCGCTGACCGGTAAAGGTGCCAGGTCCCACCGTGACTGCCAGCCGGTCCAGGGCCGCAAAATCATGGCCCTGCATGGCGTCCTGCACCATCGGTGCCAGCGCTTCAGCATGGCCGCGCTCCATTGCCTGCCAGCGATGGGCAAGAACAGTGCCGCCGTCCAGCAGCGCCGCCGAACAGGCGCCCAGGCAAGTATCAACGCCCAATATCAACACTAGAGAATCTTGCAGGCTTCGTCGAAGGAGAGGCGGGCGGCACGCGGACGCAAGCCTTCGCGGTCGCCATAACCCAGATTGCAAAGAAAGTAGGATTTGATCTGCGTGCCGGCGAAGAACTCCTTGTCAACGCCGTCGCGGTCGAAGCCCGACATCGGTCCGCAATCCAGCCCCAGCGCCCGCGCCGCGAGCATGAAATAGCCGCCCTGCAGCCCGGCACTGCGCGTCGCCATCATTTCGGTTCGCTGAGGATCGCGGCGCAACTTCTCGCCGAATTCCACAAATTGCGGCGCCAGCAAGGCAAAGGTATCCGGAAAGTTCAAATCATAGCCGACAATGACAGTGGCAGGCGCGGCCATGGTCTGTTTGCGGTTGCCCGCGTCGAGCAACGGTTGCAGCCGCGCCTTCGCCTCGGGCGAAACCACAAAATGAAAGCGCGCCGGCGTGATGTTGGCTTCGGTAGGGCCCCAGCGCATCAGGTCATAAATTGCCATCAGCAGCGAAGGGGTGACCGGCTTGTCACGCCATTTGCGCAAGGTGCGCGCCTCGCGGAAAAGCTGGTCCAGCGCGGCATCGCCGAGAGCGTGATCGAAATGAATATCCGGCAGGTCCATCACACCGCTTCGACTGCGGTTACTTCCGGCACATAATGGCGCAGCATGTTCTCGATGCCGTTCTTCAGCGTCATGGTCGAGGAAGGACAACCGGCGCAGGAGCCTTGGAGGTGTAGCGAGACGATGCCGGTGCCGCCGTCAAAGCCCTTGAAGATGATGTCGCCGCCATCCTGCGCCACGGCGGGGCGGACCCGGGTCTCGATCAACTCCTTGATCTGCTCCACCACTTCGGCGTCTTCGGCATCATAGCTTTCGCCCTCATCCTCGCTTTCTCCCGCACTGGCGGTCAGCAGCGGCAGGCCCCGGGTGAA
>Ga0213876_10001742_pt1 | contig 13198 bp, 10 predicted proteins | sample BarmaccomBMRX_R9_FD_160113 | JGI IMG/M metagenome (GOLD analysis project Ga0213876, IMG submission 160113) | Root-associated microbial communities from Barbacenia macrantha in rupestrian grasslands, the National Park of Serra do Cipo, Brazil - RX_R9 | ecosystem: Host-associated > Plants > Roots...
TCGCCGCGCGCGATGGTCTCCCACGCACGCGTGCGCGCGAAGCCATGGCGCGGGCCGGGGCCCTCGGTGGCGAACTGCGGAAAGATCACCGGCACGCCGCCGCGGATCGCCGCGCCGGCGCGATAGGCGCTGCGCGCACTGAGGTAGAGCCGCTCGTCGCCGTCGGGCGTCGTCCACGACGTGACGTGCGCGCCGTACGCGCGAACCTCGGCGCGGGCGCCGTCTCTCTCGAGCGCGATCGGAGCGAAGGGATCGGACATGATGCAACATAGCGTAGAGCGTCGAGCGCAGAGCGTTCCCCCTCTGCGCTCTGCGCTCGACGCTCTACGCTCGCTCTCTCACTCCGCGCGCACGCTCGCGATCGGGTCGACGCGCGTGGCGCGGGCGGCGGGGACGAGGCAGGCGAGCAGGACGACGACGAGCAGTCCGCTCGCGACGGCGGCGAACGTGGCGGCGTCGGCGGCGCGGACGCCGTAGAGCATGCCGTCGAGCAGGTGGCCGCCGCTGGCGGCGCCGGCGATGCCGAGCGCGAGGCCGACGAGCGACCAGAGCATCCCCTGCCTAACGACGAGCAGCAGCACGCTGCGCCGCGTGGCGCCGAGGGTGAGCCGCACGCCGAACTCGCGCGTGCGGCTCGTGACCGAGAACGCGAGCACGCCGTAGATGCCGATCGCCGCCAGCGTCAGCGCCACCGCGGCGAACGCCGAGACGAGGGCGAGGGCGAAGCGGCGTGCGGCGAGGCTCGCGCCGAGCACCTCGTCGAGCGGGCGCACGTCGCGCAGCGCGAGCTGTGGGTCGGCCGAGCGCACGGCACGGCGCACGAGGCGCTCGGCGGCGCGCGGGTCGCCGGTGGTGCGCACCGTGAGGACGAGCGACCGCCACCACGTGTTCTGCACGTGGGACGAGTACACCGCCGGCGTCGCGGGCAGGTCGAGGCTCTGGTCGCGCACGTCGCCGACGACGCCGACGACGACCGACCACGGCGCCGTCGGATCGGGGCCGAGCCGGACGCGCCGGCCGACGGCGTCGCCGTGTGGGAAGAGGGTGCGCGCCGCGGTCTCGTTGACGATCACCGCGCCCGTCGCGCCCACACGGTCGCGCGCGTCGAACAGGCGGCCGGCGCGGAGCGGGATGCCTAACGTGCGGAAGTAGTCGCCGCGCACCAGCGTGTAGCCGACGTCGGCCGGATGCGCCGGGTCGGCCGACGACCCGTCGACGACGAGACCGCTGCTGACCTTGCCCGTCGTCGGCAGCATCATCGTCGCGCCGACGTCGACGACGCCGGGCGACTGGCGGATCTCGTCGAGCACGCGGTCGTAGAAGCCGTTCACGAGCGCGGTCGAGTCGTACCGCTCGCCGCTCACGCGCACCTCCGCCGTGAGCACGCGGTCCGGATCGAAGCCGAGTCGCACGCGCGTCAGCTCGGCGAAGCTGCGGAGCAACAGCCCCGCGCCGACGAGCAGCACGACGGCGAGCGCCACCTGCGCGACGACGAGCCCGCGCCGCACGCGCTCCGCGCCGCGGCCGCCGCTCGCGCCCCGGGCGCCGTCCTTGAGCGTGCCGTGCAGGTCGGCGCGCGCCGCGTCGAGCGCCGGCAGCAGGCCGAAGACGACGCCGGTGCCTAACGACACGACGAGGCCGAAGAGGAGCACGCCGGCGTCGAGCCGTACGTCGAACTGGGCGGGGATCATCCCCGGGTTGACGGCGAGCAGCGCGCGCGTGGCGGCGACGGCGAGCGCGGTGCCCAACGCGCCGCCGGCGAGGGCGAGCAGCACCGACTCGGTGAGGAGCTGGCGCACGAGGCGCGCGCGGCCGGCGCCGAGCGTCGCGCGCAGCGCCAGCTCGCGGCGGCGCGCGAGGGCGCGCGAGAGCGTGACGTTGGCCAGGTTGACGCACGCGATGAGCAGCACGAGCGCGGCGGCGCCCTGCAGCAGGAGCACCGGCGGACGCAGGTCGCCCATCACGTCGTCGTGGAGCGGCACGAGCGTGGCGAGGCGGCCGTCGTTCGCGTCGGGGTAGAGCGCGTCGAGGCGGCGCGAGATCGTGCGCAGGTCGGCCTGCGCGGCGGCGAGCGACACGCCGGGCGCGAGCCGCGCGACCGTGCGCAGGTAGTGCTGCTTCCGCGTGACCGGCGCGTTGGCGAGGTCGCGCGCGAGGTCGAGCGGCGTCCACATCGCCTCGTGGCCGCCTAACGTGAAGCCGGGCGGCATGACGCCGACGACGGTGTAGGGCAGGTCGTTGAGCGTGATCGACCGGCCGACGATCGCGGCGTCGGCGGCGAACGCGCGGCGCCAGAGCGCATCGGAGAGGACGACGCGCGGCTCCGCGCCGGGCGCATCGTCCCCCGTGGTGAGGGTGCGGCCGAGGGCGGGGCGCACCTGCAGCAGCGCGAACGTGTTGGCCGTGACGTCGAGCGCGTCGAGCAGCTCGGGGTCGCCGGCCGCGGGGCGCCACGTCACGCTGCGGCCGTTGAACGCGGCGAGTCCGACGAGCGAGTGCTGCGCGCTCCGATAGTCGACGAGGTTGGGCACCGACAGCGGATTGCGCGCCGTCGGCGCGGCGCGCGGGCTCTCGTGCACGGCGACGAGCGACGCCGGCGCGCCGTAGGGGAGCGGCTGCAGCAGCACGGCGCGCGTGACGCTGAAGATCGCCGTGTTCGCGCCGATCGCGAGCAGCAGCGTGAGGAGCGACACGACGGCGAACGCGGGGCTCCGTCGCATGCTGCGCCACGCGTAGCGCGCGTCCTGGCGCCATTCCGTCAGGCGGTCGCCGACGCGGCTCGCGCGCTCCGTGCGCTCGTCGAGCGCGCGGCAGTAGGCGCGCGTGTACTGCAGGTCGCCGAACTCGTCGCGCGCGCGGCGCCGCGCCTCGTCGAGCCCCAGGCCCGACGCGGTCAGCTCGGCGACGCGCTGCTCGAGGTGGAAGGCCAGCTCGGCGTCGACGTCGTGGGCGATCTGCGTGCGCGACCGCCACGGGAAGCGGAAGGACCGGTCCTTCGACATGGCGCGCTCCTCAGCTCGGGCTCAGGACCTTGAAGACGGCTTCGGCGTACGTCGTCCACACCGCCGACTCGGCGCGCAGCCGCGTGCGGCCGGCGGCGGTGAGGGTGTAGAACTTGGCCTTGCGATTGTTCTCCGAGACGCCCCACGACGGCGCGACCCACTTGCGGTGCTCGAGCCGGTGGAGCGCCTGATACAGCGCCGCCCCGTCGACGCCGAGGACGCCGTCGCTCCGCTCGTCGAGCCAGCGCGAGATGGCGTAGCCGTGCATGGGCTCCCACGCGAGCGCGCGGAGGATGAGGATGTCGACGGTGCCTTGCAGCATCTCGGACGGCGCGCGGGGCATGAGCTCTCCACTCATCAGGTGAGTGGAAGGATGCGGGCGCGGGGCGGCGCGCGCAAGATGGGGAATCGCTTCATCAGTCCACGCCCGTCGTATCAGCACCGCGGCATCAGCCCCGTCGTATCAGTCCCTCCCGTCGCATCAGACGCGTCTCACCAGACGCGTGGCACCGGCCCCGATCGGAGGGCGGGCGCTGACGGGACGCGTCTGATCCCACGCGTCTGATACGACGGGAGGGGCTGATCCGGCGCAGCTGGTACGGCGGAGCCAGTACTACGCTCCTACGAACTCCGCCAGCCGCGCGAGCGCCTCCGCGCCGCCGCCCCAGCGCGCGATCGCGTCGGCCGAGTCGAGCAGCGACTCGGCGGCGAAGAAGCCGCAGCGGCGGTGCAGCCCCAGGGCCTGGAGCGACGGGCGCGCCAGCTCGCGGCGCACCTTGGGCAGCCGCGCCCGCGGCGCGACGACGTACATCGGGAAGCTCAGGTTGGGCGCGAGCGCCGCGAGGTCGGCCATGCGCAGCAGCCCCGAATGCACCGACGTCGTGTGCTCGACCTCGAACGCGGCGGCGACGCGATGGCGCCCCGAGAGCCACACCACGTCGATCAACCGCACGAGCCGCTCGCTCTCGTCGTCGAGGCCGAGGCGGGGGAGGCGCGGGAGCGACAGGCTGCCTAACGTCTCGCCGGCCCACGTGCGCGCGTGGTCGTTCGCCGCGATCCACACGCGGCAGCCGAGTGCGAGGCCGAGGTGCGCGAGGCGCCACTGCACGTGCGTGTGGCCGGGCGTCGCGGCCGGCACCCGCCTAACGTCGTCCCCCTCCACGCGCACCGCGTACGCCGGCGCCCGCTCGGCCACGCGCGTCGCGGCGTGCACCGCGCGTGCAGGACGGCGGACCGTGGCGCGGCGCGCCGTCACGCGCAGCGGCGGCGCCTCGTCGAGCGCCTCGTCGAGCGCCTCGTCGGCGTCGGCCTCCGTGCGGGCACGGTGCCAGCGGCAGAGGTGCTCGAGCGCCGCGCCCGTGACGCCGATCGCCGCGGCGAGGGCGAGGAAGGCGAGGCGGAACGCGACGTAGGCGGCGACCGCGTCGCCCGCGGGGGCGAACAGCCCCTCCTCGCCGAGCGCCTCGCGCGCCGAGGGCTGGTAGGCGGGCCACCGCTCGGGCGCCTGGGCGTGCCAGCACGCGGCCACGAAGGCGACGACGCGCGCCGGCTGCACGGGGGGCGTGAGGGCGCCGAGCAGCGCGCGCAGGCGGTCGCCGGCGGCGGCGACGTCGGCCGGCGCGGCGAGGGCGACGCGCAGCGCGGCCGTGAGCGCGTCGACGTCGGGGGCCCGCTTCACGAGCTGGTTGAGCAGCATCGCGCCCGAGGGGCCGCGCAGCGCGAGGGCGCGCCAGTCGGACTTGGTGCGCGCGTCGAGCGCGGCGCGGAAGGGCTCGAGCGCCGTCTCGCCGCCGACGAACCGGTCGAGCAGGGCGCGGAGGCCGGGGAGGGCCACGTCGCGCGCGCGCATCCACGCCGTCCGCGCCGCGACGGCGTCGGGGTCGGACGCGTGCTCCTCCCAGAGGAGACGCCAGCTCTCCGCCTGGAGGCCAGTGGGGACGGCGGCGCGCGCCGTGGCGGAGCCCCGAGACGACGACATGACGACCACCTGCAGGACGACTACGGTACGACGCGATCGGGCGGGGCGCCGGCGTAATTCTCGGCGCGCTACGAACTCGAAAGGTAGCGCCGCGCCGCGCGCCTCACCACGGCGGCCCGTGTTAGGCACCCGCGGCCTCTCGCCGGAGCGGGTGCCGCTCCGTAAGATGCGCCGCATGGACGGTCTGGCCGGCGAGTCGTAGCGCGTGTCGCATCGCGTCGAGATCAGCGGGCCGCTGTCGGCGGTGCGCTTCCCGAGCCTGTGCGCGAGCTGCGCCGCGACGCCGCCGGCGGGGGCGCTGCCGCTCGTGCGCATGTTCCGCCACGTGCACCACGAGTCGCCGACGACCTACACGTTCGCCGAGGTGCGCGTGCCGTTCTGCGCGGCCTGCCTCGCGCGCCACGAGCGCGACCGGCCGCCGGTCGACCCGGCGGTGCTGCGCGGGCTGCGCTGGCGGTGGCTGTTCCGGGTGCTGCCGTACGCGTTCCCGCTGGCCGTGCTGCTCTTCCTGCTGACGAAGCTCGGCCCGCTCGCCGCGCGGACGCTGCGCGACGCCGCCATGCACCCGCGCGCGACGCCGTCGTGGGAGGTGTGGGCGGTGCTCGGCATCGTCGGCTTCTTCCTGCTGTGCCTCTACGGGTTCGTGTCGATGTCGATCGCGGCGGGCCGGCCGCTCATCGCGCACCGGCTGGAGCGCGACGCGAACGCGAACGACGTCGTGATCGTGCCGGGGATGCTCGGCAGCCAGTACGTGATCCCTACGCCGCCCACGCCGACGCTCGCCGCGGTCCGCTTCGCCGACGAGGACTTCCAGCTGTTCGAGGCGAACAAGCGCGCGTTCACGTTCGAGCACCCGGTGGTGGCCGAGCAGTTCGCAGCGCTCAACGCCGACCGGGTGTGGACGCCCGACGCGCCGCAGGCGGTGCGCGGGGCGCGGCGGCGGTATGCGGCGGTGGTGGCGGTGATCGTGGTGGGCGGGTTGTACATCCTGTGGGAGGTGCTCATGGGGTGACGGCGTATCGGGAACGGCGTTGTCGACGCCCCACGCCGTTCCCGATACGTCGTTGGTGGTAACCCGTCTTCGAGAACGCGTTTTGTTCTCGGAACGGCGTTGCCGACAACGCGTTCTCGATGCACCGCCGACGCCGATCGACAACGCGGTATCGGGAACAAGACGCGGTATCGAAGACGCGCTACCGCGAACGCCGTCTCGGGAACGGCGTCGGGCGTCGACAACGCCGTTCCGCCAACGCGGCTACACTTTACATCGCAAAGTCCTTGACGTATTCCGCCGACCGCGCTAGCCTCAAACCCATGTCCCCCCGCCCCGCCTCCGCCCCCCCCGTCGTCCTGCACGACCGGGCCGAGGAGCAGCTCAGGTACATCCGCTCCGTCATGGCCCGCGCCGGCGAGTTCACCGCCGTGCCCGGGTGGGGCGGCGTCGGCATGGGGGTCACGGCGCTCGTCACGGCCGTCGTCGCCGCGCGGCAGCCCACCGCGGCCCGCTGGGTCGCCGTGTGGACGGCGGAGGCGGCGGTCGCCGTCGCCATCGGGGCCGTGGCGGTCGTCCGGAAGGCCGGCCGCGGCAGCGACGCCCTCGCCGACTCGCTCGGCTCCGGGCCCGGGCGCCGCTTCGCGCTCGCCTTCGCGCCGCCGGTCCTCGCCGGGGCCGTGCTCACCGCGCTCCTCTTCCGGCTGCACGCCACCACCGCGCTCCCCGCCGTCTGGCTGCTGCTCTACGGCGCCGGCGTCGTCTGCGGCGGCGCCTTCTCGGTCCGCCCGGTCCCGCTCATGGGCGTCGCCATGATGGCCGTCGGCGTCGTCGCCGCCGCGGCGCCCGCGGACTGGGCCGACTGGTGCCTGGCCGCCGGATTCGGCGTGCTCCACGTCGTCTTCGGGCTCCTCATCGCCCGCCGCTACGGAGGCTGATTCGATGGCCGCTCCCAAGCGCCGCCCGGCGGCGCCCCCGCCCGATCCCACGCCCGCACCGGCGCCGCTGACGGCAGCCGCCGGCGCTTCCGCCAGCGAGCTCGATCGGCTCGTGCACGAGCGCGTGCGGCTCGGCATCCTCAGCGCCCTCGTCGCCCGCGACAGCGCGACGTTCAACGACCTCAAGGCCCTGCTCGGCGCGACCGACGGCAACGTCAGCGTCCACGCCCGCAAGCTCGAGGAGGCCGGCTACGTCGCGTGCACCAAGTCGTTCGACGGCCGCGTGCCGCGCACCGAGTACCGGATCACCGCCGCCGGCCGCGCCGCGCTCGACCGCTACCTCGACCACATGGAAGCGCTGATCCGCGCCGCCCGCGGGCACTGACGCGACCATTCCCCGACGCCCACGCCACCCGTCCTCATGTCCCTCAACTTTGCAAGACAGAGTACTTCGCCCAACGATGCCCCGCTCCACGTCGCGGCCATCATGGACGGCAACGGCCGCTGGGCGACCCGGCGCGGGCTGCCGCGGCCGGCCGGCCACCGCGCCGGCGTCCGCGCCGTCCGCACGGTCGTCGAGGCGGCGCCGGGGCTCGGCATCGGCACGCTCACGCTCTACGCCCTGTCGAGCGACAACTTCTCCCGCCCCCCGGCCGAGGTCTCGGCGCTGCTCCGGCTGTTCGCCGAGTACCTGCGGCGCGAGCAGGCGGCGCTGGTGCGGCAGGGGGTGCGGCTGGAGGTCATCGGCCGCCGCGACCGGCTGCCGGCGCCCCTCGCCAACGCGATCGCCGTCGCCGAGTCGGCCACCGCGGCGAACGACCGCCTACGGCTCCGCATCGCCATCGACTACTCGGCGCGCCACGAGATCCGCCAGGCGCTGGCGGCGGGCATCGAGCCCGCGTGGCCCGACGTCGACCTCCTCGTGCGCACCGGCGGCGAGCAGCGGCTGAGCGACTTCCTGCTCTGGGAGTGCGCCTACGCGGAGCTGTGGTTCACCGAGCGCCTGTGGCCCGACGTGACCGCCCACGACCTCGCCGCCGCCGTCGCCGACTTCCGCCGCCGCGACCGCCGCTTCGGACGGATCGCAGTCAGCGGATAACGCTCCCCGTTCCTGCCATGTCCCAGCAGCTCCAGACGGTGCTCCAGGTGCTGACCTTCCTCGGCGCCGTCGCGCTCGTCGGGATCGGCGCGCTCGCCGCGGTCGCGTTCACGCTCGCGCGGCGGCCGGGCATCGCCACGGTCGCCGCCGCGGGGGCGGCCGCGGTCGCCGTGGCGTACGGCGCCGCGCTCCTCGTGCTCGGCGCCGCGAGCCACCAGCGCGTGCTCGGCCCGGGCGCGACGAAGGTGTTCTGCGAGATCGACTGCCACCTCGCCTACCGGGTGACCCGCGTCCGCACGCTCTCGCGGCTCCCCGACGGCGCCCGGTCCGCGCGCGGCCGGTACTACCTCGTCACGCTCCGCACGACGTTCGACGAGCGCACCATCTCCCCCCGCCGCGGCGACGGCGCGCTGTGGCCCAACCCGCGCCGCGCCCGCCTCGTCGACGCCCGCGGCCGCGCCTGGGACGTCGACGCCGCCGCGACCGCCGCGTTGGGCACCGCCGCCGGCACCGCCATCGAGACGCCGCTGCACCCCGGCGAGTCGTACGAGACGACGCTCGCCTTCGACCTCCCGGCCGACGTCGCGATGCCGCGCCTCGAGCTCACCGAGGCGGCCGCCGTCACGCGGCTGCTGCTCGGCCACGAGAACTCGCCGTTTCACGCGAAGACGCTGCTGGCGCTGGGGGCGTCGTAGCGAGGAGCGAGAGAGCGAGGAGCGAGGAACGCGCGAGTCGTTAGGCGCCCCGCTCCACCCCTGTCCGTCATCCCGGCGTTCGCCGGGATGACGGATGAAGGAAGGATGACGGTTCGAGTCCCGAGTCACGCTCCTCGCGCTTCGCTCCCTCGCTCCTCGCTCACCCTGCCCACCACCGGCAGCGAGAACCGGAACGCCGTCCCCACCCCCGGCGCGCTCTCGACCTCGATGCGCCCGCCGTGCGCCTCGACGATCCCCTTCGTGATGAACAGGCCGAGCCCCGCGCCCTCGCGCGAGCCGCGCGCCGCCTGCCAGAAGCGGTCGAACAGGTGCGGCAGGTGGTCGGCGGGGATGCCGGTGCCGGTGTCGGCGACCGCGTACCACACGACGTCCCCCGACACCGTGCCGCTCACGCGCACGCGGCCGCCGGCCGGCGTGAACTTGAGCGCGTTGCCGACGAGGTTCGAGAACACCTGCGCCACGCGCTCGCGGTCCGCGCACACGCGCGGCCGCGCATCCTCCGACCACGTGCACTCGAGCGACACCGAGCGCCCCGCGGCGAGCGGCGTCATCTCGGCCACCGCGTCGTCGAGGAGCGCGCGCGCGTCGACGGGGACGGTGGACACGGCGAGCTTCCCCGCCTCGATCCGCGTCACGTCGAGCAGGTCCTGGATCAGCGCGTTCGCGCGGCCGACGGCGCGGCGGATCACGCCGAGCTGGCCGGCGAGGTCGATCGGCGGCGCGCCGGCGGGGAGCGGGGCGCCTAACGTCTCGGCGAGGAACGCGGCGCTCATGCCGATCGTGTGCAGCGGGTTGCGCAGGTCGTGCGACACGATCGCCAGCATGTCGTCGCGCGCCCGCGTCGCCTCGTGCGCCTCGCGATACAGCCGCGCGTTGTCGACCGCCAGCGCGGCACGGCGGGCGAGGTCGGTCGCCAGCGCGAGGTCGTCGGCGCCGAAGCGGCGGGTGGCGCCGCGCGCGCCGGCGCGCACCGCGAGCAGCACGGTGCCTAACGTCATCCCCCGCGCCACGAGCGGCACGACGAGGCACGAGCCGATGCCCGACGCACGCAGCCGCGCCAGCTCGCCCGCCGCGTCGCTCCACTCGACGGCGTCGGGGCCGGTGTGCGCCGCCGCGTCGGGCGCCGCGGTGTCGGCGACGAGCGCCGGGCGTCCGGTCCGCGCCACCGCCGCGGCCAGCGACGGCGTGGCCAGCGCCGCCTCGTCGTCGTGGGCGCCCACGGCCTCCACGCGCCGCAGGGCGCCGTCGGGCGCGCTGCCCGGGGCGCCGTCCGCCGCCGGGTCGCGCAGCGCCACCACGCACACGTCGGCCACCACCGGCACGGCGAGGTGCGCGAGATGGCGCAGCACCACCTCGCCGTCGAGCGACGACGACAGCAGCTCCCCCGCCTCGGCGACGAACCGCGCGCGCCGCTCCGCCGTGCGCACCGCCTCGCTCGTGCGCACCAGGTCCTCGTAGCTCGACACGAGCAGGTCGACGATCTGCTCCTTGTCGGCGGCGATGGTGAACGTGACGCCCTGGAACGTCACCGCCACCGGCCGGCCGCGCGACGCCGCCGGCCGCTCCGCCGCCGCGGCGAGCACCGTCCGCAGCCGGGCGAGCAGCCGCACCGGGTCGTACGGCTTGGTGACGTAGTTGTCGGCGCCGCTCTCCAGCCCGCGCACGATGTCCAGCGGGTCGGTGAGGCTCGTCAGCAGCACGACCGGCAGGTCGGGGCGATGCAGCCCGTCTTTGATGCGCCGGCACAGCTCGTAGCCGTCGATGCCCGGCATGACGACGTCGCTCAGCACGAGGTCGACGTCGGCGCTCGCGCCGCCGGGCGCCAGCCGAGCGAGCGCCTGCTCGCCGCTCCGCGCCACGTCGACGGCGTAGCCCGCCTCCTCGAGCAGCGCGGCGAGCTGCATCGCCTGCGTCGCGCTGTCCTCCACGACGAGCACGCGCTCGCCGGCGGGCGTGAGATCCGCCGTGGGCTCAGCCATGGCCGTTCCGCCGCCGGCTCGTCGCCGCGAGGAGGTGGGCGGCGATGTCGGGGAGGGGCACGACGGCGTGCGCCACGCCGGCGCGCACCGCCTCGCGCGGCATCCCGTAGACCACGCTCGTCGCCTCGTCCTGGGCGACGACGAGGCCGCCCGCGCGATGCACGTCCCGGAGCCCGCTCACCCCGTCGTCCCCCATGCCGGTGAGGATGACCGCCATCGTCCCACGCCCCACGCTACGCGCTGCGGACGCGAACAGGTAGCTCGCCGAGGGCCGGAACGTCCCCACCGCCGGCTCGTCCGACACGACCAGCCGCAGCGCGCCCCCGTCGACGGCGACGCCGAGGTGGCGGTCGTCGGGGGCGATGTAGACGTCGCCGGGGGTGGCCGGCTCGCCGCCGCGCGCCACGCGCACGGCGAGCGGCGTCTCCCCGTCGAGCCACTGCACGAGCCCTCCGACGAAGCCGCGCGCGATGTGCTGCACGACGACGATCGGCGCCGGGAAGTCGCGCGGCAGCGCGGCCAGCACGTCGCGCAGCGCCGCCGGCCCCCCGGTCGACGCCGCGATGGCGACGAGCCGCACCTCGGCCGGCGCGGGCCGGGCGGGCGATGACCGGAGCGGCGGCGCGGCCGGCTCGTCGGGCGCGTGGCCGTGCGTCCAGCGGCGCACGACCTTCACGCCGGCCATCGCCTTCACCATCGACACGAGCTGCGCGCGCTCGCGCTCGAACTCCGGGCCGCTGGGGCTCGTCGGCTTGGGGAGGACGAGCAGCGCGCCGGCGCGGGTCGCGTCGAGCGACAGCCCCACGTCGGCCGTGACGAGCGCGGAGACGATGAGGATCGGCGTCGGCTGCTGCGACATGATGGCGCGCGTCGCCTGCAGCCCGTCGAGGCCGGGCATGTGGACGTCCATCGTGATGACGTCGGGGCGGAGCCGCGCCGCCTCGCGCACCGCCGCCTCCCCCGACGCCGCCTCGCCGACGACGCGGATCCCCGGCTCGCTCTCCAGCATCGCCACGAGGAGCGCGCGCGCCGTCGGCGAGTCCTCGGCGACGAGCACGCGGCACGCGGCCGCCTCGCGCGGGCTCACCGCGCCTCCGTCGGCGCGCCGGTGGGCCGGTCCGTCGGCCGGCCGGCGCCGGCGAGCTGCCGCACCGCGTCGAGCAGCGCATCCTGGTCGAAGCTCGACTTCGTGATGTACGCGTCCGCGCCGACCTCCAGCCCGCGCGCCCGGTGCTCGGCGCGGTCGAGCGACGTCACCAGGATCACCGGCAGTGCGCGGAAGCGCGCCGACGCGCGGATCGCCGCGCACAGCGCGAAGCCGTCCATGCGCGGCATCTCCACGTCGCTCACCACCAGGTCCACCCCTCCCTCGCCGACGATGCGCCAGGCGTCCGCGCCGTCCACCGCCGTCACCACGTCGTAGCCCGCCCCCGCCAGCACACTCTCCTCCAGCGCCCGTGTCGTGATCGAATCGTCGGCGACGAGCACGCGCGCCGCCCGCGGCGCCGCATGTGCCGCGGCGTCTGCCGTGCGCGCCCCCGCTCCCGCCGCGGTCAGCGCGCCGAGCAGCGCCGCCACGTTGACGACGGGCACGACCGCCTCCTCGCCGAGGACCGCGGCGCCGGCGTACTGGCGAGTCGCGTGCCCGCCCTGTTCGATCGGCCGCACGACGAGCTCGCGCTCCTCCAGCAGCTCGTCGACGACGACCGCCGCCTGCCGCGCCCCAGCCCCCACGATCACCACCGGCGCCAGCGCCTCGATCGGCCGCTCGGCGAGCGGCGGGCCGAGGAGGCGGGCGAGGGAGACGATGGTGATCGGGTGTCGGGACTCGGGGCTCGGGGATCGGTCGTCACCGACACCCGAGTCCCGAGTCCCGACACCCGAGATCACCAGTCTCCCATTCATCACCCGCATCTCTCCCGCCCGCAGCCGCAGCGCGCGGACCACGGCGCTCGTCGGGATGGCCAGCCGCTGGGTGCCGACGCGGACGACGAGGGCGCGGAGGAGGGCGAGCGTCACCGGGGCCTCGACGACGAAGCGCGTGCCGCGGCCCGCGGTCCACGACACGTCGACCGTGCCGCCGATGCGGGCGACGGCCGTGCGCACGACGTCGAGCCCGACGCCGCGGCCGGAGACGGCGGTCACCTCCTGACGCGTCGACAGGCCGGCGTCGAAGAGGGCGTCGCCGAGTGCGGCCGGATCGGCGGGGGCGGCCTCGCCGCGGCGGGCGAGGGCCGCCTGCACGGCACGTTCGTCGACGCCGGCGCCGTCGTCGGACACCTCGAGGCGCAGCCGCTCGCCCGCGGTCGACGCGGCGACGCGCACGGTACCGCGGCGCGGCTTGCCGGCCCGCTCGCGCGCTGCCGGCGCCTCGATGCCATGGTCGACGGCGTTGCGCACGAGGTGGAGCAGTGGCTCGCGGAGCGCGGCGAGCACGGTGCGGTCGGCCTCCACGTCGCCCCCCTCGAGCACGAGGTCGACCTCCTTGCCGAGGC
>Ga0213876_10001743_pt1 | contig 13198 bp, 11 predicted proteins | sample BarmaccomBMRX_R9_FD_160113 | JGI IMG/M metagenome (GOLD analysis project Ga0213876, IMG submission 160113) | Root-associated microbial communities from Barbacenia macrantha in rupestrian grasslands, the National Park of Serra do Cipo, Brazil - RX_R9 | ecosystem: Host-associated > Plants > Roots...
GATCGACCGGGCGCGCGGCACGACGTCCAGGCCGCTGAGCCCGGGCATGCGCACGTCGCACAGCATGAGCGCGTAGGCGCCCGGCGCGATCGCGTCGAGCGCCGCCTGGCCGCTGGCCACGGCGTGCACCTCGTAGCCGCGCGACCGGAGGAAGCGTCCCAGCGCGAGCCGGATGGTCTCCTCGTCGTCCACCACGAGGATGCGCGTCGGCGTCGAGTCGCTCATGGGCGCGGCCCCGCCGCGGGGAGCATCACCTCGAGCGTGGCGCCGGCGCCTAACGCGCTCTCGGCGCGCAGCTCGCCGCCGTGCGCCTGCACGATGCCGTAGCTGACGCTGAGGCCGAGCCCCGTGCCCTCGCCGGCCGGCTTGGTCGTGAAGAACGGCTCGAACACGCGCGGCAGCACGTCGGCGGCGATGCCGGTGCCGGTGTCGCCGATCGACAGCACCACGCGGCCGCCGACGAAGCGCGTCGTCGCGTTCAACCGCCGCACGGCGGATTCGCGCATCGCATGCTCCGCGTTCAAGAGCAGGTTGAGCACCACCTGCTGCAGCTTCGCCGCGTCGCCGTGCACCACCGGCAGCATCGGGTCGAGCGACAGCCGGACGTCGATCCCCGCGGCGCGCAGCGCGTACGCGCGCAGCCGCAGCGTGCGCTCCAGCAGCTCGTTGACGTCGAGCGCCTCGTACGTCGGCTCGGTCTTGCGCGAGAACGCGAGCAGGTCGCGCACCACGCCAACCGCGCGGTCGGCCTCGCGCTTGATGAGCCGCACGCTCTCGCGCTGGTCGTCGGTGAGCGGCTCGTCGAGCAGCAATTCGGCGAACGCGGACACGCCGGTGAGCGGGTTGTTGATCTCGTGCGCCACGCCCGCCACGAGCTCGCCCAGCGCGGCCATCTTCTCCGCCTGGCGGAGCTGCTCGCTCATCTGCCGCTCCTCACCGAGCCGGCGGCGGCGTTCCTCGTTCAGCAGCAGCGCGTCGAGCGCCAGCGCTACCGGGGCGGCGAGCTGCCGCAGCGCGTCGAGCGCGGGGTCGTCGACCGACACGCCGGGCGGCATGGTCACCGCCACCTCCCCGAGCGCGCGGCCGCGCGCCACGAGGGGCACGACCACCGCCGAATCGAGCGCGCCGCCGGTCGCGGCTGCGCGCCGGCCGGCGGACCCGCGCCCCGGGCCCCCCGTGGCCGCGACGGCCTGCAGCACCGCGTCGGCATCGCGCCGCACGCCGAGCGTCTTGCCGGCGGACGGCACGAGCCGGTCGAGCACTCCGAGGATCGCCGACGCGCCGATCTCCAGCGTCGGCGCGTCGAGCGCGAGACGCGCGATCTCGGCGGCGGCGGCGGCGCGGTCGCGCTCCCGCTCGCGGGCGGCGAACAGCGCCGCGTTGCGCACCGCAATCCCCACGTGCGCGGCGAAGTCGACGAGCAGGCGCCGCTCGGCGTCGTCGAACGCGCGGCGCTCGGGGAAGTGCACGGCGAGGAGGCCGCGCGTCTCGTCGGCGGCGAGCGGCAGCAGCGCGACGGCGCGCGCCGCGGTGGTCTGCAGCCGGCGGGCGATCGCGCGGTCGTGCGCCGTCGGCGCGTCGACGAGCGTGCCGTCGATGAAGCATGCGTGGCCGTCGCGCACCACGCGTCCGCCGGCGGTGTCCCAGAACGTCTCCGCGGACAGCCCGCGCCGCACGTCGAGCGCGCTCCCCTCGCCGTAGAGCCACTCCACGTGCCGGGTCGCCGGATCCGCCAGCAGCGCGGTGAGCCCGCAGGCGCCGAGCGACTCGCGCACCACGGCGGCCAGCGCGGGATAGAGCGCGTCGGGCGTCACGTGGCGCGCCAGCGCGCGCGCGGCCTCGGCGAGCAGCCGGGCGTCGCGCGCGCTCCGCTCGGCCGCCCGGTAGAGCCGGTGGTTGCCGAGCGCCAGCGCGCCGTGCGCCGCGAGCTGGCCGGCCAGCTCGGCGTCGCGCGCCGAGAAGCCGGCGCGGCGGTCGGTCACGGCGCACAGCACGGCGACGACGGCGTCCTGCACGACGAGCGGCGCGACGACGACGTGCCGCCGGCGCGCCGGCCGGGCGCCGGGCGCCGCGTGCAGCCCGCTCACCACGACGCGCCGCTCCACGATCGCCTGGTGCAGCGGCGACGGCGGCTCGAGCAGCTCGGTGCGCTGGCCGCGCAGCGGATCGAGCGAGCCCGCGCTGGCGGCGATACGGGCGTGGGCGTCAACGGCGTGGGCGTCGGGGCCGCGGTCGTCCAGCATCACGACGCAGGCGCCGTCGGCGCCGAGCAGGGAGCGGGCGCCGGCGGCGAGCTGCTCGAGGGCGTCGTCGACCTCCGACGGCACGGGGGGCACCCGCGGCGGCGGCGCAGCGGCCGCGTCGGCCGGGCCGTGGGGCCCGCGGGCGACGACGAGCGACCCCGCGCCGCGCGCCACGACGCGCCAGTGGCTGAGTGGCGCGCCGCGGGGGTCGTGGACGGTGAAGGCCGCCTCGTGCGGCGCCCGTGCCCGGGCGGTGGCGATCGCCGTCTGGAGGGCGAGCGCGGCGCTCCCGTGGCCATGGCGCCGGAACACGCGCGCCGCCTCCTCGCCCACGATGCCGAGCGCCGAGTCGGCGCCGAGGAGGAGCGCGGCGGCACCGTTGGCGTAGGTGACGAGCCCCGCGCCGTCGAGCAGCAGCACGGAGTCCCCGACCAGCTCCCCGACCGCGACGCCGTCGCCGCCGAAGGGACGGTCGGTCCCGGCGGCGGCGTGATGCGGGGCGTCGATGGAGGCCAGTGGAGCGAGGGGCATAGCCTGAGAAGGGGGCTCGCGGTGCTGCCCCGCAGTGGTCCGCTGCTCAGGCCTGCAGTGAACCTGCGAGACTGGTCCCGCGGTCCTGATGCGACGGTCCTGATACGACGGGAGGGACTGATGCCGCGCGACTGATACGGCGGGGTTGAAGCGGCCGTGAATGGTACGGCGTGATGGACGACTCGTGAATGGCCCCGCACCGCCCGGCCGAGCAACGACACCCGCCGTACCAGGACCGTCACATCAGCTCCGACGCATCAGCCCCTCCCGCCGTATCAGGGCCGCCCCGTCAGGACCGCCGGACCAGGGCCGCTTCACCCGTCAATCGACGAACTCCACGTCGACGGCGTGCGGAATGACCCCCGCCTCCACCCCGCGCCGCAGGAACAGCCGTACGGCTTCCCGTCCGCGCTCGCCGTAGTCGAGCGTCCAGTCGTTGACGTACATCCCCACGAACTCGTCGGCCTCTCCCTTCTCCAGGCCGCGGGCGAAGCGCATCGCGTGGTCGAGGGCCGCGGCGCGGTGGTCGAGGCCATAGGCGATGCTCTGGCGCAGGTGCTTCGACACCAGGCGGATCGTGTCGGACCCCAGGTCCTTGCGGACGACGTTGCCGCCGAGGGGGAGGGGGAGGCCCGTCTCGTTGTACCACCAGACGCCCATGTCCGCGACCAGGTGCAGCCCGCGGGCGGCGAACGTGAGCTGTCCCTCGTGGATGAGCAGCCCCGCGTCCACCTCGCCGCGCTCGACGACGTCCTCGATCTGGTCGAACGGCGTCCAGACCGGCTCGAAGTCGGGCTCGAACAGGCGCAGCGCGAGGTAGGCGCTGGTGAGCGGGCCCGGGACGGCGACGCGGAGCCCCTTCACGTCGGCGCGCGTCATCGGCGTGCGGGCGACGAGGCGCGGGCCGTACTGGTCGCCCATCGACGCGCCGTGCGGCAGCAGCGCGTACCGGTCGGCGACGTAGGCGTAGGCGTGGATCGAGACCGCGGTGACCTCCAGCTCGCCCCGGCGGGCGCGCTGGTTGAGCGTCTCGATGTCCTGCAGCTCGTGGACGTAGCGCAGCCCCTCGGTGTCGATCTTGTCCTCGGCGAGCGCGTAGAACATGAACGCGTCGTCGGAGTCCGGGCTGTGGGCGACGTGGATGGTGCGGGGGGTGACGGAAGTCGTCATGAGGTCACTTGGAGGCCGCGGCGACCGCGGCGTCGATGTCGGCGGCGTGGCGCGTGTACTCCTCGAGCCCGCGCTGGCGCTCGCCGCTGCGGTTGGCGGCGAGGAGGCGCTGCTGGAACGTGGCGAGCGACTTCGCGTCGTTCGCCATCGCGGCGGCCTTGGTGGCGAGGACGAGGCCGAGCAGGTGCGTCGGGTTGCGCTGGAGGATCGTGTCGGCCTGCGCCTGGACGACCTCGCGCCGCCCCGCCACCTCGGCCACGCGCCCCATGTCGTAGCGCAGGTCGAGGTCCAGGTCGCCCATGTTCGCGTAGTTCTGGAGCGCCATGGTGGCGAAGAACGTCGCGCTGTCGACCTTGCCCTGGCTGCTCATGAGCATGACGCGGTCGAACAGCCGGTCGGCGATCTCGCGCGGCGACATGCTGGCGAGGTTGGGCGGCCGTCCGCCCGACGCCCCGCCCGCGGCGGCGCCGCCGCCGGCGAACGGCGCCTCGGCCCCGGCCGGAGCGCCCTGCGGCACCTCGCCGAGGGAGGCCTGGGGGAGCGCGTTCGCCGAGCCGTCGATGGCGGAGCCCTTCGACGCGTTGAAGTTGCGGCCGGCGGCCATGGCCGCGAGGGCGAGCATGGCGACGAACGCGACCGCCCACGGCAGCACGGTCGCGGCGCGATCGGTCGGCGCGGGCGCGGCGGGGGATGCCGGGGAGGCGCCGGCCGCCGGTGCGGCGCCGGCGGCGAGGCCGCAGCGGTGGCAGAACTTGGCGCCGGGGCCGAGCGGCGCCGCGCAACCGGCGCACGCCGCGCCGCCGAGCGAGGCGCCGCACGCGGCGCAGAACCGACCCGCGCCCGGCTCGCCGCAGGCGGGGCACGGGCGCGTGGTCGTCGTGGTGATCGGGGAGCTCATGGCCCCAACCTAACGAGCGCAGAGCGTAGAGCGCAGAGCGTAGAGGGGAGAGGCGGAGGGCAGAGGCAGAGGGCAGAGGGCAGAGGGCCCTTCCCTCTGCGCTCTGCGCTCTGCCCTCTGCGCTATGCCGTCGGCTCCGAGATCGCCTCGATCGTCCGCTCCACCTTCTTGCCGTCCGCTTCGCGCACCACGTCGGCCTGGGAGACGATGCCGACGACGATGCCGCCGTCGTCGACGATCGGGAGGCGGCGGACCTGGGCGTCGGACATCACCTGGAGGACGTCCTTGATCGCGTCGTCGGGGCGGCAGCTCTTGACCGAGGGCGACATGGCGTCGCGCACCTGGGCCGAGCTCATTCCCTCGCCGACGACGCGGATGGCGATGTCGCGGTCGGTGATGACGCCGACGAGGCGTCGCGAGCTCTCGGCGTCGACGACGGGGAGGACGCCGGTGTCCTCGCTCTTCATGAGGCGCGCCGCCTCCTGCACCGGCGTCTCGGGCGTGACGACGCGCGGGTCCTTGGTCATGATGTCGCGAGCTTTCATGGACGGATCTCCGATGGGTGAGAGCCCCACCAGGAGGGCAAGCCGGGTGCCGGCCGCCGCGTGGCCGACCGGCACCCGGTCGGCGTGCGTCAGTCCGTCGGGCCGCTGCGGCGGGTGCGGCGCCGCGCCGCCACGGCGAGTGCGCCGAGCCCGGTCAGGACGAGCGTCAGCGAGCCCGGCTCCGGCACCGCGGAGATGCGGCCGAACAGCCCGTTCTCCTCGTCGTCGATGCCGGCGGTGAAGTAGAGCGCGTTCCGGTCGAAGCCGGGGCCGCCGTTGCCGAACGTGAGCGCCCACAGCCCCTCGTTCACGAGCGCGTTGCCGTGCCCGTCGAGCAGCTCGCCGCGCAGGGCGCCGGTCATCGGATCGTAGGCGTGGATCGTCCCGTCGCCGAAGTTGCCGACGAGCAGGCTGCCGCCGAACCCGCCGATGCCGCCGAAGCCGGCCGGCGCGAGCGTGATCCCCCACGGGTCGTTCAGGTCGCCGCCGGTGACGAGGCGCCGCACGAGGGTGCCGCCGGTGTCGTACACGTCGACGATGCCGTTGCCGACCCCCTCGATCTCCTCGCCGGTGATCGGGTCCTTCGGCGCGTACATGACGTAGACCGAGGTGCCGATCGTCTGGACGTTGAACGGCGAGTAGCCGGCCGGCAGGTTCGGGTCGACGAAGCCGCCGGAGACGGTCGCGAAGGTGCCGTCCCACACGTCGATGCGGTCGTTGCCGAAGTTCGCCGCATAGAGCCGGGCCGAGCTCCCCGACCCGGCGATCGCGAGCCCGGTGTACGCGGCGCCGCCGCCGGGGTTCACCATGGTCTGCGCGGTGGTGCCGCCGTTCCAGCCGGAGATGGTGCCGGTGGCGCTGGCGAAGAGGAAGCGCGCGTTGCCGCCCGAGCCCAGCGCGAACGCGCCGGTGGAGTTGAACACCTGCCCGGTGGGGACGCCGGGCACCGGGCCGCCGGGGCCGGGGATGGTGACGACGAGCCCCTGCTTCGCGCCGGCACCGTTGTAGAGCGTGGAGACGCCGGTGCCGGCGTCGGAGATCCAGAACGGCGTCGTCGGGCCGAACGAGATCCCCCACGGGTTGACGAGCTGCGGATCGAGGACGGCCGCGAGCCCCGGCACGTTCGAGACGAGGTTGTGCTGGCTGACCCGGCCGGGCTGGGCGCCGAGCGGGCCAGCGAGCGGCGCGGCGACGAGACCGATGCCGACGAGCATCCCCACGCGCGTCGTGAGACGACGCCCGTGGCCGAGCGAGGGTGATGGCATGATGGGCTCCAGGGACGAAGGGACCTGCGTTCCTGGGGACCGGTGTGGGACGGCCGATATTCCGTTTGCACGAGGTCGGCGGCCGGGCCGTCGCCACGGTTTCCGGTGTCGCCGCGACGGTTAGTTTGTTGCCCCATGGCCCACCACACGCCCACCGCGAAGGACGTCGTCGCCCAGGCGCGCGACCAGAACGTCCGCTTTCTTCGCCTCCAGTTCACGGACATCCTCGGCATCAACAAGAACGTCGAGATCCCGGCGTCGCAGTTCGCGAAGGCCCTCGCCGGCGACATCATGTTCGACGGCAGCTCGATCCAGGGGTTCGTGCGCACCGAGGAGAGCGACATGCTCCTCAAGCCCGACCTGTCGACGTTCCAGGTCTTTCCGTGGGGCGACGCCGAGGCGCGGGTCGCGCGCGTCATCTGCGACATCACGACGCCCGACGGCGAGCCGTTCGCCGGCGATCCGCGCGGGGTGCTGAAGCGCCAGATCGCGCGCGCCGCGGAGCTGGGCTTCACGATGAACGCCGGCGTCGAGGCGGAGTTCTTCCTCTTCCGCCCGCAGAGCGACGGCGGCGCGACGACCACCACGCACGACGTGGGCGGCTACTTCGACCTCGCGCCGATGGACCGCGGCGAGGACGCGCGCCGAGCGATGGTGGACCTGCTCGAGCGCATGGGCTTCGAGGTGGAGGCGGCGCACCACGAGGTCGCGCACGGCCAGCACGAGATCGACCTGCGCTACGCCGACGCGCTCAAGATGGCCGACAACATCGCGACGTTCCGCCTCGTCGTGAAGCACGTCGCGCAGCAGTTCGGCCTCGTCGCGTCGTTCATGCCGAAGCCGATCTTCGGGCAGAGCGGCAGCGGGATGCACACGCACCAGTCGCTGTTCCGCGACGGCAAGAACGCCTTCTTCGACCCCGACGCGGAGTGGCGGCTGTCGCGCACGGCGCTGCACTACATCGGCGGGCTGCTGCGCCACGGCCGCGGGATGTGCGCGGTCACGAACCCGCTCGTCAACTCGTACAAGCGGCTCGTGCCGGGCTTCGAGGCGCCGGTGAACGTCGCGTGGAGCATGCGCAACCGCTCGCCGATGATCCGCGTCCCCGACCGGCGCGGCCAGGGCACGCGCGTCGAGCTGCGCACGCCCGACCCGTCGGCCAACCCGTACCTCGCGCTCGCGGTCATGCTCGCCGCGGGGCTCGACGGCATCGAGACGCAGGCCGACTGGCGCGAGCCGGTGAACCAGAACATCTGGGAGATGAGCTTCCGCGAGCGCCGCCGCCTGCGCATCGACGACCTGCCGCAGGACCTGAACGAAGCCTGCGACGAGCTGGAGAAGGACGACGTCATCCAGGCCGCGTTAGGCGACCACGTCACGGAGCACTACGTGGCGGCCAAGCGGCAGGAGTGGCGCGACTACGTGACGCAGGTATCGCCGTGGGAGCTGGAGCAGTATCTGGCGAAGTACTGAACGCGCGGCGCGCGTCTTCAGCGCGTTGCGGTAGCGCCGCGACATCCACGGCTCGGCTTCCACGGCTCGTGCGAACAGCTCGTCGTGCGGGCGGACGACGATGCCGTCCGTCGTCTGCGTGCCGTGCACCTCGTCCCCCTCGCGGAGGTCGAGCGCGTCGGTCATCGCCTTCGGCAGGGCGATGCCGAGCGAGTCGCCCTGGCGACGGATCTTGAGGGTGACGGTCTGCATCGCGCGCTCCAGTCGATGGTAGTACGAACGTAGTATCTCGCGTCTGAACGTCGGGCGTGTGCAAGTCGTGCCACCTCGTACGTTTCAGGGACATGGACGACGCCGAGCGGCTGTTCCGGACCTACCACGCCCCCTTGGTGCGCTATCTGACGCGCCGGCTGGGCGATCGCGACTGGGCCGAGGAGGTGGCGCAGGAGACCTTTCTCCGCGCCTTGCGCCACGGGCCCGTGGAGCACGAGCGGGCGTGGCTGTTCGCCGTCGCCACGAACCTCGTGCGCGACGAGGCGCGGCGCGACGCGCGGCGGCGTCGCCACCTCGAGCTGCTGCGGGCCGAGGCCGCGGACGCGCACGTCGAGCCCGAGACGACGGCGCTGGAGCGCGCGCAGGAGGCTGCCCTCGCGCGCCGCGCGGTGGACGCGCTGGCCGAGCGCGACCGGCACGCGCTGCTCATGCGCGAGGAGGGACTCGACTACCACGAGATCGCCGAGGCATTGGGGCTGTCGGTCGGGTCGGTGGGGACCACGCTGGCGCGGGCGCGCCGGCGGCTCGTCGAGGCGTACGAGGCGCTCACGGGGAGCCGCGGGAGGAACACCAATGCGTCGTGAGGGCGTGCCGATGGAGCACCTGGACGAGGGGACGGCGCACGCCTGGCTGGACGGCGCGCTGCCGGCCCACGAGGCGGCGCAGGTCGAGGCCCACATCGCGTCGTGCCCCGACTGTGCGGCGATCGTGGCCGAGGCGCGCGGGCTGATCGCCGGCGCCTCGCGCATCCTCGGCGCGCTCGACGACGTGCCCGGCGACGTGATCCCCGAGGTGAGCCCGCCGGTCGCCGGGGAGCCGGTGGTGCCGCTGCGCCGTCCGGCGCCGGCGCCCGCTGCGCCGCGGTGGCGTGTCTCGGCGGGGATGCGGGCCGCCGCGGCCGCGATCTTCGTCGTCGGCGCCGGCACGCTCGTGCTGCGCTCGACCGCGAGTCGCGACCGCGCGCCCGCGGCGGACACGGTGGCCGTTGCCGCCTCGACCGCCTCCGCCGCGCCCGTCGTCGACAGCGCGTCGGCCGCGCCCGGCACGTCGTCGGCGGCGCCCGTACCGGCGCCCGTACCGGCGCCCATGGCGCCGCCCATGGCGCCAGCGGCCGCACCCCCGCCGCAGATCGCGATGTCCGGGCGCCGCGCCGCGCCCGAGCGCGAGCGTCCGGCGAACGAGGCGGCCGCCCCGTCGATGACGGCGGCGCTCTCGCCGGCGCCGATGCCCGCGCCGGGTGTTGCGGGGGCCGCCGCGTCGGCGCCGGTCGACCGCGCGCGCCCGCTCGCCGACGTGGCCGCGTCGCCATTGGCCGCGCCATTGGCCGCGCCGCCCGGCCAATCGGGCGCTGCGCCCGCCGTCGCCCAGACGCGCACCACGCTCGCCTTCGCCCGCCCGCTGGACTCGGCCGGTCTGCTCGCCGATGCCGACGCGGCCGCGACGGAAGCGGTGCGACTCGCCGCGGACCGCGTCGCCGCCGTCGCCGGCTGTTACTCGATCGTCGACGCTGCACCCGGGCTGCCCGACCGGCTCGAGCTCCAGCCGGCCGCGCTGCCCCCCGCCGAGCGGCGGCGCGGCTTCGCGCTGCGGCTGCCGGCCGGCGCGGCCACTCCCGCGTACTGGACGCCGCTCGCCAACGACTCGGTGCGCGTGGTGTGGACGGTGCCTGACGGCGGCGTCGATCTGCGCATGGCGCACGAGGCCGGCGGCGTGCTGCGCGGCGTCGCCCGCGCGTTCACGAACCCGGGGGGCCGCGCCGCCGCGGCGCCCGACGGAGGCACGCCGCGCGCCGTGGTCGCGCGCCGCGTGCCCTGCACCCCGCCCCGCTGACGCGCCACGCAGCGCGCGGCGGGGCGCGAGCCGCCCACCGCAGCACCCGCAGGAGCCTCACGATGTCGCTCACCCCGTCGGCGCGCCGCTTCCGCGGGCGGGGCCGCACGCGAGTACGGCCTCGGGCTGCACGCCGCCGGCGGGCTCGCCGTCGCGTCGGACGCACGCCGCTCTTCACCGAAGCGCGCGTGCAGTCCTCGCTCGTGTCGGGCACGGGCGGGAGCTACGTCATGCCCGTCGTGTTAGGCATCGGCTTCTGATCGCGTACGGCGCGGCGGCTGTGCAAGTCCGCGGCTGATCGACGTCTCCTGTCGTGGCAGCACGCTCACCCACGACAGGAGGCACCATGTTCCACTCTCGCTCGCCGCGCGCGCATGCTGCGCATCGCACCGCGCTCGCCATCGCTGCGTTCACCGCCGTCGCGTCGTGCGCGCGTCAGGAGCGCGGCCACGGACCCGCCGCCGATTCCGCGGTCGCCGTCGCCGCGCCGAGCACGACGACGGCCGCCTCGCCTGACACGCGACAGCCCAACGCGCCGCCGCCCAACGTGGCGCCGCCCAACGTGGCGCCGCCTAACGTGCCGCCGCCTAACGCAGTGCCGGCCCTGGTGCCGACGGCCGCGTTGCCGGTACCGCTGCCGGAACAGCGGATCGCTGACGAGGCCGCGTCCGCGTCGCGCGCGGCTGCCGGGGTGACCGCCGGCGTCCTCGTCGGTCCGATGGCGACCGCGCCGACGCAGTCGTGGCCGCGCGGCGCGGTGCGGCGCCTCACCGAGCGCGGGAAGCGGTGGTTGGGCAGCGAGCCGGAGCCGCCTAACGTACGCGTGCTGCCCGACCGCGACGCGAACCGCGACGCCAGTCGCGAGCAGTACGACCGCATCGAGGACAACCCGTTCCTCGCCGTCGCGTCGAACCCGCGCTCCACCTTCTCGGTCGACGTCGACCGCGCTGCGTACGGCAACGTGCGCCGCTTCCTCGCCGGCGGCCAGCGTCCGCCGGCCGACGCCGCGCGCATCGAGGAGATGGTGAACTACTTCCCGTACGACCTCGAGGTGCCGCGCGGCGACGACCCCGTCGCGATCACCACCGAGGTCGCGCCGGCGCCGTGGCGCCCCGAGCACCGGCTCGTGCGCATCGCGCTCCAGTCGCGGCGCATCGACACCGACGCGCTGCCGCCGAGCAACCTCGTGTTCCTCATCGACGTCTCGGGGTCGATGAACGAGCCGAACAAGCTGCCGCTCGTGAAGCGCTCGCTCCGCCTGCTCGTCGACGAGCTGCGCGAGCAGGACCGCGTGGCCATCGTCGTCTACGCGGGGAGCGCGGGGCTCGTGCTGCCGTCCACGTCGGGCGACCACAAGGCGCGCATCGCCGAGGCGATCGACCGGCTGGAGGCGGGCGGCTCGACGGCCGGCGGCGAGGGGCTGCTGCTCGCCTACCGCGTGGCGCGCGAGAGCCGCGTGCCTAACGGCACGAACCGCGTCATCCTCGCCACCGACGGCGACTTCAACGTCGGCGTGTCGAGCGACGGAGAGCTGGAGCGCCTGATCGAGGCGAAGCGCGCCGAGGGCACGTACCTCACGGTACTCGGCTTCGGCACGGGAAACTACCAGGATGCGAAGATGGAGAAGCTGGCCAAGCGCGGGAACGGCAACTACGCCTACGTCGACGGGCTGTCGGAGGCGCGCAAGGTGCTCGTGCGCGAGATGGGCGCCACGCTGCACACCGTCGCCGACGACGTGAAGCTCCAGGTCGAGTTCAACCCGGCCGCCGTGCAGGGCTACCGCCTCCTCGGCTACGAGGACCGCCTGCTGCGCGACGAGGACTTCACCGACGACACGAAGGACGCCGGCGACATGGGCGCGGGGCACGCGGTGACGGCGCTCTACGAGGTGGTACCGGCCGGCGCGGCGAGCGACGTGACGCTGCGCGGCACCGATCCGCTGCGCTACGGCGCCGCGCAGGACGTCGCGGACGCGCCGGTGCGAGGCACACGCGGCGAGCTGCTGTTCGTGAAGCTGCGCTACAAGCGCCCCGGCGAGGCGACGAGCCGCCTGCTCACGCGGCCTGTGCTCGATCGCGCCAGCGGACGTCCGTCGAACGACTTCCGCTTCGCCGCGTCGGTCGCGGAGTTCGGGATGCTGCTGCGCGGCTCCGAGTACAAGGGGCGCTCGACGAGCGACCAGGTGCTCGACCTGGCGCGCGGTGCGTTAGGCACCGACGACGGCGGCTACCGCGCCGAGTTCGTGCGGCTGGTGGAGACGTACCGGGCGCTGGGGCGCGCGACGGCGTCGCGCGAGCCGTGACGAGCCCGACCGAGGGCAGGCATTTCGCACCAGATCGGCAACGGATATAGGCGGGCTCTACCGTGTTGGGAAACACTGTTCTTGCGTCCCAGTCCGATGTTCCCCACAGTAGGGCGGGTTACGGTTCCGTCACTCACGACGCAGCGAGTTGCCGGCATCGTCCCGTCGATACCGCCCCGCCATCGCTAGCCCATTTGGGCGGTGCACTCCATGGAAGGAGGATGCGGCTTATGAAAGGAAGAGGCATCGCCACGCTGGTGCTCGCTGCGTCGTTAGGCGCACCGGCCGTTGCCAGCGCCGGCATCGTGGTGAACCCGTGCCCGGTCAACATCGGGTCGATACCGGGCTACTCGCTCGCCAGCCCGATCTCCATCACCGCGCTGCCGACGGTGCTGGTGTGCGCGAACGGGAAGCCGTACGCGCTGAGCAACATCATCGTGCGCGGGAAGCTCGCGATCCTGCCTACCACGGTCATCGACCTCGGGGGCGGCGCGTCGTTCACGGTGAGCGCGGACTTCAACTCGGATCCGTTCTCGAGCTTCACGTTCGGCAGCATCATCCCGAACGGATTCGGGCCGGTGACCTTCGACGCGTACTTCTCGACGCCGGTCGCGCCGGGGTCGTACAACAACGCGTCGAGCAGCGGCACGCTCGGCATCACGACGACGGGCCCGAACGGCTCGGATGGC
>Ga0213876_10001744_pt1 | contig 13195 bp, 9 predicted proteins | sample BarmaccomBMRX_R9_FD_160113 | JGI IMG/M metagenome (GOLD analysis project Ga0213876, IMG submission 160113) | Root-associated microbial communities from Barbacenia macrantha in rupestrian grasslands, the National Park of Serra do Cipo, Brazil - RX_R9 | ecosystem: Host-associated > Plants > Roots...
CCGTCTGATACACCGAGGCGGCCGCCGTCCCGCTGAGCACGATCGTGCCGTTGGCGTTGCTCGTGAGCGTGAGCCCGTCGAGATTGCCGACGCTCAGCACATCGCCCGTCTGGAAGCTCGACACCGAGACCGTGGCGTTCACGAGGTTGTCCGTGTCGTTGAACGCAAGCCCGCTGTCGAGCAGCGTCGTGGTCGGATTGGTCTGCTGCTCGGTGTAGGTCACCACGACGCCCGTGCCGCCGCCCGTCAGGATCGGCGGGTTATGCGTGACGTTGATCGTGCTCGTCACCGGCTGGCTCGTGTTCTCAGCCGTCAGCGTGTTGGTGTCGACCACCGTCCAGGTGAGCGTGCGTGTCGGGTCGGTTCCGGCACCCGTCGGGTCACCCGCATGCCCGAAATGCACGAGCTCGAGCGCCGCCTGGTAATCGCCCGACGTTGCCGTACCGCTCGTCGTCGTCAAGGTCAGCAGGCCGTTGCTGTAGCTCGCCGAGATCACCGAGCCGTCCGTCGCGCTCGTGAAGCTGTTCGTGCCATTGAGGTCGAGCGTGTCTCCCGTCAACAGGCCGCCGGTAATGGAAACCGTCGCGCTCTTGATCGAATCGGAATCCGTCACCGTCAGGGTGCCGTCCGCCACCACCGGCGTCGAGCCTTCCGTAAACGCCGCGGTCGCACCCGCCGTCACCACCGGCGCCTTGTGCACCGTGTCCAAGGTCGAGGTGAAGGTCGTGCTGTTGGCCGCCGTATTGCTGTTCGCGTCGATGAGCTTCCAGCTCACATTGCGGACGTTGTCCCCGCCGCCATGCGTCGGATCGGAGTTCGCCGCCTCGTTGAAGGCGAGCGTGTCCAATATCGCCTGGTAGTCCGACGCCTTCGCCGAATTGCTCAGCGTCAACGTGCCGTGCGTCTCGTCGATCTGCACGTTCACCGGGCCGTCCGAGAAGGTCAGTGTCTCGCTGACCACGAGGCCCGCCGCGTTCGTGACCACCGCGCTCGCCGTCGCTCCGGCCACCGTCCCCAGGCTCAGCTGGTCACCCGTCTGGAAGTTCGCCACCGACACCGTCGCGCTCACGAGGTTGTCCGTGTCGGTGAACGCAAGCCCGCTGTCGAGCAGCGTCGCCGTCGGATTGGTCTGCTGCTCGGTGTATGTCACCGTCACGCCGGTGCCGCCGCTCGTGACGCTCGCCGGGTTGTGCACAGTGTCGACCGTACTCGAGGCGGAGAGGCTCGAGCTCGTGTCGGTGACGGTCCAAGAGATAGTGCGCGCCGTATCCGTGCCGTTCGACGTCGGATCGAAACCATTGGGGTCGCTGAACTCGACGAGGCGAAGCGCCGCCTGGTAATCCCCCGCCGTCGCCGTGCCGCTCTTCGTCGTCAAGGTGAGTACGCCACCGCTGTAGCTCGCGGTGATCACCGAGCCATCGGTCGTGCTCGTGAAGCTGTTCGTGTTGGCGTTGAGGTCGAGCTTGTCCTCGCCGGAGACGAAGCCCGTGCCGATCGCCACCGCGACGCTCGTGATCGTGCTCACGTCGGAAAGCGTCAAGCCCGTGTCGAGAAGCACCGGTGTCTGATTCTCGACGAAGGTGACGAGCGCGCCGGCGGACAAGGAACCCGGAGAGGTCGTGTTGACCGTGCTCATGCCGGTTGAGGAAGTGTTGCCGAACCCGGCCGGCTCCGCCGGTGGGGGAGATGTTGCGCTGCCAACGCCTTTCGCGTTGTTCCCGATCGCGTTCTGGTCGACGACCACCCATGAGATCGCGCGCGACGTATCGGAGCCGCCATGCGTCGGATCGCCACTATGGGTGAACTCGACGCCACGCAAGGCCGTCTGGAAATCCGCGACTTCTTGTGCCGCCGTGCTTGTGCCAGCGCCCGTCTCGGTGAGCGTGAGCACGCCGGTCGCCGTGTTGTAGGCGGCGGTGATCTGATCGTTGTCGGCGGTGAAGGTCAGCGTCTCGCTCACCACCCCGCCGCTCGTCGTGGACGCGCCGACCGTCGCGCCCGCGACCGCGCCGAAGGTCAGGGTGTCCCCTGCCAAAAATCCGCTCCCGATTGACACGGTCGCGTTCTTGATCGCGTCGGAATCCGCTAGCGTGAAGCCCGAATCGAGAACGACCGGCGAGGGCGTGCTCGCGCCCGTGAACGTCACTGTACCGCTTGCGCCGATCACCGGCGCCTTGTGGAAGACCGAGATGATGCTCCCGCCTATATTCGCCCCGCTCGGATCGTTGGCGGTGGGGATGATCGTACCATCAGCTTTTCGGGTGCCGCTGGCGAAGACGTTCTGACCAGCAGCCGTGTTACTATCGGTGATGTTCCAGATGAAGTCGCGGCGAGCATCGACACCGAATGCGCTGTTAAACGAGGTCGGGTCGGTGTTATTCAGATAGGCGACTTCTCGCGACGCAGCCTCGAAATCTATATTATTGTTCCCTGGAACGGCGATCGACAACGCCGTGATCGTCAACGTGCCACCAGCCCGCGAAATCTGGAATTTCGAGCCATCCCCCGCGATCCCACCGAATGTGCTCCCACTCGTGAGGGTGATGGTGGTCGAGAGCGGGCCCGCACCATTCACAAACCCAATCGTATCCGTCGGTAGCGCTTCCGAGCCCGGAAGCGCGAGCTGGACTTGCTTTATGGTATCGGTATCGCCGAAAGTGACGAATGGCTCGATCTGAATGGCGTTTGTCTGGCCTTCGAGGAAAACCCCGGTATTTCCCGCCGCGACCGTCGCATTATGCTGCGTGTTGAGATTGGTCGTGAGGGTGCTCGATTCCGTGCCGTCGACCACGAGCCAGTTGATGCTTCGCGTGGTGTTCGCCCCACTATTGGTCGGGTCCACACCGGCGGCCTCGCTGAAGGTGATCGAGTCGAGCGCCGTAGTATAGTTGCCTACACCTGCTGAGCCCGACAGCACGAGCACGCCGGTAGCGCTGTTATACGAGGCCGAGAGCCCCGCGAGATTGCCCACGGCGAGCGTGTCACCGCTCTGGAAGCCTCCGATTGATATTGTCGCGCTCGTGAAACCCGTGTCCGTCGTCGTGATGCTCAAGGTCGAGTCAAGCGCGACCGGCGGCGATGTCAGCTCCACATAGGTCGGAGTCGCGGCCGCGCCCGGCGACAAGCTCGTGTGCGAGGGGGAAACGTCGATCGTGGTTACGTTGTCGGAGTTCGAAAATCCCTGGGAGTTGGTTACTAGCCAGTGGATCGTACGCGTTGGCGTGGCGCCGCTATTGGTGGGATCGTTTACCGTGCTTGCAAAAACGACGTCTCGAAGCGCCGTCTGCCAATCAGCCACAAAGGGATCATTTCCAGTTAAACTGAGCGTGCCGATCCCGCCGGATATCGAGTAACTGGCCGAGATCGAGCCATTCGCGCCGAAATTGAGGGTCGTCGCTCCATTGGCGAAGCCGAGAATATCCGACGGAGTACCAATGTTGAAATGTACGTTGCCGCTTACTAGAGCCGAACTCCCGCTACCAACAAGTAGATTGGGGTCGACCAGTTCCGGAATGCTGTTGCCGGTATAGCTGATGGTATTGCCCGCCACGATGGTCGGGGAGCCGGTCGCCGCCTGCCCCGAGGGCTGAACAACGCTCCCACCGGAGGACGACGAGCTGACAGACGGTGTGGACGATGTCGAGGGCGAGATGACCGCAGGCGCGGGCGTCGAGGGTGTCGACGCATCCGCCGCATGCGTCGGCGCGCCCGCCTGCGAGGTGTGCGTCGTGTCCGCGACATGCGTGACATCGGAATGGTGCGGGTCGAGCACCAGATGCGAGGCAGCCGTGTGCGCGCCCGCGGCGTCGTACATGACGCGGGGCTCGAGCGGCATCAGCCCCGGAAGGGACTGGCGCTTGCGTTTGGCGACGCCCTGTTTCGTTCCTGCAGGCGGCTTCCTGCGACCCGTTTTCACCTGAGTAGGCCCCTCATTTCACCCGGAAAGCACACGCCTTCCAGGCCGTCGAAGTCGGAAATCGCGCGAATTCGCACGGCTCCCCGCAATTAGACTACCACGTCTAACGCTCTTTGTGCAGCCTTGACATCATCACACAAATGTGAGAAGGCTAGCCGATTATTAGCTTGACTTACGTGAAGTTAGCCGTCGCGCTGCATTCTTGGTCATTCCCAACTTCATTCGGTGTCAACCGGGCGGCCGACGGCCGCGAGGGGAAGAGAACCCAAAACCCGCGCCGCTTCCTCCACGCTTCGTGGACCCCCTTCCCGAGGCTCGCTCACGCGAGCCTCGCCGGGGGTGACACCGTGTCATTCCCGGCCGAGCGGCCGAAGGCCGTGAGGGGAAGGGAACCCATAACCCCGCCCCTTCCTCCACGCTTCCTGGGCCCCCTTCCCGAGGCTCGCTGCGCGAGCCTCGGCGGGGGTGACACGCTGGTGCTGTGTCATTCCTGGCCGAGCGGCCGAAGGCCGCGAGGGGAATGGAACCCATAACCCGCGCCGCTTCCTCCACGCGTCCTGGGCCCCCTTCCCGAGGCTCGCTCACGCGAGCCTCGCCGGGGGTGACACCGTGTCATTCCGGCCGAGCGGCTGAAGGCCGCGAGGGGAAGGGAACCCATAACCCCCGCCGCTTCCTCCACGCGTCCTGGGCCCCCTTCCCGAGGCTCGCTCACGCGAGCCTCGCCGGGGGTGACACCGTGTCATTCCCGGCCGAGCGGCCGAAAGGCCGCGAGGGGAAGGGAACCCAAAACCCGCGCCGCTTCCTCCACGCGTCCTGGGCCCCCTTCCCGAGGCTCGCTCACGCGAGCCTCGCCGGGGGTGACACGCTGGTGCGACACGGTCGCGAGCCTCGCCGGGGGTGACACCGGCGATCGTGACACGCTGGGAGGGCCTTGACGATCGGGGCTTTCGGCGGGCAAATCCTTTTCCATGACCAGTTTCGTTCAGGCGAGCCCGACGGCGACGCGCAAGAGCGGAGAAATCAAGCTGCACGGGCCGGAAGCCTTCGCGGGCATGCGGCGCGCCGGGAGGCTCGCGGCCGAGGCGCTCGATCTTCTCGTCGATTTCGTGAAGCCCGGCCTCTCGACGGCCGCGATCGACCGCTTCGTGCTCGATTTCGCCTTGGCGCGCGAGGCCTATCCGGCGACGCTCCTTTATCGGGGCTATCGCTATTCGGTGTGCACTTCGATCAACCATGTCGTTTGCCACGGCATGCCGAACGAGAAGCCGCTGCGCGAGGGTGACATCGTCAACATCGACCTCACCTTCGTGCTCGACGGCTGGCACGGCGATTCGAGCCGCATGTATCCGATCGGCACCATCGGGCGGCGTGCCGAACGCCTTCTCGAGGTGACGCATGAAGCCTTGATGCGCGGCATCGCCGCGGTGCGGCCCGGCGGCACGACCGGCGACATCGGCCAGGCCATCCAGGATTATGCGGAAGCCGAGCGCTGCTCGGTGGTGCGCGACTTCTGCGGCCACGGGCTCGGCCGGCTCTTCCACGACGAGCCGAACATCCTCCATTACGGGCGACGAGGGGAAGGGGTGCCGCTGAAGCCCGGCATGTTCTTCACCATCGAGCCGATGATCAATCTCGGCAGGCCGCAGGTGAAGGTGCTCTCGGACGGCTGGACCGCCGTGACGCGCGACCGCTCGCTCTCGGCGCAATACGAGCACAGCGTCGGGGTGACCGAGACGGGCGTCGAGGTGTTCACCATGTCGGCGCGCGGGCTCGACAGGCCGGGCCTCGCGAAGGCCGCATGAGCCAAAGCAGATGAGCGAGGAATTGGGGCCGGCGCGACCCGAGCCGCCCCATTACCTCGGGCATCGCGATCGTTTGCGCGAGCGTTTCCTCAAATCGGGCGCGGACGCGCTCCCCGATTACGAGCTCCTCGAGCTGGTTCTGTTTCGCGCGCTTCCGAGGCGTGACGTGAAACCCCTCGCCAAGGCGCTGCTCGCGCGTTTCGGTTCCTTTGCCGAGACGATCGCGGCGCCGATCGGGCGTTTGACCGAGGTCGAGGGTCTCGGCGAGGGCGCCGCGCTCGAGCTCAAGATCATCGAGGCCGCGGCAAAACGCCTCGCGAAGGGCTCCATCGCCGAGCGCGAGGTGCTCGGCTCCTGGAGCGCGCTCGTCGATTACTGCCGCACCGCGATGGCTTTCTCCGAGAAGGAGAGCTTCCGCATCCTCTTTCTCGACAAGCGCAACGGCTTGATCGCCGACGAGGTGCAGCAGACGGGCACGGTCGACCACACGCCCGTCTATCCGCGCGAGGTCGTGAAGCGCGCGCTCGAGCTTTCGGCGACCGCGCTCATCCTCGCGCACAACCACCCATCGGGTGACCCGAAGCCTTCCGGCGCCGACATCCGCGTGACGCAGGAGATCGCCAAGATCGCAAGCCCGCTCGGCATCCTGGTGCACGACCACATCATCGTCGGCCGCAACGGCCATGTGAGCCTGAAGGAGATGAAGCTGATTTAGCTTCTTCTGTCATTCCCGGCCGAGCGGCCGAAGGCCGCGAGGGGAAGGGAACCCAAAACCCGCACCGCTTCCTCCACGCTTGCTGGACCCCCTTCCCTCGGCTCGCTCACGCGAGCCTCGCCGGGGGTGACACGCTGGTGCGTCCCGGGCGCGAGCCTCGCCGGGGGTGACACCGTGTCATTCCCGGCCGAGCGGCCGAAGGCCGCGAGGGGAAGGGAACCCAAAACCCGCACCGCTTCCTCCACGCATGCTGGACCCCCTTCCCTCGGCTCGCTCACGCGAGCCTCGCCGGGCGTGACACGCTAGTTCGGCCCGTCGCGGGGTGACACGCTGGCGGTTCCGAGCTCTCAAACAAGCGCCATCACGGCTTTGATCACGGCGAGTACGAAGCCGAAATTCAGCGCGAGCCCCAGGGCGCCGAAAAGCGCCGCGAGAGCCATGATCACGCCGTCGCGCTCGACGAGCGCAAGCCCGATGAGGCATGTCGAGATGCCCATCGGGATTTGCCCGATGAGCGGCGCGGCGCCGACGAGCCCGATCGACACGACGAGCAGCAAGATGCCCGCCCCGCGCAACTCCCAAGATGCCGGCACGAAGCTCAGTCGCCGGCGCGAGAACCGTTCGAGCTTGCGCAGGACCGGAGTGGCGCGCGCGAGCACCGCGTCGAGTTTGTCGTGTTCGACCGAAGCTGCCAGCACACGGCGCGGCAGCCAAGGGTGACGTCGGCCGCAGACGATCTGCAAGGCGATGAAGACGAGGAGAAGCCCGCAAACGAGCGGAATGGGCGGTGGAAGCGGCAGCACGTTCGGCAGGCCGAACACGACCATCAGGAGCGCGAAGCCACGATCGCCGAGCGAGGAGACGATCTCGCGCAGCGTCACGCGCACGCCATGCGCGTCGGCGGCGATCCCATTCAGGATGTCGGAAGTATGGCGGGCGAGGTTCACGCGCGAGCACGCTTTCAGAAGACTTCGATGCGGATAGGCGAGACCCCAACGCCGTGGGGCTTCTAACCGATCTCGAAGCAAAGCAAAAGCCTCTGCGCGGGACTGCGTTTAATCACCCGCCAAGTTCGCGAATGCGAGCTTCGGAAGGCGTCCGGAAAGGGATCGGGTCGGGAACGACAGGTTTCGGGCCCACACTGCCCGCGTGTCAGTTGATGGCGAATTCCTTGTCCGCGAGGCGAAGCTCGCACGGCTTGATGAGCTTCGAATGCGCGACGCGCACCGAGAACAAGGGCCCATCGAGCTTCTGCGTCCAAAAGCTCAGAAAAGCGTGCAGCACCGGGAAGCGAGGCGCGACATCATAGTCTTGCCAAATGTAGCTCTGCAAAAAGCTCGGGTGGTCCGGCAGCCGATAAAGTATCTCGGCCGTCGTCAAGCCATACCCGGCGAGCTGCCGGATGAAACCTTTGGAGACCATCCCGTCCTCCTCAGCGTCGAGCCAAGCTATAACCCTTTGTTACACTGGAAGGTTCCAAACTCGCGTGACCGGTGATCATCCCGTTTTGAGCCGGAACCCTGCCTTCGAGCCGAGACGCAAAAGCCGTGCCGTTTGTGATTCGGCCTGTAATTTTCCCACGTGCTCTTTGCGATCACAATGACCGGTTGATCGACACATGAATGACCGAAGCCCCGGCGGAATCCGGTTTCCCGCCTCCGCGGGACGAGCGGAGTGGGAGCGTGCGCGCGCGGCTACTCCGCCGGCTGGACCGAAGTCCTCGTCGAAGGCGCAACGTCGCGTCTCGGGAAGAGGAGAGCGCCGAGGAAGATGAGCGCGCCGCAGATCGCCAGGATACGATAGGTACCGGTGAAGCCGCCCGTCGCGTCATGCATCTTGGCCGCCATGGTGACCGCGAATGCGGCGACGGCGAAGTTGAGGAAATAACGCACCGCGTAGATGCGCCCGCGCAAGCGGTCCGGCGCATATTTCGCCGTCATCGCCTCGTTCACCGTGACCTGTCCGAACTGGCCGAGCATGGCCACCATGGCAGCGCTCGGCGCGGCGAAACCGAAGGCGTCGGCGAGGAAGAAGAGCCCGACCATCTGCAAGCCCGAGGTCACGAGAAACACCGTACCGAGCGAGAAACGATCCATGGCGCGCCCGACGGTGAGCTGAGCCAGTGCGCCGACAATGGTAACGGCGGTGGTCACCGCGCCCGCGGCCGTCGCCGAATGCACGAGATCGGGCAACCGTTCCTCGAAGAGCTTGGGGAAAGTCACGCTTGCGACGTTGAAGATGAGTCCCGCCGCGAAGGTGCAAAAGAAAAGAATGCCGAAGACCCGAAATACCGTAAAGCGCGAATATTCCTCGGCATGCACGCTCTTCCGGGTCGAGCGCTCCGCCGCGTCAGGCACGCTCGCCACGAAAGCCGCCCCGATTGCCAACGCCGCGACGCCTGGCACGATGAAAGCGAGCCGCCAACCGAAAAGGTCGGTGATGGCGCCGGTGATGAAGGGCGCCGACGCGATCGCGAGGTTGCCGAACACGCCGTTGAGGCCGATCACCCGGCCCAGGCGCTCGGGCGAGGCGCTCGCGACCATCATCGGCGCGCCGACCGGATGATAGATCGAGGCCACGAGGCCGATGGCGGCAAGGCCGATCGCGAGAGCGACGAACGAACTCGTGGCGGCGGTCGCAAGACAGGCGAGCCCCGCGCCGAAGAAGAAGATGATCATCATTCCGCGACGGCTCCATTTGTCGCCGAGCCAGCCGGAAGGCAGCGATCCAAGCCCGATCAGGACGAAAGCGCCAAGCGAAAGCTGAAGCAGCGCGCCGTAGCTCACCTCCGGAAAGGCCTTTTCCAAGGCGAGGATGGTCGTCGGGTAGATGAGCATGATGTAATGATCGAGCGCATGGCCGAGATTGGCGAAAAGAATGATGCGGCGCTTGAGGCTCTCGGGTACGTTGGCGGACATTGGTCAAGTCTCGCTCGTCAAGATGTGGGATTATAGATTGGCGCGTGGGCGGTGTCCTGCAGTGTTTCGAGCGTTGGGGTCCAGGAATCTATAAACGGCGTGGTGGAGTATGGTTTCCCTTCCCCTCCCGATCCTTCGGATCGCTCGGCCGGGAATGACGCGCCTGCTTTCCCTCCCGACCTTTCGGACCGCTCGGCCGGGAATGACGCGAGCGCCCGGTAGGTGAAGACATCTCGTCGCAGCGCGGGTTCTTTTCAACCCGTCGACGCATCTCGGCGAGCGCCGAAGGTGTGTCTGCATCGACGAGAATGGCGGGATCATCGACGTCGAAAACCCGCACATCGGTGCGTCCGTGCAACAGCTTGCGAGCCCCCGCATCGCCGCCGAGTCGCGTAACCGGGGCGAAGAGCTTGCGCGCGAGAAGCACGGGGTTCCCCCATTCGCCGCGGAATGTCGGTACGATGGCGCCAAGCTCCGGCTCCTGCTCGAAGTTCTCGATCACGTAGTCGAGGGTTGCTGGCCTGATCAGGGCCATGTCGCCGAGGCAGATGAGCGCCGCATCCGCATGATCTGGCAGGGCTGCGATGCCGGCGAGGAGCGAAGTGGAAAGCCCTTCGCCGTGGCGTGGATTGTCGATGCGGATAATGTCGAGCCCGGCAAGAACAGGCGCGAGCTTCTCCGCCTCGTGGCCCGTGATGACGATGACGGGGCGCGCCCGCGACGCGAGAACGACCTCGGCCGTTCTTCGGATGAGAGGCTTGCCTGCGAGCTCGGCAACGAGCTTGTTCGTCCCCATCCGGGTCGAGCGGCCGGCGGCCAGGATGAGCGCGGCGACGCTCATGTCTTCGGCGGCTCGGCGCGCGGCTGCGGCCTCGATTTGATCTCCATGAGAAGACCGCCGACGCCCATCCCGACCACTTCGGCCCGCCCGACCGGCAACCCGGCGAGCAGGCGCTGAAGAACCCAATCGAAGCCGTTTTCCTTCGGGCTGCGCGCGCAGCCGGGCGCGCCGAGCACGGGCGCGTCGGCAAGCTCGGCGATGAGGAGAAGATTGCCCGGATCGACAGGCATGCCGAGATGCTCGATGCGCCCGCCGGCGGCCTCCACCGCGGCCGGGATGACGTCCCGCCGATCGGAAATCGCCGACGCGCCGAAGACAATCACGATGTCGGGGGAAGTCGCAAGCGCGCGACGCAGCGCGTCCGCGAGCGGCGCGATCTCGTGGGGCACGCGCTCCTCGAAGACGACAACCGCGCCGGCAGGCTCGAGGCGCTTTGACAGAATCTCCATCGTCTTCACGACGACAGAAGGCTTCAACCCGGGCAACAGCGTCGAGATCGCGGCGATACGGCGGCGCGCATAAGGGGCGATGCTGATGAGCGGCGCGCCGGCCTTCGCCATTGCTCTATCGAGCGCCTCCCGCGGCACTGCGTAAGGAATGATCTTCACCGTCGCGACCATCTCGCCCGTGCTCACCGAACGAAACGCCGGCAAAGTTGCGAAGGTGATCGCCTCATCAACGCCGTTCACGGCGTCGATGAGTGCCCGATCGAGCCGCAGTACCCCACTTGTTTGGGCGAAAAGATTGGCGCGACCGGTGAATGGCGGATCGATGCGGATGCCTTCCCCCGCAAGCTTTCGCGCGAGCATGGCCGCGGCTTCGTCCTCATGCACGTCCTCCGGATCGAGCCGTGCCGCGACGATGCCCTCGACACCCGCCGCCTCCAGCTTTTCGGCGATTTCTCGCGTGACCCGCGAGCCCTTGCGCAGGACGATCTCGCCCGCTCGCACCGCATGGGCCGAGATCGAGCCGACCGCATCCGCGAGCGCAACATGGCCGAACTTCATCTCGCGGCGACAACCTTCGGCTGAGCGCGAACCGCTTGCGTCTTGCGCAGCGCAGCAACGAGCTGCCCCAACGTCGCAAGCGCGATCTCGGCGGGTGTCGCCGCACCGATATCGAGTCCGATAGGCGCGGAAATTCGCGCGATCTGGGCCTCGCCGAAGCCGGCTTTCTGCAAACGCTCGACGCGTTTCGCATGGGTTCGCTTGGAGCCGAGCGCGCCGATGTAGAAGCAATCCGCCTCGAGCGCCGCGATGAGCGCGACGTCGTCGATCTTGGGATCATGGGTCAGGGCGACGAGCGCGGTATAGCGGTCAAGCGGATGCTGCGCGAGATAAGCGTCGGGCCAGACCGCGTGGAGAGCGACTTTGGGAAAGCGCTCGGGGCTCGCGAACGCCGTGCGCGGATCGACGATCGTCACCTCGAAATCGAGGAGCTTCGCCATGGGCGCGAGCGCCTGGCTGATGTGCACGGCGCCGGTCACCAGGATGCGCACCGGCGGCGATTGCACGGTGAGGAAATAGCGTCGGCCTTGATCCTCGACCGTGCCGCTCTTCCCCAACCTCAGCTGCTCTTGCAAGGCGTCCGAGAGCGGATCCTTCTTGAGCTGCCCGCCCTTCACGACCCGCTGCTCGCCGCTTTCGAGATCGGTGACGAGCACCGCCGCGGCGCGCTTGGCGCGTTCCGCATTGAGCGCCGAAAGAAGTGCGATCTTCATTGTGCCCTCATGGAGAACGAGGCGAGCGGCCCGAGGAGGCGAGCGGGCCCATCGAGCTCGGCACCGGCGCGCCTACGGCTCGAGCTTCTCGACATACACCTTGATGCGCCCGCCGCAAGAGAGGCCGACGCGCCACGCCGATTCATCCGCGACGCCAAACTCGAGCATCTTCGACTTGCCCGTCTCGATCACGTCCATGGCCTCGGTGACGACTTCGCCCTCGACGCAACCGCCGGAGACCGAACCGAGAAAGGACCCGTTCTCGTCGATGATGAGATGGCTGCCGACGGGGCGTGGCGCCGAGCCCCAAGTCTCGATCACCGTCGCGAGCGCGACGCCGCGATTCTCCTTCGCCCATTCCTCGGCTTTCGCGAGAATATCGCATTCGCTTGCGACCATTTGGCGCCTCCGAAACTATAGCGGAAGCCTTCCTTGCATTCCGCCATGAGGGGAATCTGTGCGATCCCATGCCCCCGTGCAAGGGCGTGTCGGCATGGCAGGTCGATCATTCGAGACACGCTCGCATTTGCTCGATATCAAAGACAATCGCGCCGCTTTGACCCGGCCATGGGCTTTGGCTAAGCCGTCCCGGACCCGATGTCGGCGCCCGCTGCCACGCCCGGCACTCAACCAGGAAAGACCAAGCTGCATGGCCAATGTGGTCGTCGTCGGCGCCCAATGGGGTGACGAGGGCAAGGGCAAGATCGTCGACTGGCTCTCCGAGCAAGCCGATGTCGTGGTACGCTTCCAGGGCGGCCACAATGCCGGCCACACGCTCGTCATCGACGGCGCGACGTACAAGCTCTCGCTCCTTCCCTCCGGCGTGGTGCGCGGCAAGCTCTCCGTCATCGGCAATGGAGTGGTGCTCGATCCGCAAGCACTGATCGACGAAATCGAGCGGCTCGAGACGCAGGGGCTAAAAGTCACGCCCGATATCCTGCGCATCGCGTCGAACGTGCCTCTCATCGTCCCGTTGCACCGCGAGCTCGACGCCGCGCGCGAAGCCTCGAATGCGGGCACACGCATCGGCACCACGAAACGCGGCATCGGCCCCGCCTATGAGGACAAGGTCGGAAGGCGCGCCATCCGTCTCATGGACCTCGCCGAGCCCGACACGCTTCCAGCCAAGGTCGAGCGCCTTCTCGCGCACCACAATGCGCTGCGGCGGGGCCTGGGAATGGAAGAAGTCGAGGCTCGCACGCTCGTCGAGGCGCTGCGAGCGATCGCCCCCAGGGTTCTGCCGTTCATGGACGCCGTTTGGCACCTGCTCGACGATGCGCGCC
>Ga0213876_10001745_pt1 | contig 13192 bp, 12 predicted proteins | sample BarmaccomBMRX_R9_FD_160113 | JGI IMG/M metagenome (GOLD analysis project Ga0213876, IMG submission 160113) | Root-associated microbial communities from Barbacenia macrantha in rupestrian grasslands, the National Park of Serra do Cipo, Brazil - RX_R9 | ecosystem: Host-associated > Plants > Roots...
CGCTGCAAATAAAGGCATCGAAAACCGTCGCGAAGGCTCCAAAAGTAAATCGCATTCCCGTCGGTCGACCAACGCAACGAAAGCGTATAGACTTCCTGATCCATCTGTATGGTTCTGTTGGAACCGTCGAGCGGCGCAAGATATCCCACGACGTTTTCTCCTTCTCCCGCGGTGCTTACGTATGCTACCCATCGTGCATCCGGCGAGAATTGCGCGAACTCGGGTTCCCGGGGCGGGTGTAATATCACGGTTTTCCCGGACTCGCCAAGCCGCATTTCAAAAAGGTCGCTGCCATCCCGGCAGAGCAACAAGGTGCCGTCCTTCGACCAGTCCTGGAGGCTCGGACAGTTCGTTGTAACGATATGATCCGTACGTTTTTTGATGTCGTAAAGAACAACCGACACCATCGAGCCGTGCTCACGCTCGAAAATGATCTCGCTGCCGTTGTGATTGAGAATGAGAGGGCTGCGCGGAGACGGCGAAGCACCCAGCAACTGCTCGGCTCCAGTGAGTATCTGCCTCAGACAAATATCGGGTGACCCTGCACGGTGAGTGATGAAGGCCACAACGCCTCCATCTCCCGACATCGCTGGCCAGGTACCGTAAGTGCCCGGTATCAATGTGTTGTCGCGAGTCAACTGCTCGAGCCGGTCTGAATCGGTCGCGTTGTATGCCCAGATGTTCGTTTGCCGCCGTTCCGGTGCAAACAGGACTGACAGGCGATCACCAGAGCGAAGAAATCGAACGCCGCTGGCGCCCAGTGCAAAAGGAAGCGGGTGAATATTGCCGAGCTGCCCATCAGGTCCCAACCGGGTTTCGAAAACGAAGCTAGTGTCATGTTCGTGAGTTTCGAACAGCAGGCGATCGTCAACCCAATCCTGCGGGCAATCGTTGAATGCGGTGATCGCGGGAAGGTTCTGAGCTCGCAATTTGCTCTGTACATCCAGCGCGCGTGCAAACTCTTTGCGGGAATCCTGCGTTGCCGCTGTCCACAGGTCGTACTTGCCGTGCGCGGCGGCTTGTCCAACAAAAACGACCCGGCTTCCGTCCGGAGACCACACCGGACAACTGGCCTCGTCCATGCCATAATCCAATTGTTCCGGTACCCCTCCATGGGCAGAAATCGCGAAGACATGGCCGGCGCTTGCTGAGTGTGCGGTGAAAGCAATCCGCTTTCCATCCGGCGAAAACCTGGGGAGATATCCTCCCTTCGCGAGCAGCTTCGGCTCCCCGCCGCCCAGTGGTAGCCACCAGATCCCTTCTTCCTTTCGCCAGGAACGAAATGCGACCCGCGTTCCATCCGGCGAGACGTCTGGGGTGATATTGTGCGCCGGGTCATCCGTTAGCTGCCGCGGGGGTTTCCTCGCTTGCTGTATCCAGATCTCCGCATTTCCGCGGGGCCCACGATCCGACGCATACACCATCACAGACCCGTCCCGTGAAACAGCCGGTTGGGCGGTTGCGCCCGTGTCGAATGTGATCTGAACCGGAACAAACGTAGTTGCCGGATGCGATTGCCGCCTCACTAACATCAGCACAAGTGCAGCAAGCAACGCCGCCCCGCATCCTCCGATAACGTACCGGCGAGTTTTCTCACCACCGCGGCGCGCCTCCTCGCGCACCGGCGAGAATGCCGCAACGTAGTGCCCGGGCGGAATTTCGATCCGGACGTGGTCGTCACGCCCCACTTGCACGTAATATTCAGCAAGTTTGCGCCGAACAGCGTTGATTTCGACTCGGACCAAGGTGTGACGGCGCGGATCGTAGTCCGGTCGCCCAAAAACCTCCCTTGCCAGAACGATCTCCTTGAGTGCTTCGCCTCGCCCCGCCAGCGATTCGGTAACGATTGTCCTCAACAAAAGCTGGTGCCTAGGAGACGCTTTGAAGAACGTACTTTCGAGTATTCTGTCGAGTTGCCTTTGGACCGTTTCCGTTGAGATTCCGCGGCTTGGAGGAGAGGTGCCTTCACTTGCCTTCATGCGTTGAGCATTCGCCCGGAGACTTCGTCACAGAAGTGTAACAAAGGCTCGCGGCGGTGGTTACGTCGTCTGAGGATGCCCCGCCATTCACAACTCTGGCAAAAAAATCCGCTCCCGCTACCTCGCTGACCCACATCGACTAACGCGACTTACCCACCTCGCCCCACCCTGCATCGCGTCTGCTCTCGTTCTACTTTGAATCGGTATCAACATGCCTATTTCCAAACGCAAGCTCGCTGCCAACCGGGCCAATGCCAAAAAATCCCGCGGACCTGTCACAGACGCCGGAAAGCAAAAAGTCTCGATGAACGCCATCCAGCACGGACTCTGCGGCCGTTTCCGCGTCCTGCCCGACGAAAACCAGGCCGAATACGACAATCTCGTTCGCCGCTTCATGGAAGCCGAAAAGCCCGTCGACGAAGTCGAACGCGAACTCGTAGCCAAAATGGCCCGCCACACCTGGATGTCGGAACGCTCCGTCCGCTTCCAGGAAGCCTGCTTCCTCTACCAACCCCAATCACCCGAGGAAAAAGCCAACGAAAGGCAGACGGTAGCCGTGTTGCGGGACCTCAAAATCTACACCCGCTACCAAGCCGCCCACGACCGCGCCTATCAGCGCGCTGCCAATGACCTCGCCAAGCGCAGAAAAGACAGAGCTTCACTCGAGCGTGGGATTGCTTCGCAAAAACGTGCTGAAGCCGAAGACGAACGTCGCGAAAAGCGGCAAAAACAGCGCGACGATCTGCATCCGTATAAGGTCCTGACCGCGGAAATGAAGACCGAACAGCTCGCGCAGCGAGTTTTGAAGGCAGGCGCCGCCTTCCAAACCCCCAATTTGGGCCAAATAGCCGCCTAAAACCCGCCCAAATCTAACCGTTCGGCCAGGCGAATACGACAACTATGTCCTCATTTATCGGCGTTCACCGGCGTTCATCGGCGGCCCATTGTGATCCCAGAAACGGACACAAGCCCACCCGGCTAAACTGTCCTTACCTCCCCAGTATCATTAAGTTAGCCGCATCGCCGGCCGTGGTCCGCAAAGTGCCATACAAAGGTTGAAAATTCATGGATGTTCCCCGCGGAAAAGAGGTCGCTCAGCGTCGCCGCCTGCGACGCTTCTTACTAATAGGTATTGTTCTGCTGGCGGTCGGCGGCGCCACTTTTGCGCTCGCTCGGCTCAAACCCGCCGCCCCGTCTGTCGACATGAGCGGATTATGGCCCGGAACTGTCCGGCGCGGCCCCATGGAGCTCCAGGTTCACGGCCTGGGCGCGCTCAAACCGGAGGCGATTTATTTCATCAACGCCGCTGTGGATTCGCGGGTAGTACAAATAGTCCGCCGCCCCGGGCTCGACGAGATAAAAGCCAACGACGTGATCATGGTGTTGAGCAATCCCGATCTCGAACTCGCGGCCGAGACCGCCGAGTGGACGTGGAAGCAGGAGCAGGCCAATCTTTCCAACCTAAAGGTACAGTTGGAGAGCGACAAGCTCGATCAACAAGCCAACCTTGCTTCGTTGCAGTCGCAGTATACGCAAGCCAAGCTGACGGCCGACAAAGATTTGGAGCTCACCCGCCTCAACTTGCAAAGCGAGTTGACATCCAAACTTTCGGTCGACCAAGCCAACCAGCTGCAGAATCGCGTCGGCCTACAGAAGCAGCGTCTTGGGATTCAAGACTCGTCCATCAAGGCCCAGATTGAAGCGCAGGAAGTGACAGTCGAAAGCGCGCACGCTGCTTATCTTTTGAAACGCAAGCAAGTGGATCAGCTCACCATTCGCGCGGGTGTTGATGGCCAGCTGCAGGAACTGGATGTGGAAGTTGGGCAACGCGTGCCGCAGGGAACGTTGCTAGCCAAAGTGGCAGACCCGACAAAGCTCAAAGCCGTTCTGCAGATAGCTGAAACGCAGATGAAGGACGTACGCGTCGGCCAGGACGCCACCATCGACACGCGCAACGGAATCATCCCCGGCCGCGTGACGCGCATCGACCCCTCCGCGACCAATGGAACTGTCGGGGTTGACGTGACCTTATTGGCGCCGACTCCTCCTGGTGCTCGTCCTGAGCTGAGTGTCGACGGCACCATCGAAATCATGCATCTTGCCGACGTAGTTTATGTAGACCGCCCCGTATCCGGGGAGCAGGGTGCCACCATAGGCCTATTCAAGATATCTCCCGACGGCAAGGGCGCTGAGCGCGTGAACGTGAAACTCGGCCGCGCCTCCGTCAACACCATCGAGGTCATGAGCGGCCTCAACGTGGGCGACCGCGTGATCCTGTCCGATATGTCGCAGTATGAATCGTATCCGAGAATTCGTTTGAACCAATGAGTTTGTCCGTACGTAGTAACAACTTAGCCCTGGCGAAAAGAAAGGTACCAGAAAAACGATGACTGCATCAGATCCCTTGATCCACTTGGAAGGCGTGACCAAGGTTTTCGTGACCGACGAAGTGGAAACGCACGCGTTGGCAGGAATTCACATCGACATTCAGCGCGGGGAGTACGTTTCCATCTCCGGGCCGTCGGGCTGCGGGAAATCGACGCTGCTGGCCATCCTCGGTCTGCTCGATTCGCCTTCGTCCGGCACTTACATCCTGAATGGCAAGCCGGTGCAGAGCCTCAAGCTCTCCGAACGGGCGCGCATCCGCAACCGCGAAATCGGGTTCATCTTCCAGGCATTCAATCTCATCGGCGACCTCAACGTCTACGAGAACGTTGAGCTCCCGCTCACCTATCGCGGCATGGGTTCCGCCGATCGCAAAAAGAAGGTGCACGAAGCTCTCGAACGGGTGGGCATGTCGCACCGCATCAAGCACTATCCTTCGCAGCTCTCGGGAGGTCAACAGCAACGCGTCGCCGTCGCGCGCGCGCTCGCAGGCGATCCGTCGATCCTGCTCGCCGACGAGCCTACCGGTAACCTCGACTCGCAAAACGGCGAGCAGGTGATGGATCTTCTGCGTGAACTGCACCGCGCGGGCGCCACCATATGCATGGTCACCCACGACCCCCGCTACGCCCGCTATGCAGATCGTTCCATTCACTTGTTTGACGGTCGCGTGGTGGAAGAAAATCGCGAGGTGCTCGCATGAGCCGGAACGTCGACGTCGTTGCGGTTACACTGTTGCTTGCCGGTGTCGCTCTAGTCGCGCAAGCCCGCCACGTGATCACCTTCGGCGTCGATGCTCGCCGCATTGCGTGGACAACTTGTCCCAGGATGGTCATAGTTCCGCCTCGCGTACCTTCGCCGCCGCCGCTTCCGCGCATCAAGGTCATGCGTGATTAAGCGCATGTGCGCAAATAGATAATGATCTCGCTGCGAAACATCGAAAAATACTTCGAACACGGTCCCACCCGCACTTACGTCCTGCGACGAATTAACGTTGATATCAAAGATGGCGAATTTATCTCCATCATGGGCCCCTCGGGGGCAGGAAAATCGACTCTGCTGCATCTGCTTGGCATGCACGACAGCGCCTGGACCGGGGAGTACCATTTTCTCGACCACGCCATTCATCGGCTGAATAAGAAGGACCGGTCGGAGATTTACAAGAAGTACATCGGCTTCGTGTTCCAGAGCTATCATCTGCTGGATTCGTTGACTGTCTATGAGAATCTCGAGATCCCGTTGTCGTATCGCAACGTCAAAAAATCGGAGCGGCAGTCGATCGTCTGTGACAACCTGGACCGTTTCAACATGGTTGGGAAAAAGGATCTCTATCCCAACCAGCTATCGGGCGGCCAGCAGCAGCTCGTGGCGATCGCCCGCGCCATGATCGCGAATCCGAAGCTGATCCTTGCCGACGAGCCCACCGGCAATCTGCATTCGAGTCAGGGCAAAGAGATCATGGAGCTTTTCAAGAAGCTGAACGAGCAGGGCACCACCATCGTGCAGGTGACGCACAACGAGAAGAACGCCGAGTACGGGCACCGCATCATCTACATCGAAGACGGCTGGATCAGGCAGAACTAAGCGTAGCTGCGCCCCGATTGCGCCACGCACGACATGAAAATCGTCCCGTCTCAAATTCGTATTCTGATTGCCGACGATCAGCCCGATGTGCTCGAGGCATTGCGGCTGCTGCTCAAGCGTGAAGGCTACAAGATCGAATCGGCCGAATCGCCGCAGCAAGTCCTGCAGATGATCGAAAATCGCGAATACGACGTGGCGCTCGTGGACCTGAATTACACTCGCGATACTACCTCCGGCCAGGAAGGCTTGGATCTACTCGCGAAAATTCAGAACATCGATTCCATGCTGCCTGTCATCGTCATGACCGCATGGGGCAGCGTCGACTTGGCGGTCGAGGCTATGCGGCGAGGCGCTCGCGATTTCGTTCAGAAGCCTTGGGAGAACGAACGGCTATCGTCGATCATTCGGACGCAACTGGAGCTGAGCGCGGCCATTCGGCGCGGCCAGCGGCTCGAAGCCGAAAATCAGCTTTTGCGCGGCGAGAATCTGCCCATGATGATCGCGCAGTCGCCGGCCATGCAGCCGGTGTTGGACTTGATTTCCCGCGTTGGTCCGTCTGATGCCAACGTCTTGATCACCGGTGAGCCGGGCAGCGGCAAAGAGGTCGTCGCGCGCACCCTGTACGCGATTTCGAGTCGCGCCGGCAAGCCCATGGTCACTGTGAATGCCGGCGGCCTCGCCGAGGGCGTGTTCGAAAGCGAACTCTTCGGCCACGTCAAGGGCGCTTTCACCGACGCAAAGATGGATCGTGTCGGCCGCTTCGAGTTGGCCGATACCGGCACGCTGTTCTTGGACGAGATCGCGAACGTGCCGCTCAACTTGCAGGCCAAACTGCTGCGCGTCCTCGAAGTCGGCGAGATGGAGCGCGTCGGTTCGTCGAAAACGAAGCGCGTGGATGTGCGTGTCATCTCAGCGACCAACGCCAACCTGGCGGACGAGGTTGCCAATGCGCGCTTTCGGCAGGATCTGCTGTTTCGGCTGAACACCATCGAAATTCATCTGCCGCCGCTGCGCGAGCGTCGCGAAGATATCGCGCCGCTTGCGACACATTTCCTGGGCATCCATGCCCGCCGTTATCGAAAGTCCATCTCATCGTTTGATCACAATGCGATTCAGGCGATGTACGATCATCCCTGGCAGGGCAACGTGCGTGAGCTCAATCATGTGATCGAACGCGCTGTTCTGATGACGCAAGACTCCGCCATCCGGGCGAGCGATCTTGCCTTGCGGCCCGGCAGCACCGCTGCCCCGCGCCTGGATCAGATGAGTCTCGAAGAAGTGGAAGAGTTCCTCATCAAGAAAGCGCTTGCGCGGCACAATGGTAACGTCAGCCACGCAGCAAGCGCTCTAGGTTTGAGCCGGAGCGCCCTGTACCGCCGACTGCAACGATTCGGACTGTAAACTTGTTCAGCGCCGCTATGAAGCCCGCGCGGGACCGATGGCAGATCAGTCACGACCTCCGCGTGCTGCTGCTGGCCCTCGCCGCCGGTCTTCCGGGGGTTCTTGCGTGCGTCATCCTGCTCGCTGTCGGTGACCACTCAGCGCGAGAGCAATGGACGTTCGATCTCATTGTCGTCCTCTGCTGGCTCTCCTTCGCGTTTGCCGCGCGCGGGCGTGTCGCAGGCTCGCTGCGCACGCTTGCCAATCTGCTCGAAGCGATGCGCGAAGGCGACTACTCTATCCGAGGTCGCGTGGAGCGGCCCGGCCAGCCGATGTCCGAAGTTATGCTGCAGGTCAACGCCATGGCCGCCACGCTGCGGGACCAGCGGCTCGGCGCCTTGGAAGCCACTGCGCTACTGCGCAAAGTGATGGAAGAGATCGAGGTCGCGGTGTTCGCCTTCGATCCTCAGCAGATTCTGCGCCTCGTCAATCGCGCGGGCGAGCGCCTGCTTGCTCAGCCGGCGGAGCGTCTGCTCGGAAACGACGCCAAGTCGCTGGGTTTGGCGGAGTTCCTGGACGGTAGTACAGAGCAGACCGTTCAGCGGGCATTACCCGGCGCCAACGCTCGCTGGGGCGTGCGCCGCAGCCAGTTCCGTGAAGGCGGAATCCCACATCAACTGTTGGTGCTGACCGATATAACTCGTCCGCTGCGCGAAGAAGAACTGGCCGCGTGGCAGCGCCTGGTGCGCGTGATCGGGCATGAGCTGAACAACTCGCTGACACCTATTAAGTCGATTGCGCAGAGCCTCGAAAATCTGGTCAAAACAGATCCCTTGCCCGAGGATTGGGGCGAAGACATGCTGCGCGGCTTGTACGTTATCGGCGCGCGCTCGGAATCGCTCAGCCGCTTCATGAGCTCCTACGCGCGCTTGGCGAAGCTGCCGCCTCCGAAGTTTGCGCCCATTGAGATCAACGCCCTGCTGAAGCGCGTCACCGCGCTCGAGACGCGCATGCCGGTGTTTTTCGAACAGTGCCCGCCCCTGACGTTTCAAGGCGATGCTGACCAGCTCGAACAGGTCCTCATCAACCTGATTCGCAACGCCGTCGACGCGGCGCAGGAGACCGGCGGCCGTGTCTTTCTTCGCCATGACCGCACTCCCGCAACGCTCGAGATCATCGTTCGCGACGAAGGCCCGGGGCTTTCGAACACCGCCAACCTCTTCGTGCCGTTTTTCACCACCAAGCGCGGTGGATCGGGCATCGGGCTGGTTTTGAGCCGCCAGATCACGGAAGCTCACAACGGCACGTTAACGCTTCGAAACGCCGCCGCTGGCCCGGGCTGCGAAGCCAGACTGTCGTTACCGCTTCACTGAGTACAGGAGTGCACGGCCGCCGCGCTCGCTTCTGATGCATCGGCGTGGTAAGAGCTGCGCACCAACGGTCCGGCTTCGACGTGCGCGAATCCCATCCGCATTCCCGCCTGCTTGTACACGTCGAACTCGCTCTGAGGAATGTAGCGCAGAATAGGCAGGTGATTCTGCGATGGCCGCAGATACTGCCCCAGCGTCAGGATGTCGACGTGGTGATCGCGAAGATCGCGCATCACCTGCAGAACTTCCGCTTCGGTTTCACCGAGTCCGAGCATCAGGCCCGACTTGGTGGGAATGTGCGGACGAACCTGCTTCGCGTAGCGCAGCATGTCGAGCGAGCGCTGATAGCGAGCGCCCAAACGAACTTGCCGGTAGAGCCTCGGAACCGTCTCGGTGTTGTGGTCCAGAACATCGGGATTCGCGTTCATCACTATATCCATCGCTGCATGGGAGCCCTGAAAATCAGGCACCAGCACCTCGATTTTGCAGTCAGGAATTGTGTTACGGATAGCTTGAATTGTCAGCGCGAACAATTCAGCACCGCCGTCTTTGCGGTCGTCGCGATTGACGCTCGTGATGACGGCGTAGCGCAGGCCCAGCGCCGCGCAGGCTTCCGCAACCCGGCGGGGTTCGTCGTAATCAACAGCAAGCGGAGCGCCTTTCTGCACGGCACAGAATCCGCAGCGGCGCGTACAGACGTTCCCGAGGATCATGAACGTGGCGGTGCGCCGATTCCAGCACTCGCCGACATTAGGGCACGCGGCGCTCTCGCAAACGGTGTGCAGATTCAGGCGCGACACGAGCTCTTTTAGTTCGCGATAATTTTCGCCGACTGGAGCGGGTGCACGCAGCCATTTAGGCCGTTCCGGCTGCGATTGGATGGTGACCAACATGCCTGTCCTGATTTACATCTCCCGGCGATTTTCGAGCGAGCGCGACATCGTGACTTCGTCCGCGAACTCGAGATCGCTGCCGACCGGAATGCCCATCGCGATGCGAGTGACTCGCGCACCCAGCGGCTTCAGCAGTCTCGAGAGATAGACAGCGGTCGCTTCGCCTTCGACAGTGGGATTCGTGGCCACAATGATTTCCTCGATCTCGTTCTGGTGCAGGCGATCGACGAGTCCCTTTATCTTCAATTGTTCGGGACCGATGCCCCGTAGCGGAGAGATAGCGCCGTGCAGCACGTGATACAGCCCGCGAAAAGTGTGCGTCGTTTCGATAGGCAGAATATTGTGCGGTTCTTCGACGACGCAGATCTGGTTGTGCTCACGATGCGGATCGCGGCAGTACAGGCAAAGCTCGCCATCGCTGATGTTGTTGCACTGGCCGCAGATGGTCAGCTTCTCTTTAATGTCGAGAATGGCCTGCGCGAGGTTGGCTGAATCCTCGCGCGGCGCGCGCAGCAGATGGAAAGCGATGCGCTGTGCCGACTTCTGGCCGATTCCCGGCAGGCGCTTACATTCCTGGATGAGCCGCGCCAGCGGCTCTGCAAACTCTGCCATCGTTAGAACATGCCGGGCGGCAGACCAAGGCCGCCCAGCATGCCGCCCATCTTTCCTTGCGCCTCTTCATCCACTTTCTTGGCGGCTTCATTGAACGCGGCAGCGACCATGTCCTGCAGCATTTCGACGTCACCCGCAACCTCAGGATCGATCTTCACGCCCAGCACGTTTTTCTGGCCGTCCATCTTGATCGTCACCATGCCGCCGCCCGCTGAAGCTTCTACCCGAATCGCGGCAATCTGCTCCTGCAGCTTCTGCTGCATCGCCTGCGCTTGCTTCATCATGTTTTGCATGTTGCCGGGCATTTTCATGGCTGTTGATCCTGGTGTTTACCTATCTACTCATTCAAATTTCGCACGGTCCGCACTTGAGCATCGGGAAAGAGTTCCTGAAACCGCTTGACGCTGGGATGTGAGAGCGCTCGCTCACGCAGTTCACGCTCGGGCGAAGCAGCTTTTTCATTCGATGCTGCGACAGGCGCGGCGCTGATGTTTTCGCCTGCTTCGAGACGCACACGCACTGGTTTGCCCGCGACTTGCGCCGCGACACGCTCTACGGCGGGGTCTTTCAACAGCAGCATCATTGCCTTGGGAATGCGGATCAACAGTTCCTGACCATTCAACTTCACTTCTGAGTGCTGAATGGCGTCCGCCGAGTGCTCCAGACCGGCTTTCGAAAGCGCTTGATAGAAATCCTGGCGGATATCACCCGAGGGAGAAACCACCGGTTGTGGCTTGGGCGCCTGGAACGCGGGGGGACGAGGCGCCGCCGGCCGCGCGGACGCTGTCAATGCAGGCTGTTCGGTTTTGGGCAGGCCCGCCAGCGCTTCTTCAATCGACTGGAGCTTGCCGGCTTGCACCAGCTTCACTAAACCGAGTTCGAGATGCAGGCGCGGTTGCAATGATTCCTGCATGGTCTTATACAGCTCGAGCGTCAGGTTCAGGTATCGAGTAAGATCCTCCTCGCTAAACACATGGGCGGTCTCGAGCAGACCTTTCTGTTCGTTGTCGGAGGCTGCAATCAAGCGCGTCGGCTTGCGTGCGATCTTGGCGACGAGTAAATTTCGCCAATAGCGGGCGAGCTCGCGGCAGAAGTGCTGCAGGCTTTGTCCGTTGCGTTCGAGCTCATCGACGATCTCGAGCATGCGCGTTCCATCCTGCTGATTCACAGCTTCCGCGACGGCGCGCAGCGACTCAGTGCCGAACATGCCCAGCAACGAGCGGATGCTCTCGACATTCAAGGTGTTGCCGCAGCAGGCGATCGCCTGATCGAGCGCCGACAGCGAATCGCGCACGCTGCCTTCCCCCGCCTGCGCAATCACCGACAGGACGTCGTCGTCTGCTTCAATGCCTTCCTGCTCGACGATGTAGCGCATGCGCTGCATGAGTTCGGCGAAGTCGACGGAGCGAAACGTAAAGTGCTGGCAACGCGAAGCGATCGTATTCGGAATTTCATTCGCTTCCGTCGTACACAGAATGAAGACCACCCATTCAGGCGGTTCTTCGAGCGTTTTTAGCAGCGCGTTGAAAGCTTCTTTGGTGATCTGATGCGCTTCATCAATGATGAATACTTTGTAGCGATCGCGAGCCGGACGGTAGCGCACGTTCTCGCGGATTTCTCGCATCTCATTAATGCCACGATTCGAGGCGGCATCGATTTCGATGACGTCGATAGAGTTGCCGGCGCTGATCTCCACGCAACTAGCGCAGATGCCGCAGGGCGTCGGCGTGGGACCGTGGATGCAATTGAGACAGCGCGCGAGAATGCGGGCGACGGTGGTTTTGCCGGTGCCGCGTTGACCCGAAAAAATGTAGCCGTGCGCCAGGCGATTGCTGGAGATGGCGTTCCCCAGGGTTTTTTGGACGTGCTCCTGGCCAATGAGTTCGGTGAAGTTCTGCGGACGGTACTTTCGTGCGATGACCTGGTACATGATGGTTGAATGCCGTACCGGGGGATGAAGAGGTTATGCCAGACCCCGGGTGATCCGCGGCACACGAGCTAAGCCGCTACCGTTGCTCCCTTCCGGACCTGGCGGGGTTTACAGCCGCCCATTGCACGAAGCCCGGAGCCTGACAACTCACAATGTTACCATCCGGTCGCAGTCTAAACGCCGCCGGACCAAAGCAGTTCATCGCCGCGACATGAGCCATTTCTGCTTGGCCCAGAGTGGCAGAAATTGCGGCGTGGTCAACAGGTATCGACGCCACAGCCGCCGCGGCTCCACAGTGAGACGGAACATCCATTCGAGGCCCCGGCGCTGCATCCAGGCAGGCGCCTGGCGCACTCGCCCGGCGTGAAAATCGAACGCGGCTCCCACCCCGATCAAAGTAACGCCGGGAAAAGTCTCCCGATGCTCGTACATCCAGCGCTCCTGCTTGGGAGTGCTGATGCCCACAAACACGATATCCGGATTCGAATCGCGGATGCGAGCTACCGTCGCGATCTCTTCTTCGGCAGTCAGCTCCCGAAAGGGAGGCGAGTAGGCGCCGGCGATCTGCAGCCCAGGGAAACGTTGCGGCAGGCTTTCGCTGAGCACACGGAGTGTCTCTTCACGCCCTCCATACAGAAAGATGCGAGCACCGCGCACGGCCGCGCGGCGGCAGATTTCGAGCATGAGCGTCGGCCCGTACACGCGCTGCTGGTTCGGATATCCAAACGACCGCAGCGCCCACACCACGGGCATCCCATCGGGTGTCGCAATATCGGCCTCGTTCAGATACCGCGCCACGTTCGGGTCCTGCTTAGCCAGGATGACACCGTGAACAGAGGTCACACAAATGTAGTGCGAGGGCGCGGCGGCCGCCATCTTTCGTTCATCCGCCCAACGCATGCACAATTGCGCGGTTTCGTCGTAACTGGTTGTGCTGATTCCTACCGAGACAACCAACTGTTTCTTGGGTACACCAATCTCCGTCAAAACTGGTTTCTCGGGAAGCAAGCAACATATCACAGAAACAACACTCCCTTACACTGTGAAAAGGTATCGACG
>Ga0213876_10001746_pt1 | contig 13190 bp, 8 predicted proteins | sample BarmaccomBMRX_R9_FD_160113 | JGI IMG/M metagenome (GOLD analysis project Ga0213876, IMG submission 160113) | Root-associated microbial communities from Barbacenia macrantha in rupestrian grasslands, the National Park of Serra do Cipo, Brazil - RX_R9 | ecosystem: Host-associated > Plants > Roots...
GGCAAAGGGCAGCACGGCGATGGAGGGCGTCTCCTGCGGCGGCTGCGCTTTGGCACTTCGGGACAAGGGATGGCGAATCAAAGTATCCGCCTCTGAATCTTTCTCCTGGCGGGACGGGTGAGTGTCCGAGGTGCCCGGCGCGGCGCGGTCATTCCCCAGAATCGATTGCACGGAGTCGGACAACACGCCGAGGTGCTTTTCGACGGGCGGCGTCAGGGCGTCAAGCCATTGGGTCTTGCTCAGGTAATAGTTAAGCGATTGGGACAGCGGAACATTCTCAAGGCGTAGCCTGATGATCGGTACGTGGTTGTTATAGGCGTTATCTATCTCGGATTCGACGTGCGCGGATTCATTCGTGTGAGACGAAAAGACGAGAATGACCAGGCGACTGCCGGTCAGTGCGTTGATTATCGCCTGGGCGTATGTCGCGCCCGGGGCGATGTCCCTCGGCGCGATCCAGCACTTGATGCCTTTAGCCTCCAGCGCGTCGCAGACCTTGTCCGCGGCCTCCTTATCCTTCGCGGAGTAGCTAATGAAAACCTCATGTGCCATCACACATAACGCTCCGGTGAGTAACACCCGCCCTTCCGCCCGATCCGGTTGTTAGCGGCTGCGTGAGACGGGATGAAGCTCGGAAAGGATATTAGGGGAAGGGAGGGGTGTCAACGCGCAGGGCTCGACTGGAAGAGCCGCAACACGCTGAGGGCGATCTTCGACTCCGGCGCGAGCAGGTTGTCGGGGGCGGTCACGGTCGGGCGCGTCTCGGTGTTGAAGGCGAGGAGGCTCGCCGTGCGGGTCGCGGGGCACAGACTCATGTAAGCCTTGAACCCGTTCTGGTCGCCGTTGTGGCCGACGTAGCGGCGGCCCCCGATGTCGTCCACGAAGAAGGAGAGCCCGACCGCCGTCTCGGCGCGCATCCAGCCCTGGGTGAAGTCGTCCGCGGCGACGAGCTGCGGCCGCCACATCTCTTCCAGCGACGAGCGCTTCAGCACGCCGTCGTAGACGGCCTGCTTCGACGGGTCGCCCAGAAGGAAGTTGACGTACCTGACCATGTCGGGGAGCGGGGCGTTCAGGCCGCCGTTCGAGACCGTGACGCCGGTGTCGGCGTCGAAGCGCGCCTCAGTCCTCACGCCGCCGCGCACGTAGTAGCTGTGCGAGCGGTGTGGGAGGAGGTGGTAGGGGGTGGCGTCGAAGTAGCTGCGGTGCATCTCCAGCGGCTTGAAGATGTTCTTGTCGATGTAGACCTCGTAGTCGTCGTGCGTCAGCGTCTCGATGATGCGCCCGAGGTAGATGACGCCGGGGTTCGAGTAGCTGAAGCGGCTGCCGGGCTTAAAGAGCACCTCGGTGTACGGCATCATGGCGACGAGCTGCGCCCAGCCCGGCGGCTCGAACGGCTGCCAGTCCTTCGAGTCGTCGCGCCAGACCCACGTCGGGTTGCGGAAGCCGGCGCTGTGGGTCATCAGGTGGCGGATCGTAATTTCCGACACGTCGCCGAAGGGGTCATGGGCGGCCCGCAACTCCGGCACGTACTTGACCACGGGGTCGTCGAGCTTGAGCAGCCCGCGGTCGCGGAGCTGCATGATGGCGATGCCGGTGAAGGTCTTGGTGATGGAGGCCCAGTGGTAGATCGTCTCCTCGTCCACGGGCACGCCGCGCCCGGCGTCGGCGAGGCCGTAGAACTCCCGCGCCACGACCCGGTTGTCGCGGACGAGGTAGAAGCTGGAGCCGACGAACCCGCCCCTGCGCAGCTCGCTCAGGTAGTCGGCCCTGAACGCCTGATATGCGCGGTCGAAGTCTTCCCCGCGGCCCGAAGCGGGCAGCGCGAAGAGGGCCAACGAGGCGAGGGCGAGGACGTGCCGGCGGAGTAACTTGGCTTTCATGGTCAGAGCTTTCTTCCCTCCGTGTGTTCAATGCCCCGGGTCAGACAGAGTAGTAGGCGGTGAAGAAGAGGGCGAAGCGATAGAGCTGGAGGATGTAGCCGACGGCCAGGACGAGCGCGACGCACTTGAGGAGCGTCAGCCGGCGGCCCTGGCCGTAGACGCGGCGCTGCGCGAAATAGAGGTATGCGCCGCAGGAGCCGAGAAAGACGACGGTGTAGATCGTTTCAAAGTCCACGCCGCGGACGGGCAGCCCGAGGCGCCGGGCCGCGACGAAGTAGGCGGAGGCGGCGGCGAAGAGTGCGAGCAGGAGCAGCAGGAAGAAGGAGTAGAAGTGCGTGGCGAAGACGAGGTGCTCGACGAAGTAGCGCCGGCCGCGCCAGTAGAGCGGCACCAGCGCCAGCGCCAGCATCGGCACCAACAGGATGACGAGCGACTTCGCCTGGTTGTGGATGGTGGCGTCGAACTGCGCGCGGTACTCTTCGAGCGTGACCTGCTTCGCCGCGACGGCCGCGTCGACCATGCGCCGCGCCGCCTGCCGGTAGGGCATCCCCGTCAGGTGCACTTCGAGCGGCGTCGTCAGCGAGTTGAAGCCCGCCAGCGGCTGCGCGAAGAAGAAGATGACGTTGCAGAAGACGAAGAGTTGCAAAGGCTTCAGGTAGCGCTTGCGCCGCCCGGCGAGGTATTCGGACGTGAGCAGCCCCGGCCGGAAGAGGAGCGCGAAGAAGCTGCGCGGGACGGGCGATTCGAGGTTGGCGAAGACGTTGAGCGCCTCGGCGAGGAAGTGGCGGAGGGTGTAGTCTCCCGCCTCGACGCGCTTCTCGCCGCAACGCGTGCAGAAGCGTTCGGTGATCGGCTCCCCGCACTCCGGACACGCCGCCGGCCCGCCGGCCGCCGCCGGCCTCTCTTCTGCGAGAACTGTCTCCAGGTCAAACCTCCGGGCGCGGGCTTCAGACCTCGGCTCGAACCGGCGGCATTGTAACGCGAAACCGCGCGCGCGGCCTCCCCGAGCGTACGGAGGGGCGGTGAAAAAAAGACTTGCGCGGGAGGCGGTTTCGGTATATAACGCGGGCCTCTCAGTGGCGGGGTTTGTGAGAAGCCTCAGCCACCTGCGTTGGCGGTTTGGGACGCCGAACGCTGCCTCACGAAATGCGAAGTTCGTGAGCGGTCAAAGGCGGTGCCGATTGGGACGGCACCGCCTTCTTTTTGTGCCTGCGGAGGGGGCTTGCTTGACGATTGCGGGGGGCGAACTTAAACTGAAGGGTAATCTCTTGCAGTACAAATTCACCCGTCTCAAGCATCCCGGCGAAGGGAGAAGCGTGCGGGTGGAGTCCGCCGGGCCGAGCTTCTTTTGAGAGAGAATAATGTCACACAACCTCTTCGACACGCTGCAAACATTCGCCACGGAAAAAGGGAAATCGGGGCAGTTCTACTCGCTGCCGCAGTTGGAGAAGGGGGGCGTCGGGCCTGTCTCGCGCCTGCCCGTCTCGATCCGCGTCGTGCTCGAATCAGTCCTGCGCAACTACGACGGGCAGGTCGTCGAGGAGTCGGACGTGCGCGCGCTCGCCAACTGGCAGGCGGTCGCCGAGCGCACGGACGAGATACCCTTCAGCGTCGCGCGCGTGCTCTTGCAGGACTTCACCGGCGTGCCCCTGCTCGTTGACCTCGCCGCGATGCGCTCGGCCGTCCAGCGCATGGGGCGCGAGCCCAAGATCATCGAGCCGCTCGTCCCCGTCGATCTCGTCATCGACCACTCGGTGCAGGTGGACTTCTGGTCGAGCCCCGAGGCGCTGCGGCTCAACATGGAGACCGAGTTCCGCCGCAACCGCTCGCGCTACCAGTTCCTTAAGTGGGGCATGCAGGCGTTCGAGAGCTTCAACGTCGTCCCGCCCGGCATCGGCATCGTCCACCAGGTCAACCTCGAATACCTCGCGCGCGGCGTGATGGAGAAGGACGGCGTCTACTACCCGGACACGCTCGTCGGCACCGACTCGCACACGACGATGATTAACGGGCTCGGCATCGTCGGCTGGGGCGTCGGCGGCATCGAGGCCGAGGCCGCCATGCTCGGCCAGCCCGTCTACATCCTGACGCCCGATGTGGTCGGCGTGAACCTGACGGGAAGTTTAAGGGAAGGCGTCACGGCGACCGACCTCGTGCTGCGCGTGACGGAGATGCTGCGGAAGGCGAAGGTCGTCGGCAAGTTCGTCGAGTTCCACGGCGAGGGCGCAGCCTCCATCCCCGTCGCCGACCGCGCGACCATCGGCAACATGGCGCCCGAGTACGGCGCGACGATGGGCTACTTCCCCGTGGACGAGAAGTGCTGCGACTACCTGCTCGCCACCGGGCGCGGCGAGGGGCAGGTCGAAATCTTCCGCGCCTACTACCAGGCGCAAGGACTCTTCGGCATCCCGAAGGCGGGCGAGATCGACTACAGCACGACGCTCGACCTCGACCTCTCGACCGTCGAGCCGAGCGTGGCGGGGCCGAAGCGCCCGCAGGATCGCATCGAGCTGTCCGGGCTCAAGGAGAAGTTCGAAGACCTCCTGCGCCGGCCCGCCGGCGAGAACGGCTACAACCGCCCCGACGAGCAGTTGGGCGAGCGCTTCCACGTTGACTTAAGCCGCGAGGTGCACGAGGTCGCGCGCGCGCTGCCCGTGCTGCCCGGCGCGCTGCACTCGGGCGGCGGCGGGCAGGAGCAGGAGTCCGCGCCGAACGTCGTCGCCACCGAGACGGTCGGGAGCCTCGGCTCGCGCAGCGACAGGAACACGAGCGCGACGGGCGAGTTCGAGATGATGAACAACCGCCCGACGCCCGACCGCGTGGACTTCGACGAGCCGACCGCGGAGTTCGTCATCCAGCCCAACGGCGGGGCCGAGCTGGGCCACGGCGACGTGGTCATCGCGGCCATCACTTCCTGCACGAACACCTCGAACCCGGGCGTGATGCTCGCCGCCGGCCTGCTGGCGAAGAAGGCGGTCGAGCGCGGGTTGAAAGTCCCGCCGACCGTCAAGCCCTCGCTCGCGCCCGGCTCGCGCGTGGTGACGGAGTACTACCAGAAGACGGGCTTGCAGCAGTACCTCGACCAGCTCGGCTTCAACACGGTCGGCTACGGCTGCACGACCTGCATCGGCAACTCCGGCCCGCTCGACCCGCGCATCGAGTCCGTCATCAACGAGCACGACCTCGTCACCGCCTCGGTGCTTTCTGGAAATCGCAACTTCGAGGCGCGCGTCCATCAATCCGTGCGCGCCAACTTCCTCATGTCTCCGCCGCTCGTCGTCGCCTTCGCGCTCGCGGGCCGCGTCAACATCGACATGGAGCACGAGCCGCTCGGCAAGGACAAGCAGGGCGGGGACGTGTACCTCCGCGACATCTGGCCGACGCTCGAAGAGGTCGGCGAGGCGCTGGGCGCGGCGACCGACCCCGAGACTTATCGGAAGCTCTACAGCGACTTCGCCGAGGACAACCCGCTCTGGAACGACATCCCCTCGGTGACGGGCGAGGTCTACCAGTGGGATCCGCAGTCCACCTACATCCAGGAGCCGCCCTACTTCGAGAAGTTCAGCATGGAGCCGGGCAGCTTCTGCGACATCCTCGGCGCGCGCCCGCTGGCCGTCTTCGGCGACTCGGTGACGACCGACCACATCTCGCCCGCGGGCGCCATCAAGGCGAAGACGCCGGGCGGCCGTTACCTCCTGCTGCGCGGCGTCGAGCAGCAGGACTTCAACTCTTACGGCTCGCGCCGCGGCAACCACCAGGTGATGGTGCGCGGCACCTTCGCCAACGTCCGCATCAAGAACCTGCTCGCGCCGGGCACCGAGGGCGGCGTCACGGTGCTCCAGCCGACGGGCGAGCAGATGCCGATTTACGACGCCTCGGTGCACTACCAGGCGGCGGGCGTGCCGCTCGTCGTCTTCGCGGGCGAGGAGTACGGCACGGGCTCGTCGCGCGACTGGGCGGCGAAGGGGACGCTGCTGCTCGGCATCAAGGCCGTCATCGCCGAGAGCTTCGAGCGCATCCACCGCTCGAACCTCGTCGGGATGGGCGTGCTGCCTTTGCAGTTCAAGAACCACGTCAACGCGCAGACCCTAAGCCTGGACGGCACGGAGACCATCGACATCACGGGCCTTCAGGCCGGCGAGATCACGCCGCGCCAGGACGTGACGCTCCGCATCCGCCGCGCCAACGGCGAGGAGCAGGAGGTGCCGGTCACGCTCCGCATCGACACGCCCATCGAGATCGAATACTACCGCCACGGCGGCATCCTCCCCTTCGTGCTCCGGCAGTTGATCGCGCAGTCGTCGTAACCGAAGGGTACGTAAATAACGGAGCGAGCAAAGGAGCGTGGGCAAGTTACCCGCGCTCCTTTGCTGTAAGATAAAGCGACGATGGGGACATTCATTTACACGACGGCGGGCTTCGTCCTGTTGGCGCTCATCATCTTCGACATCTACGCGACGGTGCTCCATTCGAGCGCGCGCTACGGCCCGGTCGGCGAGTCCTTGAACCGCTCGGTCTGGCGCGTGGCGCGCGCCGTCGCCTTCAGGCTGTCCCGTGCGAACCGGCACCGGCTCCTCAACATGGTCGGGCCGCTCCTGCTCCCTTTGCTCATCGCCGTCTACGTCGTCCTGCTCGTCTTCTCCTACGCGCTCGTCTACTACCCGCGCATCCCCGGCGGCTTTAACTTCGGCGTCGCGCACCCCGAGCCGAGCTGGGTGGACGCCGTCTACTTCAGCGGCGTCACTTTGACGAGCGTCGGCTACGGTGACGTGGTGCCGCGCATCGCGTCGCTGCGCTTCCTCGCACTCTTCGAGGCCGCGTCGGGGCTCGTCGTCATCTCGCTCGCCATCACCTACATGCTGACCGTCTACACGGCGCTCGAACGCAAGCGCGCCGTCGCCGTCTCGCTCTACCACCAGGCGGGCGAGGGCGCGGACGTGGCCGGCTTCATCGCGCACCACTTCGTCGAAGGGCGCTTCTACGGCCTGCGCGACGCGTTGCGCACCGTCACGCGCGACCTGCAAGGTCTGCTCGAGTCGCACATCGACCACCCCGTCATCCACTACTTCCACCCGGTCGAGGTCTACAAGGGCGCGCCGCGCGTGCTCTTCCTCCTGCTCGAGACCTGCGCCGTCATCCGCTCGACGCTCGACCGCGAGCAGAACAAAGACCTGCGCAACTACCCGGAGGTGCGCACGCTCGACGCGGTCGTGCGCCACGTCCTCAACGCGTTCGTCGATTCGCTCGACCTCGAACGGCGCGAGCAGCCGCGGCAGCCGACCGAGGAGGAGGCGCGCGAGACCAACGAGCGCTGGCGCCGCCGCTACGAACAGACGCTCGAACGCCTCCGCGAGTCCGACATCCCCGTCCGCAGCGACACCGAGCAGGGCTGGGAGGAGTACCGCGCGCAGCGCGAGGAGTGGGAGTCGAAGCTGCGCCGCCTCGCCCTCCACCTCGGCTACGACTGGGACGAGGTGACCGGCGACCGCGACCTCGAATACGCCGCAAACGAGGAGAAGGAGGAACCGCGAGAAGAAGTGATGAGTGATGAGTGATGAGTGATGAATTAAAAGCCGGCTGTCTTCATTCATCACTCATCACTGCCTTTGGACTCGCGGCGGCGGCGGGTGTAAAGTAGGCGCACGCTTAAGCCGGAACACATTCCAACAGACCGAGACGCACACCGAGACTTCATCCGGAAGGGAAGAGAAACACCATGTCATCAGCGAAGTCCGCATCCGAGACGCCCCGCAAGTATCAACTCTTCATCGACGGCCAGTGGGTTGACGCCGAGTCGGGCAAGACCTTCACGACGCCGAACCCCGCGACCGGCGCCACCCTCGCCGAGGTCGCCGAGGGCGACAAGGCCGACATCGACAAGGCCGTCGAGGCCGCCCGCCGCGCCTTCGAAGGCCCCTGGTCGAAGGTCTCCGCCCGCGACCGCGGCAAGCTGCTCTACAAGCTCTCGCAGCTCATCGACGCCAAGTCGAAGGAGCTGGCCGCCATCGAGACCTCCGACAACGGCAAGCCCATCAAGGAGACCTCCTACGTAGACCTGCCCCAGGTCGTCGAGAACTTCGAATACTTCGCCGGCTGGGCGACGAAGATCGAGGGCGAGACCATCCCCGTGCCGGGGCAGATGTTCAACTACACCCTGCGCGAGCCGGTCGGCGTCTGCGGCCAGATCATCCCCTGGAACTTCCCGCTCCTGATGGCCGCCTGGAAACTCGCGCCCGCGCTCGCCGCCGGCAACACCATCGTCTTGAAGCCCGCCGAGCAGACGCCCGTCGGCGCGATGGAGTTGGCCGCACTGATTCAGGAAGCGGGCTTCCCCGACGGCGTCGTCAACGTCGTGCCCGGCTACGGCGAGACGGCCGGCGCCGCGCTCGCCTCGCACAAGGACATCGACAAGCTCGCCTTCACCGGCTCGACGGAAGTCGGCAAGCTCGTCGCCAAGTCCGCGGCCGACAACCTGACCAAAGTCTCGCTCGAACTCGGCGGCAAGGCGCCGAACATCGTCTTCGCCGACGCCGATTTAGAGCAGGCGGTCAACGGCGCGATGATGGGCATCTTCTTCAACCAGGGCCAGGTCTGCTGCGCCGGCTCGCGCCTCTTCCTCGACGCGCGCGTCAAGGACGAGTTCCTCGACCGCTTCAAGGAGAAGTCGGCGCGCGTGCGTGTAGGCGACCCGATGGACAAGAACACGCAGATGGGGCCGCAGGTGTCGGAGGAGCAGCTCAACCGCATCAAGGGTTACGTGGACATCGCGAAGGGGGAGGGCGCGCAGGTCTTGACGGGCGGCTGCCCGCCGCAGCTCGAAGGCGACTTCCAGAAGGGCTACTTCTTCCAGCCGACCATCTTCGGCGACGTGCAGAACTCGATGCGCGTGGCGCAGGAGGAGATTTTCGGCCCCGTGGTCTCCGTCATCACCTTCGAGAACGAGGACGACCTGATTAAGCAGGCCAACGAGGTCGCCTACGGCCTCTCGGCCGGCATCTGGACGAAGGACATCACGCGCGCCCACCGCTTCGCCAAGGCCGTGCACGCGGGCGTCGTCTGGATCAACACCTACAACATGTTCAATGCGGCCTCGCCCTTCGGCGGCTACAAGCAGTCCGGCTACGGCCGCGAGATGGGCAAGCACGCCCTTGAGATGTACACCCAGGTCAAGAGCGTCTGGGTCGATCTCTCCGGCAAGCCCATCGGCTGGTTCGGGAACTAGGCCCTTCGGGAAGGCAACAGTAAAAAGGCAAAAGTGAAGACAGGAGGCACGAGCTTCCTCTTCACTTTTGCCTTTTGCCTTTTTACTGTTGCCTTACTGATGTGCGGCCTCGTAGACGAGCGCGCGCTTGTGCCGGCCGCGCCCGACGGCGTAGCCGATGAGCGCGCCCGCCCCGCCGCCGAGCACGGTCAGGCCCGCGGTCGCGACGTGGTCAATCTTGTCGAAGCCGTCGTCGGACGCGCTGCTCGCCGCCAGACCGATGGCGGCGCCCGCGCCGGCCCCAACCGCCAGCCCGATTAGCGCCGCCTTCTTCGCCGAGCCGCCTCCGACCCTGTAGACCCTTAAGACATCTGCGGCCTTCAATTCGGTCGCTTTGCCGCCGACCGTCAGAGACAGCCCATCGTCTGACACGCCCGTCAGCCTGCCCTCGACCGTCTTCCCCGACTTCAGCTTCACGGACAGCTTGCTCCCCGAGGCGACGGCCTTGAGCGCCGACCAGTCGCCGCTCGCGGTCTGCCCCGACGCGACCGGCGACATCAGCAGAGACGCGATGAGGACGAGGCCGAACATCAACCTTCTGCTTCCCACGAACATAGACGGCTCCTCCCGTGCGGGCGCTCCCGCCCGCGTCGTTACGACTCCGCCCCTCGCTCGACCACGCGATTGTTTGTTGGGGGAATGGCTGCCGCATCATACGCCCATTCGGGCAGTCACACTAAAAAAGTTCGCGCGGCTCTCACCCCGGAGGCTGCTCGCCGGACGGCGGGCCGACGGGCAGAACCTCCACCTCGCCGCACACCTGAAGGGGCTCGCGCAGGACGAGCCCGCGCCTCTGGCCGGGGGCGGTAATCCTCACCCGCGGGTAGGTGGGACACGGCTTGCCGACACGCCCGGCGCCGCCCGCGTTGTAAGAGACGGAGAACGTCGCCGCCTTCCCCGGCTCAATCGACACCACCTCCGGATGCTGTTCCGCGGCGGCCCGCCCGCGCCGGACGACCCGCCCTGAAGCATTCAACAACTCGAAACCCGGGAAGCCCCTCAGCGTGCACGGCGCACGCGAGGTGTTGGTGAGGGCGTAATCGGTGATGCGCGCGCCGCCCATGGCGGCGTCTTCGTCGGCCTTACGCGCCGAGAGTTGGCCGTCACGGCAAGGGGCCGGGCCTCTGCCCTGCGCCGCAGCGTCGTGGAAGCACAGGATTAACAACGCGGCGCATGCGACGAGCAGGCGGGGAAAATTCTGTTTGCAAACGGGGGCTTGCATCAAGGGACTGGCTCCTTTCGACGGTCTATCCTGCGCGTTACGCCCCGGGCTTCGGCAGCAGCGGCTCGCAGTTGAGCGTCTGCGGGCCGGCCTCGGTGCAGACGGCGTACCGGGCGCCCTCGTACATGGTGACGCCGGCGTGCTCGCCGCGCGCGTTGAGGACGTAGAAGTTGATTCCGAAGTCCGGGTTGCCGTCCTTGTTGAGCAGGCGCTTCTCGACCGTGTTGGCCTTGATGCGGCGGAGCGCCTCCATCCCGGCGTCCTTCGGGCTCTTGCCGCGCCGCATCTCCTCGACGATGAGGAAGGAGCAGAGGTTATAAAGATTCGCCTCGCCCCTGCCCGTCGAGCCGGCCGCGCCGACCGCGCCGTCCACGTAGAGCCCCGCGCCGAGGATGGGCGAGTCGCCCACGCGCCCCGGTATCTTCCAGGAGAGCCCCGAGGTCGTCGTCACGCCGCAGACCTCGCCCTTCGCGTTGACGCCGTCGCAGTTGATCGTGCCGTAGAAATGCTCCTCGCGGATGAGCCCTTCCTTCACCATTTTCAAAGTCTCGCGCCGCCAGACCGCCGCGCGCTTCTCTGGGTCGAGGTAGTGCGAGGGGTCTGTCCGCCGCTTCCATTCGAGCCAGAGCTTGCGCGAGTGCTCGGTGTTCAGGTCGTCCTCGATCTTAAAGCCCATGCCGCGCGCGAACTGTTGCGCGCCGAGGCCGACGAGCAGGTGATGGTCGGTCGTCTCCATCACGGCCTTCGCCACGAGCGACGGCGTGCGCACGCCTTCGAGCGCGGCGACCGCCCCGGCGCGCCGCTTCGGCCCGTGCATGCAGGAGGAGTCGAGCTGCACGACGCCGTCGGCGTTCGGCAGGCCGCCGTAGCCGACGCTGTCCTCCGTCGGGTCAAGCTCGACGATGTTGACGCCCGCGAGCAAGGCGTCGAGCACGTCCGCGCCCGAGGTCATCAGGCGGAAGGCGCGCTGGACGCACGTCTCTTCGCCGCCGTTCTTGAACTGGTTGCCGTTGGCCGACGAGACAACCGCGGGCCGCACGCTTTGAATGATGACGGCCGGTGCGCCCGCGCTCAGGGTTTTCGCAGAGGCCGCGGCCACACCCGCCGCCGCGCCCGCGCGTAGGAAATCACGCCTTCTCATCTTTTTCATCGGTTCGCTCCGGGTCTGAAAGGTTGATACAGAGCCGTCTGAAGCGGGGCTTTATTCCTCCCGCAGCTTCAAAGTCTTGAGCACCCACTCGTCCGGGTCGAGGGCGACGGCCTGCGGCTTGGCCTTGAGTTTAAAATCAAAAGTCTGCTCGCGCGCTCCGTCCTCGACGACTTCGCGCCGCGTGTCTTCGCCGTTCTTGAATTCAACGTCGAGCGGCATGCGGAAGAGAGTGCCCGCCTGCGTCTGCCTGACTTTGAGGGTCAGGCGCTTCGAAGGCTCGTCCCAATGCCAGGCGGCGTCGTAGGCGGGGAAGCCGGGCTCGTAAATCCACTCGCGGAAGAACCAGTCGAGCGGCCGCCCCGCGTGCAATTCCATCACGCGCCGGAAGTCTTCGGTCAGGGCGTTGCCGTCGCGGTAGGTGCGGTAGTAGTCGCGCACGCCCTCGAAGAACTTCTCGTCGCCGACGACGCGGCGGAGCATGTGCAAAACCCACGCGCCCTTCTGGTAGTTGTTCCGGTTGAGCAGCTTGAAGAGGTCTTTAACCTGCGGGTCGTAGACGGGGCGCGCGACCGCGTCCGCGCTCTCCATGTAGCGCCTTTTGTTTTCGAGCATCATTTGCACGAACCGGTCGCGGCCGTCGGCGCGCTCGTAGAAGAGCGCGGCGAAGTAGGTGGCGAAGCCCTCGCTCAGCCAGAGGTGGTGCCAGTCCGATTCGGTCACGGAGTCGCCGAACCACTGGTGCGCGATCTCATGCGCGACGGTGCCTTCGAGGTGCCCCGAGCCGTCGTAGGCGCCCTCGTCGAAGAAGATGTTCGAAGAGTTCTCCATCCCGCCGAAGCGCGTCGAAGACTCGACGAGCGCGAGCTTTTCGTAAGGGTACGGGCCGACAAGGCTCGTGTAAAAGTCGAGGATGCGGAGCGCGCGGCCGTGGTCTCTGAGCCCTTTGTCGCGGTCTTTCGGGTAGAGGTAGTGCCAGAGGTTCGTGCCGCCCGCCGCGCCCGCGTTGACGACCGCGAACTCGGTCGCGCCGAAGACCATGCAGTAGACGGGGACGGGCACCGACTCGCGCCAGTGCGTGAGGCGCGTGCCGTCCTGCCGGCTCGCCGTCTCGACCAGCTCGCCGTTGGCGACCACGTCGTAGCGCGCGGGCGCGCTGATGAAGAACTCGACCTTCGCCTTGTCCGAAGGGTGGTCTACGGAAGGGAACCAGTGGCGCGCGCGGTCGGGCCAGTTGTCTGCGAAGACCGTGCGGTCGCCGAACTTGTTCCGCTTGAAGAAGAGGCCGTCCGCCGGCGCGCCGTGGTATCTCACCGAGACGTTGAAGAGGTCGCCGGGCTTGTACGTCTCTTCGAGAACGACGCGGAGGCGCCCGCCGTCCCTCGTGAACTTCGCGGCGTGGCCCTGCTCGCTCACGCCATCGACCGTGAGTTCGGGGAAGTCGAGCGCGACCTCGCGGACGTTGTCGGCCCTGACCGCGAAGACGATCTCGGTCTCGGCGCTGATCTCGTCCCCGGTGTCGCCGATGCTCAGGCGGATGCGGTACTGCTGCGCGTCGAGCCCGGGCTGGCGCGGGTAGTCGTCGCGCGCCGCGGCGTGCGCGAAGAGGCAGAGGAGCAGCGGCAGGACTCTGAAAACTTTGAACCTGGAGCCTTGAACTTTGAACTTTCTGAGTTTGAT
>Ga0213876_10001747_pt1 | contig 13185 bp, 11 predicted proteins | sample BarmaccomBMRX_R9_FD_160113 | JGI IMG/M metagenome (GOLD analysis project Ga0213876, IMG submission 160113) | Root-associated microbial communities from Barbacenia macrantha in rupestrian grasslands, the National Park of Serra do Cipo, Brazil - RX_R9 | ecosystem: Host-associated > Plants > Roots...
CGTTAATTTGGAGGATATATCACGGGTTAATTTGGTCGCTTCGGTCGGCGAGCGCGTGCGCTTCTTCTTTGGGGTCGGCGGGCCCAATCTGGACTCCGCCTTCCACATCGTCGGGCTGGCGTGGGAGCAGAACGCGCACCACGACGCTTCCACGCCAGTGCCCGCGGCGCCACAAACCCCGGTCTTGATCACCGAAGAGCCGCTGCCGTGATGTTCGGCGGCGCTGCACTCGCCGTGTAGCCACACGCAGTTGACGCACCGGCTCTGAGGTCATACCTTCGGCTACTGACCACTGGAGGTTTGTGACCCAGCTATGCCGGCTGAAGCTACTTCGCGCGTGCTGCGGCTCCGCGTCAACGGCGCGCCCTACGAGGTCCACGCGCCCAATCGTCGGACCCTCGTCGACCTGCTCCGCTACGACCTTGGTCTGACCGGCACGAAGGAGGCCTGCAGCGTGGGCGTGTGCGGCGTGTGCAGCGTGTTGCTCAATGGTCGCCTGGTGGCGTCCTGCCTGCTCCTGGCCTGTCAGGCTGACGGCGGCGAAGTCACCACGATCGAAGGGGTGGCCGGCCCGGATGGCGAGCTCCACCCGCTCCAGCGGAGCTTCATCGAGCACGGCGGTTTCCAGTGCGGCATCTGCACGCCCGGCCAGATCATCGCCGCCAAAGCGCTGCTGGACGAGAACCCGGCGCCCACGGAGCAGCAGATCAAACAGTGGATGATGGGCAACCTGTGCCGGTGCACCGGCTACTACCAGATCATCGACTCCATCAAGGCCGTCGCGCATGCGTGATTTCGTCTTTCATACTCCTAGCACGCTGGCGGAAGCCCTGACACTGCTCGAAACGTACGGTGATGCGGCGCGCCCGATGGCCGGCGGCACGGCGCTGGTAAATTTCCTCAAACAGGGTCTGCTCACGACGGAGCACCTGGTTTATCTGCAGCGGGTGCCTGGACTGAGCGACATCCGGCTGGAGTCCGACGGGATCCACATCGGCGCGCTCGCGCGCCACCGCGATGTCGAGATTTCCCCAATCCTCCGCCAGCACGCGCCGTTGCTGGCGGACGTCTATGCGCGAGTCGCAACGGTGCGCATCCGCAATATGGCCACCGTTGGCGGGGGCCTGGCGCACGCGGACCCCGCCCAGGACCCACCCCTCGGCCTGATCGTCCTCGACGCCCGCGTCCGCCTGGTCTCCTCGGGCGGCGAACGTACGCTAGCGGTAGGTGAGCTGTTCACGGACTACTACGAGACGGTCATTCAGCCGGCCGAGCTGCTGACCGAGGTGATCGTTCCGCCCCAGCCGCCGACCGCGCGCGGCGTGTATCTGAAGTTCCTCCCGAGGACCGAGGACGACTACGCTACGGTGGCGGTTGCGGCGCTCGCGGAGCTCGAGGACGGCGCCTGCCGCGATGTCCGGATCGCGCTGGGCGCCGCCGGCCCGACTCCCATCCGCGCCACCGCCACCGAACAACTGCTGACCGGCCAGCACGCCAGCGAGGACCTGATCCGCCGCGCCGCGCAGGCGGCAGCCGAGCAGGTCGACCCACTCAGCGACTTTCGCGGTCCCGCCGATTACAAGCGCGACATGGCCGTCGTCTTCACCCACCGCGCTCTCGACCGCGTTCTCAACGGAGTACCCGCATGACCTCCACCCCGACGTATCGCGTCGTCGGCCAGCCCATCCCGCGTATCGAAGGCCCCGCCAAGGTCACCGGCCAGGCGCGCTACGCCGCCGATTTCCTCCAGCCCGGCGCCGTCTGGGGGAAGTGCCTGCACGCGCCGTACTCGCACGCGCGCATCGTGCGCATCGACACCAGCAGGGCCCGCGCTGTGCCCGGCGTGCACGCCGTCATCACCGGCGCCGACACGCGCGACGGCGGCCTGTGGGGTCGCGGCGTCAAGGATGCGCCGCCGCTGGCGTTTGGCCGCGTGCGCTACTACGGCGAGCGTGTCGCGGCGGTTGCCGCCGACGACGAAGACATCGCCCAGGCCGCGCTGGAGCTGATCGAGGTCGAATACGAGGAACTGCCGGCCGTGTTCGACCCCCGCGAGGCAATGCGCGACGGCGCGCCGATCCTCCACCCGGATTTCAATAGCTATTTCGGCTTCAAGATCAAGCACGAGCAGCCGTCGAACATCCACCACGAGAGCCACCTGGAGCGCGGCGACGTTGAGCAGGGCTTTTCCGAGGCAGACGTCATCGTCGAAAACACGTACATTACGCAGCGCCAGTCGCAGGGCATGCTCGAGCCACAGTCGATCCTGGTCTGGATCGATCCGGCCGATGACCGCGTCCACCTGTGGCACTGCAACAAGGTGCCGTACTTCGTTCGCGGCGCGCTGGCCGTGGCCGCCGGCATTCCGGAGGAACGCATCGTCGTGCACCCGACGTATATAGGCGGGGACTTCGGCAACAAGGGCAACTCGCGCCTGACGCCTATCTGCTACTACCTGGCCAAGACCAGCCGCCGGCCGGTGCGCATGATCTCCGACTATACCGAGGAATTCCTGGCCGGCAATCCGCGCCACCACGTCATGCTCCGGCTGCGGAGTGGCGTCAAGCGGGATGGCACGCTCACCGCGCACACCGTCGATCACGTCGTCAACTCCGGCGCCTACGCGGCGTTCAAGTCGTATGGGACGATCGCGGGCGCCAACGAGGCCGCGGGGCCATATCGCGTCGCCAACTCGCGCATCGATTCGGTGTTCGTGTACACCAACACCGTGCCGGGCGGCTTCATGCGCGCCCCCGGCGAGCCGGAGGGCGTCTTCGCCGTCGAGTCGCACATGGACGAGGTCGCGCGGCGCATCGGCATGGACCCCGTCGAGTTTCGGCTCAAGAACCTGATCGTCGAGGGTGACGAGACCGCCTTCGGCCACCTGCTGCATGATGTGCGCGCCCGCGAAACGCTGCAGGCGGCCGTGGACGCCGCCGGCTACGCCTCTGAAAAACCGCGCAACGTCGGCCGTGGCGTGGCCATCGGCGAGCGCGGCACCGGCGCTGGCGAGGGCACCGTCGAAGTCCTGCTTCAGCCCGACGGCCGCGCCATCATCGGCACGCCGATGTTCGACCAGGGCACGGGCACCTATACCACCATTGCGCAGGTGGCCGGCGAAGAGCTGGGCATTCCACCCGATCGCTTCGAGCTCCAGGTGTGGGACACCGACGAGCTGGAGTCGGATTCCGGGCTGACCGGCAGCCGCGGCACGCATGTCAACACGCTGGCCGCCTACGAAGCGGCCCAGGAGGCCAGGCGCGAGCTGGTGCAGCTCGCCGCCGAATTCCTGGGCTGGCCAGCGGACCAGGTCACGTTCACGGGCGGTCAGGCGCGTCGCGAAGACGCTGGCGAGGCACTCGGTTGGGAGGAGCTGCTGGCGCGCGCCGGTCAGTCGGTCCGCGCCCGGGCGCACACCAGCGCTCGCCGCTCACACCTCACCGCGTTTGTGGCGCAGGTGGCCGAGGTCGCCGTCGATCCCGAGACCGGCCAGGTCCAGGTGCTGCGCTTTACCACCGCCCACGATTCAGGCACCGTGGTCAATCCCCTCGGCTACCAGGGCCAGGTCAACGGCGGATTTCAGCACGGCCTGGGCTACGCGCTCATGGAGGAGCTGGTGGTGGAGGACGGGCGAGTCACGACCCTGTCATTTGGCGACTACAAGATGCCGACGGCGGCCGACATGCCGCCGCTGACGACGGTGGTCCTCGATTCAGACACGGGTGAAGGGCCCTACAGCATTCGCGGCATCGGCGAGGCGCCATGCATCCCGGTGGCTCCCGCGATCGCCAACGCCGTCGCCGACGCGGTTGGCGTGCGCGTGCGCGACCTGCCGATCACGGCCGTGAAGGTCTACCGGGCATTGAAAGAGAAACGGTGAGGCGGGAGAGGCTCGCGTAGACTTACCAGACGTGTCGGAGGAAACCCGTGACGGTGACGTGCTTGCCGGGGCGACCGCTCTCGCCAACCAGTTCGCGTCACGCGCCCTGGAGACAGAGCAGCTCGGTCGTCTGCCGGACGAGACGGTTGCGCAACTGCTCGAGCTCGGCATGGCACGCACCCTGGTGCCGCGGCAGTGGGGCGGCCTCGAGCTGGGATTCAAGGAAGTGATCGACGTGCTCACCACGATGGCCGGGTCGTGCATGTCAACCGCCTGGTGTGCCGCGCTCTACGCCGAGCACCCCTGGATCCTGGCGCACTTCGACGAGCGCGCACAGACGGACGTGTGGAGTGACGGACCGGACGTGAACGTGTGCATGTCCGTGGCCGCGCAGGGCACGGCAACGCGGGTAGCGGACGGCTTCGAGCTCGACGGGACGTGGGCCTTCGTTTCTGGCTGTGACCATGCGGCCTGGTTCCTGCTGGCGACAACCTGGGACGACGATGCCGGCCACCACATGGGTCTGTGCCTGGTTCCGCGCTCCGAGGTCCACATCGATCACGCGAGCTGGCACGTCGCTGGTCTGCGCGGCACTGGCAGCAAAACACTCAGCGTGCGCGGAACTCGCGTGCCGACCTATCGGATGCGCGACTCCGAAGCGCTGGTGACGGCGCCCCTCTTTCAGCGCCGGCCAACACCGGCACTGTTCTGCCAGCCTTTTGGCGGGACCCTCGGCCTGGTGCTCGCGGCGGTGGCCGTCGGCGGGGCCGAAGGCGCTCTCGAACACTTCCGTGCACGCGCCACCCAACGCGTGTTGCGCTACCAGAACCGCGTCCAGGCGGCGGACCCCGCCGCGCAACTGGACCTGGCGGAGTCGACGCTCCGCGTCACGAGCGCGCGCCTGCTACTGGAGGATGCGTGTGAAGTCGTGCGCCGCGCAGGCGAACACTCCGAGCAGTTGAGCGTCGCCATGCTGGCGGAGCTTCGAGCGCGCAAGGCATTCGTAGTGCGGCTGTGCACCGAAGCCATCGATCGGCTGTTCGCCTCGAGCGGAGGTGGCGCGCTGCACGAGACGAATCCACTCCAACGTTTCTGGCGCGACGTACACGCCATCCAGGCGCACGCCGGCATGAACTGGAGTGCCCACGGTCAGAATTACGGCGGCATCGCCGTGGGCCTGGAGCCCATCATGCAACGCCCCTGGTGAAGAGCCTCAGGAGCGCCGCCACGGGATGAGCACGTGGTCCATCCAGTTGAGCAGCACGGCGGCGGCGAAGCCGAGGATCGCGGTGACCAGGAGTCCCACGTACATCTTTTCGACCTGGAATACCTGCCACGAGGTCCAGATCAGGTAGCCGACACCGCTCTTGGCGCCGACGAACTCCGCGGCGACGATCACCAGGAGGGCGACGCCCATGCCAACTCTGAGGCCGGCGAGGATCATCGGCAGTGCGCCGGGCAGGGCCACGTCTCGGAACATCATCCAGCGACTGGCGTGATAGTTCTTGCCGACGTCCAGATAGATCTTGTCGATGTTTCGCACGCCAGCGGCGGTGTTGATCAGCACGAGGTAAATGACGGCGGTGGCAATGATGGCGTACTTACTGTCCTCGCCGATCCCAAACACCATGATGAACAGTGGCAGGATGGCGATCTTGGGGATCGGGAACGTACCGTCGATCAGCGGCTGGACGATGGCGCGGATCGGCCCGAACAGGCCCATGGCCAGACCGATGATGATGCCGGGCACCGCGCCGATCAGGAAGCCGATCACGATCCGCTGCAGGCTCGCCGAGAGGTTCGCCCACAATTCACCCTGGGGGAACTGGGCCGTGGGCCGCAGCATCTGCACGAAGGTCTCAAAGATCGTGCTGGGGGCTGGAAAGAAGCGCGTGTCGATGGTGCCGACGCGCGCGAACAACTCCCAGAGTGCCAGCAGCAGCAATGGCGACAGAACGCTCAGCAAGCGCTCGGTGTTCGCACGATTCAGGAGGGTGGGTCCAGATGGGCGGGCCCACGCTGGCGCGCTCGCCGCCCGGCCGCGAATGCGAATACTGGTCGGGGTGTGCATCAGTCCTCCGCTCTACACCGTCAATTCCGCTGGCCCTGCGCTTCCTGGGCCTGAGCCATCTCCACCTCTTCTCGCAGGAGTCCCCAGATCCGCCCGAACAGGGCGCCAAATTGAGCGCTGGACTTCACCACCTCCACGTTGCGGGGTCGGTCGAAGACGGCCTTCACGTCCAGGATGTCCTTGATCCGGCCTGGCCGCGCGGTCATCACCAGGATGCGGTCTGCCAGGACGATGGCTTCGTCGATGCTGTGCGTCACGTACAACACCGTCTTGCGCGTTTCCTCCCAGATGCGCAGCAGCTCACTCTGGAGGACGATTTTGGTCTGCTCGTCCAGCGCCGCGAACGGCTCGTCCATCAACAGGATCTCCGGGTCATTCGCGAACGCGCGCGCGATGCTGACCCGTTGCTTCATCCCACCGCTCAACTGGTAGGGCAGCGCGTCTTCGAAGCCTGCCAGGCCAACTTTGTGGATGAACGGCTCGGCTACGGCATAGCGAGCCGGCTTGGAGAACCCGCGCGCCTTCAAGCCAAAGGCGATGTTGTCGCGCACGCTCATCCAGGGAAAAATGCTCTGCTCCTGGAACACCATGCTGTTCAGGGGCTGCTCGGCGCGGCTTCCACGCGCGGAGCCGCTGCTACTACCGTTCAGCTCCGAACCAACGTCCAGGCCCCGAAAGACCTGAATCTCGCCGCTGGTGCGCGGCTCGAGGTCTGCCAGGATGCGCAGCAGGGTGGTCTTGCCGCAGCCGCTGGGTCCGACGATGCAGAAGAACTCGCCGGCCTCGATGTCGAGATCGATGCCGGCCAGGGCAATCACGGCGCGTCCTTTGACCTCGAACTGTTTGGTCAGGCCACGCAATCGAATCTTGACCGCCACTCTATGCTCCCCAGTCACCTCGATGGTAGCGTGAGCGGGGAGGCAGCGCGATGATCCCGCCGCGGCGATTTCGACCTGTTGGTCTGCTACTGGCGGTTTGGCTGTGCGCGTGCTCGGCGGGCGGCGCTTCTGCGCCGACGCAGCCCGCGGGCGCGACGGGTTTGCTGGCGCCAACGTCGTCGAGCGCAGGACCGACACCCCAGAGCGCGTCGAACCCGGCCGGCGCGGCGGTGGCGACGTACCAACCCGGGCCGCCACTCTCCCCGCCCGTGAAAGTGACCGCCATCGACGGCGGTATCGTCTCGAACATCTCGTTCTACGAGGGTATCGACAAAGGCTACTACCAGGCCGAGGGTCTCGACGTCTCGCTGGTCTCATTGCCCGATGCGTCGACTTCGGCTCAAATGATCGCCACCAATCAGGCCCAGTTCTACATCGCCATTCCAGACCCGGTCATCTTCAACGCCCTCGCGCGCGGGATCAATGTCAGGGTCCTGGTCTCGACCACCACCAACAAGCCCACCGACCGCCCGGCCGCGTTGCTGGTCAGGCAGGACCTCATCGACAGTGGCCGCTACAAGACGCCAGCCGATTTGAAAGGCATGACCATTGCCGCCGGCGCGGCGTCAGCGCAGTTCTACGTTCAGCGCGCGTTGACCCAGGGGGGACTCACGTTGGCGGACGTCAACCTGGTCAACATTGGCGCGTTGCCCGACATCCTCGCCGCGCTGCAGAACAAGAGCGTCGACGCGGGCTGGGAGGTGGAGCCGCTCATCACTCAAGCCGAGCGCAGCGGTGTCGCCAGGGCGGAGCTTGCGACCGGTCAACTGTACCCTGGCGCGGTGGGCGGAGCGCTGATCATGGCGCCTTCGTTCGAACAGGACCACCCCGAAGCCGCGTTGCGCTTCCTGATCGCCTACCTCCGCGGGCAGCGGGACTACTATCACGCGCTGAACAAACGCGACACCGATGCGACGCCGGTGATCCAGTCGCTCACCGCGCATACGCTGGTCAAAGATCCCAGCCTGTACCAGGTCATGGGTCTGCCGAGCCTGGATCCCAACGGCGCCATGGACCCGAGCGTGTGGGACCCGTTTCAAGATTTCTACGTCCGGCAAGGCATCCTGGAACGCAAGATCGACCTGACGCCGTACCTCGACACGTCGCTGGTCAACGCCGCGCTCGAGCGCCTGGGTCACGAGTAGGCAGCCTTCAGCCCGAGCAGCCGCGCGGCTGTACTACGCTCCCGATCCTCCCGATGTCAGTGCCTCAGCGCGCGGCGAGGGTGCTTTTGGCGTGCTGAACGAAGCTGTTATCGACCACCTCGTCAACATTCGCGGCGGTTTTTACGAAACCGTGCGCGATGTACCAATCCTGCTGGTGCTTGAGGCTCTCCGCGTCGACCAGTCCGTCGGCATCCAACGCCAGCGGTTTGACTTTACTGACGAGGTCCGGCGTGTACGCGCTCGGCAGCATCGGCATCACGCTGGAGATCACGTTCGTCTGGTCGGTGTGTTGCGGTCCGAACGCGGCCACGTAGTCGCGGAGCCCCTGAACGTACGCCAGAAGAAATCGGTCGGCGACATCCCCGTTGCCGGCGAGTTGGGGCGTGATCATCAGCACCGCTTCCTGCTCGCCCGGTGCGATTTCGGCATTGCTGACCCACCTTTTGACGACGCTGGTGGCTTCGCCCTGCGTGATCGACGGCTCCACCATGTCGGCGGCATCGATCTTTTGTGATGCCAGCGCCGACAGCATGTCCGCGAAGTTCAGGTAGGTGATGTTCACGTCCTTGTCGGTCAAGCCGTTGGCTTCGAGCAACGACACAACATTCATGTACGTACCGACACCGGGCGCGGTGACCGCGATGGTCTTGCCCTTCAGGTCGGCCGGAGAGGTGAGCGCGCCACTGTCGAGCAGGTCCGGCCGAACCACAAGGCCGCCCCACCAGGCGCCAGGCAGCTGCTTGCCGGCGTCGGCGACGACCTTCAGCTTCACGTTGGTGGCGATGGCGTTGTACAGCGCGGCGGCGGGAGATGAGATGCCGCCGTCCAGCTGGTTCGAGGCCATCAGTGGCAAGAGCTCGGCTCCAGATGAGACGTTTACGAACTGCACGTCCAGTCCCTGCTGCTGGTAGTAGCCGCGCCCAGCGGCGACGTAGACCGGGGTGGCGCCCGTGCCGGTCACCAGGCCGATCTTGATCGGCGTGCCGTTGCCCGTGGCGGCTGCCGCCGCCGTTGGCGCAGGGGTCGGCGCGCCCGCGCCTGGGGTCGCCGCGGTTGGGGCCGGCGGCGGGGCCGTCGAGCAGCCCAGCACGAACGCCACGAACGCCATCAAGAACAGGATCGATCGCCCGCCAGTGTTGTGCATCCCTCTAGGATGCGCCGGATCGCTCGTGTTGAACAGATCAGGCAAGCGGTGCGACGTGCATTTTCGTGATCCCGGCCGGGCACGGTCCTTGCAATCTGCTGACCTGCTGAGCCCGTGTGGAGACGGGCAAAGGGAATTGGAGGAACAGGACCTTGGCATTGGAACCCGGTGGCTTGATTGCCTGGTTGGTAGTCGGACTCATTGCGGGCTGGCTTGCCGGTCAGTTCATGCGCGGCGGCGGCTTCGGCATCATTGGTGACATCGTCGTCGGCATTATTGGCGCATTCATCGGTGGATTGATCTTTAGCCTGATACTGCCTGGCAGCAGCGTCGGGCTGATTGGCAGCATCATCGTCGCGGTTATCGGAGCGGTCATTCTGATCGCCCTGCTGCGCCTGGTGACGGGTAACCGCACGGCCGCCTGACGCTGACCCCAGGGTCGTATCGACCTGAGCGACGACGCGCACGCGGGCGAGGAAGAGCGGCACGGCTCTTGCGTTACGGTCGACTCGGAGGCTCTCGTGCGCATCGCTCAGGTTGCACCACCATTCGAAACAGTGCCACCCACCAGGTATGGTGGCACCGAACGCGTTATCGCCACGCTGACCGATGCACTGGTCAGACGCGGACACGACGTCACGCTGTTCGCCGCGGGCGACTCCCGCACGAACGCCAGACTGTTGCCCACTGTACCTGAAGCGTTGTGGCATAGCGAACCACCGCTGGCCGACGTGAATCCGTTCTGGTCGATGACGCTGGACGCCGTCCTCGAGCACATCGACGACTTCGACGTGGTTCACAGCCACCTGGACTACTGGGGCTTCCCACTCGCGCATCACGCACACGTGCCGCTGGTGACCACGCTGCATGGTCGACTCGACCTGCCGGAGCTGCAGCCCCTGTATCGACACTTCGACGACGTTCCGCTCGTCTCGATCAGCGACGCCCAGCGCGACCCGGTCCACTGGGCGAACTTCGTCAAGACGATCTACCACGGCATTAACCTGGACGAGTTGACGTTCAGCGGCGGGCGAGGCAAATATCTCGCGTTCCTGGGTCGCATCGCCCCGGAAAAGGGTCTCGATACGGCGATCCGCGTCGCAAGTGAGTCCGGACAGCCACTGCGCATCGCGGCACGCAAGCCGCTCCGCAACAGCTCCGACCCGGGTGTGCGCGCTGACCGCCACCACTACCAGCACGAAATCCTGCCTTTGCTGGAGGGACGCTCCACGCGATTCGTGGGTGAGGTCGACGGACCCGAGAAGAACAGATTTCTCAGAGACGCCGCCGCCTTGCTGTTCCCGATTCGTTGGCCTGAGCCGTTCGGTCTGGTGATGGTCGAGGCGATGGCGTGCGGCACGCCGGTCATCGCGTTGCGTCAGGGCAGCGTTCCCGAAGTCATCGAAGATGGCGTCACCGGGTTCATTTGCGACGACGAGGCAGGCATGGTCGAAGCGATTGGTCGCATCGACGAGATAGATCGGGCACGTTGCCGCGCGGTGGCCGAGGAACGTTTTTCACCGGATCGCATGGCGGACGACTACATCCGCGTCTATCGTCAGTTGTGCGCGGTCGAAACGCGTGCCCCGTCGCTGGTAGTGCCCGCGGCCGCGGCGGCCTACGTCAACGTGGCGTAACCGCCAGGTCAACCTCGGCGCGTCACGCGGCAGCGGCTTCCTTCGAGGGGGTACGATGCCTGGCGAACACCGGGGGGTATATGACTTCGTATATGCCAGCTTCGAGCCTCACGCGGAGATCAGCGTTGCGCTTGATGACGCTCAGTGCCGGTGGGGCCCTGCTCGCCGCGTGCGGCGTGGCGCCACAGGTCGCGGCCCCGACCGCCGCGCCGACGCCCGTGGCGGCCAACCCGGCGCCCACCGCCGCGGCGCCCACCGCGGTGGCCGCGACCGCCGGCACGCCCACGCTGCAGCACAAGACGGGCGGCACGCTGCGTTTCGCGTCCACCGCCGACGTTCCCAACCTCGACGGACACCAGCGCTCCTCTCCATCCACCGACACCGTGTGGACCGCCTACGACCGACTGATCCAGTACGACGCGAACGGCAAGGTCCAGCCCATGCTCGCCGAAAGCTGGGACGTGACGCCCGACTACACGCAGGTCAAGTTCAACCTGCGCAGCGGCGTCCAGTTCCACACCGGCCGCGAGCTTACCAGCGACGACGTCAAGTGGAACGTGCTGCGCGCTCGCGATCCGAAAGTAGCCTCCGGCTCATATGTCACCTGGAGCAACTGGTTTACCACCATCGATACTCCAGACAAGAACACCATCGTGCTCAAGTCCGACGCGTCGAGACCGTCGATGTTCGATTTCTTCGAGTGGTTGAACATCCTGGACCCGGTCACGATGCAGGGTCCGGATGCGCAGTCCAGGTCCGTCGGCACCGGTCCATTCGTGTTCCAGGAATGGAAGCAGGGCGATTCGCTCACGTTTTCGAAAAACGCGAATTACTGGGATACCGGCAAGCCATACATCGACGGCTTTATCGTGCACATTCTCGAAGCCCAGTCGGCCCTGGTGCAGCTCGAGGCCGGCGCGATCGACCTGGTCAAAACAGAGGCTGTCGACGACATCGTTCGACTCAAGCAGGATCCGAACTTTCAGGCCGTTCAGCATCCGTTCGCCGGGTCGTTCTACGAGTTCGGGATCAACATCACCCGTCCGCCGTACGACGACAAACGCGTGCGACAGGCATTCAATTACGCGATCGATCGCCAGCGCTACGCGACCAGCATCATGCAGAGCCTGGTCAAGCCGCTGGCCCTGTTCTGGAGTTCGACGAGCCCGGCCTTTGACGACGCCAGGAATGCGTCGGTGCCGTTCGACCTGGACAGGTCACAATCGCTGCTGAAAGAGGCCGGCGTGAGCGGACTGCAAGCCGACCTGCTGTACATACCTCCGTCTTATCCGGTGCTCAAGCCGTTGGCGGAGATGTATCAGGCGGACCTGGCCAAAATCGGCGTGACGTTGAACATCCTGTCGATGGACACCGCCACATGGCTGGCGCAGGTGAACGGCGTTCAGTACAACGGCCTGTACGTGAGTGGCGACAGTCTGGGCAACTACCAGCCCGCGACGCCGCTGGGCGCGTCGCCGGCCTGGTCGCCAAGCAAGAACAACTCCGGCTTCAAGACCGACGAGTGGACGAATCTCGTCAACGCCGTGAGCACCGAGACCGATCCAGCCAAACAGAAGCAGCTGTACATGCAGGTCAATGACTACATGATCGATCAGGCGTGGTCTATCGTCTTTGCCGAACGCGCCGTCATCTGGCTGACGCGCAGCGCCGTCCAGAACATGATCCCCACCGGCCGCCAATCTTTTCTGTGGAACCAGGTGTGGATCAACTGATGGGACTGAAAGAGCTCGCGCTGGCGCGCCAGCCCTTCGCTAACGGACGTGCCTTCGGTGCGACGGGCGCGTACGAGCAGCTTCTGGGCACGGCCAGTTTTGGGGTCGATCCGCGACATCCCGCCAACGCGAACATCGTCGACCTGGACCTCGCCCCATGCGACGCCAACGGCCTGGTGCGCTTCGTCGCCGACCTGAGGATTCTCAGACCAGCAGATCCGAACCGCGGCAATCGGCGCATGGTGTTGGACGTGGTCAACCGCGGCAACCCGGTCGCCATTCGGAATACCGATCTGGGCGTCCCGCGCACGCCGGAAGCGGACAGCGAGGGCTGGCTGCTGCAGCAGGGCTACACGGTGGTGTGCTGTGGCTGGCAGCACAACGTGCCACGCGGCACCCAGCGTCTGGGCTTGCAAGCTCCCGAAGCAATGCAGAACGGTCGGCAACTCACCGGCCAGGTTCGCGCCGTGGTGCAGGTCAACACGCCGAACACTCGCATCGGCGTTGCCGACGAGCCTTCCCTTGTCGAGCACGCCGCTTACCCGGCGGCCGATCTCGCCAACCCGAGCGACACGCTGGCCGAGCTGGACTACCCGCTGGCGCCGCGACGAATCGT
>Ga0213876_10001748_pt1 | contig 13182 bp, 17 predicted proteins | sample BarmaccomBMRX_R9_FD_160113 | JGI IMG/M metagenome (GOLD analysis project Ga0213876, IMG submission 160113) | Root-associated microbial communities from Barbacenia macrantha in rupestrian grasslands, the National Park of Serra do Cipo, Brazil - RX_R9 | ecosystem: Host-associated > Plants > Roots...
ACGCGGCGTTTGTGGCGGGCGATGATCGGGTGTTCGACGCGGAGTCCGTGGTGGATACCTTGCTTGCGGGCTTGAGGTCGGCCAGCATATCGTGACTGGTCGGTACAGAATCTAGCGGGAGGGGTGGCGATGGCAACACTGACGCGGCGAGCGTTGATGCTTAGAGCGGGTGAGGCATCAGCCATTGGTCTCGCGATTCCGCTGTTAGCCGCCTGCAGCACACTGCTGCCAGCGGCAAGTGGCGGCCAATCCGCCACGGGCGGCGGAGCCAAGTCTGGCAAGGTCAACCTGCCCAGCTACGTGCAGATCCAGGACGGACCGAAAGCAGACCTTGCACCACGCGCGGACGGCGTGGATGCCGGCTATTTCACGTTCCCCCAAACGCCATTCAAGTCGGTCAAGCAAAAGACGGGGAACGGAGAAGACGTCACGCTGATGACGAACCTCATCCAGGGTGCGGTGGTAGCCCTGGAGCAGAACCCGGCGTGGCAGGCAGTCAATGCTGACATGGGGTTGACCGTGCGCCAGCGCCTGTACGGCTCTGGCGATTATCGCAACGGTCTGGCAACGACTATCGCCGGCGGCGATCTGCCTGACACCATCTACAACCCACCCCAGAAATACATTCCGAATCTCCCGGCCTTCCTGCAGACACAATGCGCGGACCTGACACCACACTTAGCAGGCGACGCCGTGAAGGACTACCCGAATCTCGCCAATATTCCAACACCGTGTTGGGCGGAGACGGTCCTGAACGGGGCTATTTACGGCGTACCGGTGCCCCGCGCACCATTCCTCAACGCCTTTCTGGTGCGGCAGGACCTGGTAGATCAGGCGCAGCTGAAGCTGCCGACCTCCGCCGACGAGTTCAAGACGTTTCTCATCACGTTGACAAAAGCGCAGCAGAACCAGTTCGGCCTGGCCTCCGCAGGCTTTTTCGGACTCGCTCCGCAGTCACCCCTACTGATGGTCTTCGGCGCGCCCAACAACTGGCGCCTGGACTCCAACGGGAAACTGGTCAAAGACTATGAATCCGATGAGTATCGTGCGGCGGTAGGGTTTGCACGCGACTTGTGGTCGGCTGGCGCCTGGCATCCAGACTCGAAGACGTTGACGGGCACTACCCTGTCAACCGCGCTGCGCGGTGGCCAGGCCGTGGTCGCCTCTCACTCGTTCGGCGCCTTGATTGCGCAGTGGTCCTTGTTGGCAGCCGAGAATCCAGCGGCGCGCTTGCGCGTGATTCATCCATTCTCCGCGGACGGAAAAACGAAGCCGATCTACCACACCGGTCCGAGCAATTTCGGCATCAGCTTTGTGAAAAAGGGCAGCGACGACCGCGTCAAGCTTCTGTTGCGCGTGCTCAACTACATCGCTTCGCCATTCGGCAGTCAGGAATACACGCTGCTGAATTATGGCGTCGAGGGAGTGCACTTCAATCGCGACGCCAACGGTGTGCCGGCCCTGACGGATAAAGGCCGAGCGGAAGTCTTGAGCACGTGGAAGTACATCACCAATAACCCGCAGGTGCTGTTCTCACCTGACCGGAGTATGGAGTACGCGACTGACATCCAGACGGATGAAAAAGCCATGGCGGATGTGGCCATTCCAGATCCAACCCTGGGCTACTTCTCGCCAACGTTCGCAGCCCAGCAGGCGCTGCTCGATCAGGCGATGAACGACGGCGTAAACGATATCGTCGTAGGACGTTCGGCGCTGAGCGACCTCGACGGACTGGTTACCGCGTGGCGCACCAACGGCGGAGACAAATCGCGAGGCGAATACCAGGACGCCCTGGCCGCCGCGCGTTAGACCCTCACGTCGGCCGGGATCACGGCGCAGATGCCAAGCGGATCGCACGTGGCAGGATCGATCTCGGCCCCACGTTCGGCGAGCTGTGCCAGCTCCTGCTCTAGCCGCTGAAGCTCGCGAATGCGTTCTTGCACCTCTGCGCGATGATGCTCGAGCAGGCCCACAACGTGGCTGCAAGGCGGTGAACCGCCATCGCGAATCCGGATGACTTCACGAATCTCCGCGAGCGTCAGTCCCATACTCTGAGCAGCGCGGATAAACGCCAGCCGCGGCAACGTGCTGGCATCGTAGGTGCGATAGCCTGTCGTTGTACGGTCCGCAGCCGGCAGCAGTCCGGCCTTCTCGTAGTACCGCAGCGCGGTGGTCGCCAGCCCACTGCGGACAGCCAGCTCGCCGATCCGCAGGCCGCCATCTGCTGAATGCTTGACCTTCGAGCGCACTCCAAGGTCTAGGATCCCAAATGAGAGCGATGCTGGCAACGATTGGGAACCTCAACCGCGCACAGCACCGGCTGGCGCGCGATGTCATCGCCGCGTTCGTCGCGCTTGGCACGCTCGCCGTGGCCGTGTCCGCGGCTTCGGGCACGGCTGCCGATGGTCTTTCGGTCACGCTCACTACGCTGGCAAGTCAGGCAACCGCCTCGCTCGAGGCACTCGGCGCAACCCTGCCGCTCGGCTTCGCGTTTGGACTGGGTATGGCCGCGGCGGTCAACCCATGTGGCTTCGCCTTGCTGCCTACGTACCTGACCCTGTACCTGGGCACGGCTGCGCACGAGCACTTGCCGTGGCGTACCAACCTGCTCACATCGCTCAAAGTCAGTGCCGCCATGGCCGTCAGCTTCGTCGCGCTGTTCTCGCTCATGGGCGCGGTCCTTGGCGCGATCGGCGGCGTCGTCGGCGTCTGGTTGCCGTGGCTTAGCCTGGTCACGGGCGTGGTCCTGGTGTTCATCGGAGCGCGGCTGCTCACCGGCGCAACGCTCGCGCTCCCCCAGGCCGAACGACTGGCCGATCGTTTTGGCCCAGCCTCCAGGCGCACAAGTTTGGTCGGGTACGCCGCGTACGGAGTCGCCTTCGCGCTCAGCTCGCTCGGGTGTGCACTGCCATTGTTCCTGGCCGCGCTCGGCAGCGGGATCGCGCTCGGCGGCGTTGCCGGTGCGCTCGGCCAACTGGTTCTGTACGGACTGGGTATGGGCGCAGTGGTATCGCTGCTTACGATTGTGTTCGGTGCCTGCGGACGCGGTGTGCTGATCCGCATCCGCACCATCAGTCGAGTTATTCAGCCACTCTCCGCATTGCTACTCGTACTCACTGGTGGGTATATCGTGTATTACTGGCTCTCAGCTGGAGGACTGTTCGCATGAGACGACGGACGTGTCTCCGAACGTTATTGTTCGTACCCACGCTCGTGGTGGCCGGCTGCCGCCATGCGTCGTTACCGTTCGGCTCGGCACATCCACCGGAGGGCCTGACGCTGACGGACCTTCACACGATGTCGGACCTCCAGACAGTGTTCAACCAGGATGCCGGCAAGCCGCGCTTGATCCTTCTGGTCTCGCCTACTTGACCGGTCTGTCGTGAAGGGGCCAGTTGGGTCCAGAACAATATTCTGAGCCAGAATGCTGATCCAAACCTGCGTGTGTACGTGGTGTGGTTCAACATGCTCTTCGGCGATAGTCGCGACCGGTGGGATGGCGATGGTCTCAGCGATCCACGTGTACGTCACTTCTGGGATGAGCAGAAAGTCGTCGGCAACTGGTACAGCGCCAATGTCACTGAAAGCAAGGGTACGACCTGGGACTTCTACGCCCTGTACGACCCTGCCGCCACCTGGACCTCGTCCCCGCCAAAAGCCGTGGACCAGGACGGGACCATCATCGGCCACCACGACGAGCTGAAGGCCGCGATTACGCCGCTCCTCCGCCCAACCGGCTAACAACCTGGCTCGTCGTTGGGGCCGAACGGGTGTCGCAGGAACTCGGAGAAGGTTTCGCTCGTCTGCCAGGTGAGGCTTTCCAGGGACAGTGGATCCAGCCGAATTGCCCGCCCGAGCCGTGGGGAGCTGATCTCGAGGCGGACGCCGTTCCGCGTAAAGACCCGCCGCACGCGCACGGTTGCGAATTCGTTCGTCAGCTCGAACTCACGATCGGCGTGCTCGTCGGATTCGAGAGACGTCATAGCATCAGCGCCAGATTGCGCAGCGGCAGGGTGGCCTGGTCCAGGATCACCTCACGTCGTGACAGTCGCAGCCCATCGCTGGTGCGTCGAAGTACGTCGTGCCGTTCCGCCGAGATCAATTCGGGCCGTGGGTCGTCACCGCGACTGCGGTACAGCAGCAGGTTGCTCTGCACCGCCACGTCGGGTTTTTCCAGCGAACGTGGGCGCACGTTGGTTACGAACCGGCGCGTGCGCGACGGCGGATCCTCTGCCCACGCGAATTCGGTTTTGAGTCGCTCAACGCGCATCCGCAACGTCCCCAGGTCATCTTGAAAATGCGGTGCACCGAGATGCACATCGGGGCCGCCACCACGTTCGCGCGTCACCCGCACTGGCACCACGTACCGAATATCTTCTGTCAGCAAAGACAGCCATTGATCGAACTGGCCGGCGTCCAGGAGTTGGGCCTCGTTGTCCAGCCAGCTGACCGACTCGAACCACAGCGCCAGCGCTGCCTGATCAATCGGCATTCGCCATGAGCTGCAGCCAGCGTCGGTAAAACTGGCGCGCATTGTTCTCCGAGTATTTGCTGGCGTACACCTCTCCAGGCCCGACGAACTCTACGGCCCGCTGCCGACCCAGTCCCTGCACGTAGTAAAACTCCAGCTCTCGCGCGGCGGGAGTGGCCGCGTTGCGCGTGATGTCGATCCACGTTTCGCTATCGTCCTGGTCAAAGATGCCGGAAGGGCCGAACGTCAGAACGTAATGTTGGGCGGACCGCTCCTTCCAGTCCGCGGGTGCCGCCTTCTCCACCAGCCCCCACGACAGCACCTCCATGTGATTCGGGCCTTTCGGCAGCCAGACCTTCATGTTGGTGTGCGAGATCAGCTTGCCGCCTAATCGAGCTGATGAGATGAGAAATGACAGATTCGGAAAAATCGTGCAGTGCATGTTCTTGATCTGCCGCAGCACGTCAAACTGTTCGCGGGACAAACGTCGTTCGAACTCCGCCAGCATACCCGGCTCGAAAACGTTCTCATCCGATGGAAGCCCCAGGCCTACACCATGACCGTTGCCGGCGTGTACGTGATAGCCGGACTCCGCAAAGCGGGCACTCGGAACCAGGCCAAGCCGCGAGATTGACGCATGCAGATGTCCCGTGTGATAGGCGTCCGATGCGAAGTTCTCGGCGGGTATTTTCCAATTGCTGCGGATTTCCCAGCGGTGGGGTGGGCCCATCACTTCCATCTCCGCGCGACGCACGTAGAAATCGAGATACCAGCGGGCGTCTCCGAGATAGTCGTCAAGCGGACATGCAGTGTCGTCCCAGGTTGCGAAAATCAAGCCCGCGTACTCGGTGACGCGAGCCTGGCGGAGCTGAATGGTGTCGCGATCGAGCGTGTCGCCGTACGCCAGTTGCTGGTACGGCACCCCGGTCAGCTGGCCGTCGTTACGATAGGTCCAGCCGTGATAGGGACAACGAAAGTGCGCGGCGTTGCCGAGATCCGATCGACAGATGCGCATGCCGCGGTGGCGGCACACGTTCAGGAATACGCGCACTGCGCCGTCTTCCGAGCGGACCACGATGATCGGATCGGTGCCCAGATAACGGGTAACGTAATCTCCCGGCTCTGGCACTTCGGAAGTGTGCCCGACGCATTGCCAGCATCGCGCGAAGATCGCCTGGAGCTCGCGCTCGTATACGTCCGGGTCGCTAAAGAGGTACGCCGGAAGTCGACCAGCTTCCAGGTCTACGTCGTGCCGTAGTCGGGTGAGCAGATGGGTCATGAGTAGGCGGTGAGCGTTTGTCCGCCGTCGACGAAAAGGGTAGCACCGGTGATGAATTCACTCGACTCTGAGGCCAGCAGCGCGACAACATTGGCGATATCGGTTGGCTGGCCTATGCGGCCGATCGGCACGGTGCCCTCGCGCTGGGCGCGGTACTCGGGATCGGCAAAGGCCTCACGCGTCATGTCGGTGAGGACCGGGCCTGGGCATACGACGTTGGCGGTGATGCCGTGGCCGGCCAGCTCGAAGGCCATCGTGCGCGTCAGCGAGAACACGCCGCCCTTAGTCGCGGCATAGTGTGCCGCGCGCGGCGTCGCCATCACCTGGCTGTTCGACGAGATATTGATAATGCGGCCGCGCACGCTCGCGCGGACCATCGCCCGAGCCGTGACCTGACACATCACGAACGTCCCGCGCAGATTGATGCGCATGACCTCGTCCCACTGTTCGTCCGTAATCTCGAGAAACGGAGCCCGACTGATCACCGCGGCTGCATTTACCAGGACTGTCGGTGGCCCGAGCTCAGCCTCGATATGGGCGACGGCCACCTCGACCGCGTCACGGCTGGCCACATCTACCAGGTGAAACGCGATCGTGCGGCCCGCCCGCAACGCCTCGGCCTCGGCGGAATCGCGCCGATCCAGCGCGACAACGCTGCAACCGTCGTCAGCAAGCCGCGCGGCAATCTCGCGACCCATCCCGCCCGAGCCGCCAGTTACGATCGCGACCCGCGCGCTCGCTCGCATCATGCTTCTATTGTGTACATGAGCCTCGCGCAGCGATTGGCCGGCCACCTCGGCCTTCACCACCAGAAGCTCTGGGATTGGGACGCTTTCCCCGCCAGCCGCGGCTACCCCGAGCTCTCGCGCGCACAGATGCGGTACATCGGTGCCGGCGGCTCGCCAAAGACGGGCGACCCCTCAACGCTGGCGCCGAGCTGCTTCACCTGTAGCCTGATCTATCTCGATCCCGAACGCTACGCCGCGGTCCACGCGCACGAGATCGAGGAAATCTTCTTCGTGCACGAAGGCCGGCTCACGGTCAGCTGGCAGCGGCCGAACGACGAGTTTGTCGACGTCATGCTCGGCCCCGGCGACCTGTTGCTCAATCCGTCCGACGTGCCTCACGGCTTCCGCAACGATGGGCCGCAGCCGGTGGTGGCCCAGTTCATGGTCGGCCACCCAAGGCCACTGAACCCGGCGTACAAGTATCACCCCAACAAAGGTGATCCTGGCCCGACGTTCAACCAGCCGCTGCTGCCCCCAGACGATGAACGTTCGCGATGGATCCGGCAGTACGTGGTTCGAGGAACGGACGTCGCAACGGCCTGGGTCGACGCTGGCTTTGCGCATCAGCCCTACGTGCTGCCGAAAGCGCAAGGCGGCATCGTGGAGCCGGGGCATTACAGCCTCGAGATGGTGTCCTTGCTGCAGTCCGCGGCAACGCCGTGGTACCGCTTCGACTTCGAGACGGCGTTCATGGTCTGGGACGGCGTGCTCAGCGTGGAATGGGCCGATGACGGTGATGAACAGGCAACGGCACGATTGGCCAGGCGGGACCTGGTGCAGGTGCCGGCCGGTCAGAAATTCCGCTTGCGCAACGACGCCGCGACTGTCGTTCGCGCCGCCGCTATGATCGGGAACCCATTGCCGCCTGCCGACCTGTGGCGGTCGTAAGAAACGCGCGCACCGCCTCGTTGTACGCCCGCGGCGCCTGTTGATTGCTGGCATGTCCAGCGTCCCTTAGAGTGACGAGCTTCGCACCGGGTATCGCCGCGGCGAGCGCTTCTGCCGTTCGCAGCGGGATGACCGTGTCACGTTGGCCATGCAGCACCAGTGTTGGCACGTCAATACGCGCGAGCTGCCCCCGCAAATCGGTCGCGCCCATCGCGAGCGCGGCAGCCGTGTAGCCAGGTGCGCGAATCTGCGCCATGATCTCAATCAACTGAGCCACCAGTTCGGCCGGTGCATCAGACGTCGCGAGATTTGGTGCGCGCCGTTCGGCAAGGCCGCGCGGCCCGAACTGCTCCAGCTCACTGAGGCGCTGGCGCGTACGCTCCGCGGCATCTGGCATAGAGCCCGTTCCAGCGTTGGTATCCGCCAGGATCAAACTTCGCACGCGCCGCGCGTGGCGGTGATGCAGCATTTGCGCAATCACGCCGCCGAACGAATGGCCAAGCACGTGCGCGCTTTGCCATCCAAGCACATCCAACAACGCCGCCGCGGCATCCGCAAACTCCGCCATGGAGTAATTGGCCGGTGGATCGCTCGAGGCACCATAGCCCGGCGCGTCCCACGCCACCACGTCAAAACTCTGCCCGAGGTCGGCCAATTGCTTGGCGAAGGAATGACTGTTGGAACCAATTCCGTGGAGCAGCAGCAGTTTCTCAGTGTTGCTTTCGCCCGCACGTTGATACGCGAGCCCGAATTGTGCGTGCGTTGTGCTTAGGATGCTAGCGGGCACGCCGCCATGGTAGTAGCGTTGAAACGTGACGTATACGCCGGACCCGCGCATCGACGCCTATATCGCAGGGCTGCCGGAGTGGCAGCAGAGCATCTGCCGCGAGGTGCGCGAGCTGGTCCATGGCGTTGACCCCGCGGTTGGCGAAACCATCAAGCGCAGCAAGTATCCCTACTTTGTGATGGACGGCAACATTTGCGCGCTCATGGGCACCAAGGATCACGTCAACATCTTTCTGTACGACGGCGCAATCGTGCCGGATCCAGAGGGCATCATCACCGCGGGGCACGACAACAAGACCGCGCGCACCGTCGCCGTGCGGCAGGGCGAGCCTATCAATCGCCGCGCCCTGGGCGCGATGTTCAAGCAGATCATCGCCAACAACCGCGCCGGCGGGTGGCGCAAACTCAAGCGCGACCCGTAAGTCTGGCCACCCACGGAGTGTTAACCCTACCGAGGTGGGTCCCACGAAGGGAGTGGGTTGAAACGTTGTGCGCCTCTGGAGCGTGAACCTAGTGATGCGGAACGTGCGCTTTCTCGCTGTTGCGGCCGTCATGTTGGCCACCGCCTGTGGCCCCTCGCCTCTATTGCTGACCTCGTTCGGCCAGGCCGCGGCCGTCCCCGACGACATCCACAAGATCCAGCACGTCATCATCATTCAGCAGGAAAACCGTTCGTTCGATAGCTATTTCGGCACGTTCCCAGGCGCCGACGGCATTCCCATGCAAAACGGTCAGCCCAGCGTTTGCGTCACCGATCCGCAAACAGGTGCCTGCGTCGCGCCGTTCGAGGACCACAGTGACGTCAACGGCGGTGGCCCGCACTCCGCTAACAACGCCACCGCGGATATCAACGCTGGCAAGATGGACGGCTTCATCGGCCAGGCAGAGGCCGGTCGTCGAGGCTGCCTCGATCCAACCAACCCCGCCTGCACGAACTCAAACTCCCCCGACGTGATGGGCTACCACACCCAGAGCGATATCCCCAACTACTGGACGTATGCCCAGGATTTCGTGCTGCAGGATCGCATGTTCGAGCCGAACGCCTCGTGGAGTTTGCCGGAGCACCTGTTTCTCGTATCAGAATGGTCGGCGCATTGCACCGAGCGCGAGAATCCCGCGAGCTGTGTGAATGACCTGCAGGAGGCCGGTCGCACCAGCCGGCCGCCGGCGGCTCCTCCGGTGTACGGCGGCGCAACCGCGCAGCAGCCGGACTACGCCTGGACCGACCTGACGTACCTGCTTCACAAGTCCAACATCAGCTGGGGCTACTACATCGTGACGGGCACCGAACCGGACTGCGAAGATGACGCCGCGATGTCCTGCGGTCCGGTTCGCCAATCCGCCAGCACACCTGGTATCTGGAATCCGCTTCCGTTTTTCGATACGGTGCGCGCTGATAACCAGCTGGCAAACATCCAGTCAGTGGAGAATTTCTACACCGCGGCGTCGAATGGAACGCTGCCGGCGGTCTCCTGGGTCGTGCCATCCGGTGCGGTCAGCGAGCACCCGCCCGCGGCCGTTAGTTTCGGCCAGAGCTACGTCACCAGCCTGATCAACGCGGTCATGCAGAGCCCGGACTGGCAATCGTCAGTGATCTTCCTGTGCTGGGACGACTGGGGCGGTTTCTACGACCACGTTGTTCCGCCGCGCGTGGATCAGAACGGATACGGCCTGCGCGTGCCTGGCCTCACCATCAGTCCATACGCCAAGCATGGCGCTATTGATCACCAGACGCTGAGCTTCGACGCGTACGACAAGTTCATCGAGGACGACTTCCTCGGCGGCCAGCGCATCGACCCCGCGAGCGATGGTCGACCTGATCCACGGCCCGACGTTCGTGAGAACGCCTCAATCCTGGGCGACCTGCGCGACGACTTCGACTTCAGCCAGTCACCCCGCGCCCCCGAGGTGCTGCCGGTTGAGCCCGCAACCAGCCTCACGGGAACGCCCGCGAAGCGTACTATCGCAGACGATGCCGGCGACTGAAATCAATGGGTGCAGCATTGCGTACGAACTCCTTGGCAACGGAATCCCACTTGTCCTGACACCTGGTTCGCGCAACCCGATGGTGGCGATCCGCCATATTGCCGAAGCACTTGCCACCAGGGGATTCCGCGTTCTGCTCTGGGACCGCGCCAACGTCGGCGAGTCGGATGTGCAATTCATCGGTGCGCGTGACCTGGACCTCTGGTCGGACCAACTTGTTGGTCTCATGCGGCGGCTCGACTTTGGACCCGCGTACTTGAGCGCGCCATCGGCAGGATCTCGCGTCTCGTACGTGACGGCGCTGCATTATCCGGAGCTCGTGCGGGGCATGTACCTGTGGCTGGTCTCTGGAGGTCCAGTGGGCCAGCAGCTGGGCTGGAACTACTACGGCCAACATGCCGAGCAGGCGGAAGCGGGCGGCATGCAGGCGGTCATCGAGTCTGCGTATTGGGCGGAGCGGATTGCTGCTAATCCTGCCAACCGCGGCCGGCTCTTAGGGATGGATGCGCGCGAGTTCGCCAGCGTCATGCGGCGCTGGCAGAGTGGCATCCGCGTGGACGACCCGGTGTTCGGCGCAACGGAGGATGACCTGCGACGCATTTCGGTGCGAACCGGTATTCTCGTGCCGCCCGCGGTTGACACCGGACATCCACGCGCCGCCTCGGAGCGGCTCGCCGAGTTGCTGCCCAACGCCGAGCTGGTCTATTCAGCGGAGTTCGAAGAGGAGTGGCCGCCGCTGCAGCAGCAGGCGCTGGCGAACTACGAGAAGCCGAAAACGCTGCCCAACCTCATTGCGGACTGGATTCAACGCACGGAACGCTCAGGCTGACAGGTACCCTCGGGCGAGGACCGTTTGGGCTGCCGCCAGGCCAGCACCTAACTCGACTGGCTCACCCAGTCGGTGCAGCGCTCGCTCGATTGCCGCCAGCGTAGTGAGAATCTCGGAAGGCCCACAAATGCCCATGTGCCCGACGCGGAAGCTGCGCCCGCGCAGCTCCGGATGGATCGCTCGCGCAATCGTGACACCCTCCACCCGCACGGCATCGACCAGTTCATCGCCAACCCCATCTGGATTGCGCACCACCGTCAAGGTGTTCGCGTTGGCATCCGCCGCCGCCACATTAGACAAACCGAGCGCCGCGATACCAGCTTTGAAGGCGCCGGCGATCCAGGCATGCCGCGCGACCCGAGCAGGCATCGGCTCAGCAGACAATTCCGCCAAGGCAGCGTGCAGCATCGCCAGCAGCGTGACCGCCGGGGTTCCAAAGTAGCCGGGCGCTCCGCCTTCATAGCTCTCCATCACCGGGAGCCAGTTGTTGAAGTCGGTGAAGTAGCCCGGGAACTCCGTCCTGCGGTTGTTGCGCGCGGCGCGTGCCCGCTCACCGACGGTGACGATCGCCAGACCTGGTGGTGCGCCAATCGCTTTCTGCGACGCCGTCAGCGCGACATCCACCCCCCAGGCGTCACCGTGAAAATACTCGCCACCAATCGAGCACACGCCGTCAACCACCACCAGCGTATCTCGCTCGCTGGCCAGCCGGGCCAACGGCTCGACATCCAGACGGACGCCCGTGGACGTGTCGACATGGGTGATGGTCACGACTTTCGGACGGAAGCTCTCGATCGCGCGCCTGACCTGGTCCGGGTCGATGGCCTCACCGAGCGGCGCGCTCTCGATGCGAACCTCCGCGCCGTTTTTTTCAGCAATCGTTCGGAAGCGCCCGCCAAAGACGCCCGAGGCCAGAATCAATACACGGTCGCCCGGCTCGATCAGATTGGACAGCCCAATGTCCATCGCCAGCGTGCCTGAGCCAGCCGTGATGATCGGCTGTGACGCGGGCGCATCGAACAGGCTGCGCAGGTGCCCCAGCGACTCGGCCACGAAGCTTCGCATGAGCGGGTCACTGTGAGAGAGAACTGGCCGCGCGCCCGCCGCCAGGATCTCCGCGGCGATTGCCGTCGGCCCAGGAATCATCAGCAGCGTTCGTTGGATCGTCGCGGCTGCCGTTTGAATATCAGTAATGCGCTCTCGCTCAGTCAGCACCGTGGCTACGCTCCCGGGACGTACGATACTGGGTATGCCCACGATCCTGCTCAATCCAACGGGCCAGTCGGTCGAACAGACGTCTGCCCTCGCTCCGCGCCGCTTTCGCGACCTGGACGGCAAGACCATCGGTCTGTTGCACAGCACCAAACATAACTCCGATCGCGTCCTGGACGGCCTGTCCGAGCTTCTCGAGCAGCGCTGGGCCGTCAAGAAGGTGGTGCGGCAGCGCAAGCCCACCTTTGCGCGACCGATCCCAATGGACCAGGCGAAAGCGCTCGCCGACCAGGTTGACCTGGTTCTTACTGGGATTGGCGATTGAGGGTCCTGTAGTGCGGCCAGTGTGGCCGACGGGATCATCTTCGAGAAGCTAGGACTTCAGACGGCAACGCTGGTCACCGATGCCTTCAGGGCTAGCGGTGACGCGATGGCCAGGCGAATGGGCATGCCCGGCTATCACTACGTGATGCTGCCTCACCCCGTGTCGAACCTCACTCCCGAGGAGTGCAAAGATCGCGCCTGCGAGATTCTCCCCGAAGTTCTCGGCGTGCTCGGTCTGGATACGCGGGAGCAGGTAATCGCCAACTCGCAGCGCGCACCCGCGGAGCAGGTGCAGTGGCCGGGCGGAGGCTCGGTGTGACGTCGGTCTCACGCTCGATTGAAGACCTCACCGTCGACAACATCCGCGATGCGTACCGGGCTATCGAGTACTACTTCGAGCAGGGCTGGACCGATGGTCTACCGGTGGTTCCACCGATCGCCGAGAAAGTGCAGGAATTCATCGCGTATGCGGGCCGCGATCCACAAGAGGTGGTCGCAGAGATGGCGCACCTCGACCGACGCTGCACAGTCGAGTTAGCTGCTATCAATGCGGTGATGGCGGGCTGCCTCAAGGAGTACTTTCCGGTGGTGCTTGCCAGCCTGGCGTGCTTCCGCACTG
>Ga0213876_10001749_pt1 | contig 13180 bp, 10 predicted proteins | sample BarmaccomBMRX_R9_FD_160113 | JGI IMG/M metagenome (GOLD analysis project Ga0213876, IMG submission 160113) | Root-associated microbial communities from Barbacenia macrantha in rupestrian grasslands, the National Park of Serra do Cipo, Brazil - RX_R9 | ecosystem: Host-associated > Plants > Roots...
CCCATTCATCTTCGTCCGCACCGACAGCGCGGGAAACATCTCCAAGCGGCAGTCCGCCACGGCATTTCACTTCTCACGTGTCGGCGGAAACTGCCCGTTATGGGTTGTGCACCATGCCTTTTCACGACCCGATCAATTCCTGACACAGGTAGCGCAGATGCCGGATGGACGCACGTACTTCTGGATCGCCAGGACCACCGCGACGGAGTCCAGCCGGTACCTGGGCCCGCATAAGAGCTTCGCGATCGGACTCGGGTGCGATGTCGATCATGCCGAGAAGCTGATCTATTCGGTGGGCATCGACCTGGCCGACGCCGAGGCGATTGTGCCGATCGGTGCCGGATGCAAGATCTGCGACCGACCCGCGTGCTCGCAGCGGGCCTTCCCCTACCTCGGGCATCCGGTGCTGGTGGATCCCCACACCAGCACCGACCTGCCCTACCCGCCGGCGATCGTGCCGTAACGATCGGCTCCATGCCGTTGACTCTGCGTCTACGGCGAACAAGTTCGAGTAGGCGGCACCCTCAGCGCAGAGTCAACGAGATCTCGCGGTGAAACGCCCGCGGCAGTGGCGATCACCGGAAGACGCCGATCCCGCCGTCGACGTGGATGGTCTGACCGGTGATGAACGTGGCATCCGTGCTGAGCAGGAACGCGACCAGCGCTCCGACGTCGGTGCGCACGTCGCCGATGCGCTTCATCGGGATGCGTCTGACCGCCTTCGCGTAATCGTCGGGGGCGAACTGCTTCCACAGCTTGACGCCGTCGGACTCGGCGAACGGACAGATGACGTTGACACGGATGTTGTCCCGGCCCCATTCCAGGGCCGCGACCTTCGACAGCCCGCGGATGGCTTCCTTGGCGGCCGCGTAACCGCCCCAATTGGGTTCGCCGCCGGTGCCCGTCCCGGAGCCGAGGTTCACGATGGACCCGCCGCCGGCCTCGACCAGCAACGGGTGCACGGCCTGCATGAGCAGAAATGTCGCCCGAGGTCCGACGTCGTAACCGAGCGCCAGGTCACCGGTGGTGATGTCCACGAACGACTTGGGCTCGTTGGTGGCGATCGCGTTGTTGACCAGGCCGTGCACCGTGCCGAAGGCCTCGACCGCGGCGGCCACGATGCGCCGGGCGCTGTCCGGGTCGCGCAGGTCGGCGACCAGTTGCTCGACCCGGCCCAGTGTGCCTAGTTCGGTTGTTGTGGCGCTGAGCTTTTCGCCGAGAATATCGACCACCAGCACGGCGGCGCCGCGTTCGAGCAGCGCCGTGGCGACGCCCTTGCCGACGCCTTGGGCGGCGCCGGTGACGATCGCGACGTGGCCGCGCAGCGAGTCGGGGTGCGTGTAGCTCATGCCGTCGCGGCCAGGTTGGGGGCCGAGCGGCCGGCGAACAGCGGCAGGTCCAGGTAGGTCTTGATACCGGGTTCGGCGGCGCACACGACGGGGATGGCGTTAACGCAGTGGTTGGCCGTCGCGACGACACCGGGGTTTCGCTTCAGCCCTTCGGCGATTGTCGGTGGTTGCAGTCCCTTGAAGGTGAGGCTCACGGTTGGGTCGCCGGTGATCTCGACTTCGAAGCGTTCACCGCGTCCGCCGAAATTCCAGGCTGGGTCCAGGTTTTCGTCGCCCATCAGCCAGTTGACCGCCGCGGTGATTACCGGTTCACCCTCGACAAGGGCTTGCCAGCGGAACCGGCGCGCGGCCACGGTTCCCTTGGGTATGGGCACCGCTTGGTAGTCGATGTCACCCGTCGCGACGGCGATGTCTTGACTGGTCCTGATGTTTGGGTCGATGCGAAATCCCATGTGATCGGCGATCATTCGCACTGACATCTTGAAGCCCGATTCCAGCAGGGTAGCCATCGGGCCCTGCATGGCTTCCTCGGGCGTTCCGCCGAAGCCCATGATGTGGCGCACCACGTCGGGCGCGTTGTAGGTGCGGATGTCGGAGAACTCTTCGGCGCGCACGTGGGTGACCGCCGACGAGAGCCCGGACAGCATGAGCGGGAATCGCTCCGTGATACCGCCCGGATGAATGCCGGAGCCGTGCAACGTCACCCCGCCCTCGGTCGCGGCTTCGACGAGGGCTTTGACGGGCGGGCTGTCCAGGTCGGGATACACCCATCCCACCGGGGTGACCACGTTCTTGCCTGACCGCAGAATGGCTTGGACCTCTTCGTCTTTCGGGATCAGCGGGCTGTACACCACGCAGTCGGCGTCGAGGGCCAGTACCTCGTCGATGCTGGAGGTAGCCGTGACACCCATCGGTCCGGTGCCGACGATCTGACCCACGTCGACGCCGTTCTTGTCGGCGCTGTGCACCCAGCATCCGGCCAGTTCGAGCTGCGGGTGATTAAGGACGCACTCGATGGCGGCCTTGCCGACACCCCCCGTGGCCCACTGGATCACGCGAAGCTTGGACGCACTGGTCATGGTGACCTCCTAAAATCATCTGGCGACTGTGAACCATGCGACGCTATGGCGGCGTGTCGCGTCGTCGCGTTCACAGTCGACGGTGCCCGACCGGACAGGTGCTCGCGGTCGGTTTGGCCGTGGGGTTCTAATGGGTGGATGGAACTGATAGCGCCCACCGACTCGATCTTCCTCCTGGGTGAGTCTCGGGAGCACCCCATGCACGTCGGTGGGTTGCAATTGTTCGAACCGCCCGAGGGCGCAGGCGAAGGTTTCGTCAAAGAGCTCTACGACGGCCTGGTCGCCAATCAGGACTTCCAGCCCGCCTTCCTGAAGCGGCCGGCAACGTTCATGGGCGGGATCGCGCAGGTCGCCTGGACTCACGACAAAGAGATTGACCTCGACTACCACGTCCGGCGTTCGGCGCTGCCCTCACCCGGCCGCGTCCGTGACCTCCTGGAGTTGACCTCCCGACTGCACAGCGGCCTGCTGGATCGGCACCGGCCGCTGTGGGAAGGGCATGTGATCGAGGGACTGCAGGATGGCCGCTTTGCCCTGTATACCAAGTTCCACCACTCCTTGATCGACGGCGTCTCGGCGCTAAAGCTGATGCAGCGCGCACTGTCCGACGACCCGGACGACGCCGAGGTACACGCGATCTGGAGCCTGCCCAAGCCCAAGCACAAGCCCAGGCCCCGCTCCACGTCCCGGGTGCGCTCGCTGGCGCGCACGGCGGGATCGCTTGCGGCCCTTGGACCGTCGACGGTGACACTGGCTCGTGCGGCGCTCGTCGAGCAGCGGTTGACGGTGCCCTTCGGCGCCCCGCGCACCATGTTCAACGTCAAGATCGGCGGCGCCCGCCGATGCGCGGCCCAGTCCTATTCGCTGGGGCGTGTCAAGGCTGTCAAACAGGCCGCCGGGGTGTCCGTCAATGACGTTGTGCTGGCTATGTGTTCGGGTGCCCTGCGCTATTACCTGCTAGAGCAGAACGCCCTGCCGGACACGCCGTTGGTCGCGATGGTGCCGGTAAGCCTCCGGACCAAGGACGAGGCCGACAGCGGCGGCAACCTGGTCGGAGCGATTCTCTGCAATCTCGCCACCGACACCGATGACCCCGCGGTCCGCCTGGACACCATCAGCGAGTCGATGCGCAACAACAAGCAGGTGTTCTCGCAATTGCCGCGCACCCAGGCGTTGGCGCTGTCGGCGGTCAACATGGCACCGCTGGCCCTGGCGGCGGTGCCCGGCTGGGTGTCCTCGACGCCGCCGCCGTTCAACCTCGTCATCTCGAACGTTCCGGGGCCGACGGTGCCGATGTACTGCGGCGGCGCGCGCCTAGACGGCAACTACCCGCTGTCTAGCGTGCTGGACGGCCAGGCACTCAACATGACGCTGGTGAACAACGCGGACAACCTCGACTTCGGTCTGGTCGGATGCCGGCGCAGCGTGCCACACCTGCAGCGGCTGCTCGTGCATTTGGAGTCGTCGTTGAAGGATCTGGAACAGGCGATCGGCGTCTGACGGATCCCGCTCATGCCGAAACTCAGCGCCGGGCTGTTGCTGTACCGAGCGCGCGAGGGTGTAGTCGAAGTCTTGCTCGCTCATCCGGGCGGACCGTTTTGGGCTCGCAAGGATGACGGCGCCTGGTCGATCCCGAAGGGTGAGCACACCGACGACGAGGATCCCTGGCCAGCGGCCCAGCGCGAGTTTTGTGAAGAGATCGGTCTACCGGTGCCGACCGGGCCATGCATCGATCTCGGTTCGCTCAAGCAATCCGGGGGCAAGGTGGTCAGCGCTTTCGCGGTGCGCGCCGACCTCGACATCACCGACGCGCGCAGCAACACTTTCGAACTGGAGTGGCCCAAGGGCTCGGGCAAGACGCGGGAGTTCCCCGAGGTCGATCGGGTCGGCTGGTTTCCGGTAGCGCGGGCGCGCGCCAAAATCCTCAAGGGGCAGCTCGGCTTTCTCGATCGGCTGATGGCCGATCCCTCGGTGAAGGCGTTAAGCGAGGGTCCCTGACGCAACGGGGCCAGCCATTGGCTGAACAAGAGGCCCGCGAGGCACTCGCGAACCACATCGCGGACTGTTGCGTGGTTAGGCGCGTCGGCTCCCGCTCCGCACGGCCACCACAACGATCACCGCCGCCGTGATCGCGGCGAACACCAACACGGCGAAGATGACTAGTTCTAGCGGGATGACGATGTCGTGGTCCTCGTAGACCACTTGGCGGTACGCGTCGTCATTAGGCGCGTTGCCGAAACTGAAGTCTGATGAAATCTGTTTGGGTGCAGGGATATTCACCGCAAACTTGGTCAGATACGCGCCATGGTCTCCGGCTAGTTCACGCAACAGCGGGTCGTGCACCGCGCCGGAGACATTGCCGGCGAACTGGACCTCGGTGGACTGCTTGGTGGCGTCGGCGTCGGTGCGCTGCTGCCGGTGGTCGGACAGGGTGTACACGGTGACCTGCTGAGCGTCCGGTGCGGCGACCGACAGGCGCATCGGATAAACGAGTTGCGAAGACTGGAACGTCATCCGCACAGGGTCGAGGCCGCCGACAATCGGAGCGGCACTCGTGAGGCGGATCGCCACGAACGACCAGCCGTCACGCACGTAGGGGTCCAGCGCGTCCGTCACCGCGGGGCGGATGGCATAGCCGTTGTCGGACAACCACTTTTGCAGCCCGCTCAGGTCGCCGCCGGTCAGCGTTGTGGCTTCCAAGGGGCCGAGGTTCACCTGGTTGACGACGCTGGGGGCTCCGGTGTGTGCCGCACCCGTGCGTGACGCTCCGGCGAAGAGAATTAGGCCCAGTTTCCAACGTCGGCGCTGCTGGGTTTGCGGCGCCGTGAGGGAACCCAGCTCGGTGAAGGTGGCCTCGCCGGCCGACGTGACGGTCGCCGGGGTGGGGGTAGGCACCACCAGGGCGACGCTGTCCGCAGTGGCGTTCAGGGCCAACTGCATGACGATGGTCTCGGTCGATCCATCCCAATGTACCAGTGCCACTTCATTATTCATCGTGGCCTGGGTGCCGCTGGGGGCGACCGCGGCGCCGCACGCGCACGCGTAGCTCGGGGTGGCCAGCATCAAGGTGGAGGCGGCCAGCAGCAGGGTGACCAGGCTCAGGCGACATGTGCGTAGCACCGTCATGGCGCCGATGCTACGCGGCCGTGCGATCAATGCTGCCTTTTTTTGAGACGGCTGCCCAACGCCGGCAACGGGCACAATGTCAGCATGACGACGATCCATACGGAGCACGTTGAGCCTCAGGTTCTGCTGTTGCAGCTGCTGGACCAGGCCAACCGGGCCGATCCGTATCCGGTTTACGCTCAGTTTCGCGAGCAGGGACCGTTCCAACTGCCCGGGGCAAACCTCGCGGTGTTCTCGACCTACCGGGACTGCGACGAAGTGCTGCGACATCCGTCCTCGAGCAGCGACCGGCTCAAGTCGACGATTGCGCAACGACAACTCGCGGACCCGTCGGTGCCGCGCCCGCAATTTCCGCCGGGATTTTTGTTCCTCGATCCGCCCGATCACACCCGCCTGCGCAAGTTGGTCAGCAAGGCATTCGCGCCGAAGGTGGTTAGCGGCCTCAAACCCGAAATCGGCGCGCTGGTGGACGGATTACTCGACCGGATCGCCGAAAAGGGACGTTTCGATGTGGTTGAGGACTTCGCCCATCCGCTACCGGTGGCGGTGATCTGCCGGCTGCTCGGCGTCCCGCTGGAGGACGAACCCCGGTTCAGTCACGCGTCGGCGCTGCTGGCTCAGGCGCTGGACCCGTTCTTCACGTTCACCGGTGCGCCGTCGGAGGGCATGAACGAACGTCTGGAGGCCGGCCTATGGCTGCGCGAATACCTGCACGGGCTCATGGAGCTGCGCCGGTCGCGGCCCGGCGACGACCTGATGTCGGGTCTGGTCGCGGTCGAGGAATCCGGCGATCAGCTGAGCCAGGAGGAGATCGTCTCCACGTGCGTCCTGCTGCTGGTGGCAGGACACGAGACGACGGTCAACCTGATCGCCAACGCGGTTCTGGCGCTGCTGCGCGAAGCGTCGCATTGGACCGCGCTGGGTACCGACGCGGATCGCGCGCCCGCCGTCATCGAGGAGACGTTGCGTTACGACCCGCCGGTGCAGATGGTCGGCCGAATTGCCGCCGACGACATGACGATTGGAGGCGTTGAGGTGCCCGCGGGTGATGTGATGATGCTGTTGCTCGCCGCCGCGCAGCGGGATCCCGCCGAGTTCGGCAGACCCGACATCTTCGACCCGGATCGGGGAACGTTGCGGCACTTAGGTTTTGGACGTGGCATCCACTACTGCATCGGCGCGCCGCTGGCGCGTCTGGAAGCCAGCGTGGCGCTCTCGGCGATCACGGCGCGATTCGGTGGCGCGCATCTGGACAGCGAACCGCAGTACAAGACCAACGTCACGCTGCGCGGCTTGTCCGCCCTCACGGTCGCCGTCTAGTTAACTGCCGGCTCCGTTATTCGCCATTGGGCTGCCTCCGGCCAGTGCGATCGAGAGCGGGATCGGCGGGCCCACCTCGCGGGTCGCGTCCGGGTCGTGGTACACGCCGATGGTGTACTCACCTTCGGACTCGATAGCGAAAGAGAACTGCTCGGTGAAACACCGGTACTTTGACTGCTTGTCGCCCTGGTCCGGCCAACCCCAAGCGAATCGGACCGTTCCGCGTCGGGTCCCGCCGGGATCCTTACACACCACGAACAACTGCGGGTCGTAGTCATCGCCGCGCGGGGCGTGCACCACGACAAGGACGGGAACCGTTAACCATAAGGGGATTTGGTCGACGTCGTAACTGGTGGTGGGTAGGCAGGTGGCGTTGATCGCGCCGCCTTCCATTGTGGCGTTACCTGCCACGAGCAGTGCGGCTAAGTGCATCACGACAGCTTAACGGTGTGTTCGAGCGGGATGGCGCTAATCTGCGACTGGACTCGCCGCGACCGATGCCCCCGAAATCGGTGGCTGTGCGGCGGAAGCGATTTCGTCACGAACCGAGTCCGGGCACGATCTCGCCGAGGCTGACGGTGAGCGGCTGTTCGAGTTGGTCATAGGTACACGAGCGCGGGTCCCGGTCGGGGCGCCAGCGGTTGAACTGTGCGGTGTGGCGGAACCGTGGGCCTTCCATGTGGTCGTAGCGGACCTCGACCACCCGCTCTGGTCGCAATGGCACAAACGACAAATCTTTGCCGACGTTCCAGCGCGAGCCCTCGTTCTTGCGGGGGGTTTGTTGGCCGGCTTCGTGCGCGGCCCAGTTCCACGGATGCTCATCGAAACCGGTGACTAGCGACTGCAACTCGGCGTAGAGCCTTCTGCGTTCGGCCATCGGAAAGGCGCCGATCACGCCCACCGACGCGAGTTGGCCATCGTCCTGATACAGCCCGAGCAGCAGTGAGCCGATTGTGTCGCCGCCGGACTTGTGCACCCGATAACCGGCCAGCACGCAATCGGCGGTGCGTTCGTGCTTGATCTTGAACATGACGCGCTTGTCCGGCTGGTAGGTGATGGTCACCGGCTTGGCGATGACGCCGTCCAGCCCCGCGCCCTCGAACTCGTCGAACCATCGCAGTGCTGTCGCCTGATCGGTGGTCGCCGGCGTGACGTGGATCGACGGGCCAGAACCCGCCAGCGCGTCGACGAGCGCGGCGCGGCGCTCGCTGAACGGACGCTTGGTGTAGTCGTCGTCGCCGAGGGCCAGCAGGTCGAACGCGATGAACGACGCCGGTGTGCGCTCGGCCAGCATCTGCACCCGCGAGTCGGCGGGGTGGATGCGCTGCTGCAGTGCCTCGAAGTCCAGGCCCCGGTCGGTGGCAATCACTATCTCGCCGTCGATCACGCAGCGTGGCGGTAGCTCCGCTTTGACGGCCGCGACAAGTTCGGGAAAGTAGCGAGTCATCGGGCGCTCGTTGCGGCTGCCCAGTTCGACCTGGTCGTCGTCCCGAAAACAGATGGACCGGAAGCCATCCCACTTGGGCTCATACGACGCGTCCGGTGGAATCGATTTGACCGATTTGGCCAGCATCGGCGACACCGGCGGCATGACGGGTAAGTCCATGGGTCCATTCTGGCGTTCGGCGTGCTGGAATCGATATATGGCCGCCGCAGCTGAAGAACTCGACGTCGATGGCATCGCGGTTCGGGTGACCAACCCCAACAAGGTGTACTTTCCCGAGCTGGGATCGAACGGCACCAAGGGGCGGCTCGTCGAGTACTACCGGGCCCTGTGCGGGGGTCCGATGCTGGCGGCGCTGCGCGACCGCCCGACCCACCTGCAGCGTTTCCCGGACGGCATCGACGGCGAGGAGATCTACCAGAAGCGGGTGCCGCAGCACCATCCCGACTACCTGGAGACGTGCCGGGTGACGTTTCCGTCGGGACGGACCGCCGACGCCCTGAAGGTGACCCACCCCGCGGCGGTCGTGTGGGCCGCGCAGATGGGCACGGTCACGCTGCATCCGTGGCAGGTGCGCTGCCCCGATACCGAGCACCCCGACGAGCTGCGCGTCGACCTGGACCCGCAGCCGGGCACAGGGTTTGCCGACGCACGCGCTATCGCCGTCGACGTGCTGCATCCGTTGCTCGGCGAACTCGGTCTGGTCGGCTACCCGAAGACGTCCGGGGGCCGCGGGATTCACGTCTTTCTGCGGATCGCCACTGAGTGGGACTTCATTCAGGTGCGCCGGGCGGGCATCGCGCTGGCCCGGGAGGTCGAGCGCCGCGCACCCGAGGCGGTGACCACGTCGTGGTGGAAGGAAGAACGAGGCCAGCGCATCTTCATCGACTTCAACCAGAACGCCCGCGACCGCACCATGGCGTCGCCGTATTCGGTGCGCCGCACCCCGATCGCGACCGTTTCCACGCCGCTGAGTTGGGACGAGCTGGCCGGCGCTGACCCGGACGACTACACCATGGCCACCGTGCCCGATCTGGTAGCGCGCCGCGAGGATCCGTGGGCCGACATGGATGACGTCGCCCAGTCGATCGCTCCACTGCTGGAGTTGGCCGACGCCGACGAGGAGCGTGGGCTCGAAGACATGCCGTATCCGCCGAATTATCCGAAGATGCCGGGCGAGCCGAAACGGGTGCAGCCCAGCCGAGATACGGATTTGAAAGACACGCGGAGTTGAGCTGGGCCGCGGGTGCAACTCGCCCACGAGGCGGTCCGTCGTGGGTAAGCGGCGCCACACGCGTCAGCGCCCGTTGTCGAATTCGAGCGGCATACTGATCGGGCCGATGATTCCGGTCAGGGCCTTCCATTGCGCGGGCTCGGTCCGGCGGGGGTTGGGCATGCGCTGGGTAATGATGCGCAGCGCCTCGGTGAGCTCGAGTCGGGCCAGGTGTGCGCCCAGGCAGTAGTGCACGCCGCCGCCGAAGGTCAGCATCGCTGGTGGGTCGTCGCGGGTGATGTCGAGGCGATCTGGCTGGTCGTATATGGCGGGGTCGCGGTTGGCCGAGGCCGTGTTGGCCAGCACTAGGGTGCCTGCCGGGATGGTGACCCCGGCCAATTCGACGTCTTCGGCGGCCTTGCGGGCGATGGCGAAGACGATCGGGCAATAACGCATGAGCTCGTGTACGGCGTTGGTGGCCAGCTCGGGATGCTGGGCGAGCAGGGTCCACTGATCGGGGTGATCGGCTAGCACTTGCACCGCGGCGGCCAGCTGGTTGCGGGTGGTATCGGTACCGGCGCTCAGCAGTGTGCCGGCCAGCCTGACCAGTTCCTCGTGGGTGAGGCGGTCTCCGTCGTCTTCGGCGCGGATCAGATCGGAAATCAAGTCGTCGGTGAGGCTCTGGCGCCGGCGGTTGATCATGTCCTCGAGGTACGCCTCGAGCTGCTCACACGCCGCCAGGATCGCCGGCTCGTCTTGGGCGACGTTCCAGTCGAACACCTTTTTGATGTCATCAGCCCAGGCGGAAAACAGCGGCCAATCTTCGCGTGGTGCGCCCAGCAGGGCACAGATGACAGGGGTGGGGTAGCGGCGGGCGATGTCGCTGACAACCTCGCAGCGCCCAACCGGGGTGAGCGGGTCGACGAGTTCGGTGATGACCTCAACGACCAGCGTGCGCAGCCGTTCGGCGCCGCGGGGCCCGAACGCCTTGGAGACGAGCCGGCGCAGTCGGTGGTGCGCCTCGCCGTCCAGGCTGAGGATGCTGGCAATTGCCCGGTCCCACAGCGGGCCCGATGTGATGCCCTGCAGATCCAGGCCGAGTCCGCGCGCGCTGACGAAGTGTGAGTCGCGTAATACCGCGCGCACCAGCTCGTAACTCAGTACTTCGGGTGCGTGAGGCCCCATCGCGATCGGCGCCCGCCGACGGGTCGCGGCGATGATGCGGTGCGCCTCCTCGAAGTCGGTGAGGTGGTCGTAGGCGATGCTGGGCAGGCCCGCGTCAAAAACGCTCGGGCAGTTGCCGATGGGGACGGTGTCGGTGGTCATGGCGGGCTCCTCCTGGGTCGGTTCAGTCGACTATCCGGTGACTTTTGGCCCAGACCATCGGCTGCAATGCGTAGATCCGCAGCTCAGGGGGTCGCAAATCCGGATGCCACCGCGAGTGAGCGCATTGCCGTTTACCGCCACGGTGGGGTCGGTTCCCCGTGCTGATGGGTTGAAGAAGGCGCCGTCGTCTGTGGAGATTCCGGATGCGGGGCCGGAGTACGCGGTGTAAGCGTTCTCGGGTACGCGGTTGTGCTGATGTGTTGCGGCGCGTGTTGGCCGCATGCTGGCTAGCATGAGCGAGATTGATCCACGTCCCGACCTGCCGCTGGTGGACTGGAGCGAGTTGAGCGTGAGCGGGCTTTTGCCGACGGGCACAGTGACGCTGCTGTTGGCCGACGTCGAGAACTCCACCGGGCTCTGGGAGAGCCAGCCCGAGCAGATGACGGCGGCGTTCGCGCGCCTGGATCGGGCGTTGTCGGAGCTGGTGGCCGCTCATGGCGGGGTGCGCCCGGTGGAGCAGGGTGAGGGCGACAGCTTTGTGCTGGCGTTCGCGCGCGCCAGTGATGCGCTGGCGTGTGCGCTTGCACTGCAGCGGGCACCGTTGGCGCCGATCAGCTTGCGCATCGGTGTGCATACCGGCGAGGTGCAGTTGCGCGATGAGGGTAACTACATCGGCTCGACGATCAATAAGACCGCGCGGCTGCGCAACCTGGCGCATGGCGGACAGACTGTGCTCTCGGGTGTCACCGAGGCACTTGTCGCGGACGCGCTGCCCGCCGATGTGTGGCTGACCGATCTGGGCACCCACGAGCTGCGTGGTGTCGCCCGCCCCGAACGCGTCGTGCAGCTGTGCCATTCGGATCTGCGCAACGACTTCCCGCCACTGCGGACGGTGAAAAGTGTTGCTGGGCATAGTCTTCCGTCGCAGTTCACGCTGTTTGTGGGCCGCGGCGCTCAGCTTGCTGAGGTGGGCAAGCTGTTGGCCGAACACAGGATGGTCACTCTGACCGGAGCGGGCGGGGCCGGCAAGACGCGTCTTGCGGTCCACGTCGCGAACCAGATCGCGGGCGATTACGCCGAGGGCGCCGGGTATGTGGACCTGGCGCCGATCACCGATCCGGCTTTGGTGCCGGTTGCGGTGGCCCGCGCGCTGGGTTTGCCCGATCAGCCGGGCCGCTCGACGATGGATACGCTGCTGCGGTTTGCCCGCGACCGGCAGATGTTAGTGGTGCTGGACAACTGCGAGCACTTGCTGGACGCGTGCGCCGAGTTGGTTGTCGCCCTTTTGGGTGGGGCGCCGGGGTTGACGTTGCTGGCAACCAGTCGTGAGCCGATCGGGGTGCCGGGTGAGGTGACGTGGCGGGTGCCGTCGCTGTCGTTGGCTGATGAGGCCATCGAGTTGTTCACGGACCGCGCCCGGCTGGCCCAGGTCGACTTCAGGGTCACCGACGACAACGCCGCTACCGTTGCCGAAATCTGCGCCCGCCTGGATGGGATGCCGTTGGCGATCGAGCTGGCAGCCGCGCGGGTACGGGCGTTGTCGGTGGCCGAGATCCTCGACAGCCTGCATGACCGGTTCCGCCTGTTGACCGGTGGTGCGCGTACCGCGGTGCGCCGACAGCAGACGCTGCGCGCCTCGGTCGATTGGTCGCACGCGCTACTCACCGAATCCGAACGGGTCCTGTTTCGTCGGTTGGCGGTGTTTTTCGGCGGCTTCGACCTCGATGCGGCCCAGGCGATCGCCGGCGCCGACGGGCTCGCGCGCTATCAAGTCCTCGATCAGCTCACCCTGCTGGTCGACAAATCATTGGTGGTCGCCGAAAGCATCAGGGGCCGAACGCGGTACCGGTTGCTGGAAACGGTGCGTCAGTACACGCTGGAGAAATTGAGCGAGTCTGGCGAAGCGGATGTTGTGCGCGCCCGTCATCGTGACTACTACACGGCGATGGCCGCGAGGCTGGACGCGCCGGCAGGCGGTGGGTATGAGCAGCGTCTCGAGCAGGCCGAAATCGAGGTCGACAACCTACGCGCCGCCTTCGGCTGGAGTTGCGAAAACTCCGCTATCGAGCTGGCGTTGGCGCTGGCGTCGTCGCTGCAGCCACTCTGGCTCGGGCGGGGCCGCCTGCGGGAAGGGCTGGCCTGGTTCGACACCGCCTTCACCGATCTCAGCGCGCCGCGCCCCGGGGTGGCGGCCGCGGTGCGCGCGCGGGCGCTAGCAGACAAGGCGCTGCTTGATACTTATTCGGGCGTCACCGGCCTGGATCAGGCCGAAGAGGCCCTGGCGATCGCGCGCGAGGTCGATGAGCCTGCCCTGCTGGCCCGG
>Ga0213876_10001750_pt1 | contig 13177 bp, 9 predicted proteins | sample BarmaccomBMRX_R9_FD_160113 | JGI IMG/M metagenome (GOLD analysis project Ga0213876, IMG submission 160113) | Root-associated microbial communities from Barbacenia macrantha in rupestrian grasslands, the National Park of Serra do Cipo, Brazil - RX_R9 | ecosystem: Host-associated > Plants > Roots...
GCCGCAGGCGCGTAGGAGACCGATCCGACCGAACATCTTTCCTGCTCTAATGCAGCGACGTGCTGACGGCGGCGAGTTTGGTGGACAGCTGCTTGCCGACCGCATTGACGCTGGACAGCACGGCAAGCGAAATGCATGCGACCAACAGACCGTATTCGATCGATGTCGCGCCGGACTCGTCTGAGAGGAATCGGATGAAAACGTCTTTCATTGCGCTGGACCTCCTGCTTGATCGCCATGGTCCTCGCAAGGACGATGCCAATTCGTAAGTGCGCCGCTTCAGGGGCTTAGGTGGTTAACCGCGGGTAGGCACAGCGGAGGCAGGAATCTCTTTCCGCCTGCGCGCCGCAAGACGGCAAATGATTCCGGCTTGCATCGCGGCCGCAGCCACAGACGACGCGGCCGCGGCCGGAAAATTAATTTCCAATTTACCGAGATTGCTAACGCCACTTCCATACCGGTCGCGTAGCTATGGGGCCGGGTTGTGTTTTTTAAAAAGCGTCCCGACCGCGTTCGGTGTTCCTCCTCTCCCCTGGGCTGCCAATGACAAGCGGGTCCCCGCCCATCACGATTGACAGTCCGGCGCGCCGCGGCCCGATCCGGATGCTGGTGATCGGCGGCCTCATCCTGATCGTCGCGATCGCGGTCGGCACGACCGTCATGGCCGGCATCTTCCGTGAGCGGGCGCTCAACGGCGCGAGGCGCGAGCTGGAAAACACCGTCCTGTTGCTGGCGCGGCATTTCGATCAACAGTTCCGCGATCTCGGCGCGATCCAGCAGGACTTTGCCGCCTTTGTCCGCTCGGCAGGTATCGATACTGGCGACCGCTTCAAGAACCGGATGTCCAGTCCCGACATCCATCTGATGCTCAAGACCAATGTCGGCGCCTTGTCTTATGTCGGCAATGTCACGCTGTTCGATTCGGACGGCATGCTGCTCAATTCCTCCGGCGCCTGGCCGGTACCCGCGGTGCGTGTCGGTGACCGGCCCTATTTCAGGGCCTTCAAGACCGACCCGAACGCACCGGACGTGCTGGTCGAGCCGGTCCACAGCCGCATCTCCGGCGCCTGGACCACCGTGCTTGCGCGCAAACTGGTTGCGCCCAATGGCGAATTCCTGGGGGTCATCGGACGCGGGTTCGAGGCCCTGCATTTCGAGAAATTCTTCGCGTCCGTCGCGCTCGGGACCGATGCCGCAATCTCGATGATCCATCGCAACGGCACGCTGCTCGCCCGTTACCCGCACGACGAGGCGGTGATCGGCCGTAATTTCCGCAACGGCCCGCTGTTCCGCCTGATCGGCGCGCAGCCGGGCCCCCGCACCGGAATCTACGTCAGTCCCGCCGACGGCCAGGAGCGGCTCGGCGCAGCCTATGGACTGGACAATTTCCCGATCTTCGTGGTGGCCTCGACCACCCTGTCCTCCGCGCTTGCCGGCTGGCGCGAGCAGATGAATTTTTTGATCAGCGTCGGCGGCAGCTCCATGCTGCTGATCGCGGCCCTGCTGGTCGTCGCGGTGCGCCGGCTGTCGCAGGACCACCGGAGGTCGGAACGCCGCCTGAGGCTCGAGACGCAGCGCCTCGACCGCGCCGTCAACAATATGACGCAGGGCCTATTGCTGTTCGATGCCTCGCAGCGGCTCGTCGTCTGCAACAACCGCTACATCGAGATGTATCGCCTGTCGGCGGACGTCGTGAAGCCGGGCTGCAGTTTTCGGGACGTGATCGCGCATCGCAGGGCTACCGGCTCGTTCGTCGGCGACGTCGAGGCCTATGTCGATGCGGTGCTGCGCGACATCGGACGCAAGCAGACGACCGTGATCGAGACCTCCGACGGGCGCTTCGTTCAGATCGTCAACGAACCCCTGGCGGACGGCGGGTGGGTGGCGACCCATGAGGACATCACCGAGCGGCGGCTCGCCGAACAGCGCATCACCCATCTTGCTCACTATGACGCGCTGACCGATCTTCCGAACCGCACGCTGTTCCACGAATGGCTGAAGCAGGAACTGGCCGACATCCTGCCCGGACAGCGCGTCGCGGTGCACTACATCGACATCGACGAGTTCAAGAGCGTCAACGATTCGCTCGGCCATCTGGTCGGCGACGAGCTTTTGAAATCGGTCGCGCGCGCCTTGAACGGCTGCGTCGGCGCGGGCGGCTTCGTCGCGCGGCTCGGCGGCGACGAGTTTGCCATCGTGCAGACCGGCGTGAAGAGGATCGACGACGTCACCGCCCTCGTCGCACGCGTGTTCGAGGCCATCCGAACGCCGTTCGCATGCCTCGGCCACCATCTCACGACGGATGCCTCGATCGGCATTGCACTGGCGCCGGAACACGGCGTCGATCTCGACCAGATCCTGAAGAACGCCGACCTTGCGATGTATGCCGCCAAATCGGCGGGCCGGCACACCCACAGCTTCTTCGAGCCGGAAATGGACGCCAAGGTGAAGGCGCGCCACCAGCTCGAGGTCGACCTGCGCCAGGCGATCGGCTCAGGGGCGATGGAAGTGCACTACCAGCCCTGCATCAACCTGCTCGATGACCGGATCACCGGCTGCGAAGCGCTGCTGCGCTGGCGCCATCCGCAGCGCGGCTTCATCTCTCCGGCCGAGTTCATCCCGATCGCCGAGGACACCGGGCTGATCAACCAACTCGGCGAGTGGGTGCTGGCGACCGCCTGCGCCGACGCGGCGAACTGGCCCGACGACGTCAAGCTCGCGGTCAACGTGTCGCCGAGCCAGTTCAAGAGCGGCACGCTGCCGCTGCGCGTCGCCTCCGCGCTTGCGGCCGCCGGCCTTCCGGCGAGCCGGCTGGAGCTCGAGATCACCGAAGCGGTGCTGATCCGCGACGACGAGGCGGCGCTCGCCATCCTGCATCAGCTTCGTGCGCTGGGCGTGCGGATCGCGCTGGACGATTTCGGCACCGGCTATTCCTCGCTCAGCTATCTGCAGCGCTTTCCGTTCGACAAGATCAAGATCGACCGCTGCTTCGTCGACCGCATCGCGGAGTCGGAGGCGTCCACGAGCATCGTGCGGGCCGTTGTCGACCTTGCCGCCGCGCGGCGCATGAGGACGACGGCCGAGGGGGTGGAGACCGAAGAGCAGCGGCGGCTCTTGCGCTCGCTCGGCTGTACGGAAATGCAGGGTTACCTGTTCAGCAAGGCGCGGCCCGTCAGCGAGATCAACGAGCTCATCTATTCGCACCGCCGGCACGTCCGCGCCTCGGCCTAGCTTCACCCGGCAACGGCAGACATTGATACCAGTCTTTCCCCGTCGTTATGGCCGGGCTTGTCGTTTGGTTCGCCGCGAGGGCTGAGCTGACAGGTGTTCGGAGAGATGGCTGACACATCTCCGTCTTGCGCTGCGGACAAGCAACATGTGGATCCCGGGCACAAGGCCGGCACGATGAAAGCAGTGGAAAAAGTCTAGTTCGGCACCGCCGCTTTGGGCGCGGGGCGGACGTCGGCATTGACCGTGACGCCGCGCAGCAGGTTGAAGGCCGCGTTCAGCGCCTTGTCGTCCTTTTCGTCCGGCGGCACATAGGATTGCGAGCCGGTCTGCTCGGCGCCGTCGGCCGACAGATGCCCGCGCATCGACGCCTCGCCGCGGATGTCGGCGCGGCCCTTCAGCTCGTCCGGCACCTCCTGCAGGATCTCGATGTCAGGCGCGATGCCCTGGGCCTGGATCGAGCGGCCTGATGGCGTGTAGTAGCGCGCGGTCGTCAGCGCCAGCGCGCCATTGCCGGCGCCGAGCGGAATGATGGTCTGCACCGAGCCCTTGCCGAAGGACCGCGTGCCGACCAGCGTCGCGCGCTTGTGGTCATGCAGCGCGCCGGCCACGATCTCGGAGGCCGACGCCGATCCGCCGTTGACCAGGACGATCAGCGGCTTGCCCTTGGTGAGGTCGCCGCCGCGCGCGGTGAAGCGCTGGGTCTCCTCCGGATTGCGGCCCCGCGTCGAGACGATCTCGCCGCGCGGCAGGAAGGTGCTGGCGACCGACACCGCCTGGTCGAGCAGGCCGCCCGGATTGTTGCGAAGATCGACGACGTAGCCGGCGAGCTTGTCGGCGGGAATCTCCTTGCCGATGTCGGCGATCGCCTTGTGCAGGCCGTCGGTGGTCTGCTCGTTGAACGAGGTGATCCTGATATAGCCGATGTCGCCGCCTTCAGTGTGCGAGCGCACCGGCTTGACGCGGATGATCTCGCGCGTGATCGCGACGTCGAACGGCACATCCTTGCCCTTGCGGATGATCTTGAGCTTGGTCTTGGTGTTGACCGCGCCCTTCATCTTGTTCACGGCCTGCTCGAGGCTCAGCCCCTGCACCGCCTCGCCGTCGATCTGGGTGATGAGGTCGCCCGAGAGCAGGCCGGCCTTGGCCGCAGGCGTGTCGTCGATCGGCGCCACGACCTTGACGAGCCCGTCTTCCATCGTCACTTCGATGCCGAGGCCGCCGAACTCGCCTGACGTGGTCTCCTGCATCTCGTGCCAGGACTTGTCGTTCATGTAGCGTGAGTGCGGATCGAGCGAGGTCACCATGCCGTTGATCGCGCCTTCGACTAGCGCGCTGTCGCTCGGCTTCTCGACATAGTCGGCCCGCACGCGCTCGAACACTTCGCCGAACAGGCTGAGTTGGGAATAGGTGTCGACGCCGGCGGCCGCCTTAGCCCTGGCAATGAGCTGTTCACCTTGAGGCCCGGTCGCAAGCAGGGCCAAGCTCGCACCAGCCAGCGACCCCAAGAGAAACAGAACATTCTTCCGCATAGCTTCGCGCTTTCCGCGTTGGTGATGACGCCTTGAGACGAGAGATGACGACGCTTGACGATAAACCCAGAACCAACAACCAGCAGCAACAAACGATCAGCAACAAACGCGACATCCGCTGCTCACCGATGCGTCAGCCGCTAACGCCCGCGAGCCCGCAACGCGAATGCCAAAAGCCACCTTTCCGGGAAAATCGTTTCCCGGCGGCCCAGCGACTCTTAACATCTGCGCTTCCGCAACAAAAATGAAATACGATGTTAGAATCGATAAAGCAGAAAAATCAGGACTCCTTTCTGTTTTCTTCAAGGCCGGCCCGACGGTTGCTGGCGTGTCCGACAGGAGCGCCCCGCATGGCCAGATGGAATCATCAACGCCTAGTTTCAAGGCACAGAGTCAGCCGCACTTCGCGAATTATCTGAATTTTCCGCGGACGCGACAATCAAATCGGCTTGTTCGGTTGTACGGTCGACCCGTTCTTGACCGCGCAGCGAAAGCGCCATGGCACCGCGCCATGTCGTACGGATTCTGCCGCCACGGGCAAAAAGATCATACTTTTCCTCCTCCCCAGGGATGGAACCTCACATCAAGGCTTCCCTGGAGCCATGCATTTTTGGGATAGCGCTCAAGCGCAAGAAACGATAGGCGAAAGACAAACACAGCCTGACGTTACCGGTGATCGGGAGGACAGGGGATGCACGAGGCGACGCCGATCCGGCCCGCACGGAAGAATATCGAGCTCGGCGCAAGCGACGAGACGTTCCAGAATCTCCACGAGTTCATCCGCAAGGCCCGCGCCAATCTAAATCAGAACGCGTGGGACTACATCGTCGGCGGCGCAGAGACCGAGACGACGCTGCGGCGCAATCGCATGGCCCTGGACGAGATCGCATTCCGGCCGCGCGTGCTGCGCGACGTGGCGCGCGTCGACCCAGCGGTCGAGCGATTCGGCCGAAAGTTGCGCTTGCCGGTCGTGCTGGCGCCGGTCGGGGCGCTGGAAATTTTTGATCCCGATGGCGCGGCCAGCGTCGCGCGCGGGGCTGGCGCCTTCGGGGCGGCGCATATGCTGAGTTCCGTCTCCGCCCCGGGGCTGGAGGCGGTCGCGGAGGCCGCGCCGGACGCCTTACGCATGTTCCAGCTTTATGTCAGGGGCGATGACGCTTTCGTCGCGGACTATGTCAGCCGCGCCATTGCCTGCCGCTACACGGCATTTTGCATCACCGTGGATACCGCCCATTACAGCCGGCGCGAGCGCGACATCGCCAAGCGCTATGTGCGCGAAAGCCGGCTGCGCTCCACCGGCGGCGACTACCAGAAGGGGCTGAGCTGGCGCACCGTCAAGCTGGTCAAGGACAGGTTCGACATCCCGCTGGTCATCAAGGGCATCGCCACGGCCGAGGACGCGAAGATCGCGCTCGATCACGGCGTCGACTGGATCTACGTCTCCAACCATGGCGGGCGGCAGCTCGATCATGGCCGCGGCGCCATGCATGTGCTGCCCGAGATCGTCGACGCGGTTAAGGGGCGCGCCAAGATCATGGTCGACGGCGGCTTCTGCCGCGGCACCGACATCGTGAAGGCGATCGCCTCGGGTGCCGATCTCGTCGGTATCGGCCGGTTGCAGTGCTGGGCGCTGGCCGCGGCCGGCGAGCGCGGGGTCGAGCGGATGCTGGAACTGCTGGAGGACGAGGTGGCCCGCTGTCTCGGGCTGCTCGGCCTGACCTCGTTTGCCGACCTCGACAAATCCTTCCTGCATCCGGCGACTCCGACCAATATGCCAAGCGTGCTCAGCGCTTTCCCGCTGTTGGACATCGAGCCGTTCCGCTATTAGGAACCGGCGGGCGCGCATCCCGTCGCCCGGGGATTCGCCGCTCATGGCCTATCGCGACAGTCAGAGCTTTTTCGCGGCGCCTCAGGCGGCAGTTTATCTGCTGCTGGCCGTGAACATCCTGGTGTTCGCGCTGTGCCTGAAGCTTGCCGGGACGCCGGAACTGCCCGGCGCGCTGCTGTACCGCTATGGCGCCATGCATGCCTTCGCGCTGCCGCGCCAGGAATACTGGCGCTTGATCGCCTATGGATTTCTGCATTCGAACCTCGTCCATCTCCTCACCAACATGCTATGCCTGCTGCTGTGGGGCGGACAGCTCGAAAGGCGGCTGGGCTGGACCTATTTCGTCGTGGTCTACGCGAGCGCGCTGGTGTTCGGCGCCATCATCGGTGACGCCCTTCACGCAAAACCCTATCTCACGGTGGGCGCATCGGGCGCGACCTCCGGCATCCTGGGCGCACTGCTGTGCCTGTGGATCCTCGGCCGGACCGACCTTCCCGGCAACTTCTTCGTCATTAATATCGGCCTGAATGTCGTGCTGGCGCTCAGCAATCCGCGCATCGACTGGGGCATCCACGCCGGCGGCTTTTGCGCTGGCCTGATCGCCTGCGCGCTCCTGGACCTGCTCGAAAAGACCGTGTTCCGCCTGCTCCGCTGCAAATTCCCGGAATTCGCCAAGGCTAACCTGTTTGTGCTCGCCGGCGCGGCTGCCATCCTGTGGTGGGGCGCCCAGTCCGCAGCGACCGTCGATCGCATGCAGGCCGGGTCGATTGCGGCGGTCTTCGCCCTCGCCAGCCTTCTCGTCGTCAAGCTGGCCGATGTGGTTCTGACCCTGCGAAAGGGGCTTGCCATCATCGTGATCGCACTCGCCGCGGCGAATGCCGCCGTGGTGCCGGCTTGCGCGACCGTATTCGCAGCGCAACTGGCCTCCGCGTGCACCAGCCCTCCGTCCACCCCTGTGGCGGCGCTCGACGCCATCATCCAGGCACTGTGCGCAAGCCCGGGCCCGGCTGCGATCGGAGCCGCAGCACTCGCCGCCGTGCTGACCGTGCTGCTCTACTCGCAGGAGCTTTACCGCGGCCTCATCGACGTCGGTTTCGTCGCCACGTCGCTGCAGGCCGCCCGCCATCGCAGCCGGGGAATTTGATCTGATGCCATCCGCACCTCTCGCCAAGGGCTCCGCCGACGCGCTGCTGTTCGATCTCGGACGCGTGGTGCTCGACATCGATTTTGCCAGGGCGATTGCCACATGGGCCGGCCACGCCGGCTGCGCACCGTCAGACATCCTGACCCGCTTCGTGCGCGATGAAGCCTATCGGCTGCATGAGACCGGGCAGATCAGCGACTCCGACTATTTTGCGACGCTGCGCGCAGCGCTCGGGATTGCGATTTCCGACGCGCAATTCCTGGAAGGATGGAACGCGATCTTCGCCGGCGAAATGCCTGATATCGCGGATCACCTGGCCCGCGCCGCAAACCACCTCCCGCTCTACGCCTTCTCCAACACCAACGGTGCGCATGTCGCACATTTCACCGTTGCCTATGCCCCCCTCCTCGGCCATTTTCGTGAGGTCTATCTGTCCTCCACGATCGGCTTAAGAAAACCGGACAAGGCCGCCTATGATCACGTGGTGGAGGCGATCGGCGTGCCGGCCTCGCGCATCCTGTTCTTCGACGATAGCGCCGAGAACGTCAGGGGGGCGCGGGCCTGCGGCCTTCAGGCCGTCCATGTCAGGTCATCCGAGGACGTCGCGGATGCGCTCGCCGCACTCGGGATCTAGCCAGATGAACTTGGGAGTCTTGCCGTGGGCTTGATGCCGGTTGCCGATGCGATTGCCGCCATCCTTGCAGGCAGCGAGCCGCTTCCCGAGGAGATGATCGCACTCGATGCGGCCTACCACCGCATTCTGGCACGCGATGTGGCGGCGCTCCGTACCCAGCCGCCGGAGGCGATGTCGGCGATGGACGGCTATGCCGTGCGCTCGCAGGATGCCACCAAGCCCGACGCGCGGCTCACGGTCATCGGCGAGGTCGCAGCCGGCCGGCCGTTCGACCGTGCGATCGGCCCCGCCGAAGCCGCCCGCATCTTCACCGGCGGCGTCATTCCGAAAGGGGCCGACGCCGTCGTGATCCAGGAAGACACCATCGCCGACGGCAGCACGATCAGGATTACGGAAGCGGCGAGGCCCGGGCGCCACATCCGTCCCGCCGGCGTCGATTTCCGCGAGGGCGACGTGCTGCTGAAAGCCGGCAGGCGCCTCAGCGACCGCGATCTGTCGCTCGCCGCCAGCATGAACTATCCAAAACTCCCGGTGCGGCGGCGGCCGAAAGTGGCCCTGCTCGCCACTGGCGACGAACTGGTGATGCCCGGAAGCATCCCCGGGCCCGGGCAGATCGTCTATTCCAATGGCTATGCGCTGCGGGCGCTGGCGCGCGCCGAGGGCGCCGAGACGATCGATCTCGGCGTCGCCGCCGACACGACAGCGGCAACCACGGCAGGAATCCGTCAGGCGCGTGACGCAGCGGCCGACATTCTCATCACCACCGGCGGCGCCTCCGTCGGCGATCACGATCTGGTCAAGGAATCCCTGGAGGCCGAAGGCGTGACAATCGCCTTCTGGAAGATCGCGATGCGGCCGGGCAAGCCGATGATGCACGGGCGGCTCGGCGCGATGCGCGTGATCGGCCTGCCCGGCAATCCCGTCTCCTCCTATGTCTGCAGCCTGTTGTTCCTGGTGCCGCTGATCCGGGCGCTGTCCGGCGCCCGCGTGCTTCACGATGCCCGCGAGCAGGCCGTGCTCGGCCGCGACCTCGACGCCAACGATCTGCGCGAGGACTATCTGCGCGCACGCCTCGAACGGCGCGCGGACGGCGCATGGATTGCGACGCCGGTCACGCACCAGGACTCGTCCCTGCTCGGCTTTCTCGCTTCAGCACAGGCGCTGGTGATCCGTCCGCCGTTCGCGCCGGCGGCTAAGGCCGGCTCACCCTGCCAGATTTTGCGGCTGCCGGAATAAGCAATCCCAACAGTCGTCATGCCCGGCCTTGTGCCGGGCATCCACGTCTTTCTTCCTTTTTGGGTCTAAGACGTGGATGGCCGGGACAAGCCCGGCCATGACGACGTGGAAGGGCCAGTGCTACACCGCCTATCGCGATAACGCCGATAGTGTGCATCGCGCATTGAAACGCATCTCATCATCCTACCGTTGCGATGCGATTTGAAACTTAGTTTCAAACGCTCGTCGTGGCATACATGGGCGCTCGCTGACGATCGCGATCGAGGCCTGCACGTCTCGTACGTCGACCGAATCGCATTGTTTGGTTTCAGCATCACCGCACGCGCCGCACTTCATTTGATATTTGACGAGCGCCGCCATCCCGTGGAAGGTTGATCCCAACAAAAAACTTGGGAGGGATGTGATGCGCAAGGTCGCGGCCTCGTCCACCACTAAGGCAGCGCCACGCTGCGTCGCGGAGCTGCGCCGTGGCCTTTGACTCGCCTCTTGCCCCGCCGCGCACGTCCCGCCTTCGCCTGAACCTGGCCAAGCCCAACCAGGAGCAGATCGTTCTGTTGATCACGATCGCGCTGCTGATCGGCTTCGGCCTCACTTTGCACGGTTTTGCGACGCTCTCTAATCTGCTCAACCTGCTGCGCAGCATCTCGATCCTCGGCATCCTTGGCCTGGGCATGGGACTGATCGTGATCAGCCGCGGCATCGATTTGAGCGAAGTCGCGATCATGGCCGGCTCCTGGGCGATCGCTCTCATTGAAATGCAGAAGGGCCTGCCGATCGGCTGGGCCTGTCTGATTGCACTCGCGATCGCGCTCGCAATCGGTATCGTCAACGGCATCATGGTCGCTTTCGTCGAGGCGCCGGCGCTGTTCGTCACCCTCGCGGCGGGCTTTGTGATCTACGGGCTTGCGTTCTCCTTCGCGCCGGCCTGGGTGCTCTATGCGCCGAAGGACGCGCCGGCGCTGATGTATCTCGGTGGCGGACAGCTGTTCGGGATTCCCGTGCCGATCTTCGTGTTCGCGGGCGCGGCGATCGTCATGCATCTGTTCCTGTCGAAAACCTCGACCGGTCGTTTCATCTACGCCCAGGGCGACAACCCGGAAGCCGCGCGGCTGTCCGGCGTTGCGCTGCGGCCGCTGATCGTGCTCGAGCACGTCCTGGTCGCCCTGCTCGCCTGGATCGCGGGCCTGGTCTGGGTCGGCACCACCGGCAGCATGCAGATGATGATCATCCAGGGCACGATGATCTACGACGTGGTGCTGGTGGTGGTGATCGGCGGCATCAGTCTGGTCGGCGGCCGTGGCAGCGTGTTCAGCGTGGTCGTCGGCTGCGTGCTGATCGGCATCCTCCTCAATGCCTTCACCATCATGGACGTCAACAACGAGGTGCAAAACATCATCAAGGGCATCGTGCTGCTCGCGGCCATCGTGCTCGACAATTTTTTGCATCCCCGCGACGAGGAAACAGCGCGACAAGGCGACTGATCGGAAATTCAAGAAGCTTTCACATCGAGAAACCGGGAGGAAATCATGAGCAAGGTCTCGAAAGCGTGGACGGCAGCGGTTGCGGGGCTCGCACTCGCAGCGCTGCCATTGATGGCGTCTGCGCAGGAGGAAGGCGGCACCAAGACCGCGCGCGAACTCCGCGCCGACTACGACAAGTCGTTGAAGGGCAAGAGCATCGCCTATCTGCCGATTGCCCTCGGCGTGCCGCTGTCCGACGAATGGGGCCGCGTGGTGCAGGAGGAGGCCGAGTGGCGCGGCATGAAATACATCGTGCGCGATCCCAACAACAATCCCTCCGCCATGCAGCAGGCGTTGACCGCGCTGGTCGACCAGAAGCCCGACGTGCTGATCGTGCAGAATCCGAGCGTCACGCTGCTGATGAAGGACCTCAAGCGGGCCGAGAGCCAGGGCACGCATGTCATCCAGATCAACATGTCGTCGAACTACAAGTCCGGCGCCTTCGTCGGCGCCGACTGGAACGAGATCGGCAAGATGCTGGCGACCGACGTGGTCAAGCAGTGCGGCTCCGGCTCGGGCAAATCGGGCAAGGTCCAGATCATCCAGGGCGAGCTCACCGCGGCCGCCAGCGTCGACCAGGTCGCCGGCATCATGGAGGTGTTTGGCAAGGATTCGGCGATCAAGGTCGTGTCCAACCAGGCCGCCAACTGGGACACCAACACCGCACTCAACATCACCGCGACCGTCATTCAGCAGCACCCGGATCTCTGCGCCAGCGTCGGCTTCTGGGGCATCATGCAGTCCGGTGCGGCGCAGGCGATCCGCAATGCGAACAAGATCGACGACGTGAAGATCTATGCCTCGGGCGAAGGCTCGCAGCTCGATTGCGACCAGCTCAATCAGGGCAATTTTTACAAGTTCCTGAGCTACAAGGCGACCGAACAGGGCCACGACCTGATGTTCGCGGCGCAGACCCTGCTGGAGTCCGGCGACAAGCCCGGCACAAAACATCTCGAATATTACACCCGGCCGATCTGGCTCGATAAGAGCAACGCCAGCGGCGCCAACTGCTTCGCCCTTCCGAAGAAGTAGTCTGGGACGTGGGTCGCGCCGGCCTGCGACAAATGCGGGCCGGCGGTTCGCGCGTTGTGACCGGGAGGGCTTTTCCGATGTCGATGGCTGCGGATTCATGGACCGCCTCGGTGCGGCGCTTCTCGCCGCGCCTGCTCCTGTCAGAGCTGCTGTTGAAGCAGTGGTTCGAGCCCGTGATTCCGTTCACGGTCATGATCGCTCTCTGGCTCTATTTCGCGCTCACGATCCCGGACTACGCTACGATCCAGAACACGCTGTCGCTGCTGCGCCTGTTCGCCGAGTTCGGTTTCGTCGCGCTCGCGATGGGGTTTTGCCTGATCAGCGGCGGCATCGATCTCTCGGTCGGCGCCATCTTTGCGTTCTGCAATTTCTCGGCGCTGTACTTCCTGTTCGTGCTCGAGCTTCCCGTGTCCCTCGCGATCCCGGCGACGCTTGCGGTTGGCGCCGCGCTCGGCAGCGTCAACGGGCTCCTGATCGGCTTCTTGAAGACGCGGCCGTTCCTGACTACGCTGGTGACGCTGATCATCCTGCGCGCCTGCGTCAACCTCCTCAACACCAGCTACGCCCAGGTGTTCGCCACCAACTCGGTCGACAGCGATGCCTGGGATTTTCTCGGCGTCGGCAGCGTGCTCGGCATCCCGATCAATGCCGCGACGCTCTTCGTCGTGCTGCTGGTCTGCCACATCTTCCTGTCGCGCTCGCGTTATGGCTGGCATCTCACGGCAATCGGCGCCAGCCGCAAGGCGGCGCGGCATGCCGGCATCCGCGTCCGGCTGATCCTGTTCTTCACCTATGTTCTCTCGGGCGTGCTGTGCGCGGCCAGCGGCATCTTCTACGCGGCGCGGCAATCCTCCACCGACTCGACGACCGGCGTGGGCTGGGAGTTCCAGGCCCTGACCGCGGTCGTGCTCGGCGGCGTCTCGCTCGCCGGCGGCAAGGGCACGGTCTGGCGCGCGATGATCGGCGCCCTGATCGTCTTCCTCTTGATCAACGGCCTGGTGCGGATGGGCATCCCCGGCTACG
>Ga0213876_10001751_pt1 | contig 13167 bp, 11 predicted proteins | sample BarmaccomBMRX_R9_FD_160113 | JGI IMG/M metagenome (GOLD analysis project Ga0213876, IMG submission 160113) | Root-associated microbial communities from Barbacenia macrantha in rupestrian grasslands, the National Park of Serra do Cipo, Brazil - RX_R9 | ecosystem: Host-associated > Plants > Roots...
CGCTGGGCGCTCCACAATTCCAGCGACGAAGCACTCCGCGGGCCAGAAGAACAGGACGGCATAATTCCCTACGTGCCGCGAACACACACAGCCAAGGCGCTCGCCAACCCGGCTCAGCCGCATAGCGCGCTCCTCAACGAATTGGAGCGCTACATCGAGGCCCACAATCCCGACGTCACCGACGTCAACGTGGTGAGCGCGACCGACACCGGGCAGGCGGACAAGAGCCACAAGCCGGTGCGCCACTGGTATCACGTCACCTACGAGTACTGAACAGTCGCCGGCTGAGGCGGGACAGTGCTCGATCGAGGGCGTACTGGAATGCCTGCCAACGGTCAAACTGCCCGGATCCAGCCTTCCGGGGCGGCCGTTACAGCTTGCTCGCGACGAAGTCTGCGGCCTGGTTCGCCATACCCGCGTTGATGTACGCGCTGGCGAGGTGTTCCGGCCAGTTTTCCTTCCAAGTGTTGGGATCGGCGGGGTTGCAGACCGGATCGGCACCGTGGCACAACTCGATGGTCTTGTCGTTGTAGATGGGGTTGAAGTTCGTGATCGGGCCAACCCACTGGCTGCCGTTGCCGAACAGTGCGACCGCCGCGACGTGCTGATCGATACCCGGCGGCAGCGGGCTGTCGAAACCGAACGCGCTGATGGGCGCCGCGAGCACCACGTCGGTAACGGCGGCACCCAGTGAGTAGCCGCCCAGCACCAGCCGGGTGTCCGGGCAGTTGTTGACCATGTCCTGGATGTGATGGCTCATGTCGTTGGCGCCGACGTCGATCTGCGTATCGGCGGGATAATTCACGGCGTACACGCTGATGTTCTTCGACACCTTGGATCGCAGCGCATTGATGAACGCGCTGCCGAGAGCACCGGTACCGGGCGATTCAAATCGGCCGCGCGCAAATACCACCTGCACCTGCGGACAGCTCGCGGCCGCCGCCCCCGGCAACCATGTCGGCACCTCGATGGTCGATGTCACGGCGGCCGCGATGACGACGGCGACCGCACCGACATCAACGAGCATGCGGATGAGCAGAGCGCGCACAGCACGATGGTAGAGCGATCGGGCCTAAGACGCTGGCCAGCGCAGAAGATCGTGTGATTCCCGGCAGCGTGCCGGGCGGGCCCGTCAACCACTCCGACGGCGCCCGGCAACGGATGGATAGGTTGAGCTGATGAGTCGCGCTGACCACAGTCCGATCGACCGTTTGTTCGCGCTGGCCGATCAGGTACGCGGGTTCATGCCGGCCGACGAGGGGCGCGCGCTGTACGAGGCCGCGCTCGCCCATCTCAACGGTGGTGTCGGTCTTGAGATAGGTACCTACTGCGGCAAGTCGACGGTGCTGCTCGGCGCGGCCGCTCAACACGCCGGCAGCCTGCTCTTTACCGTCGACCATCATCACGGCTCGGAGGAACACCAGCCCGGCTGGGAGTACCACGACGCCTCGTTGATCGATGAAGTCACCGGTTTGTTCGACACGCTGCCGACGTTTCGTCGGACGCTCGCTGCCGCCGGGCTGGACGACCACGTCGTCGCCATCGTGGGCAGATCGCCGATTGTGGCGCGGGTCTGGCGGACACCGCTGCAATTCCTCTTCATCGATGGCGGCCACACCGAGGCCGCCGCGACAGCGGACTTCGACGGCTGGGCCAAGTGGGTGGCCGTCGACGGCGCGCTCGTCATTCACGATGTGTTCCCCGACCCACGCGAGGGCGGCCAGGCGCCATACCGCATCTATTGCCGAGCGATCGATTCCGGTCAGTTCCGGGAAGCGTCAGCCACGGGCTCGCTGCGTGTGCTGAAACGCATCGGCGGCAGGCCCGGTGAGCAGATCGTCACCGGCCCGGCCCACTGACGACGCATTCGCAGTCGAAATCGACCTGCAGTCCCACCGGCAACCGGTCACCGCGAAAGATTCCACAGCCGGCGGTAGTGCCCGACAACGCGTCGGCCGCCAGAATCACCGCAGCCCCTGTCCACGTGGTGCGCTCCTCCGGCCACCGCTTCCCGTCGGCGAACACCAGGCCCGTCCAGTAGGAGCCATCTCCGTCCCGCAGGTGCTGCATGGCAGCAAATTGCCGATGTGCCGCGCTGCGGTGACCGATGGCTTCGAGCGCCATCACCAATTCGCAGGTTTCCGCGCCGGTTACCCACGGCCGATCGTCGACACAACGGATGCCCAGACCGGTGACCACAAAGTCTTCCCAGCGCCGCTTGATCCGGGCCGTCGCCGCGGGGCCGCGGAGCGCACCCCCAAGGATCGGGTAGTACCAATCCATTGAGTAGCGGTCCTTTTCGGCGAACGCCTCGGGATGCGCGGCGATGGCGTGGCCCAATCTGCCCAAGGCCAGTTCCCATTCCGGCTGCGGATCCCCGACGAGGGCGGCCAGCGCCAGCGCACACCGGATGCTGTGGAAGATGCTGGCGCACCCGGTCAACAGGGCCTCCGGAATCGGTCCGAGTTCGGTTCGTGCCCAGGCGATCTCACCCTGACCGAACTGCAAGTCGATGACGAAATCGACCGCCTTGCGCACCACCGGCCACTGGCGGGCGGCGAATGACCTGTCGCCGGTGACCAACACGTGGTGCCACACACCCGTGGCGATGTAGGCGCAGAAGTTGCTGTCGGAGTTGGCGTCTTCGATGGCGCCCGCACGGATCTGGATGGGCCAAGAGCCGTCCGGTCGTTGCGTGCGGCGGCTCCACTCGAACGCGGCCCGTGCCTCATCCAGCAGTCCGGCCGCGGTGAGCGCCATCGCGCACTCCACGTGGTCCCACGGATCGGTGTGGCCGCCGCCGAACCACGGAATGGCACCCGAGGATTCCTGCGCACCGGCTATCGACCGCGCGGTTTGCCGGCATTGGTCTGCCGTGAGGACACCCGGAACCGCAGGTGGGCTAACCCGATGCAACGGAGGATCCCGAATATCCCAGGACTGCTTCACTTTCCATTGCTTGCGGCTTGCTGAACTGCTTGGCGAAATACAGGACCACGCTCTTGCCCACGAGCGGGTTGAGCAGCGCCTCGGCCAGCCGCGTCAGCTTCGGCCGCCGCATCAGATCCCAGACCAGCAGCTTGTGGTAGGCGGCCACCGCGGGATGTTCCTCATTCGAGACGCCGACGGCGCATTTCAACCACCAATACGGCGAATGCAGCGCATGCGCGTGCTCGGTGTGTGTCAATGCCATTCCGGCACATGCCATCTTGTCCCGCAATTCGCTGGCCCGATAGATGCGCACATGGCCGCCGTCGTTGCTGTGGTATTCGTCGGAAAGCAGCCAGCACACCCGCTCCGGGAGCCATCGCGGCACGCTGATCGCCAAGGTGCCACCACATTTGAGGACCCTAACCAGTTCGGCGATGGCGGCGTCATCATGGGGGATGTGTTCCAGAATTTCCGATGCGATGACACAGTCGAATGTTTGGTCGCCGTACGGCAAGCTCAGCGCGTCACCGACCACCACCTCGGCCGAGGCGGCCGCCGGCGCCTCGCCCTGTTCAGCCATCGCGCGCAGGATCGTTGCTGCCGAACGCAATTCGGATTCATCGCGGTCGAAGGCGACGACGTCTGCACCTCGGCGGTAGGCTTCGAACGCGTGGCGGCCCGCCCCACAACCCACGTCGATGACCTTGACGCACGGCCCGATACCGAGTCGGTCGAAATCGACGGTCAGCACCGCTCATCACCCTCGGTGTTCGCGCGCCGCGCGATCGCCCGCTCATAGACGCGCACGGTCTGAGCTGCCACCGCTTCCCAACTGAATACGTCGACCGCGCGGTCCCGTCCCGCCTTCCCCATGGCGCGCCGCTTTTCCGGCGAATCCAGAAGCCCGCCGAGCGCGCGGGTCAGGGCGTCGACGTCGGCAGCGGGCACCAACTCGGCGCAGACGCCGTCGGACCCCAGTACTTCGGGCAGCGCGCCGACCCGACTGGCGACGACCGGGGTTCCGCTCGCCATTGCTTCCACCGCGGGAAGCGAAAAGCCTTCGTAGAGCGAGGGGATGCAGGCCACTTCCGCGGAGGCAAGCAGGGCTGCCAGCGCGTCATCCGAAAGCCGGCTGCTGATATGGACGATGTCGGAGATCCCGAGTTCGGCGATGAGTTTGTGCGTGGGGCCGTTGGGTTCCACCTTCGCGACGAGCCGCAACTCGAGGTCCCGGTTGACACGGGCTCTGGCAACGGCGTGCAGCAAGGTGCTGACCCCCTTGAGCGGGGTGTCGGCGCTGGCGATCGCGATGACGCGCCCCGGCCGCCGCGGTTGTGATCCCGGCTTGAACAGGTCGGTGTTCACGCCCAACGGCACCACATGTAGCTGATCCGGCGAGACGCCGAAGTCGGCGACGATGTCGGCGGCCGACGACGATGAGACAGTCAGCAGGTCCGCAATCCGGCGCGACACCTTTCTCTGCATCCTGGAAAACCCGTACCACCTGTGCACCAACGGCTTTCGCCACCAACGCGCGGCGGCCAGGTCGAGCACCCGATCCCGCGTGATGGGATGGTGGACGGTCGCCACCACCGGAAGCCCGGCCTCAGCGATGGCGAGCAGGCCGGTGCCCAGGCTCTGGTTGTCGTGCACCAGGTCGAAATCGTTCAGCCGGTCGGCCAACAGCCGGGCCGCCCGCAGGGTGAAGGTGCGGGGTTCGGGAAAGCCGGCCGTCCACACCGTCAGCAGTTCCAACAGGTCGATCCGGTCCCGGATCTCGCTCGGACGGGGCACCCGAAACGGGTCCGGCTCACGGTACAGATCCAGGCTGGGCACTTTCGTCAACCGCACCCGCGGATCCAGCAGTTCGGGATAGGGCTGGCCGGAGAAGACTTCCACGTGATGGCCGAGTTCGACCAGACCGCGGCTGAGATGGCGCACGTAGACGCCCTGCCCGCCGCAATAGTCCTTACTGCGATAGGACAGCAGGGCAATTCGCATACTCAACTCTTATCCGCTGATGAAACGCCTCGAAAGACAATTGAAAAGACCACTAAAAGGACCGCCCTCGGCCACCCCCCGTCCATCGCGATCAACGAACTCCCGGACTCCGCGACAGCAAACTGGACATGTGTCCGGACTATAGTTCGACGACCTAATCGATGCAACGAAGGCGCCGGGAGTGTGTTCGGGATGGAGGCCGCGTGCTTCATCGCCCGGAACGCACACCGAACGCCCGGCAGGCACCGTTGGGCGGCTTTGTTACCATCGCGCGGTGCAGCGCGGACGATCGGTTTCACGTCGCGACGCCCTTAAATTCGCTGTAGCCCCGGTGTTCCTGGGCCTCGGGACGGCAGCCCTCCCGGTCACCGGTCCGCGGGCATGGGCCGCCGACATGCGGCTCATCGATTTCGCCGAGCGCAGGATCCCGCCCGAGGAGATCAAGGCCGCCGGTTACGGCGGGGTGGTGAACTACGTTTCACAATCGCGGCCGGGCGCGAACTTCCAGGCGAAGCCCATCACCCGCGAATACGCGGACGCGCTGCGGGCCGCGGGTCTACAGATCGTGAGCAATTTCCAGTACGGCAAACCGGGCTGGCCGGACCCGTCGGACTACACCCGTGGGTACGACGGCGGCGTGGCCGACGCGCACACGGCCCTGCAACTGCACAATGCGGCAGGCGGCACGGCCTCGGCGCCAATCTTCTTCAGTGTCGATGACAACATCGACGAAGCCGCGTGGAATGGCCCTGCGGTGCAATGGTTCCGGGGAATCAACTCCGTGCTGGGCGTGGCCCGCACCGGCGTGTATGGAGACGCCCAGGTATGCGGATGGGCGATCCGAGACGGCGTGATAGGAAACTCGAGCACTCCCGGCCACCGGTGGGCCTGGCAAACCAAAGCGTGGTCGAACGGAGCCCGAGAGCCGGCCGCGGTGCTCTATCAGGCCGTGGTGAACAGCCCATCGAACCCAGGTCCGCTCCTCGGCGGCATCAACGTGGACGTCGACGAGGTACTCGCGCCCGACTTCGGCCAGTGGGATCTTCCGCGCTGATGTGCCTCTACATCCCCAGGTGTACCGACCTGTCACCGTTCCTCTTGGGGGTCGCCGACGGGGTCGTCGACGCTATGAAGTTCTCCAGGATGTCCGCCACCGCCGATGGAGCTTCCACATGAGGAAAGTGCCCGATTCCGTCCAGCACCTCGAGGCGACTGCCCTCCAGCGCATCATGGGCAGCGTATGCGTGGGCCACGGGAATGATCCGGTCCTGGGCGCCCCAGATCAGCACGACGGGCATCCCAGCAGTGAGGTGGATCTTGTTCAAAGCGCTGACCGCCTGACCGCGGTAGTCCACCACTGAGCGCAATGTCCGCAAAAAGGCTTGGCGGGTCCGTCGATCGGACAGCGAGGAGTAGGCGTGCCACATCTGACCGGCTCGCGGCGACTGAACCCCGGCCGAGGTCAGCCAGGAACCCAGCTTGTTCCCGAGGTTCAGCACCGGCTGTGGTGCGACGGCGGGCAATACGAACTCGGCGCCCGGTGCAGACAGGATCCGCAGCACGGGGCTGAGGTCGGGCCCGAGGCCACCACTGCCGATGAGAGCCAGCCGCTCGCAATGCTCCCGGTGCTGGTGGGCGAACTGCATCGCGATGCCGCCGCCGAGAGACTGCCCGATTACCGTTGCCCGATCCACCCCGAGTTCGTCGAGCAGGTCGCGCAGAAAGACGGCGAAGGCTCCCAGCGAGTAGTCGCCACGCGGTTTCGCGGACATGCCGTGGCCGAGCAGGTCCGGCGCGATGACGCGGTATTTCTTTGACAGCTGCGGAATGATCGCATGCCACGTCGCGGAGCTGCCGGCCATTCCGTGTATCAGCAATACGGCAGGGCCGTCGCCGGCATCCCGGTAGGCGATCCGGTCTCCGTGAAGTTCGAGATACTTCAATTCGCTCATGTCACCGTTTACCCAGCCTCGGTAGTCGGACGCATCGGCCATTGGCCCCGGTACTCAACTTACGCCTTCGTAGGTTACCCATGGGTAATAATAATATGGCTGGCCTCAGGGTGCGCTCGAAATACCCGCCGCCCCGCGAGTCGGTAGCTCGCGGGGCGCCGGTGCGTTATCGAATTCCGACTGTTACTTGAGGTCGAACCGGTCGGCGTTCATCACCTTCACCCAGGCCGCGACGAAGTCCTCGACGAACTTCCCCTGGTTGTCGTCCTGGGCGTAGACCTCGGACAGCGCGCGCAGCACCGAATTGGACCCGAACACCAGGTCATTGGCGGTGGCCGTCCACTTGCGCTGACCCGTGGAGCGGTCGATCACCTCGTAGACGTTCTCCGCCGACTCCGACGACTTCCACTCGTAGCCCATGTCGACCAGGTTGACGAAGAAGTCATTGGTCAACGCGCCGGGCCTGTCGGTGAACACGCCGTGCTTGCTGCCGCCGTGGTTGGCGCCGAGAACACGCAAACCGCCGATGAGCACCGTCATCTCCGGACCACTCACGCCCAGCAGGTACGCCCGCTCGAGCAGCAACTGCTCGAGCGGTGCCTTCTCGCCGGGACGGATGTAGTTCCGGAACCCGTCGGCCCGCGGTTCGAGCACGGCGAACGACTCCACATCGGTGTTCTCCTGCGAGGCGTCGGTACGCCCGGGCGCGAAGTGCACGGAGATCTCGTAGCCCGCGTCCTTGGCCGCCTTCTCCACCGCCGCCGAACCGGCCAGCACGATCAGATCGGCCAGGGAGATCTTCTTGCCACCGGATGCGCCGCTCGATGCCGAGGCGTTGAAGTCCTGCTGAATCTTCTCCAGCACGGGCAGCACCTTGTCCAGCTCGGACGGTTCGTTGACCTCCCAGTTGCGCTGCGGCTCGAGGCGCAGCCGCGCCCCGTTCGCACCACCCCGCTTGTCGGTGCGCCGGTAACTTGACGCCGCCGACCACGCCGTCTTCACCAGCTGGGGAACCGACAGGCCCGACTCGAGCACCTTGCTCTTCAGCGCCGCGACGTCGTTCTCGTCGACCAGCTCGTGGTCGACGGGCGGAACCGGGTCCTGCCAGAGCTGCGGTTCGGCGACCCATGGGCCGAGGTAGCGGGTGATCGGACCCATGTCGCGGTGCAGCAGCTTGTACCAGGCCTTGGCGAAAGCGTCGGCCAGCTCCTCGGGATGGTCCAGCCAGCGCCGCGTGATGTCCCGGTAGATCGGGGACTCGCGCATCGAGATGTCGGTGACCAGCATCGTCGGTGCGCGGCCCGGGCCGCCGAACGGGTCCGGGATGGTTCCCGCACCGGCGCCGTCCTTCGCGACGAACTGCCACGCATCGCCGGGACTCTTGGTCAGCTCCCACTCGTAGCCGTAGAGGGTCTCCAGGAAGGTGTTGTCCCACTTGGTGGGCGTAGGCGTCCACACCACCTCCAAACCACTGGTGATGGCGTCCTTACCCACGCCGGTGCCGTACGAGCTCTTCCAGCCCAGCCCCTGCTGTTCGATCGGCGCGGCCTCCGGCTCGGGACCCACCAGGTCGCCGGGACCGGCACCATGGGTCTTGCCGAAGCTGTGCCCGCCGACGATGAGCGCGGCGGTCTCTTCGTCGTTCATCGCCATGCGGCCGAACGTCTCGCGGATGTCGATCGCCGCGGCCACGGGATCGGGCTTCCCTTCCGGGCCTTCGGGATTCACATAGATCAGGCCCATGGTGGTTGCCCCGTAGGGTTGGGCGAGATCACGCTCTCCGGAGTAGCGCTTGTCGGTGCCCAGCCAGGTGTCCTCCTCGCCCCAGAGGATCTCTTCGGGCCCCCAGACGTCCTCGCGGCCGAATGCGAAGCCGAAGGTCTTGAATCCCATGGATTCCAGCGCGCAGTTGCCCGCGAAGATGATGAGGTCGGCCCAGGAGATCTTGTTGCCGTACTTCTTCTTGACCGGCCACAGCAGCCGACGGGCCTTGTCCAGGCTCACATTGTCCGGCCAGCTGTTGAGCGGGGCGAAGCGCTGCAGCCCCTGGCCGCCGCCGCCGCGGCCGTCGAAAATGCGGTAGGTGCCCGCGGCGTGCCAGCTCATCCGGATGAAAAGGCCGCCGTAGTGGCCGTAGTCGGCGGGCCACCAGTCCTGTGAGGTGGTCATCACCGAGATCACGTCCGCCTTGAGCGCCTCGACGTCGAGCGTGGCGAACTCCTCGGCGTAGTCGAAGTCTGCGCCGTAGGGGCTGGCCTGGGGGTTGTTCGGGTGCAGCGTCGAGACGTCGATCTGGTCGGGCCACCAGTCCCGGTTGGTCAGGGGCGCATGGGATTTGGGCTTGGGCGAGGGGATTGCCGGGTTTTCGCTCTCGCTGGCGCTGGCCGTTTTGTCGTCGTGGGGTGGGCGACTTTCAGAGATATCGGACACGGCGTTCCTTTCCGGTGGTGAGTGATGCGGCTGCGATCACGGGAGTGATCAGGAATCTGCGGTCGAGCAATCGGGGCACAGGCCCCAGTAGATGACTTCGGCCTCGTCGAGAACGAAGCCGTCCAGGACGTTGTTGTCGTCGGACGGGGTCAGACACGGCGCCTCGCCGACGGCACAGTCGATATCGGCGATCACCCCGCAGGAGCGGCAGACAACGTGGTGATGATTGTCGCCGACTCGCGACTCGTAGCGCGCAACGAGGCCCAACGGCTGGATGCGTCGAACCAGGCCCGCCGCGGTGAGCGCATTAAGGACGTCGTACACGGCCTGGCGCGAGACGTCGGCCAGGCCCGACCGCACCGCCGCGAAGATCGTCTCGGTGTCGGCGTGCGGGTGAGCGTCCACGGCTTCCAGAACGGCTGTCCGGGGCCGGGTCACTCGGAGATCGGCCATCCTCAGTCGTTCCGCGTGGTCCGGCGCCGTTGAGGACACAGTGCAAATATGCCACTTATCTGGATCGAGTCAAGACTCAACCGGCGGGACGACGCAAGAATAGGGGATGAACAAAGCGGTAGGTGGCCCGAGTGGGCGCGAGTGGCCCGAACCACGTTGCGCCGAAGGAAAACTCCGCCGCGGCCGGAGACGGACCTACCAGGACTTCACGGGGCCGGCTTGAGGGCGCTGCCCCCTCGCCACTGATCCCAGCTGAGCGTCCAGTCGCCGTTCTGCGCCACAGTCAACGCAGGCCCACCGCTGTTGCGCACCTCGACCACGTCACCGGGTAGCGAGAAGTCGTAGAACCATTTGGCGTTGTCGGCGTTGAGGTTCAGGCACCCATGCGACGTGTCCTGATGCCCCTGGGCCCACACCGTCGCGTCGAGCTCGTGGAGATATATGCCGTCCGTGCTGATCTTGGTGGCGTAGTTGATGGTTTCCCGATACCCGAGCCGAGAGTTCTTCGGCAGCCCGAAGGTCGAGGAGTCCATCACCACCGGGTTGCCCTTGTCGAGCACGGTGTAGACGCCCGGGGGAGTCCACAACGATATGGTGTGCCCTCCGACGCTTTCCGTGCCGCCCATGCCCATGGACGTCGGCATCGTGCGGACGAGTGCTCCATTGTTGAAGACGCTGACCTGATGGGTCGCGTCGTCGGCGATCGACACGTGCGCGTCGCCGACCCGGAACGACACCCTGCTGTCTTCCTGACCGAACAGGCCGTCGCCCAAGGCGATTCCGTAGATCTTGGCCTCGGCGGTGACGGTCGTTCCCGCTGCGTAGTAGTGCTCGGGCCGCCAGTGGGCGTTCTGGCCGTCGACCCAGAACCACGACCCCTGCACCTTGGGTTCGGTGGTGACGGTCAACTGTCGCTCGGCGGCGGCCCGGTCGGCGATCTGCTCGTCGAAGTGGGCGACCACCACAGTGCCGACACCGTAGGTGCCCCCGTCCCGAAGCGGGGCCTCAGACGTCGTCGTGAAGGCGACCTTGGTCTGGTTGGACGGCTTCAGCGTGGAGAACGACGAGGTCTGCGTCGCTGCAACGCCATTGGGCCCGCGAGCGGTCACCGTCAACGTGTAGGTGCGCCCATACCCCAGCGGGACGGTCGGCTTCCAGACGGTGTTGTCCGGAGTCATGACGCCTTCGACCGGCTTCCCGCCCTCGTTGACCATCCGGACATCGGTCAAGGTTCCCGCGTCGGCTTTCACCAGGACCGGGGACACGGGGTCGACATCGTGCGCTCCCGCGGCCGGGGCGATCGTGATGCGCGCCGGCTCAGGAGCTTTGGAGGCCACCTCATGCCGCGCGCACGCTCCCACCAGCCCAACGAAGAACAACGCGGCCACGATGACAAGGCGACCCCACCCGACACGACGCGCGCGCAGGAGCAACCCGCCGCTGCCCGACTTCATAACCCTGTCGCATCCCATGGTGTGCATCAAATAGCCCGGCGCGTCGTCTCTGAAACGTGACGCGAGAATGGCCTCATGGGCGACGACGAGCTCGACACTCTGTATTGGGTGGAACTGGACGCGTTCACCGCACAGCGCGCCAGCCTGGCCGCTGCGGCGAAGAAACGTGGCGACGACGCTGCGGCCAAACGCATTTCGTCCGCACGCAAACCGACGACAGCGGCCTGGATGGTCAATCGGCTCGCGCTGCGGCGCAAGGACACCGGGCGGCGCCTGTCCGACCTCGGCGACCGCCTGCGCGCCGCGCACGCCGCCATGGATGGCGAACGCATCCGCCAGTTGTCCGCCGAGCAGCGCAGGCTCATCGACGAACTGGCGCGTGCCGCGTTCGAGGCGGCCGACATGAAGCGCCCGTCGCCTTCGGTGCGGGAGGACCTGACCAGCACGCTGCAGGCCGCGATCGCCGACCCCGACGTCGCAAAGCGACTCGGCCGGTTGGCCAAGGCCGAGCAATGGTCGGGTTTCGGCGCACTCGGCGACACGGCGCCGACGGGGCAGACGGGGCCGACGGGGCCGACGGGGCGAGCCGAGACGGCCGCACAGCGCCGCATGGAGAAGTCGACCGAGGCCACCGAGGCCCTCGCCGTCGCGGAGCGCGCCCAAGCCCGAGCCGACGACACTCTTTCCCAGCGCCGAGCCGAACGCGAGGTGGCCAGGCGGCGACGTGACGAAGCGCTCGCGACCCTCCGCGAAGCCGAGCGCCTCCTCAACGAGGCCGAAGCCGGCTATGACGAGGCAAAGCGGGCGAGCCGTGCGGCAGCCGAATCGGTTCGGGAGGCAAAAGCGCAGCTCAAGCGACCGTGAGGTGGGTTACCGTTTCCCTCGGCTCTGCGGGGGTATCACGCCAGCCGTGACTTCTTTGTGGTTGGACACCCGAGCCGAACAGCCGTGGGTAGCAAGTCAGCTCGACGACGGTCCGCGTTCCGCCGACGTCATCGTCGTCGGCGCCGGGATCACCGGGCTGATGACGGCGGTGCTCCTGGCCCGCGCCGGCAAGGAGGTCCTGGTGTTGGAGGCCCGCACCGTCGGCGCTGGCACCACCGGGAACACCACCGCCAAGATCAGCCTGCTGCAGGGCAGCCACCTGTCGAGAATCCTGCCCCGGCACGGGAGGGGTTTGGCGCGCGCGTACATCGACGGCAACCGCGAAGGCCAGGACTGGGTGATCAACCATTGCCAGTCGCGTGGCATCGCGGTGCAGCGAGAAGCGGCTTACACCTACGCGCAGTCGGCGAGGGGGGTGCCGTCCGCGCGTGCCGAGCTGCTGGCCTGCAAGGCGGTCGGACTGCCCGCCGACTGGGACGACGACGCAGACGTGCCGTTCCCCTATCACGGTGGGGTGCGAGTGCCCGACCAGGCGCAGTTCGACCCCATGCCGTTCCTGGACTCGTTGGCCGAGGAATTCGTTGACCGCGGAGGACGGCTGGTCGAACACACCCGCGTCAGGCGGGTGTCCTTGCGTGGCAAAGGCGTGCGCGTCCACGTCAACGACGCCGACCAGCGTGACGTCGAGCTCCAGGCCGGACGGCTGGTGCTTGCCACCGGCATCCCGATCCTGGATCGCGGCGGCTATTTCGCGCGTGTGAAGCCGAGCCGGTCCTACTGCCTGGCCTTCAAAGTCCCCGGCGACATCACGCGGCCGATGATGATTTCGACCGATTCGCCGACACGGTCCGTGCGGTATGCGCCGGTCGCGGACGGGGAGCTGTTGATCGTCGGGGGGGCCGGCCACACCGTGGGCCGCAAAAAGAGCCCGAACCAGGCGCTGGACGAACTTTCGTCCTGGGCGCGCAAACACTATCCGGGTGCCGTCCAGACCCATTTTTGGTCGGCCCAGGACTACACCCCCATCGACCATCTGCCGTACGTGGGCCCGATATTGCCGA
>Ga0213876_10001752_pt1 | contig 13164 bp, 14 predicted proteins | sample BarmaccomBMRX_R9_FD_160113 | JGI IMG/M metagenome (GOLD analysis project Ga0213876, IMG submission 160113) | Root-associated microbial communities from Barbacenia macrantha in rupestrian grasslands, the National Park of Serra do Cipo, Brazil - RX_R9 | ecosystem: Host-associated > Plants > Roots...
GGTATCGGGAGACCCCGGTGACCAGAACGACCCGAGTACTCACGACGAAAAGGGTAGTCGCCGGACGATTCGGCTGATCAACAGCCGTCTAACGGGAGGCCTGCTGAGGTAGCCGAGCGATCACGACCGGCTCACCTCGGGTGATCCGCAGCTCTTGGCTGGCATGGCCGGCGTTGACCGCGAGCATGACGGCACGGAATGAGTCCTCGCACAGCGTGAGGCGGCCGCGCGGCACGTCGCCGTAGGTTGCCGTGAACGGCACCGCGAGCGTGCGCCCGTTGCACCGCAGCTCAACCGTGTCACCGAAGGAGATCCCCGCCGCTTCTAGATCCGAGCGAGCGAGGTTCAGCGAGACATTGCCGAAGTGGTCGACCAGGCTCACCTCGGCATGCACATGGTCGTCGTCGACGACCACGCTGCGAACCGGGATCCGGGTCAAGCTGTCGGCCGGGATCGCCGGCCCGATGTCGAAGAAGTCCCCGCCGTTCGCCAGGTGGGCCGCGACCGGAGCGAAAACGTCCCGGCCGCGGAAGGTCTTGTGAACGGTCTCCCGCCACAGCTTCGGGTTCGTGATCTCACAGGCTCGGGCGACGCCGCCTCGCTCGTTCCACGCGAGTGAGAGCAGGCCGTTGTCCGGGCCAACGAGCATCGAGCTGTCTGTCGTCTCGACAGCGATTCCACGTGCGGAGGACCCGTGCATGGGATCGACCAGCGCGAGATGCACCGCCACCGGCAGATAGGGGATCGCGGCGGCGAGGCTGTTGGCTCCCTGCTCGACGTCCTGCGCCGCGATCAGGTGGCAGACGTCGAGGATCCGGACGTGCGGCGCGAGCTGGGCGACAACGCCCTTGCACACGCCGACGAAGACGTCATCCAGACCGTAGTCGGACGTGAAGGTCACCCAGTCGTAGCGCCGTTGCTTCGACTCGGACATCTAAGCGGCCCCCAACGAGCTGCGCGGATTCGCTACTTCTTGTTACGCCGCTGGACGCGGGTCTTCTTCAGCAGCTTGCGGTGCTTCTTCTTCGCCATGCGCTTGCGACGCTTCTTGATGACCGAACCCACGAGGAGCCTTTCTACTGCTGAGAGAACGTGACGCCAGGCTACCCGTGGTCGCGATCAACCGGCTTCGACGTAGGAGTGCCGCAGGTAGTCGTGGACCGCCTGCTCAGGGACCCGCACGGAGCGGCCCACTCGCACGGCGGGCAGCGTCGCGGCGTTCACCAGGCGGTACACGGTCATCTTCGACACGCGCATCAGCGTGGCGACCTCCGCGACCGTCAGGAAACGCAGCTCGCCGAGACGCTCGGCGGACGCCGCGGCGCCAGAAGCGCTGGGGTCTCTGGGACCAGCGTGGTCCGCAGCCATGGCACAACCGCCCTTCCACGTCGCGGCGCGCCGGCTTCCCCTCCGGCGCACGCACCGCACACGTGCTGAGGAGAACTGTATCGGCTGGGACAGCATCGCGTCACTGTTGCGCCTGATACTTCACCCGGTCGCAGGATCGAGTGCGTGCGCGACGTCGGGTCGACTGAGGACCATCATCAGGTCGGCGGGCGGATCTTGCCGGCCTTCGTGATGCGCGCGCGGTGCGAGTGGAAGTCCTGCCTGGACAGCCGCTTCATGACCGACGCGGTGTCGCCGCCCATGGTCGGGTGACCGGCGCTGTCCAGCAGCACACCGAGCACCCGCCCTGACTTGTACTTGCCGGTCGCAGAAAGCGTCACGTGGAGGATCGCGGAGTCGGACAGGATCCCGCCGCCGCCGAAGTTGTGGTAGTTCGCGAAGTTGCCGAGGCTGTAGGCGATGAGGTGACCCTTGAAGAACTCCATGCCACGGATGACGTGCGGACCGCTCGCGATCACAAGACTCGCACCGTGGCGGATCGCCATGTGGGCGAACTTCTGCGCGTTGCCTCGGTCCTCGCCGTAGCTGTACTCCTCGTTTCCTGTGACGTGGGTCTTGTCACTGCCTTCGGCGCCCGCGTGCATGTAGACCACGACGACCCTGGCTTGGGTTCGTGCCTTGCGGATCAGCCGCTTCGCCGCCCTGAGGTCGAGCAGGTTGGCCGTCTCCTTGTACGGCGCGAACCCGACCATGGCGACCGGGACGGCGCCCGCGTGCACCACCGTGACCTGCCCGGGCTGTCCGGTCTGCTTCATGTGGTGGTGCCGGATGGCGTGGATCGTCTGCGCGAGGCCAGCCGAACCGAAGTCATGCGAGTGGTTGTTCGCGTTGTTCATGAAGGTGAATCCGGCACGGTGGAGGAAGGCCGCGTAGTGCGGCGGGTTGCGGAACGCGAAGCAACTTCCGCCGTTGTTGCCGCCGCACTTGCCTCCGGTCTGCGTCGTGAGGGTTCCCTCGAGGTTTGCAAACCCGATCTGCGCACGCCATCTGATGGCGTGCTTCACAGCATCGAGGTACGAAGCGGGATCGGGCGGAAGCCGCGGAGTGTTGCCGAGGATCGTGTCGCCGACGGCCGACAGGCGCACCTTTCCCTTGGTCGGTGCAAGGTCTGCCGGGATGGCGACCGACGTCGAGGGCGAGGTGGCTTCGGCGGCGGGCGCAGCATTGCCGGAGCTGCCACCCGAGCCGCACGCGACGACACCGAGTGCGACGGTCACAGTCGCGGCGGCACGTGTGATGCGGCGGTTGGTCATAGGAGCCATTTCCTGCCTCAGCCTGGTGCGCGGTCGGTCATCCGCGTGGGAGCAGTCTGCCCCGTCCGCCGCCTCACGAAGTCACGCCACTCCTGTGGCGTCTCGGATTCCGGCTCGACGGGTACGCCGGTTGCGATCGCCAGCAGGTGGGTCCAGGTCCGCGGCACGACCTGGACGAGCTCGTAACCGCCACCACCGCACGCCAGCCAGCGGCCGTCACAGAGGTCGTGCGCGAGGTCGTGCAGCTTCGCGTGCGCGAGCCGTTGTCCATCCACGGTCAGCAGCAGGTTGGCCAGCGGGTCGAGGGCATGCGTATCGCAGCCGTGCTGCGTGACGAGATACATCGGCGCGAAGCTCCGGAGCGCATCGGGAACGGTTTCGTCGAACGCCTCGTGCCAGTCGTCGTCCCGCACGCCCGGCGCGAAGGCGATGTTGAGCGCGGAGCCTCGAGCGTTCGGCCCGCCAGTGTCCTCGGCGAATCCGGTCCCAGGGAACAGCGTGCGACCCGATTCGTGCAGGCTGACGGTCAGCACCCTGGGGTCATCCCAGAAGATCGCCTGCACGCCGTCGCCGTGATGGACGTCGATGTCGACGTACGCGACGCGCTCGACGCCCTGCGCAAGCAGCCACGCGATGGCGAGCGCTGGATCGTCGTACACGCAGAAGCCGGACGCGCGATCCGGCATCGCGTGGTGCAGACCACCGGAGACGCTGACCGCGTGATCATGCGTGCCGTTGAAGACGGCCTCGACACCGGCCAGGGTCGCCCCGGCGACCAGCGCGCTCGCCTCGTGTATCCCGGCGAAGACTGGGTCGTCAGGCGTGCCGAGGCCGTGGGAAGGGTCCGGTCGCAGCGTCGCCCCGGCCCGCTTCACCGCCTCGATGTAGTCAACGGTGTGGCACATCCGAAGCTGGGTGTCCGTTGCGGCGTCGAAAGCACAGATGTCGATCCGATCGAGGACACCGAACTCCCGCGCGAGCGCCATCGTGAGCTCGACGCGGACGGGGTTGAGGGGGTGACCGGACCCGAAGTCGTAGCCGAGCAGGCGGTCGTCCCAGGGCGCCGCGACCGAGCAGTTCACGGCTCAGCCGGCTCCCGCAGCGAGTTCCTGTGACCGGTTGCGTGCGGCCTCCAAGGCGGCGAGCAGCGCGGCCCGAACGCCGTGGTTCTCGAGCTCACGAATGGCGGCGATCGTCGTACCGCCCGGACTCGTCACGGCTTCACGCAGCTGCACCGGGTGCTGACCCGAGTCGCGCAGCATGACCGCCGAGCCGATGGCCGTCTGCACGATCAGGTCCGCTGCGACGGCGCGCGGCAGGCCGAGCAGGATGCCGGCGTCGATCATCGCCTCGACGAGGAAGAAGAAGTACGCCGGTCCGCTGCCGGACAGCGCCGTCACCGCGTCCAGCTGGTACTCGGGGACCCTGATCACCTTGCCCACCGGGCTGAGCAGTGCCTCGGTGCGCTCGAGATGGGACTCGTCGGCATGAGCTCCTGCTGCGATCGCGCTCATCGCCTCGTCGACGAACACCGGGGTGTTGCTCATCACCCGGACCACCGGCGTGCGCTCGGCCAGGTGCTTCTCGAAGGCGGTCGTGGGTACCCCCGCCACGATCGAGATCACGAGGTTCTGCGGTGACACGACGGGCGAGATGTCGTCCAGCAGCGCGCCGATCTCCTGCGGCTTGACGGCAACCAGCAGGGTGTCGGCACGCGCGACCGCGTCCTGGGCCGACACCGACTCGATTCCCAACCGGTCGCTCAGATCGGTCGCGCGATCCTCGTGGCGCTCGGTGAACAACAGGTCAGATGATGCTCGCCCGGCCCGAAGCAGTCCGGACAGCAACGCCTCGCCCATCTTCCCGGCGCCAAGCACCGCAACGATCTCACTCACCCGCTGATCGTCCCACGTGGCGGCTGAGGGAAGAGCCAGGCTGGGCCTACGACCGACTGGCGAGCGCCCGCAGGAAGAACCGCATGTTGGCCGGACGCTCCGCGAGGCGCCGCATCAGGTAGCCGTACCACTCGTCGCCGTACGGCACGTAGACCCGCATGATCCGACCTTCGCCGGCGATCCGCTTCTGCTCATCCGGTCGGATTCCGTAGAGCATCTGGAACTCGTAGGTGTCCGGCGTGCGACCGGTCGACGCGACGAGCTCTTCGCCGGCGGCGACCAGCGATGGGTCGTGCGTCGCCACCATCGGGTAGCCGGCGCCCTTCATCAGCACCTCGAGACAGCGCCGGTACGACGCGTCGACGTCCTCGCCGCGTTGGAAGGCGACCGTCTCCGGCTCCTTGTATGCGCCCTTGCACAGGCGAACGCGCGAGCCGGCCACGGCCAGGTCTCGACAATCCGCCTCGGTGCGGTGCAGGTAGGCCTGCACGACGGCGCCGAGGTCCGGATAGTCCGCTCGGAGCTCGTGGAGGGTTTCGAGGGTCGCGTCGGTGGTGGTGTGGTCCTCCATGTCGAGCGTCACCGTCGTGCCGACTGACTTTGCGGCCTCGCAGATCTCACGGGCGTTGTCGACGCACATCGAGGTGTCGAGCGCTTGGCCGACCGCGGAGAGCTTGACCGATGCCTCGGCCCGGGACGCCAGGCCCGCCTCGGCGAGGCGGTTGAGCAGGGTGAGGTAGGCCGATTTCGTGGCGGTCGCCTGGGCAGCGTCGGTCGTGTCCTCACCGAGGTGGTCCAACGTGACGTAGAGGCCGGCGTCGGCGAGCCCCTTCGTTGCGGCAACCGCGTCCTCGACCGACGCGCCCGCAACGAAGCGTTTGACCACACTTCGCGAGACGGGTGCCCGTTCGATCACTCGTCGTACCGACTTGCGTCGCGACGCCGTCAGCAGCGCAGCCCGCATCGGCGTCTCCAGCACGTCTGCCAGCGTAAGACCGCTACGCGGGTGCCGGTCCCCCGACGCCGTGGCAGCCGATCGGATCACCGGCGCTGCCGCGCCAACTGGTCAGACCCGCGCGATGACGAGCGGGCCCCAGAGGCGTTCGACGACCACCGGCCACGGCTCGAGTGCCATCGCGACCTCATCGAGAAAGCGTGCCTTCTGGTCACCCAGCGCAATCACGTCCGAGTGTGTTGACAAGGCTCTGATGTGGTCTTCCCGCGTGCGTTCCCGCGACCAGAGGAACTCCTGCTCGAAGACCACTCGAAGGCCGCGCCGCCGCAGATCCGAAGCGGCCTGCAACGGCGTGACGCCCGAGTAGGACACCGGGCGGCTGCCGTGGGAAGTCTCCCAACGCCGATACACCTCGCTTCGCGCGTCCTCCCAGTCGACACCGCTGCCCCATCGGTTGTTGGCCCACCACAGGGCGATGTGACCGCGGGGCCTGAGCACGCGGCGCAGCTCGGCGACCGCCGGCCCGGTTTCCAGCCAATGCCAAGCCGTCGCACAGGCAACGAGGTCGAAGCGCCGGTCCCGAAGCGGCAGCTGTTCCGCGGTCGCGATGGCGGCAGTGACGGCCGGCGACAACCGCCGGAGGCAGCGGATCATCGGCTCGCCCGGATCGATCGCGACGACACGCGCGCCGCGACGCACCAGCTCCCGCGTGGCGATGCCCGTCCCGGCCGCGAGGTCGAGGACATCAGCGTCCTGCAGCGGGCCGGCCGAGGCCTCGATCGCGTCGTACAGGTCGGGTGGGTACGGCGGGCGCACCTCGTCGTAGAGGTCAGCGACTCCGTCGAAGCCGCGACCGATCGACGTCACGGCTCGAGAACAGGAGCGGCCAGGTGCAGTCGGGTGTAGGCCAGCGCCTCGGCGAGATCGGTCTCCCGCTCGGCGCGGCTCTCAGCTCGACGGGTGTTGATCTCGACGACAACCGTGCCGTCGAAGCCGCGCGCGGCGAGGCTCTCGAGCAGCTCGGCACACGGCTGGTCCCCCCGGCCCGGCACCAGGTGCTCGTCACGCGCCGTACCGACGCCGTCGGCGATGTGGACGTGAGCGAGCCGGTCACCCATCCGGCTTGCCATGTCCATCGCGTCGTTCTGCGAGACCGAGGTGTGCGAGAGGTCCAGCGTGAAGTGCCGAAAGTCCTCATCGCTCGGGTCGTAGTCAGGCGAGTACGGGATGACCGCGCGGCCTCGCGCGCGGAGCGGGAACATGTTCTCGACCGCGAACCGGACGTCGGTCTCGTCGGCCATCCGTTGGATCCCTGCGATGAAGTCCCGCGCGTACTCCCGCTGCCAGCGGAATGGCGGGTGGACGACGACGGTGGCGGCACCAAGCGTCTCCGCCGCATCACGGGCCCGGACCAGCTTGGCCCACGGGTCGGTCCCCCAGACCCGCTGCGTGATGATCAGGCACGGCGCGTGGACCGCCGACACCTCGATGCCGTGGTAGTCCGAAAGTCGCCGCAGCGCGTCGACGTCCTGGCTGACCGGATCGGTCCAGACCATCACCTCGACGCCGTCGTACCCGAGGCGAGCCGCCAGCTCGAACGCCGTCGCGGTGGACTCCGGGTACACGGATGCGGTCGACAACGCGATCTTCGCGTCAGGCACCTGGACGACCGCCATGCCCAGGAGCGTAGGGCGTCTCGGTGACGTTCATGTGAGTTCACTAGAGTCTGCGCGTGCCTGAGGTCGATCTCGATTTCCCCCGCCAGTGGGTCGAGTTCGCCGACCCCGCCGATCCCGAGCAGATCTTCCGTTGCGACCTGACCTGGTTGCTGTCGAGCTGGACCTGCATCTTCGGCAGCGGATGTAAGGGAATCCTGGCTGATCGACCGGACGACGGATGCTGCACGCACGGTGCGCACTTCTCGGACAAGGCCGACGAGAAGCGCGTCCGCAGGTTCGCCAAGGCGCTCACCGCCGACGAGTGGCAGTTCCGCAGCGAAGGCCTCAAGGGTGGGACGACGGAGCTCGAGGACGGAAAGAAGAAGACCCGCGTGTACGACGGAGCGTGCATCTTTCTCAACCGTCCCGGGTTCGCCGCTGGCCAGGGCTGCGCGCTTCACCTACACGCGCTCAACATCGGTCTGCATCCGCTGGAGACCAAGCCGGACGTCTGCTGGCAGCTGCCGGTACGCCGCAGCTATGACCGCGTGACACGGACGGACGACACCGAGGTCTTGATCACCTCGATCGGGGAGTACGACCGGCGCGGCTGGGGCGCCGGCGGTCACGACCTGGACTGGTACTGCAGCGGCGCGACCGAGGCGCATGTCGGGCGGGACCCGGTGTACGTCAGCTACGGTCCTGAGCTCGTCGAGCTGATGGGGCAGCCGGCCTATGACGTGCTCGTCGGGCTCTGCGAGGACGCGACGGGTTCCCGCCTCGCGATCCACCCCGCCGACCCACCCGCCTGAGCCGTGACCTCCAGGGTTGCGGTGATCGGGCCCGGCGACGCCGGAGCAGAGTTGTGCGCGATCGCGTACGACATCGGCCGCCGCCTCGCGGCGGCAGGCGTCGTGGTCGTCAACGGCGGCCTTGGTGGCGTGATGGCGGCCGCCGCGGCTGGAGCTGCGGCAGGCGGAGGGGTGAGCATCGGCCTGCTGCCGGGGACCACGACGGACGGGGCAGCTCCGGACCTGACGGCCGTTGTGCCGACCGGGTTGGGCGAGCTCCGCAACGGCCTCGTCGTACGTTCCGCCGACGCGGTGATCGCTGTCGGTGGCAGCTGGGGCACGCTGTCCGAGCTCGCGCTGGCGATGCGGACCGGTACGCCGGTGGTGGCGATCCGGTCGTGGCGGATCACCGACGCCGAGGGCGCCGAGCTCCAAGTCCCCCGAGCGGCATCCGCAGCCGAGGCAGTCGCCGCCGTCCTCCACAGGGGCGAGTCGCAGCACCAAAGCGTCGTAGGTCGGCCCTAGCGTTCCCACCATGGCGACCAAGGCCGCAACCCGCCCGGCATTCCGCTGCGAGGAATGTGGCCTCGAGGTCGCGAAATGGGTCGGCCGCTGCCCCGAGTGCCAGGCCTGGGGCACGGTTGCCGAGGCGGGCGTGCGGTCAGGGTTGAGCGTCGTGGCAGGGCCGGTCAGCGCTCCGGCGCAGCCGATCGCGCAGGTTCCCTCACAGGGCGCCCGACACCGCCCGACCGGCGAGCCGGAGTTCGACCGGGTTCTCGGCGGCGGCCTCGTGCCGGGCTCGGTCGTCCTGCTGGCCGGTGAGCCGGGGGTCGGGAAGTCGACACTGCTGATCTCCGCCGCCGCGAAGATCGCCGAGTCCGGCGCACGCTGCCTGGTCGTCACCGGCGAGGAGTCCGCCGCTCAGGTCCGGCTCCGCGCCGGCCGGATCAACGCCTTGGCCGACGACCTGTACCTGGCCGCGGAAACCGAGCTCACCGCGCTGCTCGGTCACGTCGATGCGGTCAAGCCGGACGTGCTCATCGTGGACTCAGTGCAGACCATCGGGTCCGCCGAGGTGGATGGATCCGCTGGCGGCGTCGCGCAGGTCCGCGCGGTCGCGAGCACGCTGATCAAGATCGCCAAGTCGCGCGGACTCGCGACCCTGCTCGTCGGGCACGTGACCAAGGACGGGGCGATCGCCGGCCCGCGCACCCTGGAGCATCTCGTCGACGTGGTCTTGTCCTTTGAGGGCGACCGGCACTCCAGACTGCGACTGATCCGCACGGTCAAGAACCGGTTCGGTCCCGCGGACGAGGTCGGCTGCTTCGACCTTCGCGACGACGGAATCGTCGGCCTCAGCGACCCGTCCGGCTTGTTCCTGGCGCACAGCACCGCGCCGGTTCCGGGCACGTGCGTGACCGTGACGATGGAGGGGCGCCGCGCCCTCGTCACCGAGCTGCAGGCTCTCGTCGGCGGCGAGCAGCCCTCCCCGCGGCGCGCGTCGAGCGGCCTCGACAGCCAGCGGGTGTCGATGATGCTCGCCGTCGTCGAGCGCCGACTCGGGCCGAAGCTGTCCAAGCACGAGGTCTACACCTCGACCGTCGGCGGGGTTCGCATCGCGGAGCCCGCCTCGGACCTCGCGCTCGCCATCGCGCTGTGCGGCGCCGCCACCGACCGGCCAGTGCGGCCTGGCCTGGTGGCGGTCGGCGAGGTGGGCCTGGCCGGCGAGGTGCGACCGGTCGCCGCACTGCATGCCCGGCTTGCGGAGGCGGCCCGGCTGGGCTTCGAGGCAGCGATCGTTCCGCCCCACTCCGGTGTGACGGTGGCCGGCCTGCAGGTGATCGAGGCCGCAGATCTGCGCCACGCCGTACATCACGCCTTAGTAACGACCTGACCCTCGGGCACGATCTTCACCTTTACACTCAAAAGTCGATATCCAGCGCCACACGAGGGAGTCCGGTGGCAGCCGACCGCGCCGAGGGCGAGTTGCTGCGAACGACGCTGGCCCAGATCGCGCCAGGCACTCAGCTCCGTGACGGTCTCGAGCGAATCCTTCGCGGACACACCGGTGCCCTCATCGTCCTCGGCCACGACAAAGTCGTCGAATCGCTGTGCACCGGCGGCTTCCCGCTCGACGTCGAGTTCTCGTCCACCCGGCTCCGCGAGCTGGCGAAAATGGACGGCGCCATCGTCATCGACGACTCCTTGACGCGCATCCTCTGGGCGGCCACCCACCTGGTGCCCGACCCGACCATCCCCACCGAGGAGTCCGGCACCCGCCACCGCACCGCGGAGCGAGTCGCCAAGCAAACCGGCTATCCCGTGGTCAGCGTCAGCCAGTCGATGCGGATCATCGCGCTGTATGTCGAGGGCCGCCGCTACGTCCTGGACGACTCGGCCGCGATCCTGTCCCGAGCCAACCAGGCGCTCGCGACCCTCGAGCGGTACAAGATGCGCCTCGACGAGGTGAACGGCACCTTGTCAGCGCTGGAGATCGAGGACCTGGTCACAGTTCGCGACGCAGTTGCAGTCAGCCAGCGCATCGAGATGGTGCTGCGGATCGCCTCCGAGATCGAAGGATACGTCGTCGAGCTCGGCACCGACGGCCGCCTCCTGTCGCTGCAGCTCGAGGAGCTGATGGCTGGCGTCGCCCAGGAGCGGGAGCTGATCCTCCGTGACTACATGCCCCCGCCGCATGGCCGCAAGCCCCGCACCGTCGAGGCGGTGTTGACCGAGCTCGACGAGGTGAACGCGACCGACCTGCTCGACCTCGCGGTCATCGCGCGGGTGTGCGGCTTCGGTGCCGCACCGGACGTGCTCGACGCCGCCGTCTCGCCGCGGGGCTACCGGCTCCTGGCTCGCGTGCCGCGGCTGCCCTCCACCGTCGTCGACCGGCTGGTCGACCACTTCGGCGGCCTCCAGAAGCTGCTGGCCGCGACGATCGATGATCTTCAGCTCGTCGAAGGCGTCGGTGACACGCGCGCTCGCTCGGTGCGTGAGGGGCTGTCCCGTCTCGCCGAGTCCTCGATCCTCGAACGTTACGTGTAGCGCCTACGGCCGGGTGGGTCAACGGTCACACGGACACGGGCTCGCGGCCCGGAAGCGACGCGACCCAGCCGTCCGCGCAGGTGTCGAGCATCTTGTGCAGGTCCACCAGCAGCACGGGTCCGGACGCGTTGCGGCGCACGCCGACCACGTACGGCGGAAGCGATTTCGGCGGGGCCTCGGCGGCTTCCGGCAGCTCGTCGGCGGCGAGCACTGCGAGAACCTGATCGACCGCCACGCCGACCGGATCGCCGTCGACGGCCATGACCAGCACATCGCCGTCCTCATCCGACCCGGCGACGCGCACGTCGAGGACCGGGAGCGGGTTGCCCCGGAGCACGATCACCCCGGCCATCGGGGCGCGGGTGCCGGGCAGCCGCTCGAGGCCTTCGAGCCGGACGATCTCGCGGACGTCATCGAGGCGGAGGGCGAACGTCCGCTGGTCGAGGCGGAACATCACGTAGCCGGGGGTCATGCGATACCTCCCGCTGGACGGAAATCGGTCTCCGCGCGACTCGCGAACTGCATGCAAAGTGCGGCCAGCTCGGAGACGCTTCGACCACCGAGTTCGGGCGCGACCCCGTCGAGCTTGCGGCGCCCAAGGGTGTTGGCCGCGGCGCGATAGGAGCGCGCAGCAGCGATCGGCTCCCCCATTCGCTCGAGCGCACCGCCGAGCAGGAAATGGGCAAAGCCGTGTTCGGGGTCCAGATAGACCGTTTTGCGAAGCACAACCAATGCATCGGCATCTCGGCCCAGATTCGTGAGCGCGACGCCTTGGAGGTAGTGCGCCTGCGCCCAGAGCGGGGTGGCAGCGACGACCTCAGCCGCTACGTCGGCGGCCTCGTCGTACCGTCCCTCGGCGATCGCGGAACGAACCGCATCGAGCGGGTCGCGGGTCGGGGCGACCGGCACCGGGGCAGGTGGTGGCGTCACCGGCATCGCGGGGGTCACGAGCCGTGGCAGCTTCGGGATCTCCACCGGACCGGCCGGGCGGCCACGGCGGTCGGCGTCGCCTCGGCGACGGTCCGCGCGGGTCGGGCGTGGCTCGTTCTCGGTGCGGCGATCTGGCAACACCCAGCGGCGTTCGTCGCCGGTCTTCTCCTCGGTCTCGTCGAGCCGGCGGTAGACGAAGGCGTCGCCGAGCGGGACGAGCGTGAAGTCGTCGCTGATCTGCCACAACGTCTCGGCGTGACCGAGGAAGAGGTAACCACCGTCGCGGAGCCGAGAGTGCAGACGCTTCATCAGGCGCCGGGTCGTCTCGCGATCGAAGTAGATCGTGACGTTTCGGCACAAGATCAGGTCGACCTCGTCCTCGTCGAACGGTGGCGGGTCGGTGACCAGGTTGTGGTGACGGAACTCGACGAGCTCGCGCACCTCGTCGCGCACGACCCACGACCCCGTGGTGGTGTCCATGACGAACCACCGACCGAGGTCGAGCGGATCGGTCATCACGAATGCCCGCTCGCCGTAGTGGGCGAGACGGCCTGCGGTCAACGCGCGCGTGGACACATCGGAGGCGATGACCTTGATGTCCCAGTCGACACTCGGCGGCAACAGCTCACGGATCAGGATCGCGATGGTGTACGCCTCTTCACCGGTCGAACAACCGGCGCTCCACACCCGCAGCCTCTTGCTGTCGGCTGCCTGGCGGAGCAGCTCCGGCATGACGTACTTGCGGAGCGCCCGGATCTGCGGCGGGTTCCGAAAGAAGTGGGTCTCCGGAATCGTCACTTCGTCGAGCAGCGCCTGGCGCTCCCGGCCGCCGTCGGGACCGGTCAGCATCGCAAGGTACGTCGAAACCTCCGACACCTGGGTGGCGCTCATCCGCTCCGCGATGCAGAACCCGAGCGAGTCGCGTCGCGAGTCGTCGAAGGACAGGCCGGCCGCGTCGTGCAGCAGGCTCGCGACGGTCGCGAACTCCGGATCCGACAGTGCGATGCGATTCAAGACACACCGTCCAAACTGGTCGGCGTCGGCCGAAGGAGGTGCGACAACGCCTCGGAGATCTCCGGCAGGGGCAGCTGGACATCGACGGCGTCAGCAAGCATCGCGGCTGCCGGCATGCCGTAGACAGCGCTGGTCGACTCGTCCTGCCCAATGGTGAGGGCCCCCTCGTCCCGCAGGCGCTTCATACCGATGGCGCCATCGCGGCCCATGCCG
>Ga0213876_10001753_pt1 | contig 13163 bp, 10 predicted proteins | sample BarmaccomBMRX_R9_FD_160113 | JGI IMG/M metagenome (GOLD analysis project Ga0213876, IMG submission 160113) | Root-associated microbial communities from Barbacenia macrantha in rupestrian grasslands, the National Park of Serra do Cipo, Brazil - RX_R9 | ecosystem: Host-associated > Plants > Roots...
AGAAGTTGCGGCAGAGCAACAACCAATACCTACAGATGCTCGCCCTGCAAGTACTGGCAAGAAGTTGCGACAAACAGGACATCCTGGCCGGCAACGACGACCCGAACCTGCCGTTGGTGACCTGCTCGCAAGACCACAAGACTGTGTACCTGCTGGCACCCTCGATCATCAGCGGCGACCAAATCCAAGACGCCACGTCGGGCATGAACCCGCGCGGCGTAGGCTACGTCGTCGACCTGCAATTCAAGCCCGCGGCGGCCAACACCTGGGCCGACTTCACCGCCGCTCACATCGGCGTCCAGACCGCCTTTACCCTGGACTCGCAGGTGGTCAGCGCTCCCCAGATCCAGGAGGGCATTCCGGGCGGCCGCACCCAAATCAGCGGCGGCGATCCGCCGTTCAACGCCGGAACGGCACGCCAGCTGGCCAACGTCCTCAAATACGGGTCGTTGCCGCTGTCCTTCGAATCGTCGGAGGCCCAAACCGTCTCGGCGACACTGGGTTTGACATCGCTACGGGCGGGACTGATGGCGGGCGCAATAGGCCTGGCCCTCGTCCTGGTGTACTCGTTGCTGTACTACCGGGTACTGGGATTGCTGACGTTGCTGTCGTTGTCCGCCTCGGGCGCAATGGTTTTCGCGATCCTGGTGCTGCTGGGTCGCTATATCAACTACACCCTGGACCTGGCCGGCATCGCGGGTTTGATCATCGGTATCGGCACCACCGCCGACTCGTTCGTGGTGTTCTTCGAGCGCATCAAAGATGAGATCCGCGAAGGCCGTTCGTTCCGTTCGGCGGTGCCGCGCGGCTGGGTGCGCGCACGCAAAACGATCGTGTCGGGCAACGCCGTGACCTTCCTGGCCGCCGCCGTGCTGTACTTCCTGGCCATCGGTCAGGTCAAGGGCTTCGCCTTCACCCTGGGCCTTACCACGATCCTCGACCTCGTCGTGGTGTTCCTGGTGACCTGGCCGCTGGTGTACCTGGCGTCCAAGTCGTCGCGGCTCGCCAAGCCGGCTTACAACGGCCTGGGTGCTGTTCAGCAGGTCGCCCGCGAACGCCGGACGGCGTATGCGGGTGCCGCAAAGACGGGACGGGGATAACGCCATGGCGTCCAAAGCCAAGACCGGCACCGGGGCCGCCAAGGGCACTCGCAAAGTCACCGAAGTCACCGAAACCAGTGCCACGGAACTGTCCGCCGGCGACACCGGCACCGCGCTGCCGCACCACAGCTTTCTGTCCCGCCTGTACACGGGCACGGGCGCGTTCGAAGTCGTGGGACGTCGTCGCATGTGGTACGCGATCAGCGGCACGATCGTGGCGATCGCGGTCCTGAGCATTCTCATCCGCGGATTCACGTTCGGGATCGACTTCAAGGGCGGCACCACGGTGTCAATGCCCGCCGCGGGCGGGAAAGGCAACGCGGAGACGGCGCAGGTCACCGACGTCTTCACCAAGACCCTCGGTGTCGCCCCGGAATCGGTGGTGATCGTCGGCAACGGCGGCTCGGCGACGGTGCAGATTCGTTCCGAGACCCTTTCCAACGATCAGACGTCCAAGCTGCGCACCGCGTTGTTCGACACCTTCCAGCCCAAGGGCGCCGATGGGAAGGCCAGCAAGAAGGCCATCAGCGACTCGGCGGTCTCGGAGACCTGGGGTGATCAGATCACCAAGAAAGCGCTGATCGCGCTGGTGGTCTTCCTGGGGCTGGTCGCGCTCTACATCACCGTGCGCTACGAGCGGTACATGACGGTGTCGGCATTGTTGACCATGGTGTTCGACCTCACGGTCACCGCCGGCGTCTATTCCCTGGTGGGTTTCGAAGTCACCCCGGCCACCGTCATCGGCTTGCTGACGATCCTCGGCTTCTCCCTGTACGACACCGTCATCGTGTTCGACAAGGTCGAGGAGAACACCCACGGCTTCCAGCACACCACCCGGCGCACCTTCGCCGAGCAAGCCAACTTGGCGATCAACCAGACGTTCATGCGCTCCATCAACACCAGCCTGATCTCGGTGCTGCCGGTGCTCGCGCTCATGGTGGTCGCGGTGTGGCTGCTGGGGGTGGGCACGCTGAAGGACCTGGCGCTGGTGCAGCTGGTCGGCATCCTCGTTGGGACCTACTCGTCGATCTTTTTCGCCACGCCGCTGCTGGTCACGCTGCGCGAACGCACGGAACTGGTGCGCACGCACACCCGCCGGGTGAGCAGACGCCGCGGTCAGGCTGCGCCGGGCGGATCGGAAAGCGCAAAAGAAAGCGCAAAAGAAAGCGCAAAAGAAAGCGCAAAAGAAACCGCTAAAGAAAGCCAACCGGAAAGCGCCAAGGACGAGACGCCGAAAGGCGTGGAGCCGCCCGAAGCGGGCGACGAGGCGCCGGACAAAAGCGCAGAAGCCGCAGAGGCCGTCACGCAGTCAGCTGAGACCAGCAAACCGGGAGCGTCGAACAAGCCGGCACCCGGCGCGCGGCCGGTGCGGCCCACCGGTACCCGCTCGGGCCGTCCCACCGGCAAGCGAAACGCCGGCAAGCGGTAACCGGGACTAGTTGTCGATGGCCACCTGGCGTCGCTTACGGGCCCTGGGTGTGGCTGGGACAGTGCTGGCGGCCTGCGTGCTTACCGCGTGTTCCGGGACCGCCTCCGGCCAGATCGACTATGTGGTCGACGGAACGCTGGTCACCTATAACGCCAACACGGTCGTCGGCGCCGCGTCGGCCGGGGCGCAGGCCTTCGCCCGAACCCTCACCGGCTTCTCGTACCACGGTCCCGACGGGCAGGTCGTCGCCGACCACGACTTCGGAACCGTCTCCGTGGTGGGTGGCGCCCCGCTGGTGCTGGACTATCAGATCGCAGACAACGCCGTCTACTCCGACGGCAAGCCGGTTACCTGCGACGACCTGGTGCTGACCTGGGCGGCCTCCTCCGGGCGATTCCCCGGTTTCGACGCCGCCAGCCAGGCCGGCTACGTCGACATCGCCAACATCGAGTGCCAGCCGGGGCAGAAGAAGGCCCGCGTGTCATTCGTCCCGGACCGCAGCGTCGTGGACTATGCGCAGTTGTTCTCCGCGACCGCAATCATGCCGTCGCACGTCATCGCCGACCAGCTCAACATCGACCTCACCGCGGCGCTGCTCGGTAACAATGCACAGGTGGTGGACCAGATCGCCAAACTGTGGAACACCACCTGGGACCTCAAGCCCGGTCTCAAATCCGACGAAGTACTCAAGCGCTTTCCGTCGTCGGGCCCCTACAAGATCGAGTCCGTCCTGGATGGCGGCGCCGTCGTGCTCGTCGCCAACGACCGTTGGTGGGGCGCCAAACCGATCACCAAGCGGATCACGGTGGCGGCGCAGGGCGCCGACATCCAGGACCGGGTGAACAGCCGCAGCGTGGACGTGGTCGACGTGGCCGCCGGGTCGTCGGGTTCGCTGGCCACCCCGGACAACTACCAGCGCAGCGATGCGCCGTCGTCGGGCATCGAACAACTGATCTTCAGCGGGCAGTGGCCCTTGTCCGGCCCGTCACAGCCCAAAGCCAGACGTGCTCTGGCGCTGTGCACGCCGCGCGACGCCATCGCGCGCGACGCCGGGGTGGGCATCGCCAATTCGCGGTTGGACCCGGCCAGCGAGGACGCGGCCGCCCAGGCTGACGGCGCGGCACAGGCCGCACAGTTCAGCAAGGCGGATCCGGCCGCCGCCCGCGATGCGCTGGGTGGAGCGCCGCTGACGGTGCGGATCGGCTATCGCGGACCCAATGCGCGGCTGGCGACCACCATCGGGACCATCGCCAAATCCTGTGCGCCCGCGGGTATCACCGTCACCAACGTCATCGTCGACTCGTCGGGACCGCAGGCCCTGCGCGACGGAAAGCTCGACGTGCTGGTGGCCAGCACCGGCGGGGCTACCGGGAGCGGATCGAGTGGATCGTCGGCGATCGACGCCTACGACCTGCACACCGGCAACGGAAACAATCTGTCCGGTTACACCAACACGCAGGTCGACAACGTCATCGCTGCACTGGCAGTGTCGGCCGACCCCGCCGAGCGGGTCAGGCTGCTCGCCGACGCCGCCCCGGTACTGTGGGCCGACATGCCGACGTTGCCGCTGTACCGCCAGCAGCGCACGCTGCTCGTGTCGAAGAAGATGTACGCGGTGAGCATGAATCCCACCCGCTGGGGTGCGGGCTGGAACATGGACCGATGGGCGCTGGTTCAGTGACGGCGGACCTGACTCAGCTCATTGCGTCGCTGACGCGCAACGTCGCCGATTTCCCCCAGCCGGGGATCCAGTTCAAGGACCTCACCCCCGTCTTCGCCGACCGGGATGCGATGGCCGGTGTCACCGACGCGCTGGCCGACATCGCATCCGGTGCCGACCTGGTGGCCGGCATCGACTCTCGGGGGTTCCTGCTGGCCGCGGCCGTGTCCACGCGCCTGCGCACCGGGGTGTTGGCCATTCGCAAGGGTGGCAAGCTGCCGCCGCCGGTGCTCAGCGAGGACTACGAGCGGGAGTACGGCCCCGCCAGCATCGAGATTCCCGCGAACGGCATCGAGTTAGCGGGGCGGCGCGTGGTCATTATCGACGACGTCCTGGCGACCGGGGGCAGCGTCCGTGCGGCCAATCGGCTGCTGGTGCGCAGCGGCGCCCAGGTGACCGCGGCGGCGGTGGTGCTGGAACTCGAGGGGCTGGGAGGTCGCGAGGCGGTCGCGCCGTTGCCCGTACACAGCCTGAGCCTGGTTTAGGTCGGTGGGTCGCCCCGCGGGCGTACCGCGGCTGCGATTTCGGCTGGATTTGTCGCGGTGGCGCTACGCTCGGCGACGATGCCGGCCGCAACGGGCGCGGGCCGATGAAATTCAGCGATATCCTCGAACTCGGAGGTGACCAACGTGGCGGACGACCAGAGCACGGCCCAAGCCGTCGCGTCGCCCCCGGATTCGCCCTCGGTTCCGCCTCCGTTGAACGAGATACCCGAGGCGCCCGCCGAAACCCTCAAGACCACGAGCAGCGCCTCTCGGCGGGTCCGGGCCCGGTTGGCCCGGCGCATGACAGCCCAGCGCAGCGCCCTCAACCCGGTGCTCGAGCCGCTGGTCGCGGTGCACCGCGAGATCTATCCCAAGGCCAACCTGTCGCTGCTGCAGCGCGCCTACGAGGTCGCCGACCAGCGCCACGCCACGCAGCTGCGCCATTCGGGTGACCCCTACATCACCCATCCGCTGGCGGTCGCGAACATTCTGGCCGAGTTGGGCATGGACACCACCACGCTGGTGGCCGCGCTGCTGCACGACACCGTGGAAGACACCGGCTACACGCTTGAGGCGTTGTCCGAGGAATTCGGCGAGGAGGTCGGCCACCTGGTCGACGGGGTGACCAAGCTGGACCGCGTCGTGTTGGGCAGCGCGGCCGAGGGCGAGACCATCCGCAAGATGATCACCGCCATGGCCCGCGACCCACGTGTGCTGGTGATCAAGGTGGCCGACCGGTTACACAACATGCGGACCATGCGTTTCCTGCCGCCGGAAAAGCAGGCCCGCAAATCCCGCGAAACACTGGAAGTCATTGCCCCCCTTGCGCATCGGCTGGGCATGGCCAGCGTCAAATGGGAACTAGAAGACCTGGCGTTCGCGATCCTGCACCCCAAGAAATACGAGGAGATCGTCCGACTGGTCGCCGGCCGCGCGCCGTCCCGCGACACGTACCTGGCCAAGGTCCGCGCCGAGATCACCTCCACCCTGAACGCGTCGAAGATCAAGGCGAGTGTCGAAGGGCGCCCCAAGCACTACTGGTCGATCTACCAGAAGATGATCGTCAAGGGCCGCGATTTCGACGACATCCACGACCTGGTCGGCATCCGCATCCTGTGCGACGAAATCCGCGACTGTTACGCCGCTGTCGGCGTGGTGCACTCGCTCTGGCAGCCGATGGCGGGGCGGTTCAAGGACTACATCGCGCAGCCCAGATACGGTGTGTACCAGTCGCTGCACACGACTGTGGTTGGGCCAGAAGGCAAACCGCTGGAAGTGCAGATCCGCACCAGCGACATGCACCGCACCGCCGAATATGGCATCGCCGCGCACTGGCGGTACAAAGAAGCCAAGGGCCGCAACGGTGTTCCGCATCCGCACGCCGCTGCCGAGATCGACGACATGGCCTGGATGCGTCAGCTGCTCGACTGGCAACGGGAGGCCGCCGACCCCGGCGAGTTCTTGGAGTCGCTGCGCTACGACCTTGCGGTGCAAGAGCTTTTCGTGTTCACCCCCAAGGGCGACGTCATCACACTGCCCACGGGTTCGACGCCGGTGGACTTCGCCTACGCCGTGCACACCGAGGTCGGCCACCGCTGTATCGGCGCGCGCGTCAACGGCCGCCTGGTGGCGCTGGAACGCAAGTTGGAAAACGGTGAAGTCGTCGAGGTTTTCACCTCCAAGGCGCCCAACGCCGGGCCCTCGCGGGACTGGCAGCAGTTCGTTGTGTCACCGCGCGCCAAGACGAAGATCCGGCAGTGGTTTGCCAAGGAGCGACGCGAGGAAGCGCTCGACGCCGGCAAGGAGGCGATGGCGCGCGAGGTGCGCCGCGGCGGACTTCCGTTGCAGCGCTTGGTCAATGGCGACTCCATGGGCGCGGTGGCGCGAGAACTGCACTACACGGACGTCTCCGCGCTCTATGCCGCCATCGGTGAGGGCCACGTCTCGGCGCGCCATGTGGTGCAGCGGCTGCTGGCCGAACTCGGCGGCATCGATCAGGCCGAGGAGGACCTTGCCGAGCGGTCCACGCCGGCGACCATGTTGCGGCGCCCGCGCAGTACCGATGATGTCGGGGTTTCGGTCCCCGGGGCTCCGGGCGTGCTGACCAAACTCGCCAAGTGCTGCACACCGGTGCCCGGTGACCAGATCATGGGGTTCGTTACCCGCGGCGGCGGGGTCAGCGTGCACCGCACCGACTGCACCAACGCCGCGTCGCTGCAGCAACAGGCCGAACGCATCATCGACGTGCTGTGGGCGCCGTCACCGTCGTCGGTGTTCCTGGTGGCGATCCAGGTCGAGGCGCTCGACCGGCATCGATTGCTCTCGGACGTGACGCGGGTGCTGGCCGACGAGAAGGTGAACATCCTGTCGGCGTCGGTCACCACCTCGGGCGACCGGGTTGCGATCAGCCGGTTCACCTTCGAGATGGGAGACCCCAAACATCTCGGGCACCTGCTCAACGTGGTGCGCAACGTCGAGGGCGTCTACGACGTCTACCGGGTGACATCCGCGGCCTAGCGCACACGCGCTCTGGGCGGTTATCGCGCCGAGTCTGCGGTGAGAGCGTCGAGCCTGCGCGCAGGGCTGGTTTTTCGCGAAAAGTACGCCCTCAGCGCAGTTTCGGTGCGAGCGCGGGCAGGTCAGTCAAGCAGAATCGACTTCACGGTGACCTCGGTCGCCGGTTCGCCGTCCATGCCCCCGCCCGCGACGCCGCCCTTGGCGATCTTGTCCAGGGTGGCCAGCCCGTCGTCCTGAATCTTGCCGAACACGGTGTACTGCGGCGGCAGTTCGGAGTCCCGGTACACCAGGAAGAACTGGCTGCCGTTGGTGTTCGGCCCGCCGTTGGCCATCGCGAGTGTGCCGCGCGGATACAGGACCGGCTCTTGGGCTTTCGGGTCGTTCGCCGCGTACTGGTCGGTCGGGTACTCGTTGGCGAATTCGTACCCGGGCCCGCCCGTTCCATCGCCCTTGGGATCGCCGCATTGCAGGACGCCCAGTTCCGGCGAGGTGGTCAGTCGGTGACATTTGGTGCCGTTGAAGAAGCCCTGGCTGACCAGGCTGGCGAAACTGTTGACCGTGCAGGGTGATTCGTTGTTGGCCAGCATCAGCCCGATGTTGCCCTGGGTTGTCGCCATGCTGGCGCTCACCTGGGCGGGATCGGTCGGCACCTTGCCGGTGCGCGGCGCCTTCACCGGTTTGGCGGGCTTGTCCTGCGACGCCGGGTACTGACAGTTGGCACCGACGCTGGCCGACGGCTTGAATGCCGGCATTGGCGGAGCCGGTGGCGGCTGTCCGGTGGTCGTGGTGGTCTCCGCGGCGCTTGGGATCGTCGGCGTGGCCGCCGTGTTGCTCTTGTTCTTGTCCTTGTCGTTCATCACGAGCAGCGTTATCGCCACGATCAACGCCACCACCACGGTGGCGCCGCCGGCGATCACGAAGATCCGGCGTCGTTTGGCCTGTTTGGCGCGGCGCTCCAACTGTCGCTCGAGTTTGCGCTTGGCTGTCGCACGTCGCTGTTGGTTAGTCGGCACGGCCGATATCTTTCCATGATCGCCCGGTGCGTAGGGCCGGTGCCCTGGGATGGGAAACTGGGGACCGTGTTACTCACCGGATTCCCCGCCGGGTTGCTGCAGTGCAACTGCTACGTGCTGGCCGAACGGCGGGGAACCGACGCCATCATTGTCGACCCGGGGCAGCGCGCCATGGGTCCGCTGCGGCGCATCCTGGACCAGCATCGGCTGACGCCGGCGGCGGTGCTGATCACGCACGGGCACATCGACCACATGTGGTCGGCCCAGAAGGTGTCCGACACGTTCGGCTGCCCCACGTACATCCACCCCGAGGACCGGTTCATGCTGAAAGACCCGATCTATGGCATGGGTCCGCGGGTGGCGCAGCTGATGGCGGGCGCTTTCTTCCGGGAGCCCAGGCAGGTCGTCGAGCTGGATCGCGACGGCGACAAGATCGACCTGGGCGGCATCTCCATCAATGTTGACCACACGCCCGGGCACACCCGCGGGTCGGTGTGCTTCCGTGTCCTTCGGGCCAGCAAGGGCGACCATGACGTCGTCTTCAGCGGCGACACGCTGTTCGAGCGTTCGATCGGCCGCACCGACCTGTTCGGCGGCAGCGGCCGCGATCTGCTGCGCTCCATCGTCGACAAATTACTGGTGCTCGACGATGCGACCGTGGTACTTCCCGGACATGGCAACTCGACCACCATCGGCGCCGAGCGTCGCCTCAATCCGTTCCTCGAAGGCCTGAGCCGGTGACGGAATTTACGTCGTTTTCTGGCCCGAAGGGCGTACCGGACTATGTCCCGCCGGACTCGGTGCAGTTCGTCGCGGTGCGCGACGGGCTGCTGGGCGCCGCTCGGCGTGCGGGTTACGTCGACATCGAGCTGCCCATCTTCGAGGACACCGCCCTGTTCGCCCGCGGCGTGGGCGAATCCACCGACGTGGTGTCCAAGGAGATGTACACGTTCGCCGACCGCGGGGACCGATCGGTAACGCTGCGGCCCGAGGGCACCGCCGGGGTGGTGCGCGCCGTGATCGAACACGGCCTGGACCGTGGGGCGTTGCCGGTGAAGCTGGCGTACGCGGGCCCGTTCTTCCGCTACGAGCGTCCGCAGGCCGGCCGCTATCGCCAGCTGCAGCAGGTGGGCGTCGAGGCGATCGGGGTGGACGACCCGGCGCTTGACGCCGAGGTGATCGCCGTCGCCGACGCCGGCTTCCGCTCGCTCGGCCTCGACGGGTTCCGCCTGGAGATCACCTCGCTGGGCGATGAGAGCTGTCGTCCGCAATACCGGGAAATGTTGCAGGAGTTCCTGTTCGGGCTAAATTTGGACCAGGAGACCCAGCAGCGCGCACGAATTAACCCCCTGCGTGTGCTCGACGACAAGCGGCCGGACATTCGGGCGCTGACGGCCGAGGCGCCGGTGTTGCTCGACCACCTGTCCGATGCCGCCAAGCAACACTTTGACACCGTGCTGGCGCACCTGGACGCGTTCGGGGTGCCATATGTCCTCAACCCGCGCATGGTGCGCGGGTTGGACTACTACACGAAGACCACGTTCGAGTTCGTGCACGACGGCTTGGGCGCGCAGTCGGGCATTGGCGGGGGCGGCCGGTACGACGGCCTGATGCGGCAACTCGGCGGACAAGACTTGTCCGGCATCGGTTTTGGGCTCGGAGTGGACCGGACCCTGCTGGCGTTGCGTGCCGAGGGCAAGATCGTGGGGGAGACCGCCAGGTGCGACGTGTTCGGCGTGCCGTTGAGTGAGCAGGCCAAGCTGCGACTGGCGGTGCTGGCCGGGCAGTTGCGGGCGGCGGGCGTGCGGGTGGACCTGGCCTACGGCGACCGCGGGCTCAAGGGCGCGATGCGCGCGGCCGACCGTTCGGGGGCGCGTTTGGCGCTGGTCGCCGGCGACCGGGACATCGAGGCCGGGACCGTTGGGGTGAAGGATATGACGACCGGTGAACAGGTGTCGGTGCCGACGGATTCCGTTGTCGCCGAAGTGCTTTCGATGTTACGCGGTTAAGTAGGCCGGCCCTCGGAATTGGCGGACAGCACCGGTGGTGCAAGCTGCATGGCGATTGGCGGTTCGGCACATCTGCAACACCTGCCGCCTGTCTGCAGGACGGGACGATTTGCCCACCTAATAGCGACTCGGGTGTGCCGCCGGCCTGTCGCTTGCTTACCCGAGGACGCGCCGCGAGGACGCGCCGCGACTTGACTCGGAGTCGAACGAGTGTTCGAATAGTGCAATGCGGTGGGCCAACCAGGTCGTCGCGGTGAGCGGCAAGGCCGTCGACGACGGAGCGCTGCCCGGGCTGCAGCGGATCGGCTTAGTCCGGAGCGTGCGGGCGCCGCATTTCGACGGCATCACCTTCCACGAGGTGCTGTGCAAGTCCGCACTGAATAGGGTGCCCAACGCTTCCGCGTTGCCGTTCCAATACACCATCAACGCCTACCGGGGTTGCTCCCACGCCTGTCGCTATTGCTTCGCGCGTCCCACGCACGAGTATCTGGAGTTCGACTGCGGCAACGACTTCGACACCCAGGTGGTGGTGAAAACCAACGTAGTCGAGGTGCTGCGGCGTGAGCTGCGCCGGCCGTCGTGGCGGCGCGAGGCCGTCGCCCTGGGCACCAACACCGACCCCTACCAGCGCGCCGAGGGGCGCTACGCGCTGATGCCGGGCATCATCGGCGCCCTCGCCGCATCGGGCACACCGCTGTCCATCCTGACCAAAGGCACGGTGCTGCGCCGCGACCTGCCGCTGATTGCCCAAGCAGCGCAACAGGTTCCGGTGTCGCTGGCGGTCTCGTTGGCGATAGGCGACCAGGAGTTGCACCGGGACGTCGAGCCGGGCACGCCGACGCCGCAGGCGCGCCTGGGGCTGATCACCGCGCTCCGCGAGGCGGGCCTGGATTGTCATGTGATGGTGGCGCCGGTGTTGCCGCACCTGACCGACTCCGTCGAGCACCTCGACGGACTGTTAGGCCAGATCGGCGCAGCGGGTGCCACCGGGGCAACGGTTTTCGGCCTGCACCTGCGTAGCTCGACCCGCGGCTGGTTCATGTCCTGGCTGGCCCGTTCGCACCCCGAACTGGTCGGCCGGTACCGCGAGCTGTACCGCCGCGGAGCCTACCTGCCGCCAAGCTACCGCGACATGCTGCGGGAACGGGTGGCACCGCTGATCGCGAAGTATCGGCTGGCCGGCGGTTCGCGCCCGCTTCCGGTCGCCGCCGAAGTGACGGTGGCCCCAGCCGCGCAGCCGACGCTGTTCTGATCCTGGCTAAACCGAGGGACTAACCGAGCCCACCGAGACCCCGACCGTCGGTAATGGATCCGGTAGCGTTTTGGCTATGACTAACGTGCAAAAAGTGGCATGCGTGCTTGCGGCGGCAACGTTGGCTCTTGGAGTCGCCGGAATCGCGCTGACGCCCGCGGTCTCGCATGCGGACCCGGCCGGCCACCAGATCACCTACACCATCACGGCCACGGGCAACCTCACCGGCAACGTGCGGTACATGAACAGTGACCCGCCCAGCCAGGCGGCCTTCAACGCGAACTCGGCGCAGTACATGAACACCGTGCAGACGGCGTTCAGCGCGGGCCAGCCGCTGGTGTACACCGCCACTCTCACAGACCCGAACCAGTGGGCGTACGTCGCCGCCAGCGGCGGATGTCACTGGCCCGACTGTGGCTCGGGGGCCACTCCCGAAATCCAGTGCCAGATCGCTGTGGACGGCCAGGTTGTGGTCACCCAGAACGCCACCACCGGCGTCACGTGCTCGACGCGGCCTTGGTAAGAGGGCGAGTAAGAGGGCGAGTAAGAGGGAGAGCAGACGCAAAAGCACCTCATTTCGGCACGAAATGGGTGCTTTTGCGTCTGCTCGCCGTAGCTAACCCAAGTCGGGTGCGCTGAAGGTGTCGCACTGGCTCGGGTCACCGGTCTGGTAGCCGATGGTGAACCATTTCTGCCGTTGCGCCGCGGAACCGTGCGTCCACGATTCGGGGTTGACGCGCCCGGTCGTCTCGCGCTGGATGCGATCGTCGCCCACCGACGCCGCTGCCGAGAGAGCGTCCTGAATGTCCTTGTCGCTCAACGGCTGAAGGTAGGGCACGCCGGTGCTGTCCTGCTTTACGGTCGATGCGTAGTGTGCCCAAATGCCCGCGTAGCAGTCGGCCTGCAACTCGGTGCGGACACCGTTACCGCCAGCCCCCTGAGCCCCTTGCTGGGCGCGGCCTAACACGCCCTTCAGGTTCTGCACGTGGTGGCCGTATTCGTGGGCGACCACGTACTCCTGGGCGAATGGTCCACCGCTGGAACCGAATTTGTCGACCAGTTCCTGGAAGAAGTCGGTGTCGAAATACGCCGTCTGGTCCACCGGGCAGTAGAACGGCCCCACCGCGGTGGTCGCCTGTCCGCAGCCGGTGCTGACCTGGCTGGTGAACAGGCGCACGTGCGGGCGGGTGTAGCTGGGCATCAGCTGATGCCACACCGCGTCCACCGAGTTGCCGGTCGCCACCACGCGGCACTGCACGTACTTGTTGGCGTCGGCGCCAGTCTTGCACTGGCTCAGGTCGAAACCGGGTGCCGAATAGTCGCTCGTATTGGTCTGCTGCTGGTTCAGCACGCGTCCGGGATCAATGCCGAGCAGCATCGCTACCACCACGAAGATCAGGCCGCCGACACCGCCGCCGATAGCCATGACCCGCCCACCGCCTCCGCCTGACGACGATGCAGTGCTGGTGTCGATCTGCATACCCTCGTTGAAGGTCATGAGTCAGCTTTTCACATTCGCGTCGGTGTAGGAGCGCAGGTTCTTCAGAAACCGACGTAGGGCGATGTTGAGCAGCGGGCCTACCAGGACCATCGCAAACCGCGCCGGGCCGGCGGGTTTCTGAGCCATGGTCCAGGTCA
>Ga0213876_10001754_pt1 | contig 13140 bp, 10 predicted proteins | sample BarmaccomBMRX_R9_FD_160113 | JGI IMG/M metagenome (GOLD analysis project Ga0213876, IMG submission 160113) | Root-associated microbial communities from Barbacenia macrantha in rupestrian grasslands, the National Park of Serra do Cipo, Brazil - RX_R9 | ecosystem: Host-associated > Plants > Roots...
CCAAGTCCCTTTAATCTGTGTAATCTGTGGATGTTTTCTCTTTTCTGCGTTCTCTGCGTGTTCTGCGGATGATTTAGTCTACCCCCCGTGTTCCGCGAAAGGATTGAATCCAGTTATAGGACGTCTCCGAACTCCGAACCCCGAATTCCGAACTTAGTGGCTTCTATTTGACCTTGCGGGAGAAGCTGCCATCCTCCACGCGTTTATGAAGATCCGGATGGTGCTGCTCTGCGTGATTTCGCTCGGGTTCGGCGTCGTGAGCAGGGCGCCGGCGGACGAAGATGCGGTGTTCGGTTACCGGGATGTCGTCAAGCGTGCGGAAGACCTGGCCAAAGGGCCTTTCGCGCCGCAGGTGCAGGACTTGTCACCGGAGCTGCAGAACCTCGATTACGATCTTTACCGGCGGATTCGCTTTCTGCCTGAACACAGCGTTTGGGAAACGGCGCCCTACCGCCTGGGCTTCTTCCATCCGGGCTACTATTTCAAGCAGTTGGTTCTGTTTCACGCCATTGAGAAGGATCGCCTCCATGATATCCCGTTTTCGCCGGCGTACTTCTATTACGATAAGCCGCTCCAGTTCAGCGGACACGAAGCCTTCGTCGGGTTTAAGGTTTACGTGCCGTCCTCGCGGCCCGGGATCCAGGATGAGTTTCTTTCGTTCCTGGGTGCCAGCTACTTTCGCGCGGTGGCCAGGGGGTTGCACTGGGGGTTATCTACCCGGGGCCTGGCCGTCGACAACGGGATCAACGGTCCGGAGGAATTTCCATATTTTCGCGAATTCTGGATGCGGGAACCGAACCCGGGTGATCAGGGCATCCGATTTTTTGCCCTTCTGGACAGCCAAAGCGTAACGGGCGGTTACCAGTTCGACGTGCAATACGGTGAGACGACCGTCATCGACGTGAAAGCGACGGTCTTCGTTCGGAAAAAGCCTGAGGTGCTGGAGATCGCCCCGCTTACCACGATGTTCTATTTCGGTGAAAACTCGGTGAATAAACCAACCTTGAAGCCCGACTATCAACCTAGCGGCAAGACCGAGTTCTCCATGAACAAGACGGACTTTAAACGCCGGGAGTTCCGGCCGGAGGTGCACGACTCGGACGGCTTGCTGATGAACACCGTTTCGGGGGAGAAACTCTGGGTGCCCCTCGATAACCCCCCCAACGTGACGGTACGGCGGTTTTCCGACGTGACTTCGTTTGCCATGCTGCAGCGGGACCGCGACATCGATGACTACCTCGATCGAGAGGCGGAATACCACCGGCGTCCGAGCCTGATCGTCCAGTCGAAATCGGATCTCGGGCCGGGCTTTGTCCGGTTCCTGCAAATTCCTACCAAAGACGAATACACCGACAATCAGGTGGCGGGTTGGGAATTCAGGAATCCGCCGGAAGCCGGCGGCAAGGTCGAGTTTGCTTACCAGCTGCGTTGGACCGGAGATGAGCCGGATGTGGACCAGTTCCGGGTGGCGTCGACGACCGTGCGGCCGAATCCGGAGTCGAACGAGACGAGGTTCAGCGTCGAGTACGACAAGCCGAAGAAGGGCGAGTTGATCCCGGTGGGTGATTTGCGGCCGCATATCGTGGTTAACCACCCGGGAGAGGTCAGGGACGTGCAGTTCACGCCGACCGGAACCGGCTGGCTGGTGAGCTTCACGATTCACAACCCGAACCCGTCGCAGCAGCTGGATGTAAGCTGCGTTATCTTACGCCAGGACACCTTTTGCTCTGAGAAATGGCTATACCTCCTGAATATGTAGCGTCACTCCGTGCGGGAATTGAATCCTCCCCGGAATGGAAGGAAGCCTGGGTGCGCGCCAACGATTACCTGGACGCCCTGCGAATGCCGGAGGACCTGGATCGTGAACTGTTGCTGGTCTCCGGTTTCCGGCGCGCGATTGAGCGCAAAGGCCGGGAGACGTTTACCCCGGCGACCCGGTTGGCCCTGGAAGAGATCCAGCGCGGCATGGACGAGTTGTTCGGCCACCTGGTCAGGCCCGCCACCGGGGACGCGGAACGTTCCGCTGAAGAGCGGCTCCGGTTGTACCTGACCGAGGCGGATGCGCACGGCGCTTTTTTCCGGAGCCGGGCGATCCATGGGGAGCTGCTCGACGCTCTGCGCGATATCCGGCTTGAAACCACCCCCCCGTTGCAGCCGGCCAGCATCATGCCCAAACCTCTCGAGTTAACCGGGTGGGGTATGCGCCTGAGGCAGCTGGCGGAACGCTTTGCCCCGGCCGGCAACAGCCGGGTGCTGGCGTGGATTTTAGGATTGGCAGCCCTGGCGATTCTCGCCTTCACCAGCCTTTAAAACCTCCTGAGGAGGGTTTGCGCGATCCCGGGCCGGGCGGGTTCAACTGAACATTTGCCGGGTTTTTTACGTCAGACCCTTCGCTAACATGAATGGGAATATGGGTGGGAATAAAGCCGCCCGGTTTGTGCAATTTGCCGGTTCCGTCAGCCTGGAACAGGCATTTGAAAACAAAGTACGCAGCCGGCGTCTGGCGGTGTTGATGGTAACGGCAGGACTGTTCCTGCTGGGTTTGTGGCTCTTATCGGACATTTATACCGCGGAAGGCTGGACGCCTCTGCGAGCACTGAGTTTCGCTCTTTTTGCCCTTTTGTTCGCCGGGCTGGCGTTTGGTTTCACGCAGGCGTTTCTCGGCTTTCTCGCGCTGGCCGATGGAAATGAACCCCTGAAAATCACGAATACACTCGACCCGTCGACCCCTTTGGCGTCGACGGCGGTGATTATACCGGTTTTCAACGAGGACCCTGCCACCGTCTTTGGAAACCTGAGAGCCTTGTATGAATCGCTTCGCCGGCGCGGGGAACTGGAGGCCTTCGAGTTTTATATCCTGAGCGATTCAACCGATCCGTCGCGGGCGGTGATGGAGGAATTGGCGTGGACGGATCTGTGCCGGCAAGCAGACGGTTTCGGCCGTATCCATTACCGGCGGCGCAAGCTTCCGGTGAATCGCAAGAGCGGCAACGTGGCTGATTTCTGCCGCCGGTGGGGGCACCGGCACCGGTATATGGTGGTGCTGGATGCCGACAGCATCATGACGGGTGAAGCGGTGGCCTCTTTGGTTCGACTCATGGAGGTCAATCCCCGGGCCGGTATCATCCAGACCATGCCGCGGTTGGCCAAGGCGGAGACGCTGTTCGGCCGGGTGCAGCAGTTTGCTGCCCGGGTGTATTCACCGATTTTTGCCGCGGGCCTGAACTTTTGGCAGCAGGAGACGGGAAATTACTGGGGGCATAACGCGATTATCCGCATCGCGCCCTTTCTGACCTGCTGCGGGTTGCCCGAACTTCCCGGGTCGGAACCGCTCGGAGGCCGGATCCTGAGCCATGACTTTGTGGAGGCGGCGCTGATGCGTGCCCATGGCTGGGAAGTGTGGTTTGCCTACGACCTTGACGGAAGCTACGAGGGCCTGCCTCCGAACCTGACGGAATACGTCAAGCGAGACCGGCGCTGGTGCCAGGGGAACCTGCAACACGCCTGGTTTCTGCTGGCGCGCGGGGTCCGGGGTATCAGCCGGTTGCATCTGATTCAAGGCATTCTGGCCTACGCCTCGGCGCCGCTTTTGCTGCTGTTCATTCTGGCGGGCGGTTTGCAGGCGGCGCTGGATCACTTGCGTCACCGGGCCGGAAACGCAGCCCCGGCATCCTCGCTGGTGCTTTTTCTCCTGACGTTATCGCTTCTTTTCGGGCCGAAACTGCTGAGCCTCCTGCACCTGTTCTCACGTCCGCACGAGCTGAAATCGTACGGGGGCCCATGGCGGGTGACCGCCGGGGTGATTCTCGAGACGTTATTTTCCGTTCTGACCGTCCCGGTAATGGTCTGGTTTCACACCCGTTTTGTGCTGCGCAACCTGGCGGGCCAAACCGTCTCGTGGCACACGCAGACGCGCGACGGGGGCAACGGTCCGCGATGGCGCGACGTCCTGGCTGAGTACTGGCCTTTGCCGGCGGCCGCCGCGGTGTTCGGCCCGGCGGCGTGGTGGATCGGTCATGATTATGCGGTCTGGCTGGCGCCGATTCTGCTCGGGCTCTGGCTGGCTGCACCGGTCGTGCAGCTAAGCGGCCGCAAGGGGGTGTTATCCCGGTTTTTTCAAACGCCGGAGGAGACGGCGCCGGCACCGGAACTCATCCACAACTATCGTCTGAACCTCCGGGACGGGGATGGGTTGGTGCACGCGTTGCTTGATCCTTATTACAACGCGGTGCATGCATCCTTGCAGCCGAAGCGGGTGCGTAATGCGCCGGCAGTGGAAGACTATGTGGCCGGTCTGGCTGCAAAACTGTTCCGCGAAGGTCCGGATGCCCTCAGCGCGCGTGAGAAACGCGCCGTACTGGCCGACGGCCCGACCGTGGCCCGTCTTCATGACCTGATCTGGCGGACGCCAGGGCAGCTTATGAATCCGTTCTGGACCCGGGCAATCGAGGGCTACCGCAGCCGCCGGCCGGCTTCGCCTTCGGAGGCGCAGCGCTCCGCGGAAAGGGCTAGGGCAACCGCGCTTCTGGCTGCGTAGTGCGAAAGCATGCTGGACAATAAGCGCCAAACGCGCTTTGCTACGCGCTTGTTCATGAAGCGGTTCCTTGTGGGGAGTGCCTTGGTCGTCTGTGTGGTGACCGGAATGGTCCTTTGGCACCTTGATCAAACGGTGATACCGGCGGTGCGTCTGGCACCCGCTGAGGCTCAGCTCTTCATCGAATGCCCCAATCTGGCGCGCACGGCCGAGCGGTGGCCGGCAACGGCGGTGAGCCACATCCTTAAAGAACCGTCGGTGCGACGCTTTGTCGGGTACCCGTGGAAGGCACTGCCGAAAGGCTACCAGTTAATCTGGACGCGCCTGCTGAAATTACAGCCGACTTCCGGGTTTTTTTGCACCACCGATCTGCTGCGCCGTGAGTGGATCATCGGTTTGCGTTGCGCCAGCAATCTGCGGGGTTGGCAGGCGGACGCTCGCACGCTCGCCGCGGATTTTTTCGGGGGCGAATTTTCCGAACTTTCTCCCGACACGGTAAGCAGCCAGCCGGCGCGGCCGAAGGACCCCGTGATCACCACGGTGTATGGAATCCGTTGCGGCAGCTGGTTGCTGTTCAGCCCGGATCCGGCGGCGGTGAAAGCGGCGTTTGAGCGGCGAACGCAGGCGCGGGCCGGCTTGGAGACCTGCGAGACGTTTCAGCGGTGTCAGGGCAAGGTGCAGGCCGGCCCCGACGTGATGACGTTCGCACAGGGGCCGGTGGCGGAAATGATCGAACGGGTGATGCCCGGGTGCGATCCGCAGGCGAAAACCCGGCGGGCGTTGATCGCGACGACCAGCCTCGACGGTACCCAGGTTCGGGACCAGGTTTTTACCCTGGGTGCATGCGACGGCGACGCCGGCACGGCGCCCCTTTCCCGAAAGGCGCTTGAGGCTACGAGCACGGGCACGCTGTTTTATGCCAGCACGCACCTGGTGCCGTCCGCCTGGCGAAACCTGGTGCATGCCGCTGCGGAGCGTTCCGCCGTCGCTGCCACCGTTGACCAGTACTTCGAGGGGCTGACCAAGGCCGGCGTTGACATCTGCGAGCTTGACCCGCTGCTCAGCGATCTGGAAATCGTGATTGAACGCGACCGGGTGACGGACGTCTTCCAGCCGGTTTTCAGCGTGGGGCTCCGGGATGTCCCGCGGGTGCGCGCGTGCATGGAAAAGGTGGTGAAAAGCCATTTCGCTAACTGCGCACGTTCCACCACGGTCGAACAGGTCCCGGTATTCCTGTTGGAGACCGGGACGAAGGACCAGCCGGTCACGCTCGCGCTCGGCATCATTGACCAGCAACTGGTGCTGGCCGGCAGCCCGGCCGGTTTCGCGGAGACCGTCCGGCGCTTGCGGGTGCATCAGGTCGGGATAAATCGCTCAGAGCGTTATCAGACGGCGGCCGGCGCCGTTGCGCCGGCAACCGATGCATTTGCTTACCTGGACACCAAGCCCGCATTTGAAAAAATTTATCCGACGCTGCGGCCGATGGCGATTCTGGGGTCTGCGCTCGTGCCCACCCTGACCAATTACGTCGATCCGTCCAGTTTGCCGGATACGAGTGAGATCAGCCATTATCTTACCCCGATCGTGTTCTCGCGCCGTCATCTGCCCGAAGGCACGATCGACGAATCGGTTGGCCCGATCACGGCCTATCAAGCCGCCATCGTCGGGTTCGGCGCAGGTTTGACGCTGGGCCTGGTCGAATCCACGCCGAATCCGAATTGAATCGAGGACGGCGCGGACGCCCGGGCGCCTTGGTATGGCGAGCGGGGGCGGCGGCGGGCGCGATTTAAAGCATTTTTCAAAGCATTTTTCTCCTTCTCAGCATCGTCACAAACGCCTGCACGACCCTCGGCGGAATCCGGTTCCGGCGTTGCACCAAGCCGATCGGCTGCCACATTTCCGGCGGCTCAATCTCCACGGTGGCCAGGGTGCCGGCCCGGCGTTCCTCGCGCACGGTGACGAAAGGGACAATCGAAATGCCGTTCTCGATCGCGACCGCCCGTTTGAGCGTCTCCAGATTGTGACACTCCATCGTGCGACGGAGTCGTGCCCGGTTTTGTTTCAAAAAACGGTTGATGGCTTTGCGCGTCGGGTTGTCTGCTTCGAATGAAATGAAAGGTTCACCCTGCAAGGCCGACAAGGTGACTCTCTGCTGTTTTGCCAGGTGATGGCCAGGGTGGCAGATCAGCACGAGTTTATCTTTCCAGTAACTCTCGACCAGCATGCCCTTGCGACGGTTCGGAAAGGCCACCAAGCCCAGATCGGCTCCGCCCGAGGCCACTTGGTCGTAGACCTGGCTTGAATGTAAATACTCCACCACGATCTGCACGGCGGGAAAGGAACTTCGAAACGCCTTCAGGTTCCGGGGCAATTGGTACAGGCCGATGCTGTGAACGGTGGCGATCTTGAGTTCGCCGACGACCATCGCCTGCAACTGCCGGATCCGGTCGCCAAGGCTGCCGTACGCACGCAGAATCTCTTTGCCGGCCTCCAGGAACACCCGCCCCTCGGCGGTGACCAGAAAATGTTTTTTCCCGCGTTCGATCAGGGCCACTTTGAATTTCTGCTCCAGGCCACGGATCTGCTGGCTGACGGCGCTTTGCGTTATGGAATTTAGCTCGGCGGCTTTGGAAAAGCTGGCGGTCTCAACCAGATCACAGAAAACCTTGAAGGTTTCAATTTGCATGGGGCAGCACACGGGGGCTAAGAGCCACTTGTGGCTCGTTTCGCGCCACGCGGCTTGATCAAGGGTCTCTCATCCGCATTATCTTTTTGCGCGATTATCTTTTGCGTTGCCCGGGACGGCGGCCATTTTCCTTTCTCCTCGATTGACCCCATGGACGTTGATATCGCCACAAACCTGGAACAAGTCCGTACCCGGATCGCCGAGAGTGCCCGGCGCGCCGGCCGCGCACCCGAAGAGGTGCTGATGTTGGCAGTAAGTAAAACGCACTCGCCGGAAGTGATTCGGGAAGCGGTGGCCGCCGGGCAGACCGATTTTGCCGAAAGCAAGGTGCAGGAGGCGCGCATCAAGATCCCGGAATTGCCCTCGCGCTTGCGTTGGCACTTTATCGGCCATCTGCAGAGCAATAAAGTGCGCCAGGTCCTCTCCCTGTTTCAGGTCATCCACAGCGTCGATTCGATCGATTTAGTGCATCATTTGTCCAGAATCAGTGCGGAGGAAGGTCTGCACCCGCGGGTGTGTCTTCAGGTGAATGTTGCGGGGGAAGCGTCCAAATTCGGATTCGCGCCTGCAGCGTTGCTGCAGAATTTAGATCGAATCCTCGACCTGGGCCGGCTGCAGATCGAGGGCCTTATGACGGTGCCGCCGTTAGCTCCGAAAGCCGAGGATTCGCGCCGGCACTTTATCCGGCTTCGGGAACTGCGTGATGAAATCGAGCGCCGGACCGGGATCCGGCTGCCGCACCTCTCGATGGGAATGAGCCATGATTACCCGGTTGCCGTGGAAGAGGGTGCGACGATGGTACGCATCGGGACGGCCATCTTCGGCGAACGGCGCCGCGCCTGAAAATGCCACAAACGGAGAAGTGTCGGATCCGCAGGACACGCAGACAACGCAGAAAAGAAACACCGATCAAGGGGGACCTCACCCCGGGTTATCGGTCTGTTCCTTTGTTTTATATATTGCGCGCTAAGCGCGATATTCCCGGAACACCCGGTTGAGATCAACGGCCAGCCCAGGCAAGAGCGGTGATCCGAGGGTTTCGGTCGCCCGTTTCACCATCACCGGATGCTCGGCGTCTTCCGCAAACCGGTACACCGTGACGGTCTGAGGGTCCGGATCGATGATCCAGAGTTCAGTGACCCCTTCACGCGCGTAGACCCGGCGTTTTTGCTCCAGGTCGAGTTTCCGGGTTTTCGGTGAAAGGATTTCCACCACGAAATCAGGGGTGCCTTCGGCCCCGGCGGCGGTCAGGATGCCCCGGTTACGGTTGAGCACGATGGCGATGTCCGGCTGAAACACGTCGACGTCGCTCAGGTAAACGTCGAACGGCGCATCGTACAGTTCGCCGAGCGGTTGCGCTTCCAGGTATTGCATCAGGATAAATTCAAGGTTTCTCGAAATGACCTGGTGGTAGCGGTTGGGGGCAGGACTCATGTAGAGGTCGCCGTTGACCAGTTGGTACCGGGGACCGGTCTCGGGCAGCATCCGGTAATGTTCAACGGTCAGCGGCGGCGCATCAGGCCGAACGGGCATAACCGGAGTCTGCGCCCCGGCGACCTCCTCTGTCAAGGGTGGCCTGGCGGTTACCCTTTTGCTGCCGGGTGGTGCTGCGGCTGAGAGCGCCACAGATAGCTGCTCTCCATTTGTGGCATTCTTCCGCTTGTGGCATTTAAGCGGAGACCACTTTTCCGGTCAGATGGCGGAGGGGTTCGGGCCACAACCGTAACGCGTCCAGCGCGCCGCTGGCCAGGCGGGGGTGCAGCACCGACTGCCGGGCAAGCTGGTTGATCCAGAGGCGGTGCCGGTAGACCTGCTCCTGCCGGTGCGCGTACCAGACTTCCGCCTGGCCGCCGCAGTCGACGGACCGCAGGATGGCCTTTGCGGCCAGAGAACCGGTCTTCAAGGCGTACAAGATCCCTTCTCCGGTGAACGGTTCCACGACCCGGCCGGCGTCTCCGACGTAAAGGAGCCGTTCATGGGTCGAGCGAATCGGAAGCCGGCTGAGCGGGGCGATGGAGAACCACGGATGATCTTCCTGCAGCCGGAACCGCGCCGAGGCCCTTGCCCGGAAGGCGGCGGCGTACCGGGGCCGGCTGACCACGCAAACGTTCATCTGATCCTGGTCGACCGTGGCAATCCCGAGGTAACCTTCGGGGTGCAGTTCAAGGGCAACGTGCGGCGTGCTGGCAGCAGGAAAATGCGTCTGCCACGCTACCCGTTCCGGCCGGACCTTGGGGAATTCCTGCAGCAGACGCGCTACGGTTGAGTTGCGCCCATCCGCGGCGACGAGGAATCGGCCGGCAGCCTGCCGGGCAGCGGTGCCCACCTCCCAGCCCGGTCTCACCCTGGTCAGGGGTTCACCGAACCAGATTTCAGCGCCCGATTCGGCGGCTCGTTCCAGCAGCACTGCATCCAGGAGCCGGCGCGACAACCCCATTTCCGGGTGTTGCCGGTCCGGCAACCCGAACCGGATGCGCCGCCCGGAGATCGGTACGAAATCAACCCAGCGCAACGCGGAAAAAGGAAGTTTGGCGACGCGTTCGGCGACGCCGAGCTCCGCAAAAATCTCCCAACATCCCGGGTTCACGCAGTCGCCGCAAACCTTGTGACGCGGGAAACGGGCGCGTTCGATGATCAGGGTGCGCAATCCCGCAGCAGCCGTTAACGCGGCTGTGGTTGCGCCTGCCGGGCCGGCTCCCACCACGACCACGTCAAATTTATTCATACCAAAAGTTCGGCGATGCTGTCCGCCACGAGACGCCCTCGCGCCGTAAGACGAATTCGTTCCCCGATGCGTTCCAGATGCCCTTGCTCAAGCATGGCCGGCAGCTCCTGAACGACCCCCGCCAACTCCCGTTCCGGCACTCCCCACCTGGTGCGCAAGCCGAACGCGAGCCGTTCGGCGGTTTTCGTGGATGGATCGAGCTGCTCTTCGTTGACGCGGGGCAGTTGTGCGGACCGGATCGCGGCGACGTATCTCTCCGTGTCGCAGACGTTCTGCCAGCGCCGTGAACCCACCGTCGAATAGGCGCTCGGACCCAACCCCAGGTAATCTTCTCCGTACCAGTACGCGACGTTGTGCGCGCACTCATAGCCGGGACAGGCAAAGTTTGAGATTTCGTACTGCTCATACCCGGCGTAGTCGAGCGTTTCCATGGTCACTTCGTAAAAGCGCGCGTCCTGGTCCGTGTCCTGAGAATATTCCCCGGCCTGCAGTTTCTCGAAGTAGGCGGTGTCTTCTTCGTAGGTCAGGCAGTATGCCGAGAGGTGTTCCGGTCCGAGCCGCAACGCTTCGGCCAGGGTATCCCGCCATTGGTCCGGGGTCTGGCCCGGCACGCCGAAGATGAAGTCGAGGTTGACGTTACGAACGCCGGCTTTACGCAAAATTTCGTATGAACGTAAAACCTGCTCCGCCGAGTGAACCCGGCCGAGGGTCTTGAGGAGGCCGGGATCAAACGACTGTACCCCCATGCTGATCCGGTTGACCCCGTGGTCGAGCAGCAGCCGCGCTTTATCATGAGACACGGTGGCCGGATTCATTTCGAAGGTCCATTCGCGCAGGGCCGAGAGGTCGAGGTTGCGGCGCAAACCGGTGAGCAGGTAATCGAGCTGTTTGATCGAGAGCGCGGTAGGAGTGCCGCCGCCGAAAAAGATCGTTTCACAGCGCAGTTCCTGGCCGGCGAGCCGGAGTTCATCGAGGAGCGAGTCGAGGAACGGCTGGGTCTTGTTCCGGTCGGACGCTTCTTTGTAAAAACTGCAATAGGGGCAGATCTGGAGACAAAAAGGGATGTGAACGTAGAGGTGGCGGACGGCCGCGGCAGTCGCACTTCCCTGGTTGCTTTCTGGCCGGATCGGATAGAGTCTCACCGCGTGTTTAGAGTCCTGGCGATCTGTGCGTGCGTGGCCGCATTTTGCCTCTCTACTCTAGCACAATCCGGCCCGCCTGCGTCCCCGGAGGACAATCCGGCTGCCCCGCAGGCCACCCCGTCCCACGTTCCGGCGCGCTCGGACGTCTTTCGGATTCAGGAACGAAACGCCATCGTGGATTTCAAGCCCGATGCCGAGGTGGTCCGGCGGATGGTGGATGCCCTGGTGATGAACGTCACCGGACAGGGCTCAGTCGCAGCGGCCTGGGGGTCGCTGGTCAAACCGAACGACGTCGTGGGCATCAAGGTCTGTGCGAACGGCGCACCGCTCTTCAGTACGCATCCTGAAGTGGTGGCGGCGATCTGTGAAGGCCTGGCGGCGGCGGGTGTACCACCGCAGAACGTCGTGGTGTTTGACCGTGAAGAAGGCCTGCTCAAGGCTGCCGGTTACAACGTCAAGGGGGCGGGTTACCGGTTGCTCTGGACGGAGGGCAATTATGATCCCCAGGCAGTCGTAACCGCCGCCATTTCCGGCCGGTTGATTTACGGGGACCTGCTCTTCGTCGGACGCAAGGTGCCGAACCTTAAAGCCGAACTCCACGGGCAGGATCAGCCGCACGAAATGCCCCCTGATAATTTCAGCAACGAAAGCCACATCAGCCGGATCCTGACCAAGGTCGTGGCCAGGGTCATCAATGTACCGGCCTTCGCCGATCACCTCGGCTGCGGGCTTTCCGGCGCTCTGTTCAACATGACGGTGCAAAACGTCGACAACTGGCGCCGGTTCGTGCAGCCGCCGGGCAGAGGTGACCCGGATATCCCGGAGCTTTATGCCAATCCTCAGATCGGCGCCAAGGTGGTTTTGACGATCATGGACGGGTTGGTCGCGGAGTACGCCGGCGCCCCCGTCGGCGACCTGAACTATGCGATCCAATACGGGACGCTCCTGGCCGGCCGCGACCCTGTGGCCATCGACTCGGTTGCACTCCGCCAGATCGATTTCTGGCGAAGACAGGCAAAAATGGATCCTGCTTCAAAAGATGCAAGGTACGTCGGCATGGCTTTCAATTACGGGTTGGGCAACGCGGATCCGAGCCGGGTTGATGTGCATGACCTCCGCGACATCCGGTGAAGGCCGGCCCGGATACGACCCTGGAAAAGCAGCTGCTCGGCTGGCTCAAGCCGGTTTCGCGCTCTTTCTACCTCAGCATCCGGTTTCTGCCGCGGCGTATCCGCCCGACCATGGCCACGGCTTACCTCCTGGCCCGGGCGTCCGACACCATCGCCGATGTCACAGGCTTGCCGGCCGACGTGAGGCTGGAGGCGTTGCGCCTCTTTCCGGGTGCGCTTCGTCAGAATGATGCCGGCTTTTTCAAGCTGGTGCGCGAATGCGCCCGCCACCAGCGGATGCACGGTGAGAAGGTGCTGCTGGAGGATCTGCCTCGAATCCTTGATGCGGTTCACCAACTGCCGGAGCGGCACCGGTTGCTGGTCGAAGAAGTTCTGCAAAAGATTCTGCGCGGCCAATCGCTCGACCTTGTCAGGTTCGAAACCACACCCGGCCGGGTGCACGCCCTGCAAAAGGACGATGAGCTCGACGAGTACACTTACCTGGTGGCGGGTTGCGTCGGTGAGTTCTGGACAAAGCTTTGCCTGCTGGAATGGCCGCGTTACGGCGATTTACCCGCGCCGGAGTTGGTGAGCCTGGGTGTTCGCTTCGGCAAAGGCCTTCAACTCATTAATGTCCTGCGAGACGCCGGCGCCGATTTGCAGCACGGCCGGTGTTACCTGCCGGTGACCGTCGCGCCCGATCGGCTGAAAACCGAGCCCGAGGCCGCCGGCGAAGTTTACCGGCGCTGGCTGAGCCGCGCCCTTGATCAGCTGGCGGCTGCATGGACCTACACCGGGCATATCCGGCCGCGGACGATACGATTTGCCTGTGCGTTGCCCGCCTTGATCGGGATCCGCACCCTGCGCCGGCTCACGCAAGCGCCACCCTTCGCTGAACGGGTCAAGGTGAGCCGGCGCGAGGTCTATGCATTGGCGGCCCTGGC
>Ga0213876_10001755_pt1 | contig 13139 bp, 9 predicted proteins | sample BarmaccomBMRX_R9_FD_160113 | JGI IMG/M metagenome (GOLD analysis project Ga0213876, IMG submission 160113) | Root-associated microbial communities from Barbacenia macrantha in rupestrian grasslands, the National Park of Serra do Cipo, Brazil - RX_R9 | ecosystem: Host-associated > Plants > Roots...
CGAGGCCGCCATTGGAAACGGCTGGGCGATGCCGCGGGTCTCACCCAATTTGGCGTCAACCTCGTTCGTGTGGAGCCAGGCGCCTGGTCCTCGCTGCGGCACTGGCACGAGGAGGAGGATGAGTTCCTGATCATGATCTCGGGCGAACTCGTGCTCATCGAGGATGACGGGGAAACCGTGATGCGCGCCGGCGATTGTGCCGGCTTTCCGAAAAGGTCCGGCAACGGACATCACATGATAAACCGCAGCAACGAGGAAGGCGTGTTTCTTGTCGTCGGCACGCGGACAGCAACGGAACGCTGCCACTACCCCGGTGTCGACCTTCTCTATGTCGGGGACGAGAAGGGTGAAAGATACACGTCGAGATCGGGCAAGCTTCTCGTCTCGCTTTAGCCGAGACTATGCCGGCACGCGTGCCGATAGATTCCAGTTCAAAGCACCGAGGCCATCATGAACCTCAGCAATTTTCGCTTCGCAACCGATGACCAAGGCATCGCGCTCGCGACCTGGGACATGCCCGCACGTTCGATGAACGTCATCACTTCGGAGGTGGGCGAGGAGCTTTTGCGGATCGTCGAGGAGGTTGCCTCGAATACCGCGATCAAGGGGTGCGTCATAGCGTCGGGCAAGGAGAGCTTCTCGGGCGGGGCCGATCTCTCGATGCTCGAAAGCTTCGGCAAGGAGTATGCGAAGCTGCGCAAGAGCGAGGGCGAGGAAGAGGCCGCAAGCTTTTTTTTCGAGAAGGTGAGGGGGCTCTCGCTGCTCTATCGGCGCCTCGAGACTTGCGGCAAACCTTTCGCCGCCGCGATTCAGGGTTCGTGCCTCGGCGGGGGTTTCGAGCTCGCTCTCGCCTGCCATTTTCGTGTTGCGGCAGATGACGACAAGACCCGCGTCGGCGTCCCTGAGATCAAGGTCGGCTTGTTTCCGGGCGCCGGCGGCACACAGCGCATCGCGCGCCTCATGCCCACGGGCGATGCGTTGCAGATGATGTTCAAGGGTGAGCAGATCCGTCCCCAGGCGGCCAAGGGAATGGGGCTCGTACATACGCTCGCGAAGCGCGAGGAGGTGGTCGCCGTCGCGATGAAATGGATCGCGGACGGAGGCAAGGGGGTGCAGCCTTGGGACGATCCCAAGTTCCGTCTGCCTTCGGGCAAAGTGTTCTCGGGCGCCGGAATGCAGATTTGGCCACCTGCCAACGCCATCTATCGGCGCGAGACGAACGACAACTATCCGGCGGCCAAAGCCTTGCTCCAGTCCGTCTTCGAAGGACTTCAGCTCCCGATGGATTTGGCTCTGAAGGTCGAGAGCCGATATTTCGCTCACATCCTTCGTTCGAAGGAAGCGGCGGCGATGATCCGAACGCTATTTCTCTCCTTGGGAGAATTGAACAAGGGCGCGCGACGCCCGGCATCGGTGCCCCCGAACTCGCTGAAGAAGATCGGTATCGTCGGCGCGGGGTTCATGGGAGCGGGCATCGCCTATGTGAGCGCGCTCGCCGGGTTCGAGGTGGTGCTCGTCGATCGGACGATGGAGGAGGCCGAGAAAGGCAAGGCTCTTTCGCACAAGCTCGTGACGGATCAGGTGATGAAAGGCCGCGCCAAGACCGCCGATCGCGACGTCTTGCTCGGGCGCATTACGCCGAGCACGGACTATGCCGCGCTTGCTAGCTGCGACCTCGTCATCGAAGCGGTGTTCGAGGATCCCAAGGTGAAGGCGGAGGTGATCGGCAAGATCGGGGCGGCTATCGGTAAAGACTGCGTTCTGGCGTCGAACACTTCGACGTTACCCATCTCCGGCCTTGCCAAGGCCTCGGCAAGGTCCGGGGATTTCATCGGCATCCACTTTTTTTCACCGGTCGAGCGCATGTTGCTCGTCGAAGTCATCATGGGCAGGGAGACGGGCGACAAGGCCCTCGCGGCGGCGCTCGATTATGTGCGCGCCATCAAGAAGACGCCGATCGTGGTCAATGATGCGCGCGGCTTTTACGCCAATCGTTGTGTCGGCGCCTATATCCGCGAGGGTCACCTCATGCTGATGGAGGGCGTGCCCGCGGCCATGATCGAGAATCTCGGCAAGATGGCCGGCATGCCCGTGGGCCCGCTTTCGCTCAATGACGAGGTGGCGGTGGACCTCGCCTGGAAGATCGTCAAGGCGACCAAGGCGGCCGAGCCACAAGCCGTCGATCCCGTGCAGGAGGAGCTCCTCTCGGCCATGGTCGAGACGCATGGGCGCCTCGGCCGGAAGAACGGCAGGGGCTTCTACGATTATCCTGAGAAGGGACAAGGGCGAAAGAAGCTCTGGCAAGGGCTCAAGGAGCTGCAGCCGCAGCATCTCGACCCTGACGCCATCGACAAGGATGAGATCAAAAAACGTTTCCTTGTCGCCCAGGCGCTCGAAGCGGCGCGCACAATGGCGGAGGGCGTGATCACCGACCCGCGCGAGGCCGATGTCGGCTCGATCCTCGGCTTCGGCTTTGCACCGTTCACGGGCGGCACGATTTCCTACATCGACGGAATGGGCGCGAAACGTTTCGTCGAACTTGCCGAGAGGCTCCAGAGCAAACATGGCGCGCGCTTCGCTCCGCCTCCACTTTTGCGGGAGATGGCCTCGAAGGGCGAAAGCTTCTATGGACGCTTCACCGCAACTCCGAAAAAAGCCGCATGAAAGGCTCGATGACCGATGCGCAAGATAGACTACTGGTTCACGCTCGCCTCGCCTTGGGCCTTTCTCGGTCATGATGCGTTCAACAAGCTCGCGAACGCCCATGGCCTTTCGATCGCTTACAAGCCTGTTTTCCTCGGTGAAGTATTCAAGGCGACGGGGGGCTTGCCGCTTGCACAACGTGCCCCCGCCCGCCAGCAATACCGCATGCTCGAGCTGCAGCGCTGGCGCGAGCTGCGCGGCATCCCTTTAAAGCTCAAGCCGAAGCACTGGCCCTTCGATCCGGCGCTCGCCGATCGCTGCGTCACCGCGATCGCGGAAGCCGGAGGAGATCCTTCCGGCTTTATGCGTGCCGTCTGGGAGGCCTCATGGGTACGGGAAGAGGATTGCGGCAAAGAGGCCACCCTTGCCGAGTTGCTGTCGCGCACGGGGCACGACGCAAAGGACGTGCTCGCCGCCGCGAAGACCGAAGAAATCGGCAAGATCTACGCCGCGCGTGCTCCCGAGGCTATCGCCGCCGGCGTCTTCGGCTCGCCTTGCTATGTGCTCGACGGCGAGGTCTTCTGGGGCCAGGACCGGCTTGATCTTCTCGAGCGCGCGCTCGCGACGAAACGCGAAGCGTTTCGAGTCGACGCGGTGGGTTGAGGAGCTGTGTGCCGCCCCTAAAGTCTCTAGAAAATTGACCCTGAATGCCGCACTTTGAGACGCAAAAATTTAATAATCCTAAGTCCGGTAGCTTCAATATATCAATCAAAAAGACACAAAAACTCCTAAAAGAATGCCATTGCACATTATTTTAGCGCATTAGTTTGATTTACACTTACTGTCTATTGGCCTTTAGGACATACACGAATAGCTTATTCGAAAGCCTCCCTTCAACATGAGCCTAACCTCTCCTGCAGGTGAAAGGCGTGAGAAGGCGCGCCTCGCTTCTGATGTGCCATGCGGGAAGGGATGCCCCGTCTCACCTCTTCTTGGCGATCGCCTTTTTCAAAGTGTTGTTTAGGCGCGTTTGCCAGCCGGCGCCGCCTTTCTTGAAATGCGCGACAATGTCGCGATCGATTCTGATGGACACGAATTCCTTCGTGGGCGCCTTCTGCTTGCCCCGCTGACCTCGCAGGCGCTTCACCGCTTCGAAAAATTCGGGCGGCAACACTTCGCGCGCGGGCCGCGCATTCGCGAGCTCCTCGTCGGTCCATTCGGGGTTATCGGGATCAGCGGCGATTCCCGCCTGAATCCGCGCTTCTTCCTCATCGGTAATGGGAGGAAGGTGGTCAAATCTACCCATGTTTTACTTTCCTTTCCTTGCGACTCGCCGACCGCATGGAGATGATCGAATAAGCCTCGGCGCCCCATGGTGCGAACACAATCGAGATGACGCGCCCGTCGAGCTCGCCGATCGCCATCAGGCGCTTGCGACCATCGCGACCATCGTTCGCCATCTGGTAGGCTGCCGAATTCCAATCAAAGCGTTCGAGATCGGCGAAGTCGAGGCCGTGGCGCTCGATATTGGCCTTCCGCTTCCGTTCGTCCCACGTGATAATCATATATGCTTTTCGTATAGACAAAGAAACCGGATCGGATCAATTTGTTTTGTGATCACAAAAACGTGTGAGCTGGCCACCAATGGGGCGATTAGGTGAAAGTTTCGCTCTCGGGTCTTCAGGGGACGGGACTGCCTCGGCGCGCGCTCGCGACGAAGCGCAAGGCTTATCGGGTCGATGCGGCGAGTTGAGAGCCTCCTTTCCTTGCGGCTCCCTCGCCGCTCGCTCTCTCAAAAATTCACGTCGATGCGCGTCTTGAAGGCATTGGCGGTGCCGCGTTGGCCGACTTGGCCGGCATAGGAGAGGCTCGCCGAAACTCGCGAGTTCACCGCATATTTCACGCCCGCCTCCGCAATGAAAGCGTCGCGGTCGATCCTCCCTCCGGCGACGGTGAAGCTTTGCGCTCCTCCCTGGAATCCGAGGAGCACGGAGGGTACGACATCGCCGAAGGCGTGGCGCCAGCCGAGCATCGACGCGACGCTTACCGGAAGGGAGGCGAATTCGACCTCGCTTCGCCAGCCGAGTGTCGTCGTCTGGATATTGAAGTCGCGTCCGAAGCCCGTGAGCGCCGAGGCGCCGCCGCCCTCGGTGAAGCCGTTTTGATGAATGAGGACGGCGGCCGCGCCCGCAAAGGGCTCGACGCTGGCGCGCGTGAGCTCGACGCAGGCGAAGCGCGCATCTGGAAGTTCGAGCCGATATCCCCCTTCGGCGAAGGATTGCGCGGTGAACCCTGCGTTGCTCGAGGAAAGCGCGTCAGAGAAACCCGGAACGATCACGGTGCGCTTCGTCGAGACGGAATTCGCGCCGTAAAGCGTGCCGGCGCGAAGCTCGACAGCCCCAAAGCGCGCCCCCGCATAAACGCCGCCGAAGGTGCTCTCGAACCGCGCGGACGAAAGGCGCTGGCTCACCGTGGTTCGATCATCGGTGGTGCCCGCCGCGAGTCCAAAGCGCCAATCGCCGGCAAGTAAATCGCGCGCCGTGACATCGCCGCCGAGCACGAACCCGGTGGTCGACCTGGAGAGCGAGGCCGCATTGCCGTCACCTTGCACATGGCCCCAATCGCCGAAGCCCTGGCCCCAGACATTGAACAGGCGCGGCTGACGCATCGCGACTTCAACAGGGATGTGATTGGCTTCCTTGCTGGAACGAAGATCGGCAGGAATGGCGCTGGCCGTGAGCGCGCCGGAATCGAAAGAGGGTGGCGCAAGCGGCTCGCTCAAATGGCTGAGGATGGCGCTGCGCGCCAGGAGGGAATCGTCGAAGCCCGCCGTCACCGTGCTCGCATGAATCTCGCCCGAGAGCGCGTCGAAATCGCGGGGAAGCGCCGCTGCATTCGAATGGAGGAGCGCCGTGAGCAAGCCCTGGGAGGTGGGTGTATCCGCGAGGAGCACGCCGTTGAGCGCGCTCGCGACCGCCGCCTCGTTGCGGGTGAGCCCCGCCGTGACAAAGCCGCCGTTCGCGGGCGTATTGACCACCCCTGCAGCCGTGGCAGCCGCCGCGGTCTCGACCACCACCACATCGGCGCTGTTGCCGCTTTGGACCAGGCGGGCGGTGACATTCGTCCCGGCTGGAAGCGTGGCGCCGTTCGTCGTCACGCTCACATTGGTCGGGTCGATATTGTTCGTGAGCGTACCCGCGGCCGCGAACACCTTCACGAAATCCTGCATGCCGCTTCCCGGAAACGCGCCCGTGAGCACGACCTGAAGCTTGCCCGAAAGCGAGATCGTCGTGGCGTTGATCGTCGGATAGGCGCCGGCCGCGATGTTGTTTGCAAATTGCAGCGCCGTCGTGCCGCTTTGCGTGATGGCGCCCGCGCCGGTGATCTTGCTGGTCGGCGCCAAATTCAAAAGGCCGGTGCTGTTGATCGCGCCTTGCTGCGTGAGCGCCAAATTGGCGCCGGCGGCGAGGTTGATCGTCCCGATCCCCGAGATCGTGTTGGCGTAAAGGAAAGTATCGTTCGCATTGTTCGCGGACGCGATGTTCACCGTGTCGCTCGTGCCTTGGCCGGTGATATTTCCCGCAATCGTCCCGCCGTTGATGGTGAGCACATCGGCGTTTGCCGAAAGCTTGATCGCGCCGAGGATCGTGCCGGCGCTCTGGACGATCGTGGCCGCGGCTGCGGCGTTCGAGACATCGATTGCCGCCGTCGTCCCGGCGATCGTGCCCGTGTTCGTGATCAGCTGTGAGAGCTGCCCGCCCGATACGAGAATGCCGGTCGCTTGCGGGGTGCCCGGAACGCCGATGAAGCCCGCATTGGTGATGCCGCCATTCACGCTCGCCCCGTTCGTCACGCTTATCGCGGGAAGGATCGCGCCGAGCGGATTGGTGAGGCCTGTGAAAGCCCCCGCGCCCGACGCCACACCCGGCTTGAGCGACATCTTGCCGGTGTTGGTAAGGGTGACGCTGAGCGAGCCCTTGTTGCCCGCCGTGAGGGTTCCCGTCACGTCGGCCGAGAAGAAATCGAAGACCTTGACGCTCGTGATGTCGTTCGTGATCGCATTCGCGGTGAAAACATTCGGATAAGTGATCGTCTGTCCCGGCGCGAAGGTGCCCGCTTGTGGACCGACCTCGAGCACGCCGCTCAAGACGAGGTTCGTGACGTTCACAGTGGGGAATGTGCCGGCGGCCGTGCTCGTCGTCACCTGCAGCACGACATTGCCGCCCGTCTGGTCCAGACTAGCGAGGCCGCGCCCGACGCTTTTCGGCTGAAAGGACAACGCGCCACCGGTGACGTCGAGGACGTCGGCGCCGGCGCCTGTCACCCCGCCGATGAGCGCTTGCGCGGATTGGGTGATGGTGGTCGCGTTTTGCTGATTTGCGAGGACGAGGGCGCTTTTTGTGCCGAAAATCGTGCCCGTGTTCGTGATGCCCCCCGGCACCGCGCTTGCCTTGATCTGAACTCCCGTCCCGGATTGGGCGGCATTTGCGATGATCGTACCGCTGTTCACGATCGCGCCATCCCCGGCCGCGGTCGCGACGGTGTTCCCGCTGAGCTTGATTCCCGTGGCTACATTCTTGGAAAGCGCGGTGATGGTCCCGCTGTTGAGCACATTCCCGGTAAGCTGGATCGCGACCATATCCAGGCCGAGGGCCGCACTATTGCTGGAGGTCGTGATCGTGGCGTCGTTGATCGCGTCTCCCGCGACAACGCTGCTCGACGTGAAGATGCCGGCAGCGGCGGAATTTATTCCCCGCACCGTAAGGGCACCGTCATTGACGATCGCTCCGGCCGCGGCGCCCGCCGAAACTCTGCTTGCGATGAGCAGGACACCTACGCCGATCTGCTGCTGAGGCGTCACCGTGATGGACCCAGTGTTGAGAACGCCGCCGCCGACCGTGCTCTGCGCCACGAGAATACCCACCGTGAGGCCGTTGACGGTCTTGCCCGGCGTGATCGTCCCGGCGTTCATCACCGCCCCCGCGACGTTTGCGTTGACGATGAAAACCGAGGTGATGGATTGGCCCGCCGCATTGGTGACCGTCATGACGTTTCCGGTCACGGAAGGCCCAGCGCTGGGGGCGGCGCTCGCGGACTTCGGCAGCGCGAAGAGCAAAGCCGATACCGCGGTCGTCGCCAAAAGCGACGCGGTCTGGTAACGCGAAGCGGTCGGCGGGCGCGCATAGGGGCGAGATACAAAAGAGATCATCCTCGAGGCGTATCCCGTTTTGTGAGCGGGACGGCCTTGCGGTCCTTTCTTGTATCGAACATACGCACGCGCCCATTTAACCCGACACCAGCGGGAGTTCCTTGGCCTTGCGCAAGCCTTCGGTCCTCGAACGCGCGCAAACGGACTTCCGATCGCAAGCCTATGAGCCCACGCGCGAAAATCCGAGGAGAAAGGCTAAAAAGGCAGTCTCAGCCGCTCTAAATCGACGTGCAAGTAGCACAGTATTGCCGGCGGCAGAAGGCACGCCGCCACTCCATGGGCACTCAATGTTTCGTGAGGATGAACAGAATGTTGTTGCGCCTGCACTTCCTCACTTCAGCGTTTTCATCTTATCTGTGACCGCGTGTGTCCAGGCGCCGGTCGGCTCCTTGGTGATCACGGGGTCCGAGCCGCTCGCGAGAAGCTCCTTCACCGTGCGCGTATAGTCCGCTTCCTGAAGCGTGCCGTCGGTACCGGAGGTGAGCTTGTTGATCTCACCCATCATGCGCACCTGGTGCTTCTCGGTCTGCGCGCCGGTCGCGTCGTTCTCGAGCACGATCTTGGCGGCTTCCGTCGGGTGCTCTCTCGCCCATTCCCAACCCTTCTCCGAGGCCTTCACGAAACGCGCGAGCTTCTCGACGAAGGCGGGATCCTTGAGCTTGTCCTCCATTGCGTAGAGGCCATCCTCCATCGTGGCGACGCCCTGGTCCTCATATTTGAAGACGACGAGCTTGTCGGCGGGGATTCCCGCGTCGATCACTTGCCAATATTCGTTGTAGGTCATGGTCGAGATGCAATCGGCCTGCTTCTGCAGGAGCGGGTCGACGTTGAACCCCTGCTTGAGCACCTTCACGCCGCCGGGCGAGCCGTCCGTCTTGAGGTTGAGCTTCGACATCCAGGCGAGGAACGGATACTCGTTTCCGGCGAACCACACGCCGAGCGTCTTGTTCGGAAAATCCTTCGGCGATTTGATGCCCGTGTCGGCGCGACAGGTGAGCTCCATGCCCGAGCGCTTGAATGGCTGAGCGATGTTGACGAGCGGCACGCCCTTCTCGCGCGAGGCGAGCGCCGACGGCATCCAGTCGATGATCACATCCGCGCCGCCGCCCGCGATCACCTGCGGCGGAGCAACGTCGGGGCCTCCCGGCTTGATGGTGACGTCGAGGCCAGCCTCCTTGTAGAAGCCCTTGTCCTTGGCGACGTAATAGCCGGCGAATTGCGCTTGCGTCACCCATTTGAGCTGCAACGTCAGCTTGTCGGCCGCTTGCGCCGACGAGAAGGCAGCGAGGCTCGCCGCCGCCGCGAGGCAAAGTGCCAGTTTCTTCATCGTGAACTCTCCTTTTGTTGCGGCGCCTTTCGCCGTGCCTCACCCTCTCTGGCGATAGGATGGATGCCAGAATGTCGCCTGGCGCTCGATGAGCGCAATCAGCCCGTAGAAAACCGACCCGAAGAGCGCCGCCACGAGGATCGTCGCCCAGACCATGTCGATATTCATGCGTCCGACCTCGGCGTTAATGCGAAAGCCCATGCCGGTGATCGGCGTGCCGAAAAATTCGGCAACGATCGCGCCGATCAGCGCGAGCGTCGAATTGATCTTGAGGCCGTTGAAGATGAAGGGCAAGGCCGCGGGCAGGCGAAGCTTGAGCAGGGTTTGACCGTAGCCCGCCGCGTAGGTCTTCATCAGGTCGCTTTCCATCGCGCCCGCCGCCGCGAGCCCGGCATTCGCGTTCACCAGCATCGGAAAGAACGTCATCACCACGACCACGGCTGCCTTCGAGGGCCAGTCGAAGCCGAACCACATGACCATGATCGGCGCGATGCCGACGATCGGCAGCGCCGAGACGAGATTGCCGAGCGGCAAAAGGCCGCGCTGCAGGAATGGCACGCGGTCGATGAGAACGGCGACGAGGAGCCCTGCGCCGGAGCCTATCACGTAGCCCGCCGCTACACCGCGCAACGTCTGCAGAAAATCGACGCCGAGCGTCGGCAGGGAACCCGCGAAACGCATGCCGATGGCCGAGGGCGGCGGCAAGATCACATGCGGGATGCCGAAGCCGCGCACAACGCCCTCCCACAGGAAGAGCATCGTTGCGCCGAAAATCACTGGCACCGCGAGGTTGCACGCCGTGCGCAGTGCGCCCCGTTGGGGCGTTGCGTCGACGATCGCATTCACCATCCGCCAAGCACCGAGCCAGACCGCGACCATTGCCGCAATGAAAGCGGTCGGTGCTTTTCCCTCTGCCTCGGGGGTGAGCGAGGCAAGCGATGAAGCGGCGGTGAGAACGGTCGCCAACGCCGTGAGCGGAAAGAGGAAAGGCGACTGTCGCCGCCGCAGGGCGGCGATGGCGCTGGCGATGAGGAGAACGAGGCCGAGCGCCATCACCGCGTTGCCTTCGCCAGGCTGCGCGTCAAACCTCGTCAGCCCGAAGGAGAAAAGGGCGGCGAGCCCGCATGTGAGGGCGAGAACATCGAAGCGCCCGGCGCGCGAAGTTTTTGGGATCGCTCGCGCGGTTCGCACGCCCTCTTGCTTCGAAGCATGCGCGAGGCTCATCGTACGTAACCCATGCGCTTGGACACCGCGCGGTCCGCAATGGTGACGATCCAGACGAGCATCGCGGCGCACAAGGCTGCCGCAAAGAGCGCCGCCCAGATCTGGATCGTCTGTCCGTAATACGAGCCGGCGAGAAGCCGTGCGCCGAAGCCGCCATCCTCGCTCTTCGTCATCTCCGCGACCACCGCCCCGACGAGGCTCGCGGCGACCGCGACCTTGAGGCTCGCGAAAAGGAAGGGCACGCTCGCCGGCGCTCTCAGCTTGAAGAAAGTCTGGAGCCGCGAGGCCGAATAGGTGCGCATGAGGTCGAGCTGCAGCGGATCGGGCGAGCGCAATCCCTTCACCATGCCGACCGTCACCGGGAAGAAGGAAAGATAGGCCGAGATCGTGGCCTTCGGCACGATCCCCGTCACATCGAACTGATTCATGATCACGACGATCATCGGGGCGAGCGCGATGATCGGGATCGTTTGCGAGGCGATGATCCACGGCATGAGGCTTCGCTCGAGACTTGCGGCGTGCACGATCATCACGGCAAGCAGCATGCCGAGCGCCGAGCCGATGGCAAAGCCGAGAAGCGTCGCTTGGAGCGTCACCTCGCCATGGTAGACGAGGCTTCGTTTCGAGGTGGGCGAAAGCTCGAACACCGTCTTGTCGATCTCTTGCGCGATCTGATGCGGTGCGGGCAAGCGCGGCCGCTCCTGGCTCATCGTTCCTTCGATGAGATCGCTCATCGAGTAGGCTTGGTTTGCGTTTGCGAATTTATCGCGCTGCAGATCGAGGTTCATGAAGAAGGCCCCGACATACCAGATCGCCAGGATGAAGCCGACGACGACGAGGATCGGGAAAGCGCTTCCTCCCGCGAGGCGCTCAAGCAAGAAAGATGCGCCGCGTTCAGTCGACATAGGAATGGCCTTGGCGCAAGCCGTTCCGCACGCGATTGGCGATTTCGAGGAACCGCGGCGTCTCGCGGATCTCGAGCGTGCGGTCGCGCGCAAAACCGCATTCGATGATGTCGTGAATCCGGCCAGGACGCGGCGACATCACCACGACCTTCGTCGAGAGAAACACCGCTTCCGGAATGGAATGGGTCACGAAGACGACCGTCTTTTGCGTCTTGTTCCAAAGGCGCAAGAGCTGCTCGTTCAACTTGTCGCGCACGATCTCGTCGAGCGCGCCGAAAGGCTCGTCCATGAGCAGAAGCTCGGGATCGACGGCGAGCGCGCGCGCGATGGAGGCGCGCTGCTGCATCCCACCCGACAACTGCCAGGGAAACCGTTTCTCGAAGCCGATGAGATTGACGAGGTCGAGGTTGCGCTGAACGCGTTCCTTGCGCTCTTCTTTGGAAAGGCCCATGATCTCGAGCGGCAGTGCAACGTTCCTCGCGATCGTGCGCCAAGGATAGAGCGCCGGCGCCTGAAACACATAACCATAGGCGCGCTCGAGCCTCGCCTCGCTCGGCGAGAGCCCGTTCACCGTGATCGCCCCACTCGTCGGCGTCTCGAGATCGGCGATCACGCGCAACAACGTCGTCTTGCCGCAGCCCGACGGCCCGATGAGCGAGACGAATTCGCCCCGTTCGATCGCAAGGTCGATTTCCGAAAGTGCCTGAACGGGCCCGTCCGAGGTCTCGAAGGTGAGCGAAAGGCGCGAAATGTCGATGACGCGCGCCGTTCCTTTGACGGCGTCGATCTGCGCCTTTGGCGTGGTCTCGAGCATCAGCGGGCGATCTTCTTCACCGCGGTGATCTTCTTCCATTCGGTGAGCGCGCGAGCGGCCGCCGGGAAGGGGTCGCGTGCGACGAATTTGCCGCGCCCGGGCTTGGCGCTCATCTGGCCACCGTCATAGACGACCTCGCCGCGCGAAATCGTGGTGCGCGGCAGGCCGGTGACTTTCACGCCCTCGAAGACGTTGTAGTCGATCGCCGACATTTGCGTCTTGGCCGAGATCGTCTTCTCGGCTTTCGGATCCCAGATCACGACATCGGCGTTCGAGCCCGGCAGAAGCGCGCCCTTCCTCGGGTAAAGGTTGAGGATTCGCGCGATATTCGTGGAGGTCGCGGCGACGAACTCGTTCATCGTGAGCCGGCCTGTGCCGACGCCGTAGGTCCAGAGTACCGGCATGCGATCCTCAAGGCCGCCCGTGCCGTTGGGAATCCGGGTAAAATCGTTTTGGCCGAAGCGCTTCTGTTCCGTGGTGAAGGCGCAATGGTCGGTGGCGACCACCTGCAGGGAGCCCGCACGCAAGCCGTTCCACAAATCCTCTTGGTTGGCCTTGTTTCGGAAGGGTGGCGACATGACGCGACGCGCCGCGTGGTCCCAATCCTCGTTGAAATACTCGCTCTCGTCGAGCACGAGATGCTGGATCAGCGGTTCGCCATAGACGCGTTTGCCGTCGGCGCGGGCGCGCGCGATCGCGTGATGCGCCTCACGGCACGACACATGCACGATATAGAGCGGCACTCCCGCCATATCGGCGAGCATGATGGCGCGATTGGCCGCTTCACCTTCGACCTCCGGCGGGCGCGACCAGGCATGGCCTTCCGGGCCGGTGATGCCTTCGGCGAGGAGCTTCGCCTGAAGGGCCGCCACCACATCGCCGTTCTCGGCATGCACGAGGGGCATGGCGCCGAGCTCGGCGCAGCGGCGGAAGGAGGCGAACATCTCGTCGTCGTTCACCATCAGCGCACCCTTATAGGCCATGAAATGCTTGAAGCTCGTGACGCCGCGCTTGACG